>Ga0075163_10002339_pt1 | contig 25587 bp, 18 predicted proteins | sample JI1023141ADNA_FD_71478 | JGI IMG/M metagenome (GOLD analysis project Ga0075163, IMG submission 71478) | Wastewater effluent complex algal communities from Wisconsin, to seasonally profile nutrient transformation and Carbon sequestration -... | ecosystem: Engineered > WWTP > Effluent > Algae... | reverse complement strand
CGGCTTGGTGAGTTACTATTTGCCGCCGGCATGATTGACGATATGGGGCTGATATCGGCTCTGCAATTGGCTCTGACTAAGGCTATGCCCTGTGGTCAGGCTTTTTGTGAGATTACTGGTATTGGTCCTCATTTGATAACGCGCTCTGTCGAGATGCAGGAGATGATTGATAACGAGACACTGACGATGGAGCTTGCTCGTGATGTCTATATGCGCATCCGTGAGCTTGAGCAGGGCTTTGTCCAGGCTCTGTCAGAGAGCTGTGCGCAGGCCGCTAGTGGTAATCCGGCGCGTTTGATGTGTCAGCTCCTCAAAGATTCAGGGCGACTCAAACTATCAAATGATGAAGTTTCAAAAGATATCAAAGAGCGTCTAGAAGTCAATTACAATCAGTCGTCATCGGTGGCGCGGATATTGATAGACAACAAACTTTGCGAGGAGCATGCTGTATATAACGCTTTGCGTCTGAGCTGTTTGATGTTGCAGCAAGCAATCCCCTATGAGCGCGCTATCGTCGCTCTAGATGGTGCTGTCAGCGAAAAGATTGGGGCTGACGAAGCACTAATCCGCCTGGGTGCTTTGCACCGTACAAGACTTAAATATCAATAGTCAGGGCTTTGGTGTTTCTTCTTCACTAGCACAGCAATCAGCTTGCAGTGCGCTCTCGGCTGCTTTGTCAGCAATTTGCTGGCGATCGGTTTTTTCTGCTTCCAGAGCTTTTTCGTGGGCTGGAGCGATGGCCATTTTGCCGGTTGTAGTAGATGGGTATTTTAGTCTTTCGTGGTGCAAAGTGCGCCAGACTCTGGCAAAGCCACTTTTGACCTTTTGCATTTCTTCGTAGCTAAGAGTGCTTTCGTTAAATTGACCATCGTCCCAGCGGTTCTGGAATACTTTGGTGAGAGCCTCATCTACTTCTTCCTGACTGGGATCGCGCATGGAGTGAGTAACGGCTTCGGCTACGTCGGCAAGCATAACTATCGCTGTTTCTTTGGAGTTTGGCTTGGGACCAGGATAGCGGTAAGTGCTGGGATCAACATTGTCCGCACCATCCCTGGTGCAGGCTTTGTGATAAAAATAAGCCATCAAAGTGGTGCCCTGGTGCATCGGGATAAAGTCCTGAATAGCCTTTGGCAGTGAGTATTTTTGGGCCAGTGCAATGCCATCGCTGACGTGTGCCAGTACCCTGGCTCTGCTGTCTTCTGGTGACATTGAGTCGTGGGGATTAGTAGCACCTAGCTGGTTTTCGATAAAATATTTGGGTCGCACCATTTTGCCAATATCGTGATAAAGGGCACCAGCTCTGACTAAGTTGGCATCGGCGTAGATGGCTTTGGCACCGGCTTCGGCCATATTGGCTACAGCCAGGCTGTGTTGATAAGTGCCCGGGGCGTTTTCTTCTAGTCGGCGCAAGAGCGGCTGGTTGGCATCGGTTAGCTCGGCCAGTCTAAATGGTGTGATTAAGCCAAAGAGATTTTCTAAAAATGGCAAACTGCCCACTGCCACAATAGAGCTTGTGATACCACCGGCAAAATCAAGCAAGAGTCTCTTACCAAAAGAGCCCCAACCCAAAAACGTATGATCGAGGGCCGTAGCTGCCAGGTCGCCGACCACAAGACCAACTGCTACCAGGATGCCGGTACTAAATACCGCTGAGCGGCTCACCGATGAGTAGGCCCAGATAGCGCCTAAGCTAGCCAGTGTGTGTGCCCCAAGGCTGTGCAAATCCATCAATCTATCGACGGCTAATAACAAAATCATTGGTATAGTCAGAGCCAGCGCCGCCCGTCTGCCAAAAAATATGGTGAGAATCAGTGCGGCAGCTGGTATTGGCACAAACTGCGGATTGGTCTTACCGACCAGTGATGCCACCGAAGCTACCACCACCTGTACTGTAAACATCAGTCCAATAGAGCTAGGCGAAAAGAAGTGTTTGGTCTCGTAAGTGTAGAGATAGAGCCCTACCAGTATGAGTGCTGCGCCAAGCGATATGGCCATACTAAGAATAAAGGGCCAGCGGTTGACATGTGTGATACCAAGCTCTTGCAGTATGGATAGTTTGTCTCTGGTGATAATCGAGCCCTGGGGTACGATTATTTCGCCTTCTTTGATTACTTTGAGGACTGGCAGGACAGCACTGGTTACTTCATCAGCTTTTTGTCTTGTGCTCTCCGGATCGATTACTAGATTTGCTTCTAGATTGCTAGCGATGATATCGGTAGCGGCACTTTGCGCTTGGGTATTCCAGTTATCAGGCAAAAACTCCAGGACTACGTCGTGCCAGACACTCTTGTCCATGACTGGATAGCGGTGAAATTTGGACATCAGTCTTTTAGCCGAAACAAGAGCTGTCGCTTTGAAGCTGCTCATTTCTTGTGGTGTTACTGCTAGAGCTATAGTTAGTTCGCTTGGTCCAAAAAGCTCAGCTTGTCTAGCTTTTGCGATGATTGTTCTTTGACTTTTGAGCTGGGCTTCAAAAGGTTTGATTGCCGGAGTTTGTAGCGCCTCAGCAAATTCACCATCGGGTAATTGCAAAAGGCGATTTTGTTCAGCAGCACTTATTTTGTTTGTGCTTGCCAAAATCTTTTTAGTAGTTATGGCTTTATCTGTTTTTTTTGCTACTTCGCTACTGGCCCCAGCCGTCAGTGGCACTGGTGTAAGAGGCACGATACCCATAGCTTGCAGGCTCTCTGCCCGAGCCAGGGTCCTGGCAATATTATTGATAGAGAGCTGGTCGCGGCTTTTGTCCACCTGAAAAATTGGGACAATGCTCTGTCTGGCTTTTTCGCGTACTTTGTCAGTCTCACCGCGGTCTTGTACCGATACTGTGCTCGGGGCTGTGAGATCGCGGTCGGCAATGTCTTGCTCTTGCAGCCCGGGACTCATGATGTGCACAGCCGATAGGGCTAAAAATAGACAGGCAAAGCCACTAAGCGCTGCGCCTACCCAGCCAGCCAGAGAGCGTGCTGTCCAAAAATCTTCTTTGATTAAGGCCGCCTGCGTATCTGTCAGAGTCTGCTTGACCTGGCCTGAATCTTGTTTTTGGGAATCTTTTGCCGTCGAAGTCACTTGAGACTGCTCTTTGGCTCTCTATTTAGGAACTGCGGTAAGCTACATCTTCAATATTACTCTGTTTCGGTTAGTTTCAGCCGTGTCCGTGCTAATTTTAGATTGTTAACGGCTGATTATCTCTAAAGGAGTGTTTTGTGCTGCTCGTAACTGGTGCCTGTGGCTATATTGGGAGCCATTTTGTCCGCTATTATCTGGATAATTATCCGGACAGGCAAGTAATCGCTGTCGACAATCTCAGCGAGGGGCATCGCCAGGCAATCAGCGGCAAGCACGAGGCTCGTATCCGTTTTTACCAGACAAATATCGGCGATCGCCAGGCCATGAGCCGTATCATGAGCGAGCATCAAGTGGAGGGCGTTGTCCATTTTGCGGCTAGCGCCTATGTCGGTGAGTCTCAAGAAGTCCCATTTAAGTACTTTGACAATAATGTAGGCAATACCACAGGGCTGTTAGCGGCAATGGATGAGGCTTCAGTCAAACGACTGGTTTTTAGCTCTACTTGCGCCACATATGGCAATCCAGAGTACAGTCCTCTGGACGAAAAACACCGCCAAAAGCCTATCAATACCTATGGTGTGACCAAGTACATGGTCGAGGAAATGCTCAGGGCTTTGGCACTTTGCAAAAATCTGCGCTTTGTCGCCCTGCGCTACTTTAATGCCAGTGGTGCTTGTCCCTCCGGAGATATCGGAGAGAGTCATGATCCTGAGACCCATCTTTTGCCTTTAGCTATTAAAGCGGCTCTAGGTAAAAGTGAGGGGCTGAGAGTTTTTGGTAATGATTACGACACACCTGATGGTACTTGTGTGCGCGACTATATCCATGTAAATGACCTGGCCGCTGCCCATTGCCAGGCTCTTGAGCTGATTGGTGGTAGTGATTTTAAAGGAGACATGGTGCAGTCAAACGATCACGGTATGGCTATCAACCTCGGTACATCCCATGGAGCCTCGGTCAAGGAAGTAATTGCCGGGGTAGAGGCAGTGACAGGCAAGCCCGTGCCCCATAAGTTTGAAGCAAGGCGTCCGGGCGACCCGGCTCATTTAGTGGCTAATAGTGCCAAAGCCAAAGCCATACTTGGCTGGGAGCCTAAGCACGATCTCAAGTCTATTATTGAGTCAGCCGCTCACTGGGAAGCGAACCGCCGCTACTAGATTTTGTTATTGATGCTGAATTAGTCTGGTTCGCCAACAAAGTTGATGGCGCTCTTTACTTTGTAGATGCGCTTGCCCTGCGACTCGTGATAAGTGCGCATGAGGATTTCTGATTGCAGACCCATCAATATAAGCTGGGCTCCCACCATAAAGAACACCGCCACCATGACAGGCAAGGGGGTTTCGATAAATGATGTGTGATAGAAGTACTTGAGCACCACCATCCAGGTAAAAGTCATGGCCGATAGAATAAGCGACCAGATACCGGCGGTACCAAATAGATAGATAGGTTTGGTGAAGTAGGTGGACATGAATTTGACTGTGATCAAATCCAGTACAACTTTAAATGTACGAGAGATACCGTATTTGGATTGACCAAACTGTCTGGCCTGGTGATTGACTGGGATTTCTGAGACTTTAGCCCCCAACCAGGTGGCATAAATTGGCACGAAGCGGTGCATTTCGCCATAGAGTCTGACGTCTTTGATTACTTCTTTGCGATAGGCTTTGAGTGAGCAACCATAGTCGTGCAGTCTAACTCCTGAGATAAAGGAGATGATGCGATTGGCTGTCCATGAAGGTATTAGACGCAAGAAAAGTTCGTCTTTTCTTTCTTTGCGCCAGCCACTAACTACGTCAAAGCCTTCATCTAGTTTTTCGAGGAGACGTTTGATATCGGCTGGATCGTTTTGTAAGTCGGCGTCCATGGGGATAATCACGTCGCCGCGCGAATGATCGATACCAGCTGCCAGTGCGGCAGTTTGTCCAAAGTTTTTGACAAAGCGCACTACTTTGATGCGCTCATCGGCGGCAGCAATAGTAGCTAGCTTGGCATAAGAAGTGTCGGAGGAGCCGTCATCAATGATAATGGCTTCCCAGGTGCGACCCAGTGAGTCCAGCGCCTGGCAGAGCTTTTGATAAAGGATAGCGATATTGTCTTCCTCGTTAAACACGGGGATGACGACCGATATCTCTGGGAAAGTAGTTTTAGTTTGTGGCACGTTGGCATTATACTTGAGCGCATAATCCGATGCTGAGCCAGTTTGATTTATTGTGGACTGTGCCGTAGTCATATCAAACGTATATCCTTAAGACTGCTTGCCTCTATAACCCTTCGTGTACCGGGTCCCACGAATCATGACAATCATAAGATAAGAACTCTCCCTACACCTTGATTACTTCTCATCAACTTTACACTCCGATTTTAAGGCAAGCAGCGATAATTGCTCTATGACCATCATCAAGACTACTTCTAGCTCACAAGCTGACAATGGCGATGCGGCAAAGCCAGGCTCAGCGCCAGCTAAGGATAAAGCGAAGAGCCCCAGCAGGGCCGCGGGCAAGACTGGTGGCGAGGCTAAGGCGCCCAGTAAGGCAGCTCAGCCTTTGTCCGCTCCGGCTGATATGGCAGACATGGGTCAATCTATAGAAGAAGTTAAGCAAAGTCAAAATCGACGTTCTTCTTTACTCTCCTGTGAAGAAACAACTTCTGACTCCAAATCTGATCAGGCAGTAAGACCAGACAGTCTAGGCGAGTACATTGGTCAATCCAGGCTTAAGTCGATGCTCTCAATGTCGATATCGGCCGCTAAAGGGCGAGGCGAAGCCCTCGATCATGTGCTTTTTTATGGACCACCGGGGCTTGGTAAGACAACACTTGCTCGGGTCATCGCCAACGAAATGCAAGCGCGAATCCATCTCACCAGTGGTCCCAGTCTTGAGCGTCCGCGCGACATTATTGGACTGGTGCATCAATTAGAGGAGGGCGATGTCCTCTTTATAGATGAGATCCACAGGCTATCTCGCATTGCTGAGGAATTGCTCTATCCGGCTATCGAAGACTTTGTTATCGATTTGACCACTGGTAAAGGCCATGCTACGCGCACCATGCGTTTGCCATTGCCTAAATTTACTCTGGTTGGTGCCACCACCAAAGCTGGCATGTTATCAAATGCTTTGCGAGACAGATTTGGTTTTGTCTGCCGACTGGATTTTTATACCCACGAAGAATTGTCGGCAATTGTCGCTCGTACTGCCACTATCCTTGGTGTGACTATGGACGCTGATGCCGTCTCGTCCGTTGCTCGCCGGGCTCGGGGGACACCGCGTATTGCCAATAGACTAGTCAGGCTGGTGCGCGACTTTGGTCAGTATCAGGGGGCAGCGATTGTTGACGGTGCTATTGCCTGCAGCGCGCTTGAATCCTATCAAGTTGATGAGCTTGGTCTTGATGTCACCGATAGACGCTTACTTGAGATCATCATCGATAACTATGATGGCGGTCCAGTGGGACTGGAAACACTTGCCGCTACTATCGGCGAAGACAGCGATACTCTAGAAGATGTTTGGGAACCATTTTTAATACAAAAGGGTTTTATCCAGCGTACTTCGAGAGGGCGCATGGCTACTCCTTTTGCCTACCAGCATCTGGGGCGTGAAGTATCGAGCAAAGTCAAGGCTCTGGCTGGCAGTCCCGTACAACAACTCGATCTTTTTAAGCCCGTCGATAAATCCGGAGACGGTCTCTAATGAGCGACAGTGCTGGTGCAACCGTACCGGTCGTCAGTGGCACTACGCCAGTGACCGGTGAGGAAGAGTTTGCCGCTGCCCGAGTGCTCAGCGTGGGGCAGGGCACTGTCAATCAAAAACTGCTGGATGCTACCGGTGTGGTGGCAAATAGACAGGAAGCCGAAGTGGAGATTATTGAAGGCAAACAGCAAGGTAAGAAAGTCAAAGTCTTAAACGAGATAACAGACAACCCGGTTTTTAATATCAATATCAAACCGGGCAGTGAAGTCGTTCTTTCTATTTCCAAAGACGTCAAAGGTAATGACGAATACAACATCGCTGATTATCACAGAGCGCCAACTCTTGCTATTTTGCTCCTGGTCTTTCTTGTTGCTTTTGTGTTTTTTGGTGGCAAGCAAGGCGTCAAGTCGCTCCTTGCTCTTATTATCTCGGTGTCACTGATAGCCTTTGTGCTATTGCCTCTCAGTCTGGCTGGTATCAATCCCTTGCTGGTCGCTGTCGCTATTTGCATTGCCACTACTGGTGCCACCATGTATTTTGTCTCTGGCTGGAGCAAAAAATCTCTGGCTGCCATACTTGGCACCATTGGCGGTGTGATTGTAGCCGGGCTTGCCGCCCAGATGGTGATTGTGGCCGCACCTCTTACTGGACTATCTTCCGAAGAAGCACAGATTCTGCGGGGTTCGGTCCTGGTGCAGAGTCCAGAATTTTATAAAGGACTTTTGGCAGCGGGCATGCTGATTGGTGCCCTTGGTGTAATTATGGACGTGGCCGTGTCTATTGCTTCGGCTGTATTTGAAATCGCCCGGACCAAACCTGGAATGACTGAGTCTGATCTCTATACATCTGGTATGAATGTTGGCCGAGATATCATGGGGACAATGACAAATACATTGATATTGGCTTATACCGGTGGTGCGCTACCACTTTTGCTTTTGACAAGTCAGATTCCCGTTAGCAAACTTGTAAACCTCGATTTGGTAGCAACTGAGGTGGCTTCGGCAATTAGTGGTAGTCTAGGATTGGTTCTGACCATTCCTCTAACGGCATTTATTGCCGCCCAATTAATAGCTAAAAGTGATACCGGACAGTGATTGCTAGTGCCTTTCTAAGATGAGACTTTTCTTTGGCTGGTTATTATTTGCGATCTCAGTTGCCAGTGTTTTAGCTGGCGGTAAATTTTTGGCATTGGTCCTCGGTGCTGCCTGCTTTATGGGTGGCAAAGAGTTTATCGGCATGGCCAAACGCAAAGGCATTAACCCCTCCAGTCGGGTAGTGCTTGGCATGATTATTGCCTTTTTTGTTGTTTCTGCAATTCCCGATTTTATTCCAGGACGTGGTCTCAATCTTGGTTTTATCAGTAATATGGGATTTTTTGCCCGCCTGCCTGGAGCCGAGGAGCAGCGTTACTGGTCCACTTTTTCGATAGACCATTTTCCGCTGGTCTTATCTATAGGTATATTTCTTTCGTTCTTTCGTCTTTTGTTTCGCAATGCCGATCCGCCTGCCACCATTGCCGATATTGCCTCGACAATACTGGGCTTTATCTATGTAGGTTGGCTGCCAGCCCATCTTGTACTTTTGCGCAACTTGAGTCCGCAGGGCATGCCCATGAGCGACAATCCCCTGCATCAGCCTGGACTGGCTTATGTCTGGGCAACTTTGTTTATTATTTGGGCCACCGATGTCTTTGCTTATTACTTTGGTAAGCGTTTAGGCAAACATCTACTCTATCCCCAGATTAGCCCCAAAAAGACAGTAGAAGGCGCTATTGGCGGTCTGTTAGCCAGCGTAGCCCTGGGTACAGTAGTGGTTTATGTGGCTGACAACTATCTATTTGCCTGTCACCCATTTCACAATAATCTCTGGCAGGTGCCAATCATGGCTACTGTCATCTCTGTAGCCGCCCAGATAGGCGACCTGGGTGAGTCACTGCTTAAAAGAGATGCTGGCATCAAAGACTCCAGCGATTTTATCCCCGGTCATGGCGGCTTCCTTGACCGCGGTGATAGTCTGATTGTGGGAGCAGCTGTGGCTTATTACTGGGTTTGTCTTGTGGTGATCAGACAAATATAAGCTGGGCAAAATACAATATTTTGCATTTGTAATAGTTCTAGATGCTAATCCTGGTTGTAGGCTATGATATATGTCGCGGACAGTTATGTCTTGGAGAGGTGGCTGAGTGGTCGAAAGCGGCTTCCTGCTAAGAAGTTGTACGGTCAAAAGCTGTACCGAGGGTTCGAATCCCTCCCTCTCCGGATTCTAAAAAGAGCCAGGTTTTTGACCTGGCTCTTTTGTTTTTGCAATTGCTTAAAGCGTCTTTTGCCAGTCCTTGCTAATTTGCACTACGCCATCTCTAAGCGTTTTGAGAGTTTTGGCATGGCGCATGATTTCCTGTACACCATCGATGTCATCGCGGTGCATGGCTTCTACACCGAGTTTGGTCAAACTGGCGATAGAGCCATCAAGGGTATCAAAGAGATTTTTGATGCTGTGAGCTACTTTGCGACTGATTTCGGCAGTGTTCTTCTCTCCACCGATGGCTTGTTGCGACAGGTCCTCGCTCTGGGCGGCATTAAAAAACTGAGGAGCGGCCGGGGGCAGAGTCGGTGTTACTGGTATTTGTGTGGCTGGTGCTGCCTCAACTGCTGCTACTGCACTTGGTTGGGGCAAAACTGGCTCTATCGCCTGGTTAGCTAAGGCTGATGGTGCCGACACTTGAGCCGGCTGGGGCTCTGCAAGTTGAGTTGGCTCCTGGGGTAGCACCGGCAGGGCTAGATCCGCTGATTGTCTAGCATTGGAGCCTGGATCTTTGTAGACCTGACCAAAAGTGCTTTGATTGCTGTCAGCTGGTGGTTTAGGCAAATTTTGTTGGGCCAGTGCTGCAGCATTAGCGGCTTGCCAGCGCGGTTGCGCTTCGCTTTCGAGGGGGTTTTTGGGCAAGTCATCACTGACTGGTGGCTTTTGCGCTCTAAAATAATCAGCTTGATTGGGCGCAGTTGCCGCTACAGCATAGGCACCAGGCTTGTCTTGAAAAATACCGATACCTTTTGAAGCATCAACTTTTGGTGCTTCGCCCACATATGCTGGTGCTTGACTGCCTTCAAATGAGCGGTCTATATCTTTAGACTTTGGTGCTTCTTTTTCTTCTGGGTTAAAGACAAATTTCTCTTCAAAATTGCTCTCACCCTTGGAGACTTTGATTAGCTGTGTAAAGAGTCGGCGTGAGAGTGCTGGCAAACTGGCTAGAGACAAAATTTGACCATCAATAAGCCAGACAGCATCAGAGGCTGAGCGATCGGCTGCCAGTTTCATGTCAAGGTGGGCTTTAAATTCAGTTTGTCCTGGTTTAAAGCCGATCATGTATTCCACCGGCACAATAAAGGCTCTGATGCGTTTTTCTTCACCCTGCACTATGAGTGAATACTGTCTTGTACTAAGGGTGCCCAGACAAAACTTGATTGGTACACCAAGCTCCATGTATTCGGCTGTCATGCGCATGCTTGATGGGCGCTCGCAAAAGACTTCTAGCTCACGGTCTTCCTGGGTGCGATTAAACTCAAATGAATAACGTTTGAAATTGTCAAACAGACGCTCAATTACTTTGGTCATGCTTGTGGCGTTTTGCCCGTCGCGAGCCCCCTGAGCAATGGGTTCTTCAGCTGAGACAATATCGTCTTCTTCTAATGCGACAATCCATCTGCGTGTTTCTTCGCCACTAAATGATTGATTTATGGATGACAGGATCTTGTTGTTGAGCTCTTGCTCCTGGGAAAACCTCTTGTTTTCGTCGCTCATTGCTTAACCTCTGCACCTTAACGCATGGCCCAGGTATCCACTGAGTCATGACTTCCATAATTGACAAATGATATCGTATTTTTAAAGCAGGCATATTACAGAGGTATACCCGGCTCTGTCTGTCCCCTATCAGGGCGCTGGCATTTGACACTATTGGTAGTGGCGTTAGCTGCCTTGAGTTTGCTGTACCAGGAGCCCACCAAGTACCACCAGGCTCACTCCAATCAAGCGTGATTTTTTGATTTTTTCTTTGAGAAAAAATACGGCGCAAAAGTACATAAATAATGGATAGCAGCCAGTTATGACAATGACATAACTGGCCGATGCCATGGTCATGGCAAACATATAGGCGATTGTGCCAAAACTGAGACAGAGACTGCTTAAAAATGAATATTTCCAGGCACGCTTAGCCGTCCAGTTGAATTTGTGTTTGAGGGCAAAGGCCACTGCCATAAACACGGCCAGAATAAGTACATCCCAGGCACAGCGGGCAAAATAGACCTTAAATGCCTGATCGAGTAAGAGTGATTTTTTGTCAAATAAACCTGTTGTACCCCAGCATAGAGTGGCAACAAGGCAGAGCATTAGCACCACACTTTTTTTGTGGACAAGAGTATGGTCCTCTCCACTGTCTGGGTGTTTGTGATCGGTGCTACCAATAAAAGCTACCCCGGCACTTATCAATATTGAGCCCAGTATGCGCATGGGGACCAGTTCTTCATTGAGGACAAACTGGGCCAGTACCTGGACCACTAGTGGATAGGCGGCGGTGATGCCCAGGACAAAGCTGGCTTCGGCTTTGGACATGGCAATCAGGTAGATCAAAGTAGCAATACTGGAAGCCAATGATCCTAAAAATGTCCAGCCCCAAACACCGGCATTTATCGTCCAACCCTGCGGATAGAGTTGAGTTAAGATCAAATAGACAATGGGGATTTCGATTACATAGATAATGTGCTGAAAAACGATGACGTCAAGATATTTGGCCGCGTCCAGGGCTTTTTTATCAAAAATGCCCCAGGTGCTCCAGCACGCAAGGCATACGGCGATTAGTCCGTTGAGTCCAAATAACCCGCTAAGTCCAAATAACACTTTTTGTTTGCCTGAAGACGCTGAGAGGCTATGATAGACCATAGCTAGGACAGGTATACGATGCAATTTAAGCCTGACAAAAATAAAAGCTCCGCCGGTGACAATAAAGCCAAAGGTCTCAAAGAGCCGGATAAGGTCAAACCGACACTAAAAGAAGTGGAGGAAAGACTGAGTCAGCTAGCTGCCGAAGTAGATAACGAGAGTCAAAGCACAGCACTACCATCAACAGTTAAAAGCGCGCTTGCTCCCGATACAAAAGAGAGCCAGGTGGCGGCGGTCAAAAACATCCATATCAACCTCTATTTATTTTGGGGCATGGTGATATTTACTGTTTTGTTTGCCAATGCTCCCTACATTAACTGGCTAATCATGCCGGTCAATCAGTTTGTGGTCACTATCCACGAGATGAGTCATGCCGTAGTCACCTGGCTTACCGGTGGCGCTGTGCTTGGTATGACTACTGTGCCGGACGGTGCCGGGCACGGCGGGCTGACCCATTCTCTGGGCGGGATGGCCTTATTTGTCGACCAGGCTGGTTATCTCGGTACCACCTTTTTTGGCTGTTTGCTAATTTATCTCAGTCAGTTTCCGCGCTTAAGTCGCCATTTGCTTACTTTTATGGGTGGCGCCATGATCTTGGGGGCGCTTTGTTTTACTTTGCCGGGACTAATCAATCCGGGCTGGTTTGTCCAGTCGGCTTTGAGTCTCGTTATCGAAGTTTTGATGGGACTGGCCTTTATATTGGCTGGACGCAAACTCAAACCGGCTCTGGCCAATTTGATGATTTTGTTTTTGGCTGTGCAAACAGCCCTAAACAGTCTGGAGCTTATTTGGATACTCGTACCTCATGCCCTGGGGCTTAGTGGTAGTGGCTTTACCGATGCTACCAATTTGGCTCGGGCAACGATGATTCCGGCGATTTTTTGGTCACTGAGCTGGATGTTTACATCGATTGTCTGCCTGGGTTTGACTTTGCGCTTTACCTACGGTGCTTTTTTGTTTAAAGGCATGAGCAAAATCACCACTGCTTATGTAAAGCCTAAGAAAAATTGATTATCAATTTAATGCCGTTATAACTGTCATCACTGATGGAGATTAGACAGTGTCAAAACGGCTAGTTGAGTGCGTGCCTAACTTTAGCGAAGGCAGGAACGAAAAGGTAATTGATGCGATTTCGGAGACTGTAAAGGCAGTGAGCGGCGTCCGTCTACTGGACGTGGATCCTGGACACAGTACAAATCGCACAGTGGTCACTTTTGTGGGCTCTCCAGATGATGTTGTTGAGGCTGCCTTTCAGTGTATAGCCAGAGCCAGTCAGTTAATTGACATGCGTCATCACCATGGTGAGCATCCTCGCATGGGAGCTACTGACGTCTGTCCTTTTGTGCCGGTAAGCGGGGTCTCCATGGCTGACTGTGTGCAGCTGGCAGAGACTCTGGGCGAGCGGGTCGGACGTGAGCTGGGCATACCGATTTATCTCTATGGAGAGGCTGCTAAATCTCCCAGTCGTAAGAGTTTGGCTGATATACGCAGCGGCGAGTACGAAGCTCTCAGCACTAAAATGAAAGACAGTGCTTTTAAACCAGATTTTGGTCCAGCCGAATTTAATGCTAAAGCTGGTGCCACCGTCATTGGTGCCAGACCATTTTTGGTGGCTTACAATGTCAATCTCAATACTCGCTCTAAAAAACTGGCCAATGCCATTGCCCTCAATATAAGAGAAGCCGGCAAAGCCAAACGCAATGCCAGTGGTGAAATCGAAAAAGATGCTCAGGGCAATACTATTAAAGTCCCCGGTACACTCAAAGAATGTCGGGCAGTGGGCTGGTATGTCGATGAGTACGAGCGTGCTCAGGTCTCAATCAATCTCACCAATTTTGAAGTCACAGGCATCCATGATGCATTTGATGAAGTAGAAAGAGAAGCAGCAAAACTTGGTGTGAGAGTAACTGGTAGCGAGATAGTTGGTCTGGTCCCTCTCAAACCAATGCTCCATGCTGGTGAGCATTATCTGCGCAAACAGGGACGTTCAACTGGTGTCTCCGAAGAAGAGCTGATCAGTGTGGCAATTCAGTCACTTGGTCTAAGTGAGCTTGCTCCCTTTAACCCGCAAGAAAAAATCATTGAATATAAAGTAGCTCAAAATGGCAAATTTCTCAAAGACTATAGTGTCAAAGCCTTTTTGAATGAGCTGGGCAGTGAATCTCCGGCTCCTGGTGGTGGTTCTGTTGCCGCTCTTTGTGGTGCGCTGTCAGCGTCACTCAGCTCGATGGTCGCTAACTTGAGCTTTGACAAAAAAGGACTGGAAACAATTAAACCGGCGATGGAAGAAACTGCCATCGCTGCTCAAGATCTCAAAAAGAAATTGCTCCACCTAATTGACGAAGATATGCAGGCTTTTAACTCGATTTTGGAAGCACGCCGATTGCCTAAGAGTAGCGATCAAGAAAAAGAAAAACGTGATGAAGCGATTATGGCTGCCAATTTTAGGGCGACGATATCGCCTCTCAGTGTTTTAAAGTGCACTCCGCAACTGCTCAAGCTGGCCAGTTTGATGGTCGAAAAAGGCAATCAAAATAGTCTGTCTGATGCTGGCGTGGCCGCTCTTACGGCTCTAGCAGCGGCGGAAGGTGCGTACTTTAATGTGCTTATAAACCTGGGTGGACTGGGCGAGAGTGAGCAAGAGCTTACTTTTGTCGCTAACTGTCTGGAAGAAGCTGATGTATTAATCGCTGACGTGCGCCACAAAGCCGAGGAGATAAGGCTTAAGGTACTCTCAGCCATATCAAAGCCTCTAACTGGCAAATAAAATAAAGGGCTGGTCGCCTATGGCGACTGATTTAAGGCTACAATTTCATTTTTGCAACACAAACGGGAGATCTCATGGGAACTGCCACGGATAGCAAGGGCTACGGCTCACCTATTGCCAATGAATGGGAAACGCCAGACTTTTTGAACGCGCAGAAGCGGCTTGACAAGGTGGCTGAGCTAATTAAGCTCGATCACAACACGATAGAGCCGATGCGTCATCCCAAGCGCAGTCTCTCTGTGGTTGTGCCTGCCCGTTTAGATGATGGCAGCGTCCGTACCTTTATGGGCTACCGTGTCCATCACGATCTGGCGCTTGGACCCGGTAAGGGCGGAGTGCGCTACCACGCCGACGTCACCCTTGGTGAAGTAGCCTCCATGGCCATGCTGATGACCTGGAAATGTTCTTTGATGAATTTGCCTTTTGGTGGCGCCCACGGCGGTATCCGTATGGATCCAAACAGACTCTCAAAAGGAGAATTGGAAAGAGTTACTCGCCGCTATACATCCGAAATATTGGAATTAATCGGACCGACTCAAGATATTGCTGGACCTGACCTCAATACCGACGAGCAGACCATGGCCTGGATGATGGATACGTATAGTGTCAATTGTGGCTATACAGTGCCGTCCATCGTCACTGGTAAACCCCAAGTTATCGGCGGATCACTGGGTGTGCTGCAATCTACTGGTTATGGTGTAGCTCTGGCTGCCAAAAGGGCTGCCGAGTTTGCTGAACTCAAAGGCGATAGCCCGACAGTAGTAATTCAGGGGCTTGGCAATGTGGGCTCATCAGTGGCACGCAATCTCAACAAATTTGGTTTTAAGGTTGTTGGCGTATCTGATGCTCACGGTGGTCTCTATAACGCTAAAGGTATCAATGTCGATCATCTCATGGAGCACATTGATAAAAATGGCACCATGTATGAATATCCTGATGCTGACAAAGTAACCAACGAAGAATTGCTCGAACTCGAGTGCCAGATTCTTGCACCATGCGCGGTATCAAATCAATTGCATGCCGGTAATGCTGATAGACTTAAATGCAAAGTCGTAGTAGAAGGCGCCAATAGCCCCACTACTCCCAATGCAGATGATGTGCTGGATAGCAAAGGTGTCGTGGTCGTGCCCGATATCCTGGCCAATGCTGCCGGTGTTACTGTAGGCTATTTTGAATGGGTGCAGGGCTTAATGCGCTTGCTCTGGACAGAAGAAGAAGTCTATCAGCGTCTGGAAGGACTGGTTAATAACGTCTGCACCAGAGTGTTTGAGCAGTCTAAGGAGCAAAAGACATCTCTGCGTATGGCGGCCATGTCTATTGCTGTCGCTCGTATCGTTGAAGCTCGCCGCCTGCGCGGACTTTATCCATAATCTAAAAAAGAGTCAATAGCCAGGACGATTTGATGCTTTTGAGGGGATGGTCGGCTTTGACCATCCCTTCGTGTGAGAAATTGGCCTGATTTTTGTCACGCAACCCTATTGCGCAAATGAGAGTCCAGTGCTTGGCATGGTGGCAAGCCACCAACTAGCAGCTTGCTGCTTCTAATTTGAGGGCACTATTGACGTTTTGCGAGCGCGATAGATAGGGCTCAAGATCCGACTCTTTAAGGATGCCTTGCTCTGTGACAAGACCGCTCAATAGGTCAAAGGGCACCAGGTCAAATTGATGATTGAGCAGGGCAACGCCTTTTGGTGCACTGTCCCAGACTTCTGCTGCTGGTCTTTCATGTTTTTCAAATTCAAACAGGCGTTCATCTGAGACAAATTTTTCGGTGCCAGATAGAGCATAAAGCGGTACTTTGAGCTCGCGGCAGGCCACAGCTAGCATCCATGAGCCGACTTTATTTACTACGCCAGGTCTAGCAATACAATCGCAGCCCATAAAAGCAGCGCTGCAATTGCCCAGGACTAGTCCCATTGCATTATCAAAGGTATGAATTACTTCAATGCCGCCACTGGCAAGGCGACTTGCTAGTTTGCGACCTTCCATTGAGGGGCGAGCCTCGGTGCAGACCACTCTAAAAAATCGTCCGCGTGCTCTGGCGTTTAGTAGACAACTCACTACCGTTGAGCTAAAGCTGTAGGCAAAAATCAGTTCGCCTGGCTCAATCAGCTCATAGGCGAGCTCTGCGATGGTGGCAACACTGTCGCAGAGCATTTGTTCAAAACGGGTCAGGGTGTTGTTGGTCTTCTCTTCAATTTCTTTGACTGTGCTGGCATCGTCGATGGCGTTGAGGACATCGTTGCCCAGGTGGAAGAGTGTGGCCATAGCCGGCTGCACTTCGATAAGGGCGCTGGCTGTATAGGTCAAAATTGACTTGAGTAGCGGCGCATCATTTTTTTTGCCGTCTGGTAAAAGGGTGAGCGCTGATTGAAAGACTGTAATTGCTCTCAGGGCAATTTCGGCTGCGCCTGACAACAGATCATCTTTAATTGGTTGAGCTAGAGTCGTGATATGTGCCTTTAGCTGCTCGTCCAATTTGGGCAGTTCGCTCATAAAAATCACCTCAGTCGCTCTATATACCGAGTTGCTCTCGGCGCTATATTTAGTCTAGCCGGTCAAATCGAGTGGCTTGTTTAAATTTTTACTGAGCAAGCGTGGCCGCTTCACCCTGGTGCTTTTGTAGATAAGTGGTTTTGTTAATATCGGTGAGATGCTCCCAGGGCAAGACTTCGTCAAGAGGGATTTCTCTAAAAGCGTAGTAGTCAAGATCGGGGATGTCGTCCTGGCGTTTGCGCAGGGCTCTTTTCCAGGCGCCCAGATTGTGACCATCCGCCGCCACTTCCATAAAAATCGTACTGAGGCGCCTGTCCCCGCGGCTAATTACAGCCTGGATATCACTCCAGTTATGTGACTCGGGTCTTACGGCGATGCCGATTTTGGTCAGATTTTTGCGCAGGTATTCTAGTTTATTGCCGCTTTTGCGATCTCTGCCATGCCATTGAAAAGGCGTCTGGGCTTTTGGCACAAACGATGAGACGCCAAAAACAAAACGCAGTCGCTTGTGATTTTTTTTGAGAGTTTTAAGCAGATCTATAGTGGCATCAAGATCTGCTTGCTCCTCGTAGGGCAAGCCAGCGATGCCGTAAAACTTGACACCCTCCAGACCGGCCTTATCAATTAACTCCACAGCTTTATATATTTCTTCCTGGGTCAGATTTTTTTTCATTATCTGCCGCAGTTTTTCAGAGCCTGATTCTATTGCTATGGTGACTGACTTCTGTCCCAGGTTTTTTAGTGTACTCAAAGTGTATTCGTTGAGAGTATCTGCGCGCACCGATGCAATTGTAAGTTCTATTTCTGGACGCTCTTGCAAACGTCTGGCTAATTCTTCAAAAACGGGATGCTCTGTCACTGATGGACCCAGCAGTCCTACGCGTTTTGTATATTTAAGAGCCGTATCTATACGCTCTATCATGGTATCTACACTGGTGGCACGAAACGGTCTTGTCAAATAACTGGCGAGACAAAATCGACACTCTTGTGGGCAAGATCTCACTACCTCGATTAAAAATGTGTCACTCCAGGCGGTGGCACTACTGAGGATTTGTGTATGGGTGGCATAGCCATCCGGAGCTTTAAATGCCTTCTTGTGGATCTGCTCTGGTACGCCATCCCGTATCGGTTTGACTGATTGGATAGGACCACTTTGATGATATTCCACGTGATAGAGACTGGGTACATATAGTCCCGGTACTTGAGATAGCTGATAAAGTATCTCATCTCTATTTATCGGTTGCTCAGTGCCCTGTTTTGCCTGTCTGTATGCCTCCACCAGTGATGGCACACTAGTCTCCGCGTCTCCCAGCAAAATGACGTCAAACATATCGGCAAAGGGTTCGGGATTGGCAGTGAGTACAGGTCCTCCTCCAAAGATCAAAGGATCGCCGTCTTGGCGGTTGACGCTTAAGGGTGCAATATCTTTTTTGACCAGTAGCTCAATGATATTGATAAAGTCCAGTTCCCAGGAGACAGTAAATCCCATTAGATCCGGTTTAACTAAGCCTGGCTCCTCGATGTCTGTAAAGCCGCGCTTGACCTCTACCCCGGGATCCTGTTCAAAGAGCCACCAGACCAGCTGATAGCCAAGTCCGGACATGCCGATTTGGTAGGTATTGGGGAAATACCAGCCAACTGTAATATCGGGCTTAGACTTGTTAAATCTCTCAGCCAGGCGTGTCTCTGTGTCGAACATGCCTAGATCTTACTCTTTTGCTGCAATTGGCGCCACGCAAAACAACCCGGGTAGTTAGCTACCCGGGTTGTTTTACTGTCTTTAGACCTTAGGAGGTTAGGGATTAATAGCTAATGACTAGCCGGCTTTGCCCACTTTTGGCAAAAAGCTGGTCCAGTTTGTATCCAGGCTCTTGAAGAACTGATGGGCATTGAGCACATCATCGTAAGTAATGGGCGCTAAGCCCACCAGTCTGTCACGATCACGTTTGGTCCAGTCCCTGGGATGAGGGCTTGGCGCTTTGGTTGCCTTGGGTGTTGTGCCAACTATGGCTACGCCCAGTGGGTGGTTACAATTACTGCAAGTGACGCGCACGACGAGGACGCCGGGCTCTTCCCTTAATAGTTGTATACCGTCAGCCTTAAATGCGTGAGAACAGAAACGGCACTCTTTCTGCTGGAAATATTCCTGGATTGCCTGGAAGCTTCCACCATGCAGGTTGCCCATATTTGTCCGCCACTTTCTAGGTTCTTTTATAAGAACGTTTGCTATCGTCAATTAGATGATTTAGTTAGATACTGCGTGCCAAAGATCAGAATTGTCTTTTTGAATAATGATCTTTACAGGTGCATCTAAATTTGAAATCCAGTGAAAGGATTATACTTGAACAAATGTAAATCGCAGCAAAGAATTTCGAAAATCAGAGAAAGTTTCTTTGATAAATCGGACGCTCGTCGATCTTGTCTCCGGAGAAAACTCTCCAAAGTGGCATGCTGAGCGGTTTAAGTAAAAATGGTTAGCACGAGCAAGTTAAAACAAAATTTGAGGAGTAAAAATCCATGAGCTTTATCGAAGAAGTATCAGCAATTGAAATCCTGGATTCACGCGGGAATCCGACTGTTGAGGTAACGGTTGCCCTCACCAGTGGTGCCATGGGCAGAGCGGCGGTGCCATCTGGTGCCTCCACAGGTAGTTTCGAAGCAGTTGAGATGCGTGATGGCGATAAGAAGCGCTATGGCGGCAAAGGCGTGCTCAAAGCTATCGAAAATATACATGAAGTGATCGCAGAGAATTTAATTGGTATGGATGCTGTAGATCAAACAGCGATTGACCAGGCTCTTTTAGAACTCGATGGTACTGATAATAAATCCAAGCTTGGTGCCAATGCCACCCTCGGCGTCAGTCTTGCAGTTGCAAAGGCAGCCGCAGAAGCAGTGCAGTTGCCGCTGTTTCGATATGTCGGCGGTGTCTCCGCCAATATATTGCCGGTGCCAATGATGAATATCATTAATGGTGGCAAACACGCGCAAGATGGTGTGGACTTCCAGGAATTTATGATCGTGCCAGTCGGCGCCGAGTCTTTTGGTGAGTGTCTGAGATGGGGTGCTGAAATTTATCAGGCACTAAAGGCAGTGCTACACAAAAAAGGACTTAGCACCGGGGTTGGTGACGAAGGTGGATTTGCTCCTTCACTCAAAACAAACGAAGCTGCTCTGGAACTCATTGTTGAAGCTATTGAGAAGTCTGGTTTTAAAGCAGGATCACAAATTGCCATCGCACTCGATCCGGCCAGCACAGAATTTTTTGAGTCTGGTAAATATAATCTCGCTACCGAAAATAGATCTTTAACAAGTCATGAAATGGTCAAAGTGTATGAGAAGTTGGTGTCTACTTATCCGATTATCAGCATCGAAGACGGTCTGGCCGAAGATGACTGGGATGGCTGGAAAGAGCTGACCGATACTATAGGCAAGAAATGTCAGTTGGTAGGCGATGATCTATTCGTTACCAATACAAAGAGATTTGAGCGTGGTATCGAACTTGGTGTCGGCAACGCAATTTTGATCAAGCCAAATCAAATTGGTACATTGACCGAAACCATCGACGCTGTAAATATGGCCCGCGAGAGCGGTTATGGCAGTATCCTCTCTCACCGCTCTGGCGAGACAGAAGACGCCGTAATTGCTGACCTGGCTGTAGCGCTTGGCACTGGTCAAATTAAGACCGGCGCACCTTGCCGCTCTGAACGTACCGCCAAGTACAACCAGCTTTTGCGTATCGAGCATCTGCTTGGTCGTCAAGCGGTCTTTAGAGGTCCTAAGTCGTTTGCTCAAAACCGTGCAGCTGCCAAAAAAGAAATGGCCTGCGCTAAGTAACCAGCACGTAGACTGATAAAAAGGGAGGGGCTTCTGGCTCCTCCCTTTTGCTTTTTAACGGCGGACCTATATAGGTAGATATCAGCGAGCAGCTACGCTCTCTGCTCCGCCTATCTTTCGTAGTAATGACACACTGCGATAGCGTCCCAGATATTGTCCGTCCATATATTGGTCGACATAACTTTTGGCAGTGATTACAGTCGGTCCATCCTGTCTAAATTGATCGCGGGTGCGAGCAGCCCACTGACCCTGCGAATTTTCGCCAAAGTAATAAGAGGTGCGGTCCGCTTTGGCCTCAGTGCCATTAAAAGTGACTGCCATAGTTTGATTGTCGACCCATCCAGGCTGGCTAAATCTGGCCTGGATGCGACCATCGCCCAGAGGATAAAAAGCGATGTCAGAGCGCACTACAGTGCCCGGAATAACTGTGGCAATTGTGGACTCAGTGATAGTGGTCTCGCAGCTCCATGTGCCCTGATAAGTGGCGGGAAAGGTGTTTGGATTTAAAGTGGATGCGCCGGGTTTGGGCATGGCAGCGCTAGTGGCTGGAGCCTGTTGAAATGTCGGAGTGGCACTAGGGGTGGTGTCAGCCTGAGTGTGTTCGTGATTTTCTTCGAGGCGCCCTGTTAGTACCATCGCTTGCGCAGGGCTAATAATCGAGACGGTGTATACGCTCAATATCAGTGCTTTAAAAATGCTCTGTAATTTTTGCGAGATACCCATAATGTTGCCCTGAAATTGTCCTGAGATGCTCAGGCAGTCGTTGTACCTATATTAGATGTTCCCTTGGAAACAGTAAATTAAGCGTGCTTCCTTTAGTCAGTGACTAAATGTCAAAGACTTAAGATTCCCCCTTGTAATGTTGCGAAATTGATATTAATGAACCATAGGGGTTGTTGTCAAGCGCTGGGTGGTAGTAGTCCCATGCCTGCTGCAGGCAAAATAAAAATTGCCAAACAATAAGTAATTTGGCGGTTTTCTAAAAGGCTCAATAAAGGCTAAGGATGGAGGCTCAAGCTCAAAGCGATGGTAACATCGAGCAGTTGCATCCTAAATGGGACTTCAGGGGGTTTTGAGGTGAGTAATAAGACTGCTATGGCATCTGAGATAAAAGACATCGGGCTAGCTGGCCTGGGTAAACAACGCATCGAATGGGCTGCCGGCGATATGCCAGTGCTCAAGATGATTTCTGAGCGTTTTGCCAAAGAGCAACCGTTTAAAGGGCTGAGAGTCTCAGTCTGCGCTCACGTCACCAGTGAAACCGCCAATCTCGCCACGGCCTTTGCCGCTGGCGGAGCTGATTGCGTATTGATTGCCAGCAATCCACTCTCCACTCAGGACGATGTTGCTGCCTCTCTAGTCAAAGACCACGGGCTCAAAGTTTTTGCTATCAAAGGCGAAGACATCCCCACCTATCACAAACACATCAATATCGCTCTCGATCACAAACCACATCTGATCATCGATGATGGCTCAGATCTGGTTGCGACTCTTTTGCAAGAACGTCCCGGTCAAGCTAACGAGATCTTTGGCAGTACCGAAGAAACCACCACTGGTATCACTCGCTTGAGAGCTATGGAGCGTGACAACGCCCTCAAATTCCCTGCTATAGCAGTCAATGATGCTCAAACTAAACATATGTTTGATAATCGTTATGGTACTGGCCAGTCCACTCTCGATGGTATCATCCGCGCTACCAACAGATTGGTCGCTGGACGCACCGTAGTCGTATTGGGCTATGGCTGGTGCGGTAAGGGCGCTGCCATGAGAGCCAGAGGCCTTGGCGCTAATGTCATCGTTACTGAAGTAGAACCAATCAAAGCTATCGAAGCTGTAATGGATGGCTTTAGAGTGATGCCAATCGCTGAAGCCGCTACTCTTGGTGACATCTTTATCACTGTCACCGGTAACAAGCACGTCATCGACGGTCCTCACTTTGAGCACATGAGAGACGGCGCTATTATCTGTAACTCCGGTCACTTTGACCTGGAGCTCAATCTCACTGCACTAGAAAAAATGGCCAAGAGCAAACGCGAAGTCAGACCTCTGATGGAAGAGTTTGAACTGAAGAGCGGCAATCGTATCTATGTATTGGCTCAGGGACGTCTGGTCAATCTCTCCTGTGCAGAAGGCCACCCTGCCTCTGTTATGGATATGAGCTTTGCCAACCAGGCACTGGCTCTTGAGTATCTGGTTAAAAACAAAGGTAAACTGAGCAATCAAGTCCACACCTTGCCTCAAGCCGTAGATCAAGAAATCGCAGCCCTCAAGCTCAAGTCGATGGGTGTCAAAATCGATACACTCACAACCGACATGACTGAATACATGAATAGCTGGAAGTCCGGTACATAAGACCGGCAGTAGCTAAGTAAATTAAAAGGACCCTGGTGACAGGGTCCTTTTAGTTAGTCATTATTGAGTATCGCTTAATTTATTTTTTGAAACATGTAACCGATACCGCGGGCGGTGAGAATCAAATCTGGGTTTGATGAATCTTCTTCCAGTTTTGATCTGAGGCGGCTGATGTGTACATCTACCACTCTGGTGTCAATACGATGATCTGGCGGATAGGCCCATACTTGCTGGAGAATTTCGCCACGGCTATAAGGCTTGCCACTGTTTGTAACCAGGAGTTCAAGCAAGCTGAATTCCATACCGGTCAAACGGATACGCTCGTTTTTGCGAGTGACCTGTCTTTTATTTAAATCGATTTTTAAGTTGCCGATTGTGATCACATTCGAACTTTTTGATTGGCCGACTTCTTGATGTCTTTCGACGGTGCGGCGCAATACAGCTTTGATACGTGCCTCTAGCTCAGAGGGACTAAAGGGTTTGACAACGTAGTCGTCGGCACCTATCTCTAGACCCTGGATACGATTTGAGACGTCTGCTACAGCTGTCAACATGATTATTGGAGTGTCAGATGTCTTGCGAATCTCACGACAGACCTCGTAGCCGTCCATCTTGGGCAGCATCACGTCCAGAATTACCAGATCGGGTTGGAAGGTGTTGAATTGCTCCAGCGCCTCTTGCCCATCTGCAGCGGTTGCTACGTTGTAGCCGGCCAGTTTGAGTCGAGTCTCTAAGATGCGGCGAATAGAAGCCTCATCATCTACTACAAGAACCTTCTCCTGCTCAGAAGAGTTATCCACGTCTATTGTCCTTCCTGCCTAGCTTGAAATATCTATCGTCGCGCCGGTGCAAAACCACACCTTCTAAACTTTGTAATGAATATACCACTTATTAAAGGATTGCCCATAGTAGAAGCAATCTCCTTCTTGGCAGCCGCGCGGTGATTGAGTACAAATTGCATATTAAGAGGATTAGCAAAATTGCTCGCCGCCTTATTGTCAAGAGAGGCTGCCCGTCTGATAAGTGTTTGAACGTGGCGACCAGTAATTTTTCACAAAAATTAGTAGAAAATCATGTCCCCGCCGGTGGTGCCAAGGGTAGTCCTTTATGCTCCCTGGCTATATCTGATCCGCCCAGGCGCTTTCTTGACATGCATCCTTACTACGGATGATCGTGCACCACATCTGGTTGTCAATTGGTTGAAGCTTCACTTTTGTCAAACGCCCAAATGCCCAGCTGTGTGGGCTTATGCCGGATGTCGAGTGGCAAGTGTTAAGTCAGTGTTGAATGTGTTGAGCCTGTGAAAAAAGATTCGTGCATAGAGTGGGCAGTCGTGTTAAGCTTCTGTACTGGTCGGTCCTGTACCGGCATTACCATGAGTGCTCCCAGTGTCAGAAATCTGGAAAACGGGTCGGGAGTTCATAGAGGGAGAGTGGAATGAATAAGCCCCAGTTGAGCCTAGCTCTGAGCCTATCGGTGGCTCTACAAGCTAGTATGCTCTCGGCACAGTCCGCGCCGCAAGGAGCGATCTGGCAGCGCATGTCAGGCTCGCCTAGCTCGGCAGGAGCAGGCGTGTCTAAAGCAGCTCAGAGAGTCAGTGCGACAAAGACAGTTGCTAAAGCAGCAAAGCCTGCTGCACAACAAATAGATACTATAGATTCGGCACACGCCATGCTCTTTCTTAAGGGCAAGGATGCCGGAGTGGCACCAGCTGCTGCTCTTACTATCCACCCAACACTGCCGCTCGATGAAGTAGCAGCTATGCCAATCGGAGCATCGGCTCCATCGGTGGATGTGATGCAAGCTCCAGCAGTTGCAGCAAGAGAGAGTGTGCAGCCAGCCAGGCAAATGGCTGCGTTGCCTTCAAGCGCTCTCACAACAGCATCTTCCAAACAACTGGTTGCTCAACTGGCACCAGATCATGTGATTGCTCAAGCAGATCATTCTACTTTGACCACACAGCCGATACCGCCAGTAGTGACTGGTACTCTTGATTTTGAAGAGTACAAGGTAACAAACATCCTTGACCTCAAAGTCTCGCAATCACGTACATTCAAACTTAAAAACAAAATCGTCCGTACTTCGATCTCTGATCCTGGTATCGCCGAGCCTGTAGTTGTCTCCGAAAACCAACTGGTCCTCCTGGGCAAAGCCCCTGGTACCACCACTATGGTTCTTTGGGATGATGCTGGTAACTCAGTAGCCCTCGACCTCCGTGTCAGCCGTGACTATTCACAACTTCAAGCCACATTGCGTGAAATCGACCCTCGCGTAATCGTCAAGACATTCTCTGTCGGTGGCTCTGACCGCGTGCTCTTGACCGGCGACGTTGATCACCCTGAGTCAATCATCAAAGCTTTCGCTGCCTCCAACGTCTTTATGGATGACAGAGGCATGAATATCCAAGTTGCTAACAGCCGTATCGTCGCAGGACGTATCGGTGAGCAAGGTGGT
>Ga0075163_10002338_pt1 | contig 25595 bp, 26 predicted proteins | sample JI1023141ADNA_FD_71478 | JGI IMG/M metagenome (GOLD analysis project Ga0075163, IMG submission 71478) | Wastewater effluent complex algal communities from Wisconsin, to seasonally profile nutrient transformation and Carbon sequestration -... | ecosystem: Engineered > WWTP > Effluent > Algae... | reverse complement strand
TGGGCTGCTGCCGGTTTCACAGACACCGCGTTTAGGTGTGATGATGAAACCGGAGGTGGTGCATGGCAACGAGAAGGTCCTTCAATCGCGAGTTCAAGCTTGAAGCGGTGCGGCTGGTCAGGGAGCGGGGTGTAGCGGTTGCACAAGCCGCGCGTGATCTGGATGTGCACGAGAACGTGCTGCGCAAGTGGGTGCGTGAGATGGGGGCAGACCCTCAGCATGCATTCCCGGGCCAGGGGCAGATGAAGCCCGAACAGGCAGAGATCGCCCGCCTGAAGAAGGAAGTTGCCAAGCTCAGGATGGAGCGCGACATCCTGAAAAAAGCCGCGGCCTATTTCGCCAAGGAGTCGATGTGAAGTTCGACTTCGTGGCGAAGCACCGAGGGGCCTGGCCGGTGGCGATGTTGTGCGAGGCGCTCGGTGTGTCTCGCAGTGGGTTCTATGCGTGGCTGACCCGGCCACCGAGTCGGCACAGCCTGGAGGACGAGGGTATCGGTCAACAGGTCCGGCGCAGCTTCCTCGACAGCGATCGCACCTACGGTGCCCGCCGGGTCTGGCGCGATGTGCTGGAAGCAGGTTTCCGGTGCGGGCTGCATCGCATCGAGCGCCTGATGCAGTCCCAGGCATTGCGGGCGCGCTCGCGCCGCCGGGGGCTGCCGCTGGATCGTGGTGATCGTCCGGGCGGTGCGGTGGCCCCGAACCTGCTGGACCGGTCGTTTGAGGCCACGGCGCCTGACCGGAAGTGGGTCGCCGACTTTACCTACCTGTGGACGGCGGAGGGCTGGCTCTACGTGGCGGTGGTGTTGGATCTGTTTTCCCGCCGTGTCGTGGGTTGGTCGATGCAGTCGCAGATGACCGCGCAGTTGGTGACCGACGCCTTGATGATGGCGGTTTGGCGCCGAGGTCGACCGGAATCGCTGCTGCATCATTCCGATCGTGGCAGCCAATACACGAGCGAGCAGTTCCAACGTCTGCTCGGCGAACTTGGCGTCACTTGCAGCATGAGCCGATCGGGCGATGTGTGGGACAACTCGGCGATGGAGAGCTTCTTCTCGTCGCTGAAAACCGAACGCACGGCGCGCAAGGTCTATCGCACGCGTGCCGACGCCAAGGCTGACGTGTTCGACTACATCGAATGCTTTTACAACACGAGGCGGCGTCACTCGACGATCGGCTACGTCAGCCCGGCCCAGTTCGAACGGCAAGCCCAACTAGCTTAGGATGGTGTCCACGGAACTGGCAGCAGCCCAGGTTGGCTTTGCATATGAGGAGGTGAAGCGCCGCCTGCTTCCCGGAGGTCGTCACAATCAACTCTTCGCGCCGCAGTACTACAGTGCTCTTCCAGAGTCATCCAAGGTGCGCGTGTTTCCCGACCTCCGCGTCGTGGTGGAGAGTAGCGAGGACGGCGTGACAGTGCGAGAGCAGCATGTACTTCGATCGTACACCTATCCGATGATTCTGTCAGACGTTACCAGTGCGATTCTCGACAATATGTCAGTGGATACTGTCCGCTTTGAGTACAACAAGTCCGACTTTGCCGTGATTCGTGAAGCCATCCGGACAGGCACCCTTCAGTTCAGAACAATCTTCGTCGGCGACAGCTACGACGAGGCGCCAACGCCTCCGCTTATCCTATCGCGTGGAGAGACTGGAGGCACAAGCGGATTCTCGTATGCAATAACCAGTGAGGCTGGGAATGCAATTGACTGTCAGGTCGATCCCGGCACGTGCTGGGCAGGCCGTTTCGCTTCGTACCAAGCCTTCGTAAAAGGTGGTCCCAAGACGAGCCAACGCACCATTTATCGAAGAAATGACGGTCCGATTTGGACAGTGGGGTATTGGGCCGGTGGAGCATACGCCAACGCAATGATCTGCAGCCCGGCGCCACGGCGAGGCTATCGGGTTCGAACAGGCGGCCAAAGCGTTAAGTCGCTCCTAAGTGCTTGGGGAGCGCACGTCGCCCCTCGAAAAGTTGCTGGAGCGCTCGTGGAATTACCCAGGTCATTCGCGACGATTCCGGCCTGCCGTCTTCCGGATTTCTGCAACTCAGCTGGCGAGTCCTGCAGGAATGTAGTTGCGAATCCTATTGCCTGCGTTGTGGACGCGGATCTTTCTGCGTGGCAAGTTCGCCGCAGGATCAGCAGCGCGAATCGATGCCTTTAGCCCAGCACATTGAAGCGCAAACAGGAGATCGCCGTGACATTTCCCTACGCGTGATCGACGCGTTGGCGCGACTGGTCAGCGAGCACGGGGCTCCGCGCTAACTGCGTTCGGACAACGGCCCGGAGTTCGTCAGCCTCGCAGTCCTGGAGTGGTTACAGCAGGCGAGCATCGCCTCCCCACCGGCAGGCCGAACGGATCGGGCGCCCGCTGGGGCGGGATGCGGTTTCGATACACTGCCGCCTCGCCGCTGGGGTTGGACCCCCACACTGCGCGTGCGCCGAACCGGCAGTAATGAAGGGCACTCAGCTCCCGCTTGGTGCGCTTCCCCTTTGATCATCTTGAAGCGGTTTCGCAATCGTGCCATCGTTGTGTCAGCAGCTCTAGGCTGGCCCCGCCGGGCAGGCTCGATCCGACCTCGACAGCACACACCGCGGATTCCCTTCCCCGCTCCTTGCGGCCGCTGGTGCTTAAACGGATCGCACGCAACTTGGCCGCTGGGAGACTCAACATGTCTTTTCGTGACGTTGCTAAGCGCGTTCGCACTTCGGCGACCCAGCTCGGCATTACCGTGCCGATGACCCAGCTAAACGACGCGATCGCCGTCGCCTGCTATGGAAAAAATACTCCAGTGTCCTCGCCGCCGAAGGTGCCGGGACGTTGCCCCCGATCCCCTCCATTCCGCCACACATCGGCAAGGCTGCGCGCCAGTACCGCATCGACTCGCACCGGTTCGGACTGGCGCTGCACTCGGCCATCGGCCGTCCGGCTGAATCTCGCGGAACCATGGTGTTCGATGCCATCGACTGGCTGGGGACGCGACACCGTCAACAGCTAGACCAGCTCGCCGCTCAGGACCTGTTCGGACTAGCAGACGATCAGCTCACTCGCGAGGTACTTTCGAGCAAGCATAGTCAAATGCTGCAGATGGCCTTTGCAGACTGGGTGATCGCCGAAGGCGCGATGATGGTAGAGGGTGTCTCTACCCGGGCAATCAGCCTGCTGGAACAAGGTTTCACCGATACGCTCACTGCCGGACAACATCGCTACTTGAAAGCGCTCAGCGTGACCCCCCTGCGGCTGTACCTGGTTGAATCGGTTGTGCCGGGGTACTCGCTCCAATTGCGAGAAATCGGCAGTGCCGCAAGTCGGCTGGTCACGGTGCGCGAGCGGTCCGGAAGCAGGCCAGATCTCCAGGGCGAGGCCGTGGGTGCGCGCTTGGTTGCTGTCGAGGATCACTATGAACTTGCTGGAGGCGTCCTCAGCTTCACGTCGATGATGATGCACAAGCTCGCACGGGAGCTACGCCCGCTCGTATCCACAGTAGACATCAGCCGCGCAATTCGGACTGCTTGGATACAGCAGTTTGATCCGACCCTGCAGCGTAGGCCCCAGTTCGTCTCTGACGAAGACGGAGAACCCGTTCAACTGATCACCGATACGTATCAGTGTTCCAATGTCGCGCTGTTCGCGCAACGACTGGCTGCAGTTTCTCGGTTCCAAGGTGATGAGGTCGGCGGATGGTCATTGGAGAAGCGTCGTGCCGATGGACGCCTGCAGATGTGCGGCATCCACGTCGACGACGTCGGAGGCGTGACAGCGTTCTACCAGACCGCCTCACAGGCAGAACGGTATCGCCCCATTCTGGAATCCGTCGCCGGCGACACGTTGCGGCACGTGACGCGCGCTTCTGAAGATCCGTTCGACGTCGCGATGAGGCTCGTGCCGAGAACGCGCTCGAAACAGCCCGAAATTCCGGCCGAGCTAATGACCGAGCTGTTTCAGTCGGGCATGCGCCAGGCGTATGCCGATTGGGCCGACAAGTCACTCCCGGCTTTTGAACATCGGAGCCCTCGCGAAATGCTACGAACGCCCGGGGGCGAAGTGCGCGTGCGGGAGCTGCCGGCGATGTACGTGCGGGCGCTGCATATCTTTGACCGCTGTTCCGGCTAAGGGTGACCTGCTGTGCTGATCTACGTTGCTCGCCATGCCGGTGCTGCCCATCATGCCGACAAGGATTGACTCACTTCCGTGCCGCCGAGCGGAATTTTTTCGTTGGGGGAGTGATCATCACATTGGCGAATGTGCCATGCGCCGGAAAGTCAGAATCCGCGATGAGCACGGGCTCTCATGTCTTCGTTCCGAAGGACGTATAGAGCGGATTCGGCAGGAACTTCCCCCTCCGGTCCTTGCAGATTTATCTTCGGCAAGAGCGCCCACGCTGCGGCATGGCCGAAGTTGCCGCGTAAAATGCCGAAAGCTGCCTTGCGTCTTTCGCTTGGAGCCCGGCCGATCTGGTCGCGATCCACAAGTTCGTGGAGAGTTCGACTCAAGGCTGTGCACTGGAGCGAAGCCAACTCTGCATCCTGATCGAACTCTCGGCGAAGGTAGGACGCCTGGGAGAGCACGAGGCGCATGATGACCGAGATCAGCTCCATCGATATCGCCGCTCCAGCGCCAATAGAGCAGCAGATCAGCATCAGACGGTAGACAGAGAGGCCGATCTGGAAAGCACTCTGGCCGTCCCCACTGTCGTGTGCTTCTCGCAAGAGCACGATCGCACCCGCGAGCGCATCGAGATGCCCCTCTCCTTCTAGCTTGTCGAGCATCCGCTCGAGGCTACGTCGCCGTCGATACGTCCCGGACCTCAGAAAGCGCGCCTCGAAGATGGCCATCTGGACTCCGGCGTGCATACGCTTGAACAGAGCGTCGCCTTCCATAGCTGCGGCAAACGATGGGTCCATGACATCGAAAACGATGTGGTCGAAATCCGCCAGGGATCCCGGAAGCTTCTTGTCCACCGCGTTGAGGAGCGTTCTGCTGGGGGTAACCGCGCCTCGCGCGTACTTCGGCCAGAGATTGTGGCTGAAGGGTCCGTTTTCGCCTTTTCTGTAGGTCTCGCTCTGGAGCTGTTTTCCCACCGCATAGGCCGTTAGCTTCTGCGTACGCGGGAGCAAACGCTCGAACCAGATGGCGGTTCTCAGGACGTCGATTGCACGGGTGATGGCACGTGGCGTGCCCGTCGCAAGACGGCTAGAAATGATTTTCAGCCTTTTGAAAGAAAGTGGTTTCCCTTGCATTTCCAGCAACTTGGCCGAGCCTTGGAGTCCAGACTAGAGTAACGGAGCGCAGTGAGTTTACTTTCTGGTTCATTCGCACGTCAGCACGTAGGCTGGCGTGACCAGATGTGACTCTTGATGTATGGCTAAGCCAGACCCCGACCTAGCGCAGATCCTCGAAAAAGATCTCTTGCAACAGTACGGCCCACTCATCGGGAACGATGCGTTGCGTTCGGCGCTTGGGTATCCATCGCAGGATGCATTTCGGCAGGCCTTGGCTCGAGGGCGGCTGCCTGTTCCCGTCTTCGCACTTCCGAAGCGGCGCGGAAAATTTGCGCTGGTCAAAGACGTCGCGGCTTGGCTTGCGCGGTGTCGCGCAGACGCCAGCCTTCCACCTGCCGTCAAGGAGGTGCCGATGTAGACGCCTTCAGACTAGCTACACCGAGCAGCTAGAGGCGCCAGAAACGACAACGGCCTGAGCACTGGAATGCTCAAGCCGTTGACAGAGGGAAGGATTCGCCAATCCCCTTCGCCTCAGTCTAGTCGATCAAGCCACCCTATTGTCAAGCATCCGGGTCCGTTCCGCGGTCCCGGCAGGGTGTGCACGCCTCCTTGAAACCACACATTGCACGGGCTCCGGTCCGTGCCAAGGAGATCCTTTGTGAAATCGATCAGAGACGTGGTCAGGCAGATCCTGACCACGTCGCTCAAAGACATCGAGATTGCGCACTCAGCGCGTGTCTCGAAAAACACCGTGCGACGCTATCGCAACATCGCCTCCGAGAAGGAGTATCGCTGGGAAAATCTCACCGTCCTTCCCGACGATCAGCTCGACGCCAAGTTCAACTCGGTCCTCCGGCGTCTTGCGCGCAAACGACAGCCCGACTTTGCAACGGTCCATGCGGAGATGCACACGAAAGGCATGACGCTTCTCTTGCTTTGGGAGGAATACCGCCTGCCGAGTCCCGAAGATGCCTTGAGCTACAGCCAGTTTACCGACTACTACCGTAAGCATGTCGCCAAGTTGGATCTGGTGATGCGGCAGACGCACCTCCCTGGCAAGAAGACGTTTGTCGACTTCTCCGGAGCGAAGCCGCATTACATCAATCGGGAGACTGGTGAGCAGGTGTTCGTCGAGCTGTTTGTCGGCGTCCTGGGGTTTTCGAACTACACGTTCGCGACCGCAGTGGCGTCGCAGAGCCTGCCGGATTGGGTCGAGTGTCACAACCAGATGTTCGCCTACTTCGGCGGCACGACCGAATTGCTGGTGCCTGACAACCTGCGTTCTGCCGTGGCGCGGGCAGGCTGGGATCCGCTGATTAATAAGACGTATCAGGACCTCGGGATTCACTTCGGCACTGAAATCATGCCGGCGAGGAGCTATTCGCCGCAGGACAAGGCCAAGGTCGAAGTGGGTGTGCAGATCGTCCAGCGCTGGATCCTGGCGCGTTTGCGGAAGATGACGTTCTTCTCGTTGGCCGAAATCGTCAAGGAGATCGCGGACCTTCTCAAACTCCTGAACGATCGTCCGTTCAAACGGCTGCCGGGTTGTCGGCGCACTCGCTTTGAAGACCATGAGCGGCATCTGCTCAAGCCGCTGCCGTCAGAACCCTACGTGCTGGCTGAGTGGTCGGGATTGTTGCTGGTGGACAACAGCTATCACATTTTCTGGGATGGGCATTGGTACTCGGTACCGCACCACTTGGTCGGGCAGCGAGTGACGGTGCGCGCGTCTCACGCGACCGTTGAGCTGCTGCATCAGCATCTGCGCGTGGCGTCTCATGAGCGCTCGTTCGTCAAGGGTGCTCACACGACCGATCCCACGCACCAGCCGGACGCGCATCGCGCCTACGCTGATCGGACGCCGGAGAAATATCTGGACTGGGCCAAGACGGCCGGGCCCAACATCCTGGCGGTGGTGAAGCATCAGTTTGATCGTTCGGTGCCGACGCTTGGATTGCCGGCCTGCGACGTGCTGCGCAAGCTGGTGCGGATGTACGGTGATGTCCAGGTGGAGGCCGCCGCACAACGTGCTGTGGAGATCCAGTCCCTGACGGTGAAGTCGGTGAAGTCGCTGCTGAGCACCGGGCGCTACCGTCAGGCGCGTGCGGAGATCTCCCAGTCGACGCGACCGCTTCATCATCCCAATGTTCGTGGTGGCGGCTACTACCGCCAGCCTGGGGAGGCCTGAGCCATGCTCATCAATCAGACCGTCCAGGGGCTTCGCAAGCTGGGACTCAATGCGATGGCTGACGCGTTCGAGCGGCAGCGTGCCAATCCCACGATGCAGGAACTTTCGTTTGAGGATCGCATTGGGATGCTGGTCGACAACGAAACGCAGTCTCGCGAATCGCGTCGTGTCAGTCGCCTGCTTAAGACCGCAAAACTGAAATCCGGTGACGCTTCGGTCGAAGACATCGACTTTCGGACCAGCCGTGGCCTCGACAAGCGTCAGATGACCTCGCTGATGAGCTGCGACTGGATACTCAAAGCGCAGAACCTTCTGCTCACGGGCCCGACCGGCGTCGGCAAGACATGGATTGCCTGCGCCTTCGCGAACCAGGCCGCTCGGCGTGGGTTGCCCGTGGTCTACCACCGCTTGCCGCGGCTGCTTGAAGACATGGCAATCGCCCGCGAGGATGGGAGTCTGGGCAAGTTTCGCCAGCAGTTGGCCAAGGCGCGCCTGCTCATCCTCGACGATTGGGGTGTGACGACGCTGACCACACAGGGCAGGCAGGATCTGTTGGAGATCGTCGATGATCGCGTCGGAATGGTATCGACGGCGATCACGTCCCAGCTCCCCATCGATAGCTGGCATACGTATCTGGGCGAGCCGACGTTGGCTGACGCGATCCTGGATCGGCTCGTCCACAGTGCGCACCGGGTCGCTCTCAAAGGTGAATCCATGCGCAAGCTGAAAGCTGACATGCTGAGCAAGGCAGACTGATGCATCCCCGTGCGGGACGGCCTCGCCGTTCCGCACGGCCCTTGCGTGCCAAGAGTGTGGATAGGAGTCGAGGCGTCCGCACCGCCGAGGAATGTGCCTGGTGAACGCGAACGACGACGCATTGAGCGCGTTGCGAAATGACCTTATGGTTCGGATCGAGTGGGATGCGTGCTGCGTCCGAAGGATGCGATCAGCCGCACATACACCAGTTCGCCGAGCAGTTCCACGAGGGTTTGCGTGACGATGACGGCAGGCAGGATAGGAATGGCGCCCGGCACGGCCAGCGCCAAGGGCAACACGACCAGCGAGTTGCGCGTGCCGGTGCTGAACGCAACGGATCGTGCTGCCGGCGCCTGCAACCGGAAGCCTCGTGCCACTGCCCATCCGATGAGAGGCGCGGCGATGGCGAACAGGACATACACCGGGGCGACCTGCAGCGTGACCGCCACGGCGGCGCCTAGCTGCGGGACCACCGCAGCGATGACGACGAACAGCACGACCGCTGTGGACGGCACCGGCAAGACGCCCAGTGCGGCGAATGCGCGGGCGCCCGATGACGACGTGGCCGCCCACCATTGGGTCAGGGCGGCCAGCAACAGCGGGAGCGCGATCAACCACACGAATGCATGCACGAACGGTCCTGGCTGCACGAGGTCGGCAGTGTGTTCGCCCAGGAAGACACCCAGGTAGACCGGGAGCAGCACCATCTGGGCGATGAGCAGCAGCGGCGTCGCGGCCAGCAGAAGGCGTGCGTCGGCCCGGCCCAGGTGTGCGAACGTGACCACATAGTCGATGCAGGGCGTCAGCAACACCAGCAGCACGCCCAGCCGCACCAGTGGGATCTCCGGCAAGAGCGGTAGCAGGACGAACACCAGCAGCGGGATGGCCACGAAGTTCGCCACCAGCAGCGCGACGAGGAAGCGGCCTTCCTTCATCGCCTGCTTGAGTTCGGCGAGGGGCACCTGCAGGAAGGTCACGAACAGCATGAGCGCGAGCGCGGGGTTGATGGCCACGTCCAACGCCGCGCTCGCGGGCACGAGCCATGCAACCAGCGCCCCCATCAGAACCGCGCCGAAATAAAGCGCGATCTGGTGACGCTCCAGGCGTTCCCGGACACCGGCTAGGCTCATGCGGTGATCGCCGTGCGGGTCACCCATCACGTCACGACTGGCTCGGATATTTCACGGCGCACCCCGTTCGGCTGCGTGACGGAGCTGCTGACGGCTTGGTGGCGGTCTGGATGTCGTCGACGTTGGCGCTCGGCGTGCTGTCGATGGCTCCGGCATACACCAGCACGCCGTTCGAATCGACGCCGCAGCGAGCACCGTAGGCCCGTGCCACGGCGCCACCTGGCCAAGAACACCGCGACCTCAGCCCCACGTTGCTGTAGTTGATGCATCGGAGTCAATGTTGGTAGCACAAAAGAGTGAAATCAATTGCTGCACGGGCCACCTCCAGTGCCTTTTCAAGCAATGTAGTGTGTCGTGTCCGTTCGGTGCGGAATGCAGCCTCATGGCCGGTCGCGGTAGGCAAGCAGTCGCAACGCATTGGCGACCACCAGCAACGTCGAACCCTCATGAAACAGCACCGCCACGCCCATGCGCATCCCAAGGATCGTCGCCGGCACCAGCAGCGCCACCATGCCCAGGCTGGCCCATAGGTTCTGACGGATGATGCGGCGCGTCTGCCGGCTCAATCCCACGACGAAGGGCAAATGCGCCAGGTCGTCCCCCATCAGCGCAACATCGGCGGTTTCCAGCGCCACGTCGGAGCCGGCGGCGCCCATGGCAATGCCCACCGATGCGGTGGCGAGTGCCGGCGCGTCGTTCACACCATCGCCGATCATGGCCACCTCGCCCAAGGCACGTAGTTTCTTGATCGCCTCGACCTTGTCTTCGGGCATGAGATCGCCGAAGGCACGATCGATGCCGACACTCTTGGCCACCGCGTCGGCGACGCGCTGGTTGTCACCCGAGAGCATGACCATCTGCGTCATCCCGAGTGCACGCAGCCGCTCGATCACCGCCCGTGCGGCGGCGCGGGGCGTGTCCATCAGGCCCACTGCACCCAGGTAGCGCTCGCCGTGTCGCACGACGAAGACGGTGCGGCCCTGGGTTTCCAGACGGTTGACGCCTTCGGCCAGCGATGCGGGCAACGCCGGTCCGCCAACGTCGGCAAACAGACCTTTCTTGCCGAGGTGGACCGTGGCGCCGTCGACCGTGGCCTGCAGTCCCTTGCCGGTCAGGCTTTCGAGATCGGTCGCGATCGGAATCCCGCCATCGCTCAAGCGCGCGGTGCCGTCGCGGACCACGGCGGCGGCAAGCGGGTGATCGCTCAGCCGCTCCACCGCGATCGACACGCGTAGCAGTTCCGCCTCGGCGACGCCCTCGGCCGGCAGCACGTCGGTAACGCGCGGCTGGCCTTCGGTCAGGGTGCCGGTCTTGTCGAACGCGAGTGCATGCAGCACGCCGAGGCGTTCCAGCGGTGCGCCACCCTTGATCAGCACGCCGCCACGGGCGGCCCGCGCGACGCCGCTCAGCACCGCGCTCGGGGTCGAGATTGCCAGTGCGCAAGGACTCGCGGCCACGAGCACGGCCATGGCACGGTAGAACGTGGCGCTGAATGGTTCATCGACCACGACGCCGGCGAACAGAAGCAGCACGACCAGCGCCAGCACGGCCGGCACGAAGATGCGCTGGAAGCGATCGGTGAACAACTGCGTCGGCGATTTCTGTGCCTCGGCCGAGCGCACCAGTTCGACCACACGCGAGAGCGTGCTCTGGTCGGCCGTTCGGGTGACCTCCAGCTCCAGTACGCGGCCTTTGTTGATCGTGCCGGCAAAGGCGCGATGTTCTGGACCGACCGCATCCGGTCGCGCTCGCGCGATCGCCGGATCCGGTACGGGCCGCTTGTCCACCGGGACGCTCTCGCCGGTGATCGCCGACTGGTCGATGCTGCTCTCGCCCAGCACGATGAATCCGTCGGCCGCCAGACGCTCGTCGGGTTTGACGACGACCACGTCGCCGATCTGTAGCTGGTCCGCCGGGACTTCCACGAGTTCGGTGCCGCGACGCACCAGGGCTGTCTCCGGGCGCAGTTCGGCCAACGCCTCAATCGCTCGTCGGGCCCGGCCCATCGCATAGTTCTCCAGGGCGTGACCGAGGCTGAAGAGGAACAGCAGCAACGCACCCTCGGCCCACTCACCGAGCACGGCCGCCCCAATGGCGGCCACCAGCATCAGCGAATCGATCTTGAGCTGCTTCGCGCGCAGATTCTCGATTGCCTCACGCACCGTGTAGAAACCACCGGCGAGATACGCGGCCATGTAGAGCAGCCACGGTCCGCGTGCCTGGTCGCCGATGGACCGCTCGAGCAGCCATCCCGCCAGGAGCAGCGCGCCGCACAGGGCGGAGAGGATGATTTCCGCCCGGCCGCCAAGCGCGCCGTCCGTTCCATGGTCGTGCGCGGGGTCCCGTGCAGTGTCATTGGGAGCATGTTCTTCGTGGGTCATGGCCAATCTCTTAAGGTTGGAACAAGAAGAAGATCACCGCGGTGGCGGTGGCGGTGGGAGGGGCGCGTCCAGCGAGGCTGGTACGGAGGCGTAGCGCACGGCCGCCAGATTGCTTGGCGTCATCAGATAGCGCAGCGCCTTGTGGTCGCGCATCAGATGGGTGATGTCCTGGTTGGGCAAACGAACAGCAGTCATCAAGCAAGCCGACGCAAAGACTATGGTCATGACTCGCCGCGCGACAGCTTCCGGCCAGCGCACCCGGGTGATCTGCACGCGCCAGAGCAGCAGTGCCGGCACGGCGGCTTCCAGGGCAAGGACACGGCCGAAGTCCCAGGACGGAAACTGCGTTGATGCCAGGAGATTGGATTGCAGCAAGGCACGCATCGCCTCGGGTTCGAGGTACGCGCCATTCGCGGAGGCGACGTGACTGATGACCGCGGCGGCCACCAACAGGAACGTCAGCAGCGCCTTGGCCGTGACACGCTGCAACACGACGCAGAGCACGATGAGCTGCATGCAGACCAGCACGATGAATATCGAGGTTGTCCCCAAGGCACCGTGTGGCCCCTCGAAAGTACCTGTCGCACGCGTCGCATGCCAGAACGCCCCGTTGCTTGCCAGCGCGAAGAACACACTGGCCAGGAGGGCCAGAATTTCTACGCCGACGCGCGGCCGCATCGCAAGGACATGCGCGATCTTCTGGCGTCCGGTGCGCGGCGGATCACGCATGGCCAATGGACGGCCCTGCGGACGCTTTCTGCCATGAGCGCGCTGATGTCTAGCCATGGCAACAGCGCTGCGGTGACACGACTCGCTCGGATCGCCGTGCGCGATGTGCCAAGCCACGTCGTGCATGGGCGACGCGGCGTCGAACACGCAGTCCGTGCCCGGCCCGTACGACGTTGCATCCCACGCTATGGAGCCCGCGTTGCGTTCGATCGGTGGGCCGCGCGTCGCGCGGCCCACCGTTGACAGGCCCGCAGTCCGGCGACTGGACGGTCGCCAACCGCGTCACCGCACCGCACCGCCGCGATCGATCGGGAATCCTGCATCGATGGTGGTGATGAAGATCCAGCCGGAGTTCGATTGCCCGGTACGGCCGTGCTGCCGGATCAGATCGACCAACGCGTCGACCTGCTCGTCGTTGCAGAACACGTCGAGCTGGATCTCCTGCGTCACCCGATCCCCCAGTTCGACCGAGTAATCCTGCTCACGCGCGCTCGACGCGTGCAACAGGCCTCGCGCTTGGACCACGCTCAGCCGACGTTCGCCGGCGGACTCCAGCGCGTGCACGATGTCGCTCATCCGGTGGGCGTGTAGCAACGCGGTGATGCGTTTCATGGTGAGGTCTCCTGGGCACGACGTTCGGCACGGGTTTCCAGCCACTCGTACAGCACGGGCAGCAGGATCAGGGTGAGCAGGGTCGAACTGAGCAGGCCGCCGACCACGACGGTGGCGAGCGGACGCTGGGTCTCGGCCCCGACACCGCTGGAGAGCAGCATCGGCACGAGACCCAGGATCGCGACGCTGGCCGTCATGAGGACCGGTCGAAGCCGCAATGCGGTGCCTTGCACTACGGCCTCGCGGATCGATAAACCGCGTTCGCGCTGCTCGTTGAGAAAGCTCACCAGCACAATGCCGTTGAGCATCGCCACGCCGAAGACCGCGATGAAGCCAATCGCCGAGGGCACCGAGAGATACTGCCCGGTGAGGAACAGCGCGAGCAGTCCGCCAATGGTCGCGAACGGCACGTTCGCCAGGATCAATGCGGCGAACTTGATCGAGTTGAACGCGGTGTAGAGCAGCACGAAGATGAAGAAGATCGTGATCGGCACGATCAGGCTCAGCTTGGCCAGCGCACGTTGCTGGTTCTCGAACGCGCCACCCCATTCCACCCAATAGCCCGGCGGCAGTGTTACCTGTGTCTCGATCGCAGCTGCGGCCTCCTTCACGAAACCGTCGACGTCACGCCCGCGCACGTCCATCTGGATCACGGCGTAGCGCTGGAGTTGCTCGCGCCGCACGAAGGAATACCCTTCGGCCACGCTGACATCGGCCACTTCTTCCAGCGGCACCAGCGCACCGGAGGCGGCCTTGAGCGGGATGCGCCGCAAGGCTTCGACCGAATCGCGTGTGCTGTCGTCCAGCCGCACCGAAATGTCGAAGCGTTTCACCCCGTCGAGCAACACGCTCACCGGTTCACCGCCCAGGCCATTGCGCACGATGGTCAGGACGTCCTCGGCGTTCATGCCGTGGCGGGCCAGTTCATCGCGGTCGACCTCGATGCGGATCTGCGGCTTGCCGACATTGGCTTCGAGCGACAGGTCGGCGACGCCGGGAATGGATGCGAGCACCGGCTTGATCTGGGCGCTCAGGCGATCGAGCTCGCCCAGTTCCTCGCCGTAGAGCTTGAGTGCCAGCGTGGCGCGTACGCCGGAAATCAGCTCCTCCACGCGCATCTGGATCGGCTGGGTGTAGCCGGGCACGACGTTGGGGACAACCTCTTCCAGCGTTTCCTGCATCGCCTCTTCCAGCTCCTTGATCGAGCGTCCGGTCTCCCAGTCCTCCTCCGGGTGCAGCGCGGTGTAGATCTCCATGTAGTTCACGTCGGCGGTCTCGCCTTTTTCGGCGCGGCCGATCATCGCGAGCGTGGTTTCGACCTCGGGGAATTTCTTGAACGCGTCGGCGATCGTCTTGCTGGTGCGGATCGATTCGTCCAGCGAGGTGGACGGGATGCCGGTGACGCGCCACATGATCGAGCCCTCCTGCAACTGCGGCATGAATTCCTTGCCCAGCAGCGGGAACAGCGCGAGGCTGCCGATCATCGCCACCGAGGCGATCGCCACGACCAGTCCCTTGCGTGCCAGCGAGGCTTCGAGCAGCGGCCGGTATCCGCGCTTGATCCGCGCCACAAGCCACGTGTCCTTCTCTTCCTTGGGCTTGAGGATCATCGCGGCGAGCACGGGGATCAGCGTCAGGCTGAGAATCAGCGAGCCGGCCATCGCGAACGCGATGTTGAACGCCATCGGCTTGAACAGCTTGCCCTCCAGCCCTTCGAGACTGAACAGCGGCAGGAACACCACGATGATGATCAGGATCGCGAACGAGACCGGGTTGGCCACTTCCTTGGCGGCCGCCAGCACGGCGGAGGTTCTGTCGACGCGTTCGCCGTGGGCCTTGCGCTCGGCCATGATGCGGAAGGCGTTCTCGACCATGACCACCGACCCGTCGACCATCATGCCGATACCGATCGCAAGACCGGCGAGCGACATCAGGTTGGCGGACAAATCGAACTGCCCCATGCCGATGAAGGCGATCAGCATCGCCAGCGGCAAGGTGACGATCACGACCAATGCCGAGCGCAACTCGCCGAGGAACAGGAACAGCACCAGCGCCACCAGCAGCGAGCCTTCGATCAGTGCGCGGGTTGCGGTGCCGACCGCCTTGTTGACCAGATCGGTGCGCTCGTACACCGGCTTCACGATCATGCCCTCAGGCAACGCATTCTGAACGGTTTCGAGCTTGGTCTTGACGGCTTCGACCACGTCCTTGGCGTTCTCGCCGATGCGCGACAGCGCCATGCCCAGCACCACTTCCTCGCCATCGCGGGTCACCGCGCCGAAGCGCGGCGCAGGCGATTCGATCACCCGTGCCACATCGCGGATATAGACCGGCACGCCGTCCTCGGCCTTGAGCACGATGCCGCCGATGTCCTCGGTGGAGGTCAGCAGGCCCAGTCCACGCACCAGATACTGCTCGCGGCCGACGTCCATGACGTTGCCGCCGACCTGGCCATTGTTCGCAGGCAAGGCGGCGATCACGTCGCCGAAGCCCAGGCCGCGGGCGTACAGGCGCTGCGGGTCGATACGGACCTGGAACTCGCGCTCGCCGCCGCCCCACGACGTCACGTCGTCGACGCCGGGTGCGGTGCGCAGGATCAGACGCAAGGTCCAGTCCTGCCAGGTGCGCAGGTCCATGTCGGTGATGTCGTCACTCGACACACCGGGGGCGCGTTCGACCGTGTACCAGAACACCTGGCCCAGGCCGGAACTGTTCGGTCCCATGCTGGGTTTGCCGTAGCCTTCCGGCAGGCGGTCGCCGACCTCCTGCAGCCGCTCATTGACGAGCTGGCGTGCGAAGTAGATGTCCATGTCGTCTTCGAAATAGACCGACACGTAGGACAGCCCGAACAGGCTGACCGAGCGGATTTCCTGGACCTTGGGCAGGCCGGCCATCACCGATTCAACCGGGAAGGTCAGCAGTTGCTCGACGTCCTCGGCCGCAAGGCCGGGTGACTCGGTGTAGATGTTGACCTGCGCCGGCGTCACGTCGGGGAAGGCATCGATCGGCACGTCGCGCACCGCCTGTGCGCCGAGAAACGCGACCACGCCGAACACGATCAACACCAGGAATTTGTAACGCAGCGAAAGTTCGACCAGGCGATTCAGCATGGCGCACCTCCGCGCAAAACGACGCGGACCTCAGTGCGCATGACCTTCCCCCAGCTGGGATTTCAGGATCTGCGCCTTGAGCGCGTACGCGCCTTCGACCACCACGCTGTCGCCCACTGCGACACCTTCGAGCACCACCGTGCGATCGCCAATCACAGCGCCCGTACGCACCGCGACCGGCGCCAGCGTGCCGTCGGTGGCCTGGCGGAACACCACCGTCTCGCCTTCGAGTTGCACCAGCGCCGCGGTGGGGACGGCGAGCTTGGGTTCATCGTCCGCGCTGTCGTCACCGGCATCGAGATAGACCTCGACATAGTCGCCGCCGTGCAACCGATCGCCCTCGTTGGGCACTTCGATCCGCACCAGCGCATTGCGCGTGTCTTCGGACGTGCGGTGGGCGCGCTGCACGACCTTGCCGGCCATGCGAACGTCGCCGAGCACGATCTGCGCCGGGCTGTCGACGGCGATGCGACGCGCACTTTCTGCCGGCAGCTTGGCATCGACCCAGACGATGGTTTCGTCGACCAGGCGGAACAAGGTGCGACCCGGTTCGATCCGCTCGCCGACGACGAACGCATCCTCGGTGATACGCCCGGCATGCGGCGCGGTCAGCGTGAACTCGCCATTCGCCTTGCCTGCGGACGATCCGGCGATGCCGTAGGCTTGCGCGGCGGCGCGGGCCTGTTCGACCGTCACCTGTGCTTCGGTGTAGCGCCGTCCCGACACCGCCTCGCGACCGAGCGAGCGCACCCGCTCCCAGTCCTGCTCGGCAATGCGCAGCGCACCCTGGGCTTGCGCCACCTCGACGCTGGAAAGCGTCACCAGCGGCGCGCCGTCCGCAACTTCGTCGCCGAGCTTGGCGTGGCGGCGCACCACCAGAGCATCGACCCGCGGTGTGATCAGCGTGGTGCCGTACGCGTTGTCGAGCACTTCGCCCGGAGCACGCAGTTCTTCACTCAGGGCCGTGGCGTCGAGCGTCGCGACTTGAATGCCGGCGGCCTGCATCGCGGCCGCATCCATGCGGATCGGCGCTGCGGCTTCTTCGCCTTCGCCGTGCTCGTCCCCATGCTCGTCGCCGTGTTCGTCACCGGCTTCGCCTTCGGCATGCTCCTCGCCCCCATGGTCGTCATCGCCCTCGGCATGGCCGGCGGCGGCCGGCGTCGATGACTTCACCGCAGGTGCGTCTTCGGTGGTATCGGAACAGGCGATCAACAGGAGCAGCGCGGCCAGCAACATGGCGGTGCGGGAAAGACGGATCATGGGTTCACCTCGGAAACGGAACGTTCGAAGCCGATCCAGGCATCGAGCCGGCCGGTCGCGTACAGGGCGTCGACATAGCTGCGCCACAACCGACCCTGCAGGTCGGCGCCGGCGAGTGCGGTGTCGAGCGATTGTTTGAGCTGGATGAGATAGTCGGCGGTGCTCAATTCACCGGCACGCCACAGTCGTTCGAGCAGATCCGCGCGTTTCTGCACGTCGGTGCCCGGGCTTTGCGACCAGCGCGCCCAGGCGCTGCGCACCACCTCGTACGTGCGCACGGTGCGCTCGGCCCGCGCCTGCAGTTCGAGGTCGACGCGGCGTTGTTCGGCGACGGCCGCGCTCGCGTCCGCTTCTGCCGCCACCACTTCGGCCCGGAAGCCGTTGCGCACGAACAGCGGCACGCTGACGGCGACACCGAACACGTTGTCGCTCGCCGGGCCCAGATCGATGCGTCCGCCATGCACGCTGACGGTCGGATCCGGGCGCCGATCGCGCTGGGAGACCGTGATGCGGCGTTCGGCACCCGCGGTCGTGGCGGCCGCAATGCGCGCCTCCGGAATCCGGTCCAGGCGCAGTGGCGGCCCTGCCTCCCAGGCGGCCGGCGGTTCGAGCGGCATTGGCGCATCAACCGTCGTCACGTCGCCGCCGACCGCCCGGAACGCCTCGTCGGCACTCGCCGCATCGCTCAACAACGTCGCTTGTTCGGCTTGCGCTTCATCGCGTGCGAGCAAGGCGAGATCACGCTCCAGCGTCGGAATGTCACCAACGGCCAGCTGCCGTTCGGCCAGGTCGGCGAAGCGCTGCACCAAGACCACGCGCTGTTCGCCCAGCCGCACGCGCTCGGTCGCGGCCAGGCGCTCGGCCCAGGCCTGCAGCCATTGCTGGGCGAAGCTGCTGCGGCGCTGTGCGGCTTCGGCTTCGGCCAGGGTCAGGTCGGCCTGTCCCAGATCCGACCGCGCCCGGCGCTTGCCGGACAGGTCGAGCGTCCAGGCGAGGCCGGCAGTCGACGTGCGCTCTTCGCCTTCGTCGTCGAAGGCAAGTTCCAGGTCAGGGTTGTAGAGCGGCTGCGAGGCAGCATCGGCACGGGCTTGTGCCGCAGCGAGGGTTTGTTCGGTCGCCTCGGCGGCCGGATGGCGCGACCAGGCGGCGCGCACAGCGCCGGCAAGGTCGTCGATGGACGGTGCAGCAGGATTGGCGTGCGCGACCGACAATCCGCCGGCCAGCAACACGCCGCACGCCACCCAGGGGGCGCGTGCGAAGACACGAAAATGCATGGAAGATTCCTCTGAACGACATAGCGTCCCGATGCGCACAGGCACATCGAGTCCCGAAACACGGGATCAGACGATGGGGGGTCTCAGACTCAGATCGGGCGGCGCGGTGGATTGCGGTGCCAGCGGCGAAACACCGGTCAATGCGACCGCCAGGGCCGGCAACGCGACGAGACTTCCGGGCAGCGTCACCGCGTGGTGGCAGCTGCAATGCACGCAGTGGCCTTGGGCATGCTTGCCCTCGGTCTCGGACGCCGGAGAGGCATCCTCCGCATGCCAGCCGGCCTCCGCGGCAATACCGTCCTGTATCACCTCGGCCAGGTCGCTGGGTGCGCAGGCGGCCAGGACACCAATCCGCAGCAGAAACACCGCCAGCACCAGCGTCGCCAGGCGCGCGGAGCGGCGCAGGCGATCGAGGCGAATCAGCGGGAGACGGAGGCTAAGCATCGGCGCGCAGGGTAGCGGGGCTGCCGACCGTACACAATTTCATCCGCGCACCGGCTGGGCGCGGGCCTCGCGCAGGATTTCGACCGCCTCTCGCACCACATACGCCCCAATGGCGGCGCCGACGATGAGATCCGGGAAGCGCGATCCGGTCATCCACACCAGCACCGCCGAAGCAATGACGCCGAGATTGGCGACCACGTCCGCCCGCGTGAAGATCCACGTCGCACGCAGATGCACCTCGCCTTGCTGGAAGGGCCGCAGCAACCGCAGCACGGTGAGGTTCACCGCGAGTGACAGCAATGCAGCGGCGAACATCACGCCACTCGTCGGTTCGCTGCCGTAGACGCCGCGACGCACCGTTTCGAACACCACCACCAGTCCCAGCACCAACAACACGCCCCCGCTGAGTTGCGCGGCGCGCATCTTGAAGGTCGCCGACCGCCCGATCGCAACGAGCCCGATCGCATAGGCGGCGGCGTCCGACAGCATGTCGAGGGCATCGGCCAGCACGCCGGTGGACTGGGCGAACCAGCCGGCGACGAAGCCGATCACTGCCATCGCTGCGTTGAGGAGGAGCGCGATCCACAGCGTGCGTCGTTGTGCGGGATCCTGCGTGGATTCGGGATGGCAACCGCAATCGCTCATCGGGCGCCTCGATCGAGCAGCGGCGCGAGTTCGGGTGGAATCGGGCGAACCGCGAAGGCGCTGACGCGTGTGCTGCCAGGGTTTCCGCGGGGTACCCATAGCCAAGTGAACAACGCCGCGCCGACCAGGCGCGCGAGCTGCCCCAGGATTTCGCGGCCGTCACGGGCCCGCCACCCCCACCGCAGCAGCGCGACATGGCCGCGGACATGGGGGGCCGTCGAACCCTGCCCGAGGATATGTGCGTGCTCGAACGCCACGAACGCTGCCCCCATGTCGCCGCGCTGCAGGTGGTCGTAGCCCTCGCGCAAGCGGGTCTCGAACGCCGCGGCAACCATTGGCGGCAGTTGGAACGGCCAAACCAGCTGTGCTGCGTAGGCCGCAGGAACGTCCTCGTCACGCAACCCGACGGCCTCTGCACCGATGCGACCGGGGGCGTCCAGATACGTTCCAAACAACCGGTCCCACACCATCCAGAACTCCCCGAAATTTACCTGCGCATCCTCGTACTCTCGCTTGTGGTGCCAGCGATGCACCTCGGCCGCGCCGATCCAGCGGCGCAGCGGGCCGATGCTGTAGTCGAGGTTGGCATGCTGGAAGGCCAGGTGCACGGCGAGCAGTGTCAGCCACGCGCTGATGGCCAACGGTGGCGCGCCCAACGCAACCGTCGCGACTAGACCGGGGCCGGCCATCAGCAGCGCGCTCAGTGGGTGGCGGCGCTCGCCGTTGAGCCAGTACAGCCGCTGCGCGCTGTGGTGGATCGCGTGCAGGCGCCATGCCCACGCCCAGCGGTGGCTGACCCGGTGCATCGCGTACAGCCCCAGATCGAGGACCGCGCCAGCGAGCAACGCCTGGGCCCACAGCGGCCACTCGCGTGGCCACAGACCGGGCGCCGGAAGCCAGGTGGCGAACGCATGCAGCACGTAGGCCGTGGCGCTCAGCAACCCGAGATTGACCAGCGCATGGAGCGTGTCGGCGCGTTGGTCGCCGTGGTCGACCTGCCAGCGCGGCTCGAACGGCTGTTTTCGCTCCAGCAGGGCCACCGCCGCGATGCCCAGCGCGGCGACGATGACGAAGGTCGGCCACGCCGGCAGCAATCCAGCCAACACCGTCAGCAGCACCAGCACGACCGCGCCCATCACCACGGGGTACGTGCCATATCGGATCCGTCGGGAAGACATTGCAGCCACTCGCGGCAAGGAGACAGTCACGCTAGGCTAAAGCCTGTAGCGACTACAGAGTCAAGCATGAAGATCGGCGAGGCTGCAGCCGCCAGCGGCTGCCATTTCGAGACCATCCGCTACTACGAGCGCATCGGCCTGCTGCCGCACCCGGCACGCACGGACACAGGCTACCGGGACTACACCACCGCCCAGGTCGAACGGCTGCGCTTCATCACCCGGGGACGTGAACTGGGTTTCAGCCTCGACGAGATTCGCAGTCTGCTACGCCTTACCGAGGACCAGGACCTGTCCTGCGGCGAGGTCGATCAGCTTGCGCGCAAACACCTCGCGGAGATCGAACAGCGCGTGCGCGAGCTCAAGCGCATGGCGCGTGAACTGGAACACACCATCGCCGGCTGCGCCGGCGGCCAGCGCGCCCAGTGCACCATCCTGGGCGCGTTGCAGGCGCCACCCGCAGGGCGAGCGCGCGCTACGGCGCTCGTGTCGCCCGGTGGCGAGGGCGTGCACGGTCAGCTGCGACGTCGGCGGTAACACGCGCAACCTGCTGGCATGCGATGCGCTGGATGTGACGCTGTCGTGCAAGACCAATGCGGCGCGGCGGTGTACGAACAGTGTGCCGGGGCGGCTCAGCCACGATCTAGCCGCGGCGTCGCGGGCCCCGTGCGTTTGTGCTCGGTGCGTTGAAACGCGTCCACGATGCGGTTCGCGTCGGTCGCGGCGACACGGTGGCCTTCGAGAAAGTCGTCGATGGCCTCGTAGCGCACACCCAACACGGTTTCGTCGGGCTGCATCGGCCGCAACGCTTCCAGGTCCGCGGTGGGGACCTTCGAAACCAGGCGTTCGGGTGCACCGAGCGCCGTGGCAATCGCACGAACGCGGCGTTTCGTGAGTCCGGCGAGCGGGGCGACATCGCAGGCGCCATCGCCGTGCTTGGTAAAGAAACCCATCACCGCCTCGGCGGCATGGTCGGTGCCGACGACGAGCCCATGTTCGGCGTTCGCGACGGCGTACTGCACAATCATGCGCTGGCGTGCACGCACGTTGCCCGCAACGAAATCGGCCGCCGCCGCGTCGGAGAACTCGAACGCCGCGTCGGCCAAGGCGCGCAGGGTGGCGTCCACTGCAGGCTGGATATCGACACGCACGACGCGATCGGGCCGGATGAACGTGAGGGCAGCCTCGGCGTCCACCGCATCGTGCTGTTCCCCGTACGGCAACCGCATCGCCCAAAACGTCGCATCGCAACCCGCTGCACGCACCTGCTCGACAGCGCGCTGACACAGGCGACCCGCGGTCAGGGAATCGACCCCGCCGCTGATGCCCAGGACCAGCGCACGCAGGCCCGAACGCCGCAGCACGGAGGCGAGAAACTCGATGCGCGTCGCGATCTCAACGGTGGCGTCGAACCGCTGCGCGACGCCGAGATCGGCGATGATGGCGCGTTGCTGCGGGTGCAAGGTGCGATCAGACATATTGGCCAAAGCGGAGCCGGAACCCGTTGTTGTCCAGCAACTCGAATTCTCGCATGCCGTGAGCGCATGTCCGCAGTGGTTGCGTGAAGTGCAAGCCGCGCTGTTCGTAGTCGACAGCCAGTGCGTCGATGTTCTCCACGAACAGATAGATCCAACCCGGAAACGCCGCAGGCTGGAATCCGGTCGGTGCGAGTGTGAATTGGATCCCAACGCGACCGCGCGTCACCGAGCCATGATCGGGTGGTTCGCCGATGACGAAATCGCGAGCGAAGCCCAAGTGCTCGCAGTAGTACGCGACCGCAGCCTCGACATCGGCCACAGGCAGCACAGGTCCGACACCGATGAAACTGCACGCCTTCGTCTTGAAAATAGACATGGTCTAGGGCCTGGCGGATGCGGAGGGCGCGGCGGAACGCCGTTGCGTCGGAAGCGCGCATGCCTCGGTGTTTTCCCCGAGCCGATCCAAGGTGGGGCAGCACGTACCAGCGGGCGCCTGACGGCACTCCATCACGAGCGCGCTCAGATCGCGCTCAAGCTGCTGCAGCGCGGCGAGTCGGGATCGCACATCGACAAGTCTGGCCTCGGTCAGGGCGAGGGTGTGGGCGCAGGCACCATGCCCGTTGGCGGCAAGCAACTGCGCAATCTCGGCCAGGCTGAAGCCTGTGGCCTGCGCCCGGCGGATGAAGCCCAGCCGCGCTGTGTCTTCGGCCCCATAACGGCGGACGCCACCCTCGGGCCGCACGGGCACCGGCAAGAGACCGCGCCGCTGGTAATACCGCACCGTCTCGACGTTGACGTCGGCGAACGCGGCCAGTTGGCCAATCGTCATGTGCATGGGCTGCAGGCCTTGACTCCGTACCATGGTACGGACCGTAGCATGGGCGCATGCGTTCCGACTTCACAAAGCGTTCCGGCCTGCCGTTGGTTGCCGCCTGCCTTGCCGCCGTGGGTGCTTCGGTGTGTTGTGTCGTGCCTCTCGTGCTTGTGTTGCTGGGCATTAGTGGGGCATGGATTGGGCAGTTGACCGCGTTCGACGCCTGGCGCCCATGGTTTACCGCAGCGACCGTCGTGTGCCTGGCCTGGGCGTTCTGGACGCTCTATGGCCCAAGCTCGCGTTGCGGGCCAGGCGGTGGCTGTCTGGAGCCGCGTGTGCGGTCGCGCCGGCGGCACTGGCTTTGGATCGCGACCGGCGTGATTGCGCTGCTGCTGCTGTTTCCCTACTACGCGCACTGGTTCCTCTAGGAGACACACGATGCAACGATGGTTGGTGGGAATGGCGGTGGCCTTGTGGGCGGCGGGTGCCGGGGCGAGCACGCCGATGCAGGTGGTGCTTGATGTCGAGAACATGACCTGCCCGGCATGCAGCATCACGATTGCAAAGGCGCTGGAGCGCATGGACGGGGTCTCTGACACCCACGTCGATGCGGCGGCGCACACGGTGACGGTGACCTACGATGCGCAGAGCACATCAGCCGCTGCCGTGGCTGATGCGGTGACCAACGCGGGCTTCCCGGCACGTGAGAAAGTCCGCGATGACTGAGCTGCGCAGCACACTCACGTGCCCGCAGTGCGGGCACAGCACCACGGAAACGATGCCGACCAACGCGTGTCAGTTTTTCTACGAGTGCCTGGGTTGCCACGTCCTGCTGCGTCCTGCGGCCGGCGACTGTTGTGTGTTCTGCTCGTTCGGCACGGTGCCGTGTCCGCCCATCCAGGAACAACGAGGCTGTTGCGGCTAGCGGGGTTCGCACGGGTGCTGTCAGCCGGAAAAGATGGGCAGCACGTACGCAAAACATGCGCCCAAGGCGACGCCGAAGGCTGACGCAATCCACAGCCCCACCGACCAACGCCGCAAGCGCGCACAGGTGCGTGCCAAGGCGGGGTCGGCGGGACACGGCAAACGCCGTGCCCGCCACAACAATGCCCCGGACAGCGCGAGCAGCACACCGGCCACACCGAACACCGCGCCTTTGTGGAGCGACAACCACACGAGTTGCGGGACGGCGGTCACCAAGCCCGCCAGCGCTGCGCCGGCGCCGAGCGACACCATCACGGCCGGCAGCACGCAGCACACGAGCGTGCCCGAACTCGCCACGAGTGTGACCAGCGCGACGCCCAGGTTGCGTTGCAGCGGCGCGTTCGGGGTCGACTCAGTCGTCATGGTCGGCGGCCGCCCGCGTGCGAATCGCCTCCAGCGTGGTGTCGCTGCGGGTGACGTTGACCGTGGTGTAGCCCGCGTCCTTGATCGCTGCGGTGATGTCGGCATCGCTGATGTCCTGGCCGTCCTTGAGCGCGACCGCGACCAGGCGCTGTTCGAGGCTGACGAAGACATCCTCGGTCGCGGGGAACTGCTTCATGCTTTTTTCGATGCCCTGTGCGCAGAACGCACAGACGAGACCATTGACCTCCAACTCGATGGTCTTGGCCGAAAGTGTGGACGTGGCGCCGATCAGCAGCGCGACGAGAACAAGACGAATGCGTTGCATGGGATTCTCCGAAGTCAGAAATTGAACATGGCCATGGCTTGCACCTGGCCGTCGGTGGTACCGCCAAATTCGACCCACGTGCCGCCCTTGAACAGGCGCAGCAGCACGGCGGGTTCGACGCCGTCGTAGAGGCCGCCGGTGTAGTGGCGGCCCTGCACGACGATCCAGGTGGCGAGCGTGTGGTAGTCGTGCTCGTAGGGCGCCCAGCCCAGTTGCACGGTGTCGATGCGGTGCGAGAACGCGTCGCTCTCCTGCAGGTCCGAACGAGCCGACGCGTAGATGCGGCGCGTCTCGTAGTCGACCTGGAATCCAACATTGCGCGAGAGCGTGCTGCCGGCGACGTCGCTGCCGGTCGCGCGGCCCAGGCCGCCCCAGACGAACACATTGGCTTGCGCGGCGGGCAGGTTCCAACGCTTGGCCAGCAGGTTGGTGCGGACGTAGGTGATGTGGCGATCAAGGGTGCCGTCGTCGCTCTTGAGCTCAAGCCAACCGGCACCCGCCGACCACCAGTAGGCCGGCGCGTAGAACGCCTGCACCTCATTCATGGTGCCGGCGCCGTACTCCGTCATGACGGTTGAGCCGCGGGCGAAGGCGATCGGTTTGGCCATCACGGGCGTGATGGCGAGGCCGAGCGCAATTGCGCCCAGCAGGGTTCGAACACGTTGCATGGGATTCTCCTGAACGTCGCCGCGCAGACGCGGCGTGA
>Ga0075163_10002337_pt1 | contig 25599 bp, 29 predicted proteins | sample JI1023141ADNA_FD_71478 | JGI IMG/M metagenome (GOLD analysis project Ga0075163, IMG submission 71478) | Wastewater effluent complex algal communities from Wisconsin, to seasonally profile nutrient transformation and Carbon sequestration -... | ecosystem: Engineered > WWTP > Effluent > Algae... | reverse complement strand
CTCCATTCCTTAGGCCGAAGTGGCGGAACTGGCAGACGCACTGGTTTCAGGTACCAGCGCCCGTAAGGGTATCCGGGTTCAACTCCCGGCTTCGGCACCATACACAGCTTGCTCGACCCGAAGCCCTTCCGATGGCTCTCGGCGACAGGAAAAACCCTCTAGCAGTCTTTCTCTCTCTTTTCCTGGCCTTCCGAGTAGCTTGCTCGATTGCGAGCCCTTCTATCTATCCAGCCCGGCCATTTGACATACGTTCTGCGTTATATCAATTTGGCGCGGCGCATTTGACATAGCAGTCCGCTTAGATCAAATTGGCCCGGCAGGAGTCGAGGAGTTTCATGAACATCAAGGAGTTCAAGTCGGGGGGGTACGAACAACAGTACGAGTACCGCAGCTTCCTGCCCACGCCGATCAACCGGGAATGGGTCGTGTCTGATCCCCAGATTCTCACACTCCTGGAAGAGACGAATCGTCTGCTCGGAGAGTTGAACGGGTTTTCTCAGCTCATCCCGGACGTGGATTTTTTCATCCGAATGCACATTACCAAGGAAGCCACGACCTCAAGCCGTATTGAGGGCACTCAGACCAATATGGAAGAGGCGCTGATCGGCAAGCTCGACGTCGATCCGGAAAAACGCGATGACTGGCAGGAGGTGCATAATTACATCCAGGCCATCAATTTTTCGATCAAACAGATGGACCAGATGCCCTTGTCCAATCGGCTCTTGCGAGAGACTCATGCTGTGCTGCTGCGCGGGGTGCGTGGCACGCACAAGCAGCCTGGAGAATTTCGCACCAGCCAAAACTGGATCGGTGTCAGTCTTAACCACGCCACCTTTATCCCGCCGCATCACCTCCATGTGCCGGATCTCATGAGTGACCTGGAAAAGTTCATGCACAACGACCAGATTCATGTTCCGCATCTGGTCAGAATCGCGCTCATCCATTATCAGTTTGAAACCATCCATCCGTTTTTAGACGGAAACGGACGGTTGGGTCGTCTGCTCATTGTGCTCTATCTCGTCGGCTCCGGCCTCTTACACAAGCCTGCGCTGTATCTATCCGACTTCTTCGAGCGTCACAAGGGCGAGTATTACGATCAACTGATGGCCGTGCGTACGACTCAGAAGATGGAACCGTGGTTACGATTCTTTCTGCTCGGCATGCGCGAGACGACTGCCTTGTCCATCCAAGTGTTCAGGGACATCCTTACACTCAAGGAGCGGATAGAGCGCAAATATATGCCCACTTTCCATGTGCGTCGCCAGGCTAACGCGCAGATGCTTATGAAGTCTCTTTACCGGGCGCCGGTGATCAACATCAAAATGGTCACCGATCTCATCAAGACACAAACCAATACCGCCGCTGCGCTCATCGATGACTTCGTCAAACTCGGCATTCTTCGTGAGCTGACCGGACAGAGGCGTAATCGCCTGTTCATCTTTCAGGACTATGTGCGCCTGTTCAAAAAATAGCGCCAGATTCACACGGTAGGAACGTTACCAACGCAAGTGCCAGCCAGCTGTACGCCATGTAGCCCTGGTGGTTCGGCCCTACCACTCTTCACGCGAAGTTTGTACGATGCGGAACAGTCCTTGTGAGATCCAATGCCCGGCGCGTCCAACAATCAACCGTCTCACCTCACTCAATGCCTGTCGATGTGGAGCCATCTCATACGCTGGTCGATGTTCCCGGCGGCGAGCCCCTGTTGGGCCACCTGCGTGCGTTCAGGCGGCGACCGCTGCAGGCCATGTCGCAGTGGTGGCGCCGGCACGGCGATGCGCTACGCTTTCGGCTCGGTCCTAAGACGCTCTACCTCCTCAGCCATCCCGATCTCGCCGAAGAGATTCTCGTCCATCAGGCCGATTGTTTCGTGAAAGTGTACGAGCCGCGGCGTCCCACCGGCCTTGCGTTGGTCTTGGGTAACGGATTGGTGACCAGTTCGGGCGAGGTCTGGAAGCGGCACCGGCGCATCATCCAGCCGGTTTTTCATCGCGCCCGCATGGCGGCGATGGCCGAGCGTATGGCGCAGGTGGGCGAGCAGCGGATCGCGGGTTGGACGGTCCACGCGGGGGGGCCGGTCGATATCGCCGACGAAATGATGCGGCTGGCCCTCGAAGTGATCTCTCAAACAATGTTTCACACGAACGTGGCGGACCATATCGACCACATCAGTCATGCGCTACGGGTCAGTCTGAAGTATGCGTTCGATTCGTTTCACAGTCCGCTGCGTGTGCCCCTGTGGGTGCCGACCCCGCGCAACCGTGAATTTCGTCTCGCTCTGCAGTTCATGGACAAGCTGATCTATGGATTGATCGCCGAGCGCCGCCGCACCGGGGCGCAGCGCGACGATCTCCTCGATCTGCTCCTCAGGGCCCGCGATGAGGAAACAGGCGCCGGGTTGAGCGATCAGGAACTGCGGGATGAAGCGCTGACCATCTTTGCGGCCGGACACGAGACCACCGCCAATGCCCTCGCCTGGACCTGGTACTTGCTTGCCACCCATCCGGAGGTAAAGGCGTGTTTCCACGAAGAGGTGGACCGGGTGCTGCAGGGGCGAACGCCTCAGGCCGACGATCTTCAGCAACTCCCGTACACTCGCGCGGTTTTCGATGAAGCGGTTCGTTTATATCCTCCCGTTCCTGCGGTCCAGCGAAAGGCCGCCAGCCGCACAAGCATCGGCGGGCTCACCCTGCCTGCCGGGGCGCTGGTCCTGGTGGGCATTTATCACCTGCATCGGCATCCGGCCTTCTGGCGCGATCCAGAGCGATTCATGCCGGAGCGATGGCTCGAGGGTGAACGGCCGGCTCCCCGATGCGCCTATCTGCCGTTCGGCGCAGGACCACGGGCCTGCGTGGGGACGCATTTCGCGACGGTGGAAGGGCCGCTGCTCCTGGCACTGATCGGCCGCTCCTACGATTTGCAGCTTGCGCAAGAACACGTCGAACCTGAAATCATGGTGACCTTGCGTCCGAAACACGGCATCCGCATGACCATCCAGCCACGACACCAGCCGGTCCCTTCCGCCTAGCAGGATGCGGAAAAAGGCCGCCAGCGGCGTTCTCGCATCGCTCAGACGCTCACCGTACGGCAGAGGGTACGATTCGCCTCTTCGCTCGCTGCGGCCTTGCTGGACGGCCTTTTTGCGCATCCTGCGACCGATTCTGATACCAACACGCCACATGAACTGATCTCGGCGTATGACGCAACAATCGAGTTTTTCCGCAGCCTGCTAGAGCGAACGGGGTTTCATCCGGATTGGCTGCAGTTGTGTTTCGGAAGCATCAGGCATGGAAGGCTGATCCGTCGACAGTCGCATTTCTTGCAGAAGCGGTTCAGTACCCGACCGGGGTCATCAACCAGTTGGTGATATAGACGTTCTGGACCTGTCCTTTGGGAAGCAACGTGTTGATGGCGCGTCGAATGTCTGCTCGCAAGGCCGGCAGCTGCCCGGTCGCACGCAGATCGCTGACGGCATAGGTGTGAAGAATTTCCATCACCTGCCGATCGATCGCGTCGTGGCGGGCCTGGATCAATCCGGCGGTCCCCGAGCGATCGAGCTCCAAGGCCAGATTGACCTGCACATAATAGTAACGTTGGCCGTCATCCACGGGCGCGACGACGGGCGGCAGGTTGATGGTCACACCTGGTTGTCCCTGTGAGGGATCGGGGGGAGCGGTTTGCAATGAGAACGTATGCGGCAGGAGGTCCGGGTGGTACTGGTCCGCCCAATAGCCCACCAGGAGTAGGATACCGCCAATGCTGAACAACACGATGAGGCTGACGCGTAATGTCATGCTGAAGGGGATGAATGTGACGTGAAGCGGCGGTCCTGTTCCCGATGACTCTGCTGACGCGGTCTCGCACCATGAGGACGTTCTGAATAACAGTAGCATCTCCTTGAAAATTGTCAGCAAGGGACTTCCCGGGTGGATACTAGGAAATTGCCCAGGCCTGGTGGTTCGTGATGGTTAGTGCCGTTGGTTGAGGTTCGGATGGTTGCGTAGGGCGCCTCTGTCAGACTTTTCCTTCGCACGATGCCATGTTCGACCGAGTGGGAACATGCCTGGGCTCGGAATGAAGGCCTGATCCGGGCCTCGTGGCTTCGCCATGCTTTGTCATGACTGGCGCGTTGGGAAAGAGAGGACGGGGACTATTGTGAGGCTCGCAGTGGCTTGGGTGAAGCGGCGGCGCAAGCATTTCCCGGACAGGCGTTGTTGCGGCCGGTGAGCCAGAGCCGGTTTCTGGCAAACCATCCATAGGCCTTCGTCATAAGTGGAGCAACCATCGGGAGTCGGCTGAGGCGGGACAGGAATCCCAGGCCGACCGCCTCCCAAATCGCACGGAAGACCTCGACACCGGTGATGACGGCGCCGTCCGCCCACTGGGCGTGAATCACCGCGCTCAGATCCGCGACAGCCAAGCCGGCCGGTGCGGCATCGAAGCCGGCAAGAGAAAAGTCGAGTAGGGTGAGGCGTTGTGTCCTGTCCAGACGCTTCATCAGCGCCATTTCGCGGGCGCAAATGGGGCAGGCTCCGTCATAGAACACGGTGAGTGGATAGACAGCCATCCGAACGGTGCCTCCCTGTCATCCCGGGATCGTAAATCGCCTGGTGAATCGATCCAGCACTTCGTCCAACTCGCTGAAGGTATCCAGGACATCGATGCGGTATTGCGCAAACTGATCGCGCATCACGCGCGCGCCATGGCCGCCGGCCATGACCGTGGTAACGGGTTTCAATTCCTCTGCGAGCGAGTGAATCAATTCCGCTGCGTTGCCTTCCTGCAGCACCAGGGTCAACGACAGGATGGCCAGATCCGGGGCGACCTCCCTGCAGAGCCTGCCGAGGGAGGAGATCGGCACGTTGGCTCCTAAGTAGTAGACCCGGCATCCACGCACGCGGCAACGGTAGGCGACTGCCAATGCCGCAATGTCGTGCTCCTCACCGGGCGGGCAGGCCACGACGACTTTCGCGCCGAATTCCGCCACCGGCAATTGATTCATGGCCGCATACAGTTTTTGTTCAATTTGGCTGGTCACGTAATGTTCCAGGGCGATACTGATGCGCCCGCTGTGCCACAGGTCTCCGACGCGTTCCTGCAGCGGGAGCAGAATTCCGTGGAGTGCCTCTTCAAACGGGACGACTGCGACCGCGCCGTTCAAGCGTTTCTCGAATGTGACGCGGTCGAATGGTTCCAAGGCCGAGAGCAGTTCCCGCAAGAGTCGGTCGAACGTATTGTCCACCACGGCGGGGCGCGGCGCTTCCGTGCGCAGGCGGGTGATCAGCTCCTCACGCCCCAGCTTGGCGAGATCACCGATTGAAGCCCCCGCATCCAATTGCTGCTTCAGATAGCGCAGCAAGGCCACATCTTCATCCGAATAATTGCGATAGCGATTCGCGCCTCGTGTCGGTTTCAACAGGCCAAATCGGCGCTCCCACACCCGAATCACATCGCGACTCAGACCGGTGAGCTTCGCAACCCTATGAATTCTGTGCGTATTCATTGTTGAGCCCAAGTATATGGTTGTGTCCAATGTTTGTCAAATATTTATTGAAATAACTATTGACACATTGGACAAAAAAGGTTAAACATTGGACATAGAGGTTGCAAACATTGGACATGAACATGCGAGGAGTGATCATGGCGACCACAAAGACAATGGAAGGAACTGTGCCAGTAAGTGAAATCCGAAGACAGATTCTGACTCTTTACCAGGAGTCGAACTGCCTGCGGTGCGGCGGACTGATGGTTCGTGATTTCTGCACGGACCTGCTCAGCGGGGCAAGCGGGCTCGATTCCTCCACTTCGCGTTGTGTGCAATGCGGTGATGTCGTTGATCCGGTCATCCGATGGAACCGGCACCTGCAGCAGGCCGCCGGCGTAGTACGGGAAATGAAAACATCGAAGCCGGCCCTGCAGGGCCAGGTCTCTGTTTAGCAACAATCGTGACCCCACTGGGGGTTGTGTCAGGGTTCTCAACCAAGGAGGTTTCTCATGCGGAGGCACATAGGTCTTCAAATTGGAATAGGAGCGGTGCTTGTGGCTGGATCCATGTCGATGGGGGTGTCGGCGAAGGCCGCCGGCGACCATAAGGACATGGTCCTCATCCCGAGCGGCGAGTTCACCATGGGCAGTCACGAACATTCCGACGAGGCGAGGCATCAGGTAGTGCTCGATGCCTATCTGATCGACAAGTTCGAAGCGTCGAACACGCGGTACAAGGAGTTCATGCGGGCCACCGGTCATCCGGCACCGGCCTATTGGGACGACCCGCGGCTCAGCAAGCCCGAGCAACCGGTAGTCGGAGTGAGTTGGACGGACGCCAACGCCTTTTGTAAGTGGGATGGCAAGCGGTTGCCCACCGAGGCGGAATGGGAAAAGGCCGCCAAGGGCCCGGAGGGAGACAACCACTATCCATGGGGGCATCACCTCGATCCGAAGAAGGCCAACTATGGACAGAATGTGGGACGCACTACGCCGGTGGACTCCTACCCTGAAGGCGTGAGCGGCTATGGCGTGTACAACATGGCCGGCAACGTCTTCGAGTGGGTGGATGACTGGTACGACCCGAAATATTACCGCACCAGCAACGCGCTCAATCCCCGTGGCGCCGAGAAGGGCTACAACTTCGCCAATCAAGGCCCGGTGAAGGTCTTGCGCGGCGGGTCCTGGCTGGCTCCGGAAACCTCGCTGCACACCAGCCACCGGTTCTGGAATCAGCCCGAAAACAACTCCTACGGCGTCGGACTGGGTTTCCGTTGCGCGAAGTCGGCCAGCATGGTCTCCGACGAAGCCGCTCAAGCCGGGCGTGATGCCTTCATTCAGGCGCTCGTCGGCATGGGAGCGGAGAAGAACGCCGACGCCCTCGCCTCCATCGAGAAGGCGTTGGCGGCGGATCCCGACAACAAAGAGTATCTGGCCACTCGCGATCTCATCAAAAAGAGCATGAAGAAGTAGCACATAACCGTGGAGGGGGCGGGTGACCGTCCCCCGGCCCGGCCCTCAGGGGCAGGAGGTGTCGCATGAAGACAATGGGGAACGCAGTCGGGGCAGGGCTCATCATGACTGTCGCCATCATGACGGCGACGGCACAGGCTGAGGAGTCCAAGATTCCCGCAGACATGGTGTATGTGGGACAGGGACCGTCGATCATGGGATTAGACAAGGCCCAGCCGGCAGATTCCGGCCGCCGGCTCACGCTGTACGACAAACGGATGAAGACGCCTTTGTCTGCCGAAGCGTTCAACGACGAAGGGCCGGCGCATACGGTGTTCCTGGATTCCTATCTCATCGACAAATACGAGGTGTCGAACAAGGACTATGGCGCCTTCATCAAGGCGACCGGTCATCCGGCGCCGGCCTACTGGGACGATCCGCGCTTGAATAAGCCTCAGCAGCCGGTGGTGGGCGTCAACTGGATCGATGCCAAAACCTACTGCGAATATCGCGAGAAGCGGTTGCCCACCGAAGCCGAATGGGAAAAGGCGGCCCGCGGCCCGCACGGCAACCTCTATCCCTGGGGCAACGACTTCGATTCCAACAAGGCAAATTATGACAGGCATCATGATGCGACCTTGTCGGTGGATTCTCATCCGGAGGGCGCCAGCTACTACGGCGTGTACAACATGGCGGGCAATGTCTTCGAATGGGTCGGCGACTGGTATGACCCGAAATACTACGGGAGACTCGGAACCATGGTGAATCCCACCGGTCCGGAAAAACCCTTGTGGGTCGGTGGAACCGGAACCTACGTAGACCGCTTGACCGTCGGCGAAAAGCGCGTCATCCGCGGTGGCTCGTGGATCGCGCCGGAAGGCACGATTCGCTCGACGCACCGGTTCTGGAATCATCCGCTCAATAACAGCTATGGCGTCGGCCTCGGTTTCAGGTGCGCCAAATCGGCTCCGGCTGACTGGGAGCAGCGCATCAGGGACAGCTACATCACTGCGCTAGTGGAAATGGGGCGGGAACGCTTCAGCGAGGCCCAGCAGGCAGTCAGCCGGGGTTTGGCCATGGATCCGGCGAACGTTGAACTGTTGGAGCTGCGGCCTCTCATCGAACAATCGATGAAACAGCGATGAGTGCACAAGGCGGGGGGCCGGCCCGCCATACACCCGACGGAGGCAGAGCCATGACGTACAGCACGATGATCACACTGGTCGGCGGATTCAGCGCGCTCTTGATGACGGCTGATCTCCAAGCCGGTCCGATCGATGCCAGCCGGCACCCCCATCCGGAGAAACTTCAGATGGTGCATGAGGCGGAACACAGCGTGGATCACGCGTGGGAGGTGTATCACCGCGCGGCCCTGGGAGGCACCGTGGCATCGCCTGATCTGCAGGCGCAGATTGAACTTCATTTGCATGAAGCCAGAACCCTTGTGACACAGGCGCAGGAGGCGGCCGACCGGGGAGACACGGGCAAGGTGGAACGGCTTGTCGGTGAGATCAAGATTCATACGGCCCAGGCAATCGCGGGGAGCAAGGAGCAGAAGAAATGACTCAAGGTTTGACCAGGAGAAGAACCAGGTGGAGATGCATGAGCCTGTTCGTGGCGGCAACCTGTGCGGTCGCCCTGACACCTGTCCTTGCGGCGCCGACTCTCAAGGAGCTGGATCCGGTTCCGATGGTCACCGTGCCGGGCGGAACGTTTCTGATGGGCAGTGAGAATCCCAAGGGGCGGGCCGACGAGTGGCCGCAACGGTCGGTTTATGTCGATACGTTCGCCATCGATCAGGTGGAAGTGACCAATGAGCGGTACATGGCGTTTGTCGCCACAACCGGCCATCGCAGCCCGCCGAATCCCTATGGCACCGGGGTCTTGGTCTCGGCCAAAGGGGTCGAGCAGCTGCCGGTTGTGCAGGTGACGTGGTACGACGCCAAAGCGTATTGCGCGTGGGCCAAGAAACGGCTGCCCACCGAAGCGGAGTGGGAGAAGGCCGCGCGCGGTACCGATGGCCGGATGTTCCCGTGGGGCAACGAGCCCCCGAGTCCGACCCGGGCGAACTTCGATCGGGAGTGGGTCGACGACAAGACGTTGCACGTCGTCGGTTCGTTGTCCGGAGGCGACTCGCCGTACGGGATCAAGGATATGTCCGGGAACGCGCGGGAATGGGTGCAGGATTGGTATGCCCCTGACTACTACGCGAATGCTCCCGACAAGAACCCGCAGGGCCCCGACAAGGGGATCGTCCGGGTGATTCGTGGAGGGTCGTGGCACAGTCCCCAGTCGGATATTACCGCCACGGCGCGGGGACGAGGAGGATTCGCGCTGCAGACGCATGGCACCGGATTCCGGTGTGTCCGGGGTGGAGAGACAGCGAAGTGAGCGATGAACGGGCGCCAGGGATCGGGGCCGGTCCGAAGCAGTGAACGTTAGGAGGTACCGCGACTCCGCACGCGGCCTCCCGTTGAGGAGGGCGGGTTCTTCCTTCGGAGGAATCCGTCCCCTCAGCGAACCATCGGATGACAAGTAGAGGGTACGGCGTCCCCCAGGCGCCACGATCAGGAGGCAGTCATGACGCAGATGTTCGTATATGGTATCGCGGCCATAGTGGTGAGCATCGGAACGGCCTTGTTCGCCGGGAAGCGGCGCGCTGCCTATGCGGCGGTGTGGCCGGCAAGGGCTCGGTTGCGATAGGGCATGGGTGGGCGCCGGAACGGGAGCAGTCGCATGCAGTGGGCCCGGTTCAGTTCGTGGTCGTCCATTTTTTTCCCAGTCGGGGGTTCCAATGGAAACACATGGGACACCAGAATCGCTCTCCACTCCGCAGCCCGAGCATCACATCTGTCCGCGTTGCGGAGGATTGTTGTTGACACAGCACTACATCGATTTGCTTGATGATACCGGCCAGATCGATATTACGGCATGGCATTGCACGATGTGCGGCGAGGTGCTCGACCCGGTCATCCTGAAGAATCGCCGGAGCCCGCCGCCGAACCTGCTGTATGGCACGAAGCAGAGAAAGTTCAGCCAGCGCGTGACGGCCGTTTCCGACAGCAGGCCTGTGAAACAGTCTTCGGACGATCGAGCACCGGATGAGAGTGACGAGGAGTCGGCCGATGAGGCCGACCAGGACGGGGCATCGTAGCCGTGGACTGTGACCGACGGGAGGACAGACAGATGAAGATCATCGTCGCCGGAGGAACGGGATTCATCGGCCATGCGTTGGTCGAAGAGCTGGCCCGACAGGGTCATGAGGTGGTGGTCTTGAGCCGCCGGTCCGGTCATGCGTCTCAGTCGTCGGTCCGGTTCGTGGAATGGGACGCCTGTTCTGCCGGACCCTGGCACTCTGAAGCGGCGACGGCAGATGTCGTCATCAATCTTGCCGGTGCGCCGATCGCCGATGGGCGATGGACGGATGCCCGCAAGCGGCTCCTGGTGGAGAGCCGGGTCCTGTCGACCAGACGGCTGGTAGACGCAGTGGCCGGCCGGTCTGCGCCCCTTCCTCTGTTGATCAACGCATCGGGGATCGGTTACTACGGCCCGAGCGACGATCGGCTTCTGGATGAGGCATCGCCGATCGGGCACGGTTTTCTGGCCGAGCTGTCTGCCGCCTGGGAAGCGGAGGCCTTGCGCGCCGATCGGCTCGGGACGCGTGTCGTACTGTTGAGAACCGGGATGGTGCTCGAACAGGGCGGTGGCGCGTTGCCGAGGATATTGTTGCCGTTTCAGCTCTTCGCCGGAGGGCCGGTGTTGCCGGGCACGCAATGGGTGTCATGGATTCACCGGGCGGATCTCTTGATCCTGATTCAATGGGCCATCGCCACGCCGACCGTCTCCGGCCCTGTGAACGCAGTAGCGCCTGAGGCGGTCACGATGAAGACGTTCTGTGCCACGGTCGGCAAGGTGCTCCATCGTCCCTCGTGGCTTCCGGTTCCCGGCTTCGCGTTGCATCTGGCGTTGGGTGAGGTGGGGACGTTGATGACCACCGGGCAACGTGTCGATCCGGCGAAGGCGAGGGCCGGGGGATATACCTTCCGTTATCCGACGTTGGAGCCGGCCTTGCGGGCGATCGTGAACAAGGAGGATCAGGCATGTCTGCCTTCCTCGACCCGGTGATGCAGTACCTGCAGGCCTTGGCTGTTGCGGTCTTGGTCGGCAAGGTCGTGCTGCTGTCGTTTGTGGTGGCGCCGATTCTGGCCCAGAACCTGGACCAGGATGCTTTCGGCAAGGTCGTGCGCCGGCTCTTTCCTGCCTACTATGTGCTTGGCATGGGAGCCGCTGCGGCCGGGCTGTTGTCGGTCACCGTGCTCGGGAGCACACGTGGCTGGAATCTGCCGGTGCTGATCGCAGGCGGTATCTGGCTGGTGGTTCTCGCGGCAGAATCCTATTGCCGGTCGCCTCTCACTCCGCAGAGTAATGCGATGCGCGATCGGCTGAAGGAACAGGAACAGCACGGGGTCGTCGATGCGACGTTGAAGCGGGCCTGGGATCGATTGCATCAACGGTCCCTCTATCTGAACTCACTGGTGTTGCTGGCGGGCTTATGTTTGGTGGGCGTTGCGCGTCAATTCTGATTGTCACGAAGGGAGATGGACGATGAAAAAGCACATCAATACTTCCGCATACTTGGTCGTAGGGTTCTTGAGCATCTGCCTGAATTACTCGTCTGTCGTAACCGTCACCGCCTGGGCAAGCGAGGGGCAGGAGAAGGCAGGGGCGCCGGCACCCACATTCGGTTTGGAAGCCACGATTCCGGACGGCGTGATCGGTGTGTCGCTGCACGTCGGGGCGGAGCGTGTGGGCGACACGGCCGTGCTCTATGTCGCGCACGTATTGCCCGATGGACCGGCGGAGAAGGCCGGGCTCAAGCCAGGGGATGAGCTGACCACCGTAGACGGTGTGGCCGTGACCGGAAAGACCTACGAACAAGTGGCCCTCATGGTTCGGGGCGAGCCCGGGTCGGTGGTGAAGTTGGGGGTAAAAAGCGAGGGCGGTCCGCGCGAGGTCTCCGTGACTCGTGTCTCGGGCCAGACTCTGTACAAAGGACAAATGGGATCACACGGCGGCTCGGGCCGATAGGTGGCATGTGAAACGGATGCTTGCGGCGCTTGGCTTGTCGATCATCGTGGCCGGACAGCTCACAGTCGAGGCGCAGGGACAGATGGCGCCTGTCTCGCGGACCTCGATCGTCGAGAGAACGGGGTTATTCCTGATGGCGGGCGACTATCGCCGGGCGCTGGAGGCCTGTGAGCAGGCCATTCAGGAGCGGCCGTCGGCAGAGGCCTACCTTCAGCTCACCTATGTCTATCAGGCGATCGACGCCTACCTCGAACAGCTGTCCAAGGATGAGAGTTGGACGGCCGTGGAACAGTTGTATCTGAACCTCGCCTATCGCCACACGGAGGATCTCGTCGATCCACCGGGCGGCCTGGCTCGCATGGCGAAGGAAATGATTCAAACCAGCGTGCGCCAGCAATCCGATGTCAGCGCCGCGATGGCGGTACGGTTGAACAGGGTCACGGCCGATCGTCTCTGGCAGGAGCAGGCGCAGTGGCGGCACACACATCCCACCGAATGGTGGCGGGCGTTTCCGGATTCCTGGGTTCGATGAATGAGCACGGGTCCAGCGAGTCCGTCCGCGGGGAAGGAGCATGAGAATATGACCGCGCACACGACTTCACGAGGCATCGATATCAAACTGTTCGGGGCGCTCTTTCTGCTGGTGGGATTGATCGATGTGCTGATCATCGAATTTTTTCCCGCCTATGCGTTGAAACTGTTCGGCGTCACGATCACCGGTCCGCTGGCCTATGTGGTCAAGCTCCATTCGCCGGCCGTGCATTTTCTGATCGGTTACGGGTTTCTGTTTCTGCGTCCGTGGGCCTGGGGCTTGGCCATGGCGTATGGGGGCTTCGGTCTTACCAGCGAATTGATGAACCAGTTTCAATTCGGGTTCCATCAGTTACGCACGGGCTTCATGGCCACCACAGCCTTGTTTCTCTGTTATGTGGCCTGGCGGCGAATCCTGTTCGCCGATCCTGTTCCTCCGGCGCAGCGGCTGGCGTCCTCCTCTCCCGAGGTTCCCCTATGAAGGGTCTGGTCTGGTTGCGTCGAGATCTCCGGCTCCGTGACAACCCCGCCCTGTCGGCGGCGTGTCAGGAATGTCAGGAGATTGTGCCGCTGTTCGTGTTCGATGAACCGCTGCTGCGTTCGCACGTCTTCGGTTCCGCCTGCGTCGGGTTCATGCTGGGGTGTCTGGAGGAGTTGCGCCGGTCCCTGGCCCTGCACGGCGTGTCCCTCGCCTGGCGGATGGGCGATCCGATTGAATCGGTCATGCAGGCGGCGTCCGACTTCAAGGTCGATGCAGTGTATTGGAACCGGGACTATGAACCGGCGGCGCTGGAGCGGGATCGCACCGTTCAGCAGCGGCTGGCACAACAGGGTCGCACGGTCAGGACGTTCAAGGACCATGTCGTGTTCGAAGCGGAGGAAGTGCGCGGGCTGAGCGGAGATCCGTTTCAGCGCTACAGCGCGTATCGCGACCGCTGGTGGGCAAAATGGCGGGCCGCTGCCCCTCCTCTGCTGGGCATTCCCTCGTTTCCGCCGGCCGGCAAGGCATCCGCTTCTGACTCGCGGGAATGGCCTTCAGTGACGGATCTCGGATATGAGTCGGTGCCGATGTGGATCCAGCCGGGTGAACAGGCTGCGCATGCCAGGCTGCAGTGGTTCCTGGGGGGGCCGGTTCATCAGTATGTGACCGGCAGAAATCTTCCGGCGAGCGACGGTACCTCCAAGTTGTCTCCCCATCTGCGTTTCGGGACGATCTCCGCACGCACGTTGGTGCATGCGGCGCTGAACGCGCTTGCACAAGGCGGCGCGGTGTCGCGCGCGGACGTCTTCACCTGGATCGATGAACTGGTCTGGCGGGAATTTTTTCAGCAAGTCCTCACGGCGTTTCCCCACGTGGCGCATGGGCCGTTCAAAGCGAAACCGGGACTTCCCGAGCCCAGACCAGCGGGGCCTGAGCGCGACCGGTTGTTTGCCGCCTGGTCTCAGGGCCTCACGGGCTACCCGATTGTGGATGCCGGCATGCGCCAATTGAACCAGACGGGATGGATGCACAATCGCGTGCGAATGGTGGTCGCCTCGTTTCTGGTGAAGGATCTCCGGATCGATTGGCAGAGCGGAGAGCGCTATTTCATGGAACGGCTCGTCGACGGAGACCTGGCCGCCAACAACGGCAACTGGCAATGGTGCGCCTCGACGGGGACGGATGCCATGCAGGGCTACAGGATTTTTAATCCGAGAATCCAGAGCGAAAAGTTCGATGCCGAGGGGGAATATCTTCGCCGCTATGTCCCGGAACTCAAGCACGTGCCCACGAAATGGATTCATGAGCCGCATCTCATGCCGCCGTTGGAACAGGTGCAGGCCGGATGCCGCATCGGATCGGATTATCCGGAGCCGATCGTGGACCATCGGCAAGCGCGCCAGGAATATTTGGATCTCGGAAAGGGGCAGGTGAAGGCATGATGACCACTCCGCTTCGCCTGGGCATTAGCCGGTGCCTGCTTGGCGAAGAGGTCCGTTTCGATGGAGGCCACAAACGGGACGTGTTTCTGACCGATGTTCTGGGCCGCTACGTGGAGTGGGTGCCGGTCTGCCCGGAAGTCGAAGCCGGGCTCGGTACCCCGCGTGAAGCGATGCGACTCATCGGCAATCCCGAACAGCCGCGGCTGGTCGCCATTAAGAGCGGGCGGGACCACACGCTGGCGTTGGAGACGATGGCCGGGAAGCGTCTGGGTGATCTTGAGGAGCTGGACCTGTCCGGGTTTGTGTTCAAGAAAGACTCGCCGAGTTGCGGGGTGGAGCGGGTTCGTACCTACAACGAGCATGGCATGCCAGGCAGAAAGGGTGTGGGGTTGTTTGCACGCGCCTTTCTCGATCGGTTTCCGCTCATTCCGGTGGAGGAGGAGGGGCGGCTCTGCGATCCGCTCCTGCGAGAAAACTTCATCGAGCGGGTGTTCTGCTACCGTCGTTGGCAGGATCTGATACAGCGCGGCGTCACGAGGCAGGCGTTGGTGCGGTTTCATACGATCCAGAAATATCTGCTCCTGGCTCATAGCGTCCCGCACTATCGTCAGCTCGGGCGATTGGTTGCGCAGGTGAACGAGTATCGTCCGAAGGACCTGGCCATCCGGTACGGCGAACTGTTTATGCAGGCCCTCGCGGCGAAGGCGACGGTGCGAAAACATGTGAATGTGCTCCAGCACATCCTGGGCCATTTCAAAGAACGACTGGATGCGCAGGAAAAGGCCGAGCTGTTGGGTGTGATCGCGGATTACCACCAGGGACTCACGCCGCTGATTGTTCCGCTGACATTGATCAAACACTACGTCCAGCTCTTCGATGTCGAATACATTCGCGACCAGGTGTATCTGAATCCGCATCCGAAGGAGTTGATGCTCCGCAATCATGTGTAGCAGGCTGCGGAAACACTCGATGGATACGCAATACATGAACCTGCAGGATGCGCAAAAAGGCCGTCCAGCAAGGCCGCAGCAAGCGAAGAGGCGAAACGTACTCGGGCCGTACGGTGAGCCCCTGGGCGCCGCGAGAACGCCGCTGGCGGACTTTTTCCGCATCCTGTTAGAAAGGAGCGACGATGCCGCACGTAGTGATCGAATCGACCGGTGAACTCCAGGCTGTGTACCAGGCCTTCGCCCCGATGTTGCAACGGACGGAGGGGGAGATTGTCAAGGTTCAGGAGTGCTACCTGGCGAAGAGCGGCCGGGAAGCGCTGCTGGATGCGGTCGTGATCGAGCAGGGTACGGCGCGCAGTTTTTTCATCCAGCTGAAACGGCACGAAACGACCATCACCGTCCGCCTTCTCCCGGCCACCGATCCCGAGAAGACGCCGGCCGTCAAAAAGGCGATGGCGCTGGTGGCCGGACTCATCCGGAAGGTGTACTCGGCGAGCCGCTACGGCAAGACCAATCTCCAGGAGTATCTGGATTCCCCGGTGTCGATGTGAGTGCAAACAGGTGTGAATTTCAATCAGAGGAGCGATGACATGACAACAGTGCGACAGGGTGTGATTCTCGTCGGACATGGCGGTATCCCCAGAGGATGCCCGCAGGACCTGGTGACGAAATTGAAACGGCTGGAGGGGCAGCGGCGCGCGGCGAAACAACCGGCCTCGGCCGAAGAACTGGAATTGGATGCCAAAATCCGCCAGTGGCCCAGGAACGCCGAAACGGATCCGTATCAGGTCGGGCTTGAAGCGGTGGCGGCGCAATTGCGCGCGAACCTGGGCGATGTGTTGTTTGCAGTGGCCTATAACGAGTTTTGCGCACCCACGCTGGAAGAGTCGGTCGATCAACTCGTCAAGCAGGGAGCGACCCGCATAACCGTGGCGACCACGATGTTCACGCCGGGCGGTTCGCATTCGGAAGTCGAGATTCCTGAAATCCTCGATCATCTTCGACCGCAGTATCCCGGGGTCGAGTTGCGCTATGCCTGGCCGTTTGATTTGAGCCTGGTTGCGGGGACGCTGGCCGAGCAGGTGCGGCGATTCTCCTGACCGGAGTTCCTGGGTACGGAGAGGTGCGGCCGGGATGCCGGTCAGGGGTCACCTGGGAGTCGGATGATGCACGGATCAGGGAACATGTCAGAGTGGCTCGTCGTCATCGGGCTGGCGGTTTCGGGACTCGTGTCCTCGCCCGTTATCGGCGGGGCGTTTGAAATCGAAGGCGTGACGTTTGCCGATACGTTCCAGGCCGGTCCCCTGCCGATGCCGCTTCAGGGGGTGGGGGTAGCGAAGTTTCTGCGTACGATCACGGTGTATGTCGGGGCACTGTATCTCGCCCCGGGGACGAAACCTGAGCGCGTGTTGGATGATGTGCCGAAGCGTCTGGAGTTGTCCTACTTCAGAGCCATCCAGGCCGGTGACTTCGGGCGGGCGGCGATGAAGGTGCTGGCCGACAATATGTCGCCGGCCACGATCACGCGCCTGAAGCCTCGCATCGAGCAGCTCCATCGGCTCTATCAGGACGTGAAGCCGGGGGACCGGTACGGGCTGACCTATCTCCCCGGAGTCGGAACCGAACTCGCCTTGAACGGCGAGCGGAAGGGCATTGTGGAGGGGGCCGACTTCGCCGCCGCGTATTTCGCCATCTGGCTCGGCCCTGATCCGATCAATGAAGCGTTGAAAGAGGGGCTCATGCACCGGCGGGAGGGGGGCTAGCGCCGGTGATGATGGGGGGCGCTGAAAGAATCCGTCCCTCAGGTTCCTTCGTAGAAGAGCAGGAGAGGAGTCCGCTGTCGTGCAACCGGTTGTCGAACGATTCAAACAGATCTACAGCGGACTGTCGGTTCGCTCGTTGGGATTGCTGAACGAGTTGTACAGCGACGACATCGAGTTTCAAGACCCCTTTCACCGGATCGACGGACTCCCCGCCCTGCGCCAATATTTGGCTGCGCTCTACGCGCAGGTGGAGGCCTGTTCATTCCGGTTCGAGGACGATGTCCGGCAAGGCAATTGTGCCGTATTGACCTGGACCATGCAGCTGAATCACCCGAGGCTCAATGCCGGAGCAGTGGTGACGGTTCCCGGTTCAACGCTCATTCGTTTTCGGGACAAGGTGTTCTACCACCGCGACTACTTCGATGCCGGTGCGATGGTGTACGAGCAGCTCCCGCTGATCGGCATGCTCATCCGGACGATCAAAGGCCGAGTGTGACCCATGAGCCGAACCAGTCTCAATGCTCGACGGGTGTGGGTGACCGGCGCCTCGACCGGTATCGGCCGGGCGGTCACGCTGGAACTCGTTCGTCGTGGGGCCACCGTTTTTGCCTCGGCGCGGAACGAATCGGCGCTCAACGAGCTCGTCCGTGAATGCGGAGACGATCGCGTCACGGCGCTTCCTTTCGATGTGACCGACCGGGCCGCCAATCAGCTCGCGGTGAACGACATGCATCGCCGCGCAGGGGGCCTGGACATTGCCTTTCTCAACGCCGGCACCTGCGAGTACGTGGATGTGGCGGCATTCGACAGTGCGCTGTTCGAGCGGACGATCCGCACCAACTTCCTGAGCATGGTTTATGGGATTGAAGCGGCGCTCCCGCTGCTGCGGCAGTCACCGGCGCCGCAGCTCGTGGGGATGAGCAGTACGGTGGCCTATCGCGGGTTGCCTCGCTCCGAAGCCTACGGGGCGTCGAAGGCGGCGATCAAGAACCTCTTCGAATCGCTGCAAGTCGATCTCGCGCCCGAAGGTATCAGCGTGTCGGTCGTGTGTCCGGGGTTCGTACGGACACCGTTGACCGACCGGAACGATTTCCCGATGCCGTTCAGGATCGAAGCCGAGGACGCGGCCAGACGCATCGTCGACGGGATCGAGGCCCGGAAGCCGGAGATTCATTTCCCGCGGCGATTCAGCCTGCTCTTCAAGTTCCTGACCCTGCTCCCGAGCCGCTGGTACATCGGCCTCTGCGCCAGGATGGTGAAGCAGTCATGAAGCTCGCCATTGTCGGAACGGGCATTGCGGGGATGACGGCGGCGCATGTGCTCCACCGGGATCATGACCTCACAATCTTCGAGGCCGGTGCGTACATCGGGGGTCATACCAACACGGTCGATGTCAATCTGCAGGGGACGACCTATGCGATCGATACCGGTTTTATCGTATTCAATGACTGGACCTACCCGAATTTTATGGCCCTGCTGGATCGCCTGGGTGTGGCCTCACAGCCGAGCGACATGAGCTTCAGTGTGCGTTGCGAAGAAACCGGGCTGGAGTATAACGGCACCTCGTTGAACAGCCTCTTCGCCCAGCGGCGCAATCTGCTGCGGCCCTCGTTCTATCGCATGATCCGGGATATTCTCCGCTTCAATCGGGAGTCCCTGGAATTGCTGGATCAACCGGGCCCGGGCCCTTCGCTGGGCGCGTATCTGGAGCAGAATCGCTACTCGCCGGCGTTTATTCGTCACTACATCGTTCCCATGGCAGGGGCCATCTGGTCGGCCGGCCGCGCCACGATGCGGGAGTTTCCGGTGCGGTACCTCGTTCAGTTTTTCAAGAACCACGGCATGTTGTCGGTCGATGCGCGTCCGACCTGGAGGGTGGTGACCGGCGGCTCCCGGCAATATGTCGAGCGCCTGGTGCGGCCCTTCCGTGACCGCATCCGGCTTCAGTCTCCGGTGGAATCGGTCACTCGTTACGCGGACCGTGTCGAGGTGCGGGGATGCGACCCTCGCGGGATCCACCGGACCGAGTCATTCGACGGAGTCCTTCTCGCCTGCCATAGCGACCAGGCGTTGGCGCTGTTAGCGGACCCGTCTCCCCTGGAGAAGGAAATTCTCGGGGCGATCCGTTATCAACCGAATGAAGCCGTGTTGCACATAGACCGATCGCTTCTTCCGAGACGCCGCCTGGCCTGGGCGGCCTGGAACTATCATCTGGTGCCGAACCCGCCGGACCATGCCTTGGTGACCTATCACATGAATCGACTCCAGGGGCTGAGCGCGCCGTACGATTTCTGCGTGACGTTGAATCACAGCGCGGCGATCGATCCGGCGACGATTCTCCAGCGCATCACGTATCACCATCCGGTCTTTTCCCCCGAAGCGATCGCCGCGCAGCAACGGCATGGGGAGATCAACGGACGTCGCCGGACGTGGTATTGCGGGGCCTATTGGGGCTTCGGTTTCCATGAAGACGGCGTGAAGAGCGCCATGACGGCCTGTCAGGCGCTCACGGCGGGGCATGCATGAAGAGCTGCGTGTATGAAGGAACGGTCAGGCATCGACGCGATGCGCCGGCCCGCCATTCGTTCCACTACTCGATCTTCATGATGTATCTGGATCTGGCCGAATTACCGGACCTCTTCCATGAACGCTGGTTTTGGTCTCCCGCGACCCCGAACCTGGCCTGGTTTAGGCAGAGCGACCACCTGGGCGATCCGGAGAAGCCTCTGGATCAGAATGTGCGTGATCTCGTCGAATCGAAGACCGGTCGCCGGCCGGCCGGTCCGATCCGGCTGCTTACGCACCTGCGGTACTTCGGGTACGGCTTCAACCCGGTGAGCTTTTACTATTGTTTCGACCCCGCCGATCGGCTGGTTGAGACCGTTGTGGCTGAAGTGACGAACACACCGTGGGGCGAACAGCATTGTTATGTGCTCGGTGCTTCCCTGGATGAGGGGATCGGTCGTCGACACCGGTATCGCTTCGGTAAGCAATTTCACGTCTCTCCGTTCATGGGCATGGATGTGGACTACGATTGGCGGTTCGGCACGCCCGGCGCAGCGCTTTCCGTGCACATGGAGAATTTCCGCGGTGGAGAACGATTCTTCGATGCCACGATGGTCCTGCGCCGGAAGGAGTTGACCGGTAGGTCCCTGGCCCGTGTGTTGCTTCGGTACCCGCTGATGACGACGCAGGTCATTGCGGCGATCCATTGGCAGGCGTTGCGCCTGTGGTTGAAACGTTGTCCCGTCATTCCCCATCCCGACAGGTCCAGGCGTTCCGTCGATGCAAGGAGGATATCCGGATGAATGATCTCGTGCCGACCGACTGTTCAACCGCCGTGGACCGGCAGCCGCCGCATGCCGCAGAGTCTGACCCTTCTCCCGGCCTGCTGGTCCGGATTGCCAGACGCATCGTCCGTGCCCGTCTGCGCCGGCTCATCCAGGGAAGGATCACGGTGGTGGAGGGGTCGCGCCGCACGGTCTTCGGTGAGCCTGCCGCCGTTTCAACGCTCAAGGCGACGATTACTATTCTCGAGCCCGACTGTTATCTCGACATCGCGTGGAGCGGGACGGTGGGTGCGGGAGAAAGTTATGCCCGTGGCGATTGGCATTGCGACGACCTCACGGCGCTGGTCCGGATTTTCGCGTTGAATCGATCGCTCGTGGACGGCATGGAGCGGGGCGTGGCGCGCTTGTCCGCACCGTTGCTCAAGGTTGCGCACCGGCTGCGACGGAATACCAAAACGGGAAGCCGGCAAAACATTGCGGCCCATTACGACCTGAGCAACGAATTCTTTACGCAGATGCTGGACCGGACCATGATGTACTCCTGCGCCTATTTCCAACGTCCCGACAACACGCTGGAAGAGGCTTCACGCGCCAAGCTCGATTTGATCTGCCGCAAGCTCCATCTGAGGGAAGACGACCATCTGGTGGAAATCGGATCCGGCTGGGGCGGCCTGGCCTGTCACGCCGCGAAGACCTACGGTTGTCGAGTGACGACGACCACGATTTCCCGTGCGCAGTACGAATTGGCGGTGCGCCGTGTGCGTGAGGACGGCCTGTCCGATCGTGTGCGGGTGCTGCTCACCGATTATCGGGATTTGCCCGCGCTCGGCTTGCGGTTCGACAAGCTGGTCTCGGTGGAGATGATCGAGGCCGTGGGCCATGAATACTATCCCACGTTCTTCGATGTCTGCAGTCGTCTGCTGAAACCAGACGGGCTGATGCTGCTCCAGGCGATCACCATCGATGAGCGGTACTATGAGCGGGCGAAACGGTCGGTCGATTTTATCCAACGCTTCATCTTCCCCGGTAGTTGCATTCCCTCGGTGAATACCTTGTGTCGGGCCATGGCGCAGGCCTCGGACTTCAGCCTGTTGCATCTACAGGATATCGGCGCGCATTACCCGCCGACCTTGCGAGGATGGCGCGACAACCTGCGGAAGAATGTCGAGCATGTGGGGCGGCTCGGATTTCGTTCCGAGTTCCTGCGGCTGTGGGATTTTTATTTGTCCTACTGCGAAGGCGGATTCCTCGAACGGTCGATTTCGACGGCCCACCTCCTGTTCGCGAAATCCGGGTGGCGGCAGGATTCCCTGGCAGGATGAGCAACGCCATCGCCAATGCGGTGGTCTTTCAGCTCGGGTGGTGGATCGCTGTCCTTGGCGCGGGTTGGGCCTATCAATGGATCGGCCCGCTCCTGGTGGCGTGCCTGGTCTGCGTGAATGTCTGGTCCTCGGCCGATCCCCGCGTAACTACTCGAATCGTTATCGTGGTTGGATTGTTCGGAACGCTGCTGGACAGCGCCCTCAGCTTCGCCGGTTTCCTCTTGTTTGTCGAGAACCCCTTCGCGCCCTGGCTGTGTCCGCCCTGGTTGATCGCACTCTGGTGCCTCTTGGCGACGACGTTGAACGGGTCTCTTCGTTGGTTGGCGGGGCGCAATCGGTCGGCGGCGCTTGTCGGGGGGATCTTCGGTCCGTTGAGTTACTACGCAGGACAACAACTCGGAGCGCTCCGGCTTGGCCGCAATGAGACCCTCTCGTTGTTGTTGCTGTCTATCCTGTGGGCGGTCGTGCTGCCGCTGTTGTTGCGTTGGGCTTCGGGGCGGAGGAGCGCAAGTGGGTCCGGTGATGCTTGATGGGGGGATGCCGGACCGTCAGGCGGTGAATCACCGATCAGTACGCGGTTGCGTCTTCGGTGCCGGAGGGTGGCGTGAGGATTGTGGCTTCGGGTGCGCAGGCGCCGGTCGGGGTGCAAGGAGGGATTTCGCGGGCCACGTGGTCTTCGTCCATGAAGACATCTATGCGCGATCCCTCGACCACATCTTCCGGGAGATAGGTTGAGAGAATGCTGTACCACAGGGGGTTGGATGCGTGGCGCATATACCAGGGGATGGCGGACGCCACGTTGAATGAGGGAATCGTACTGAACCGGCATGCATTGAAACAGACAAGGCCGGGGGGGACATTCAGCATGGTGAGCGCCTGGCCGGGTAACACGGTGCCGTTCAGAAAGGCCGAGATGCCGAAACGGGCTGCCGTCGCATGAATGCCGAGGGTGCCGGCGCTCACATGCACGGTGATCGGCGCGGCTTGCGTGCCGACCACTCCGTTGAACGCCCGCAGAGACGAGTTCGCGCCTGCGATGATGTTCATACCCGAACCGGCTGCGCTCAACACTGATCCGCCGCTCGACATCACATTCACTCTAGTACCGGTGTGCAAGGATCCCAAGGTGATATCCGCTCCTGCGGCATAGGCGATGGCGCCGGTATCGCTGGTGGACGTGGCGGTGGGCGCCATGGTGAGTGGGCCGCTGGGCGCAGTGACCGTGATCGTGTGGGCGCCGGTCACCGAAAGGTGGGCCAGCTGGGTCACCGAGTTCGCGCCGGTCAGGGTCAGGTTGCCGCCACTAGACGTCAGCGCGCCCCCGATCGTCAGATTGCCGGCATCGGCATGCATGTTCCCGGTGATGGTTGATGTGGCGAGCCTGAGCGCATTCGTGTCCCTGAGCGAGGCGTGGTTGCCGCCGGTGATGCTGACGCTGTTGAAGTCGTTTCCGGCATCGATCAAGGTGATGTCATAGGAACCGGTGGCGAGGGTGGCGGCGCCGCGCACGGTCGATGCTCCGCTTTGGGTGAGTGTGCCGTTGGTGGTGATGTCCAGGGTGCCGTTGACGGTTGAGGCGCCGAGCACCAGCGCATCGCTGTCCGTCAGGGCGACGTGGTTCGCGCTTGTGACGTCGAGGCGCGAGAAATTATTCCCGGCCTGTGTGAGTGTGATGTCGCCCGATCCCGCCGCGAGTGTCGTTCTGCCGGTGACGGTGAGAGCCCCGCTCTGGGTGATGGCGCCGCTCGTGGTGAGATCGAAGTTGCCCGGGATACTGGATGTGCCGAGAATGACGTCGCTCGCATCGGTGTATTGTACGTGGTCGGACGTAGTGGCCGAGAATGTCGTCACCTCGTTTGCGTTGTCCGTCAGCGTGAAAGGACCGCTGCCTTGAAGTCTCAAGCTTGAGCCGAGAATCCGCTGGGTTTGCGTGACTGCGCCCCCGCTCTGGAGAGTGATGGCGCCGCCCGCGCTCACACCTGCGACGGCAGGATGGAACCCGTCTGCGGTGGCTGTCGCTCCGCCGATCGTGAATCCGTTGTTGTTCGTGAAGGTCAGGTCGCCTGCCGCCGTCCGAGCCGCCAGTGTGACCACGTCATTGAGGGGCTGTGCCAACGTGATCCCGCTCGCGGCGGAGAGCCCGGCGGTCTCCGCGATGAGGGTTCCTGCCGTTTGCGAAATCGCCCCCGTTGTCGTCAACCGCAAGGTTCCGGTACCAAGCGTCAGGTCCTGCCCAATGGTGATGCCGCCGGTTCCGCCGGTGACTCCGAGGGGCTGATTCCCGCTCACATAGGGGGCGTTTTCAAAGGTGACCGATCCCGTTCCACCGTTGACGATCTGGAGCGAGCTCGGGGCTGTCGCCACGCCGGTGACGAAGATGTTGCCGCGGTGGGTAGCGCGGCCTATGGTAAAGCTGCCGGCCGTCAGACTTCCGAACAGGGATCCGTAATACACCGTGGTCACCCGCGCCGTATTCACATCGCCGAACTCGATGGTGTTCGTCAGGGTAGTCGGCGACAGCGTGAACGTGCCTGTTCCCGCGTCGATATTCGCTCCGTTGGGATTAAAGCTGTTCGTCAGGAATCTGATGGGGCCGTTCCCGGTCGTGGCAACCGTCTTTCCGCTTGTGAGCGAAAGAGTCGGTGCGTCGACCGTCAGGCCGGCTCCAGCCAGGGTATTGGTCGCGTGTTCCGCAAACGTGATGGCCCCGCCGGTGGAGGTGGCTGTTGTGAGCTGGTTCATGGTCACGGCATCATTGTAGGTCTGGTTGCCGGATGTGGTGACCGCTCCGCCGTTGAGGGCGGTGGTGCCGCCGGGGTCGGTGGTCAGGCTCGTGAGCGCTGTGGTCGTTCCGACCGAACCGCCGAAGGTGGTCGTGCCGGTCGTGTTGACGGCCAGAGCCCGCGCTCCGTTGACGGTGCTGTTGAACGTGATGGCCTGGTTGCCGGAGCTTGTCAATGTGGTGTTTCCGGCCAGTGTGACCGCGTCGCCGAATGTTTGCGCACCGGTGGTACTGAACGCGCCGGTGAGGCTGGTCGTCCCTTCATTGCCGCTCACGAACTGATTGATGCCGGTAAAGGCGGCCCCGTTGATGACGGTCGTCCCACTGAAGTTCAGCGTGAGATCAAACCCTCCGCCTGTGAGGGTCGAGCCGAAGGTCGGGGTGGTGCCGGTCATCGTCGAATGGGCGAGCAGCGTGAGCGGGTCGTTGTAGGTCTGAGCGCCGGTCGTGGTGACGTGGCCGCCGACTCTGACGCTTCCCGGCGCATCTGTGGCGAGAGAGGTCAGCGCGAATGTCTCCCCGACTGCTCCGGTGAAGGTTGTGATGCCGTTTGTATTGACGGCGAGTGTGCGGTTGGATCCGGATGAATCGACGGTATGCCCGAATGTCACGTGGCCTCCGGTGCCGGCACCTGCGCTGCCTCCGCCGGCAGCGATGGTCGTGGCGGCTGAGAGCAGCGATGCGTCGGCCACGGAGATGTCCCCACCCGTCCCCGCGGTCCCGCTGCCGATCCGGTTGCCTCCTGTTGTCGTCACTGTCTGATGAGTGATCGTGGGTGTTGCACCGCCTGCATCGAGCGAGACCGATCCACCGTTGCCGCCGTCGGCGTTTCCGGCGAGCGCATGGCCGCCGCTGGCCGAGATGGTTCCGACTCTGACATGGCCTCCTGTCGAGGTGACGCTGAGGGTGCCGCCTGCGCCGCCGGGCTGATCGGCCCCGTTGCCGTTGCTGCCGCTGGCCGTGAGGGTGGTTGCGGTGAGCGTGTCGGCACTCGCCAGGGTGAGGGCGCCGGCG
>Ga0075163_10002336_pt1 | contig 25605 bp, 19 predicted proteins | sample JI1023141ADNA_FD_71478 | JGI IMG/M metagenome (GOLD analysis project Ga0075163, IMG submission 71478) | Wastewater effluent complex algal communities from Wisconsin, to seasonally profile nutrient transformation and Carbon sequestration -... | ecosystem: Engineered > WWTP > Effluent > Algae... | reverse complement strand
TACAAGCGGGCGGCCCAGAGTTTCAAAGCGCAGCTGTGCTCCAGCTTTGTGCGTGCGATGGGGCTCGGTGTGCCCGCCGCGCACAGGGGTTACCAAATGCGGTCCTCACTGTGAGATTCCCTGAGATCCGACGGCAAACTTCCCATTCCGCAGACCTGCATCCTGTTGGTACGCAAGCTGCTTTTGTGAGCGACAAGAGAAACTTCCCCCTGCGAAGGAGACACACCATGCGCAAGACACTGCTGCAAATCAGTACCCTGGGCGTCCTGTTTCTGGGCAGTCGCGTCGCCGGTGCTGACAAGGTCGATAGCGCCATCGACAAGACGGCGCAGTCGGCGCACAAGGCAGCTGATGCCAGCGGCGATTCGTGGCTGACCGCCAAGACCAAGATCGCGCTATTCGCAGACAGCCGCGTCAGTGGATCCAAGATCAATGTCGAGACCAAGCTGGGCACGGTCACGCTGCGCGGCAAGGTCGACACCAAGGATGCCAAGGACGCCGCGTGCGAGGTCGCCAAGGGCATCGAGGGTGTCAAGGACGTGAAGGACCAGATCCAGGTGGTGCCGGCCGCGCACCGCAAGGTGGTGGATGCCAAGGACGATCTGATCGTCGCAACGGTCAACAAGAACCTCGCCAAAGAGCGGGTTCTCAAAGATGACAAGATCGACGTGCGCAGCGATGCCGGCGTTGTGACCTTGACAGGCGAAGTGGGCACGCTGGTCGACAGCGCGGTCGCCAGCGAAGCGGCCTTCAAGGTCGACGGCGTAAAGTCGGTCAAGAACACGCTGACCCTGAAGAACAAGCTGTAATCGCGAGCAGTCTGGCTGGCATCCAAGCGGATGCTTGACCATCTGGTGGGAGACCGATACAACGGTTAACCAGATGAATAAGCTGCCGTTCGGTCCCCGTAGCGCGCTCTTGCAGACTGTGCTCTTTGCAAGAGACAACTATTCGCATCTTGCAGAGTGCGTGCGGCGATACGGCGATCCGTTTACACTGCCAACGCTGCTGGGTCCGTCGGTGGTCACCGGCGATCCGGAGGGCGTAAAAGAGATCTTCTCCGCCGATCCGGAGCTGTTCGAGCCGTGGGCCAAGGAGCTGATTGCACCGGTGGGCGGTGACAACACCATGGTGCTGCTCACTGGCCCGCGTCACAAGCGCGAGCGCAAGCTGTTCATGCCGGCGTTTCACGGCGCGCGCATGCGCTCGTATGCGCAGATCATTCAGGATGTCACGCGCAAGCATGTCGCCTCGCTCGCGCCCGGGCAGCGCTTCTTGGCTCAGGACATCACCATGGCTGTGTCGATGGAGGTGATCTTTCGAGCGGTCTTTGGCGTGCAGAGCGAAGAGCGCATGCGCGAGATGAAGGCCGTTCTTGAGCGCGCCGCAAAGGCGCTCAAGCCCCTGATGCTGCTGGTTCCGGCGCTCCAGCATCAGTTTGGCGGCTACGGGCCGTGGGCCAGCTTCACGCGCGCGCAGGCCGAGGTGCATCGCATGTTTGTCGACGTGATTCGCGCACGTCGCCAGGATGCGGCCGAAAAGGAAGACATCCTGAGCCTGATGCTCGGGGCGCGCGACGAAGCAGGGCAGGGCATGACCGAGATCGAGCTGCGCGATGAGCTCATCACCCTGCTGTCGGCGGGACACGAGACCACGGCCACTTCTCTGGCGTGGGCGCTCTATTTTGTGCACCGAGATCGGAATGTGGCCCAGAAGCTCGATGCGGAGCTGGCGCCGCTGGGAGAGGTTCCTTCGCCGGAGACGCTGGCGGGGCTGCCCTATCTTGGCGCGGTGTGCGATGAGGCGCTGCGGATCCGGCCGATCATTCCGGTGGTCAACCGCAAGCTCAAGGCGCCCTTCACGCTGCGCGGCTACACGCTGCCCGCGGGCATCGGCGTGGTGGCGGCGGCGGGTCTGGCGCACTTCAACCCCATCACCTATCCCGATCCGCAGCGCTTCTATCCAGAGCGCTTTTTGGACCGCAAGTTCACGCCCTTTGAATACCTTCCGTATGGCGGTGGCGCCCGTCGCTGTCTGGGTGCGGCTTTCGCATCCTACGAGATGAAGATCGTGCTTGGAACGATCCTCGCGGGACAGCGGCTGGCGCTGGTGCGCGAGGAGCTGCCCGCGGCCGTCAATCGCCACTTCGCGATCAGCCCGCAGGGCGGCGTGGAGATGCGCCTGGTCGAGCGCAGAGCCAGTCAGCCAGCGCAGCTCTAGAACTGCTGGCGCTGGGCGTTCAGCACGACCTTCAGGCCCACGTTCAGATCCAGCGCGACTCCCGCTTCATGGTCGCGATCGCGATAAAGATACAGCTCGGTACCGACGGTAAGATACAGAGGTCGGCCCAGCTCGATATACAGCTTGCCGATGCCGCGCAGCTCATGTGAGCGCAAGAGCTCGGGATCGGTAAAGCTGTAGGTCAGCAGGAACTCGCCGAGCAGCGCATTGCCCAGGCGCGGCCACAGCGCCCGCTTGGGCATCTCGATGGTCGTGGTGACCAGGAAGCGAGCACGCGCCAGCTCGCGCTCGGTCTCGACATCCGTGTTGCGATCCGCTAGGAGCTCGCTGCGCACGCCGAGGCCCAGGTTGGCGCTGATGCTCGCGGGCAGGGCGATGCGCAGACCTGCGGCCCCGCTCATCTCGAAGTGATAATAGGTGCGCGTATCGGGGCGATTGAACTCCGACTCCAGCCCCCACGAGACATACGGCGTTGGCAGCCGCGGCCAGCGCGTCGTCAGCCCGCGAAAGCTGTAGAGCGCCAGCGCGTTTATGAGATCCGCGGTCTCCTGACCGATCCACTTCTGCGCATCTTCGCCCATGGGCAGCGCTGCATCGGCGGCGCTGCCGGTGCGCAGCCAGCTCTGTCCATACATGGTGCGCAGGGTCAGCTGAACGAAGTGGCTCGGATGATCCATCTCGCCGCGCACCGTCGCATCGAACTTGTAGGCCAGCGACGGCTGTCGCGAGAGCTGCGGGCGATCATAGGTGGCATCGGGATTGTGCACGGTTACGTTCTGCACATCGAGCCCGATGTCAACCAGCGCCCTCCACAGCGGCCGCTGCTCCAGCTTCAGCGGCGCGGGGGCGGCTGTCTGCGTGTGCCGCTGCTGTAGCGATTCGAGCACCAGCCGGCGCAGATCGTCGTGAACGATCGTTCGCTTGCCCGCCGGAAACAGCTTGTCAGAGAGCAGCCCGTTTCCGCCCGCGGCCACGAAGTCGATCGTGACCAGGCGATACTGCGCCGTTGCGCTGAGCGCCCGACCGTTTACGAGCAGGCTGCCGGCCTTGCCCGTGAGACCGGCCATGCGCAGCCGCAGCTCGGGCCCTTGACCTGCATATTTTTCCAGCGCCTCGGCGAGCTCTTTTCCCGATACCGAGACCGAGACCACCTGCGCCTTGAACGGCAGCACGTTGCCCACCGCGTAGACGGTTGCATGGCGCAGCGGCAGCCCCTGATCGGCGATGGCGCCCTTATTGATGAGCGCGATCTCGGCCCGCGCCGCGCTGCGCATCGCATCCAGCACCAGCCGCGTCATGGCGGGACGATCCAGACCCTCTTTGGGCATGCCCGCGACCGACACATCCCAGCTCTCGCACATGCGCTTGCGCTCGCGAGCCAGGCGCTCGGCAAGCGGCGTGGCATTCGCGCTTTTCGTCGGTGCCAGCACGCGCTCGGCAGTCAGCTCAAGCTGCGGCTGCGTGCCGGGGATCGCTGCATCGCCCCCTGCGTGGCGTGCAACCGCGACCCGCGTCACGCCCGCGCCGCCCGCAGGCGAGCCGATCAGCAGTGTGCCGCTGGTCAGCCGCATCGACAGCACGCCGCCGCGCGGATCGTCCTGACGGGTCACATGTATGACATCGGCGTGCGCCTCGGCCGCATCGAGCTCGCGCGCCAGCCCCAGCGCCGCATCCAGCCCAAAGCGGCTGCTCAGATCCGCTTCGATCACCAGCAGATCCACGTCCTTGCGCAGCTTCTTGGCAGCCCCAGTCAGCTGCCCCCACGGCGCCACCTTTGCGTCGTACAGGTGCCCTGGCCCCACCCGCTGCGGCGCATCTTCGGGCAGCGCGGCCAGCACGCCGATGCGCAGCCCACCGCGCGTCACGGTGTGCTGCGTGGCCAGCGCCCGGCACAGCTCGGGATGCGCGGCCGTGCACACCAGATTCGACAGCAGCGGCACCGCTCCGCTTCGGCGCAGCGCATCGAAGTAGCCGAGCAGCGTCTCGCTGGAGAGCTCGAACTCCTGCACACCCGGGCTGGCAATATCGATGCCGGCGCTGCGAATCAGATCCGCTGCGATCTGACTGCCTTCGACGCTGTGAAGCAGGAAGCGCGCCCCGCTGCCGGGACCGAGCAGACCGCCGCCGCCCATGACGATGGCCGCGGGACTCTTCGCCTTGATCGACGCGATCGTGCTGGCCAGCGCCGCCAGGCCAACCCCGGGTCGACCTATGGATTCCCCGCAGCCCTGACCATGAAACTCACCGGCCAGATCCGCAGCGAAGATGAGATCCAGGGGATGACCGATCTGATGCGCTGCTGGCTGATGCGCCGCTGGCTGCTGCGCCGCTGGCTGCTGCGCCGCTGGCTGCTGCGCTGCTGGCTGCTGCGCCGCTGGCTGCTGGGGCGCTTGTTGCGCGCGCGCTGGAACAGCAAGCAGACCGAGCAGCCCGATCGCAGCGACGCGCAAGGCGGGGATTGTGAGCATCGAGTTAAAGATCGGTATACCTAAACAGACAGGTCGGGACCACCCTTTTCACGGATGATTCCGGCCTGCCAGCCGGGCTCAACGCCGGGCGCTTCGCTGCTGACTACAGGTTGATGCCCAGGATGATGCTCAGGTTCAGGCTGAGGTCGATGTCTGCGGTGCCGCCCACCCAGACCGGCGACCAGCTGCACGTGCCGCCAGCCACGCAGCGACCGCGGCGCGACTGGATGCCGTAGTGGCCCCTGCTGAGCGCCTTGAAGCTGTAGCCCTCGTCCCCATCCACCCACGCCGCCGCGCTCGCCACCACAAACCACTTGTTGCAGCCCGCTCCGCAGCTCAGCTGCGCGACCAGGTCGACCTTGTCGCAGCCGTCGAGCGAGACCACCGGCGTCACCTTGCCCTGGACCGTTCCCAGCAGGTTCAGGTTCAGATCGAGATCCAGCTCAAGGTCGATGTCGAGACTGCGGCTGGGCACGCTCGCATCCAGCTCCAGCTCGACGCTGGCGTAGGTCTTGAGGAGCTTGTCGAAGCGGCTGGGCACGCACACGATGTGGTACCTCTTGCCGAACGGCAGGCTGTCAAACTTGTAGTGACCCTGGAGGTCGGTGCGGGTGGTCGCGACGATGTGCGGGCGTCCCAGTTCGTCGAACATCTCGGCGAACAGCTCGACATTGGCCTGCACCTGACCCGTGAGCTTGGCGCGCAGCGTGCCGCTGATCTCGCCGGTGAGCGCCTGGTCCACGACATCGACGATCGGCCGCAGGTAGTAGCAGGGCACCTTGTCCTGCATCACCAGCTGGATGCAGCTTGTGAGGTCGAAGTTCAGAAACAGATCGAGCGTGGCATCCGCCTTGACGTTCAGATCCACGTCCACGAGCAGTCCCGCCCGCAGCTCGGTCGGGATGCGCAGCTCGTGCGAGGTGCCGTCGCCCAGGACCACGGTGCAGCCATCGCCGAGGTGCAGGCGCAGCTTGTTGTAGTGACCCACGCGCAGCGCGGCCTGCACATCGATCAGGGCGCGAGCTTCAACATCCAGATCAAGCAGGTTGATGATGCGCTTCGGCGTCGCAACGGTGATCCAGGCGCCCGCATCGGTCTGCACGTCCACGGACAGCACATTGACGTTTACTGCCTTGTAGTCAGCGTTTGTCCGGCTGGTCGTGTGCATCAGCATGTAGCCCGTGGTCTGGGCGACATCCGTCGGAGTGCCCGGCGTACCGTCGGTACCCGGGGTGCCCGGGGTGCCGGTGTTGGCGGTGCTGCCGTCACAGCCCATACCGATGCTGCCTGCCAGGAGAGCTGCACAACCAGTGACGTGGATGAGGCGAGTAATGCGCATGGGATCCTCCTAAGGTATCTGGTCAAAGCATTCCGTTGCGTTCTAAATCGCTATTAGGCCAACGCTATGCAGATATATAAATATCAACATATATCTGCATGGGCGCCAGCTCCTGCTGGAACCGGTGGCTCCCGGGGAGCCGGGCATCTTCGACGAGGGTTTTCCGAAGCCGAGCTGTTTGGTCAGCTCTTGGTGTTACCCATTCGTTACGTTTTCTATCCTGTTCGACCGAAATATCTTTGCAAGCATTTTTTGTAAGCAAGCTCAATTTTTCTTACCTGAATCCGCCCTCTTATTCGGCAGTTCTGGGCGCAAAATCGCCCACTGAGCGCTATGGGCACAGTTTCAAACTGTGAAAGTTGCAATTCATAAGATTGATTGATAGCGAATAGAGGTTTCCCCAGCTCAGCAGCTTATGGGAGGGCGACCTGGTAGGGATTTCGCTGGGCCGGCAGCGGCGCAGTGCGGGGAGGCGGGCTAAGAGGGCTGGCTGGAGTCGAGGAGCTGGACGGTGGTCATGGGCGGCGGCTTGTACAGCGCTGCGCGCAGCTCGGCGACGTCGGCCGCCACGTGCTTGGGCCGATAGAAGATGCGGAAGGTCTCAAAGAGCGCCTCGCCCCAGCCAAGGGTCTGATAGGGGTATCCATTCTGTTTGCAGAACTCGCGGACGTGTTCGCTCATCTCGCGGTAGTAGACGTGACAGTAGCCGGGAAACAGGTGGTGCTCGATCTGGTACTGGAGTCCCGAGCAGACCAGCCCGCCCAGGCGGCCGGTGCGAAAGTTCAGCGTCGTCGCGGTCTGCATGAACACGAAGTCTTTTTGCCAGTCGCCTTTGGCGATCACCGGCGCCGCAGCCGGGTAGTGTCCAGGCGCGAGCACGATGAACAGCGGATAGCCGAGCAGCCCGATGCGAATCAGGTTGAACAGCACCACATGGGTCCAGGGAAAGAAAAAGGAGGGAATCACAAACCACACCACGATGTGCAGGCACATCGCCAGCAGGTCGGTGAGGTGCGCCAGCCGGCGGCGCTCGGGATCGCGCAGCATGGTGATGACGTGGTTCCAGCTCTTGATCTGACGGATGTAGCTGTGCACCCAGACCAGCATGGGAAAGGTGATCCACTGATAGCGCAGCCACTTGCGAAAGCGACCCTGGCTGCTGGTCACCTCGCGATCCGTGCTGGCGAAAAATGGCGAGAAGTCGGCATCGTCATCCGCGCCCATGACGTTGGGATTCGGATGGTGAATGGAGACGTGCTGGTGGCGCCAGTAGGTGAGCCCCAGCGATACAAAAAATGGGTAGCCGAAGTGCGCCAGCAGCTCGTTTATGAGGCGCGACTTGGACGCGGCATTGTGCGTTGCCGTGTGCGTGTTGGTCGTCACGCCGACGGTTCCGATCGTCGAGACGATGAGTCCGAGGATGCGCAGCGCCAGGTTGTCTGCGACCAAGAAGAGCGCGATCCCCGAAAGGGATACGCACAGATGAAACGCGAGCTCGATCACGACGCGCAGTGTGGCCTTTTGGTGCCATCCGCGCCTCTTGAACTCAGCACGCAGAGCTGAGAGCGCATCTAAATCCATGGCACTAGAATAGGCAACTTCCAGGGCAGATCTACCGGGAATCCACAAACCCTTTCATGGGCTCTTGGCCTGGCTGCACGGTCCAGCCGCGATGCGGGCAGCGGCTGGACCGTGCGGCCTGCTGCGCAGCGACCCGAGCGCATCGGCAGGCGTGGGGCGGAGCAAGTTCCCCGCAGCAGGCGACGCATCGGGAAGCGGCAGCCGCCCAGGCGCGACGGCCGCGAAATTGGCTGGCTGGAGATCGCGGTGGCCCAGCTGAGAATCTCCAGCCCGCAGGCGGCCTGGGCACGTACAATGTGCGAAATAACGCTGGTGAACGGTGGTGATCGTGAAGCGAATCCTGCGTCTCTTGGGCCTCCTCATCCTTGCGCTGGTGGCGGTGCTGGTCGTGCGCACGTTGACCTTCCGCTCGCGGCAGCTGGTCGTCGCGGGTGCCGTGCCGGACGCTGCGCCGGTGGACGTTGCCGCAGCGGCAGCGCGACTGGGCCGAGCGGTGCAGTTTCCGACCGTCTCCACCGATGATCCGGCAGGGCGCGATCCGGCGCCCTTCCTGGGCCTGCATGCCCACCTGAGCGAGTCGTTTCCCAAGACGCACGCAGCGCTGGCGCGCGAGATCGTGGATGGCCGCAGCCTGCTCTACACCTGGCGCGGAGCCGATCCCGCGCTGGCGCCCGCGGTCTTGATGGGACACATGGATGTCGTGCCGGTCGAGCAGAAGGCCGGCGCGGCGGCAGGCGGCACAGGATGGACCGAGCCGCCCTTTTCGGGGCGCGTGCAGGGCGGCTTCATCTGGGGGCGCGGAACGCTCGACGACAAGGTCGCGGTGCTGAGCATCCTGGAGGCGGTGGAGTCGCTGCTTGCGCAGAGCCCGGGCGCAAGGCCGCAGCGCACGGTCTATCTGGCGTTCAGCCATGATGAGGAGGTGGAGGGATCCAGCGCGCGCCTGATGGCGGAGATGATCAAGCAGCGCGGGCCTGCGCCGCTCATGGTGCTGGATGAAGGCATGGTCATCACGCAGGGCCTGGTGATGGGTGTGTCGCGACCAGTGGCGCTGGTGGGAACGGCGCAGAAGGGATATCTGACGGTCGAGCTGCTGGCGCAAGGGCAGGGTGGGCACTCGTCGATGCCGCCCGCGCACAGCGCAGTGGGCGCGGTGGCTGCCGCGGTCGAGCGCCTGGAGGCGCATCAGCTGGCGCCGCACCTGTCGGGTCCTGCCAATGAGCTCTTTGATTTTGCCGGTCCCGAGATGGCGCTGCCGCTGCGGCTGGTGATGGCGAACCGCTGGCTGCTCGGGCCGGTGATGAAGAGCATCCTGCTGTCTGGTCCCTCGACGGCTGCGATCCTGCGCACGACCACGGCTGCGACCATGATTCAGGGCGGAGTCAAAGAGAACGTGCTGCCGCAGAGCGCCCGCGCGGTCGTGAACTTTCGCCTTGTGCCGGGCGACTCTGTAAAGTCGGTGCTTGAGCATGTGCAAGCGACCGTGGCCGACAGCAGCATCGCGGTCAAGGTGCTGGGCGCTCCGATCGAGCCGTCGCATCCTGCTGATCCCGGGTCGCCGCAGTTTCAGATCCTGGCGCGCTCGCTGCGCGAGATCGAGCCCGAAACCGTCGTCGCGCCCGCGCTGATGCTGGGCTACGCGGATGCGCATCACTATGAGTCGATGACGCCGGATGTATTCCGCTTCCTGCCGGTCCGGCTGCGCTCCGAAGATCTGGCGCGCATTCACGGCACCGATGAGCGTGTCTCGCTGGAAGACTACGGCCGCTGCATCCGCTTTTATGCGCAGCTCCTGCGCAACACCGCCCTGGCTGCTCCCGCCAAATAGTCGCGCCCGCCCGTCACAAAACTGTTGCTTGACGCTGCCCGTTTGTGTTTGGAGACTGCGCGCCAAGAGGTAGACATGAGCTTACGAAAGCGAGTGGTTTTGCGCCTGGCCTGCGGCCTGGCACTCTGGCTGGGCTGCGCGCAGCCCTTGTCCGCAGATCCGCGGAGCAGCTTTGTGATTGGGCAGATCACCGCCCATAACGCAGGCCTGAGCCCGGCGATCCGCGACGAGAAATATCGCGATATGAGCGACTCGGCGGTGGCGTTTTTTCGCGGTACCGCGCACCTGTATTGGGCCGACTGGGGCGCCTCCACGCAGCTTGCGCAGTTTGGCAGTGCGCAGACTCGCATCTGGCTGCAAGGCGATGCGCACACCGACAACCAGGGCTCGTTTGCCAACAGCGTGGGGGCGCTGGTGTACGACCTCAATGACTTCGATGAGTCGGTCATCGGCGACTACCAGCTGGATCTGTGGCGCATGGCCACCTCGCTGGTGCTGGTGGCGCGCCAAAATGGCGGCTTCAGCGCGGCGGAAGAGGCGGCGCTCACGGATGCATTTACCGACGGATATCTGGATGCGCTGAGCAGCTACGCGGGAAGCGACAGCGAGCGCACGCGGACCTTCACGGCCGACAATACCAACGGCCTGCTCGATGACTTCTTGAAGGATGTTGCCGCCGATCGCAGCCGCAAAAAGCTCCTGGATAAGTACACGCTGAAGAGCGGCGCAACGCGCGTCTTTGACATCCACAACGATGACCTGGCGCCGCTTTCCGACACCACGGTGCAGGCGCTGCGCGATGCGCTGCCCGCGTATGGAGCCACGCTGTCGGGGGCGCTGTCCTATTCCAGCAGCTACTTCAAGCTCAAGAGCGCGGCCGGGCGGCTGCACGCGGGGCTCGGCTCGCTGGGCGCGCCGCGCTACTACCTGCTCATCGAGGGACCGAGCAGCAGCGCCGATGACGATCGCATCCTGGATGTCAAAGCGCAGACAAGTCCCAGCGCCTTTGCCACGCTGGATCCCGATGCGCGCAGCGCCACGGATGCGGCCAGCCATGGCGATGCCGCAGAGCGCACGGTCAAGGCCGCCCGCTCGCTGGGCTACAAGGTCGATGACCATCTGGGCACGCTGAGCGCGCTGGGTCTGCGCTTCAGCGTGCGCGAGCGCTCGGCCTATGCCGATACGTTCGACACCGGCGAGCTCACTTCCATGACGCGCATCACCAAGCTGGCGGCGCAGTGGGGCGCGGTGCTGGCGACGGCACATGCGCGCGCCGATCGCGACGCCGATCCTGCGGTCATCCCGTTTGACTTTGAGCAGGAGGTCCTAAAAAAGCTCGGCAGCAGCAAGAACCTGTTCAGAGCGCGGATCCGCCAGATCGCCAGCAGCTACGCCACGCAGGTCGAGATCGATTTTGCAGCCTTTCTAAGCTGGCAAGCCTCCTGATTCCGCTTCCTACTCTTCAGTAGACTGCCCGCAAAAAAAGCCGGCGCAGAGCTAACCTCGCGACACTTCTGCAAAGCCCCACAAGCGCTGCTGTTCGCCTCGGGAACGCCTTGTAATTGCTGACGCCGCACAGGATAATGAGAAGGCCGTATCTAGTACTGTCACGGCGCTGTTAAGCGGCGCCTTTCGCTTTTCAGAGGGAGCTGTTCAAGGGGTGTTGTTCCAGGGCGTTGTTCTCGGCATGCCGTCACTGGTTGCATAGGCTGAGGACGTATTTTTTTTCTTCTCAAATCGTTGGATACCAAGGCTAATCATGGCAGCGGAGCCTCCCAAGAAGATTGGTCCCTATCAGATCCTTCGCAAGATTGGCGAGGGCGGCATGGGGGCTGTTTTCGAGGGCGTGCACGAGCTTATCGAGCGCAAGGTCGCGATCAAGGTTCTTCACCCTGAGTACGCGCAGCGTCCCGAGTTCATCAGCCGCTTTTTCAACGAAGCTCGCGCCGTCAATCGCATCGATCATCCTGGACTCGTTGCGATTTCCGATTACGGGCAGCTGCCGGACAACACCGCCTACATCGTGATGGAGCTGCTCAACGGTGAGTCGCTGTCATCGCGCATGAAGAAGAACGGCGCTCCGCTCGGCCTGGATCAGGTGCTCAACTATGGATACCAGCTGTCCGAGGCGCTGGCTGCCGCGCACGAAAAGGGCGTGGTCCACCGCGATCTCAAGCCCGACAACGTGATGATTGTTCCGGACGCCCACGCGCCCGGCGGCGAGCGCACCAAGCTGCTCGACTTCGGCATTGCCAAGCTGTCGGATGAGGGCGGGCCGGTCGATGTGAAGACCAACACCAATGCGGTGATCGGGACGATCTACTACATGTCTCCCGAGCAGTGCCGCGGCGCCGGCAAGGTGGACCATCGCTCGGATGTGTACTCGCTGGGCGTGATGCTGTACGAGATGCTGAGCGGCGAGCGGCCGATCACCGGCGAAGGGCAGGGCGACATCCTGGTCAAGCACCTGACCGAGGAGCCCGCGCCGCTTGCCAGCAAGGTGCCGCAGGTGCCGGAGGCCGTGGCGACGCTGGTTCACCGGATGATGATCAAGAACCGGGATCAGCGCCCCACCATGCAGGAAGTGGCGGGCGAGCTCGAGACCCTGAGCGCGCTGGCGCCGCCGCAGGTCCGACGGCGATCCAGCATGAGCATGCGGATCGTCGCGATCGATCCGACGAGCCGTCCCGGTCCCACAACCCTGGGCAACACCGCGGCTGGCCAGGCGAATCCGAATACGGCCACCGGCATGGTGGACGCGGCCAAGACGCGCACCCGCAACATGATCTTTGGCGCGGTGGCGGGGTCGGCGCTACTGGTGTCGGTCGGGCTGGGCCTGCACTTTGGCCGGCAGCGCGCGCATCAGCCGGATCCGGCGACGCAGGTCGCAGCGGCCAGCGCGCGGCTGCGCATCGATAGCTCGCCACCGGGGGCCGAGGTCGTGGTGGCCGCAGACGGTCGCGTGCTGGGCAAGACGCCGTGGACCACCGAGCAGCCGGCCGCGCCGGGGATGCTCAAGGTGCGGCTGCGGCTGCCCGGCTACGCGGAAAAAGAGCTGGAGATAGATCAGAGCAAGGATGTCGTGCGCAGCGAGGCGCTGGTCGCGCTGAGCGAGACCAAGCCAGCGACCAAGCCCACCGCCGAGCCCACCGCCGAGCCCACCGATTCCGATGGCACCAAGTCGGGGCTCAAGGGCAAGGGCGGCAAGGGCGCCAAGGCGACTCCGGCCGGCGTCAAGCGACCCAAGCACAAAGGCAAGGTCGGCATTCTCAAAGGTGGGCGTCACATTGAGGACTAGCAGTGCGCAAGTAACCGAGGTGAAGGGGCTCTGGCTTGGCAGGCCCGGAGCAGCGTGGCTGCTCAGCGGCTTGCTTGGGCTGGGCGCAGTGGCCGTGGCTCCTGCGCAGGCCCAGGCGCAGGCGCAGGCCGGCTCTGATGTGTGCCTGTCGGATCCCAAGTGCGCAGAGCTCTGCACCGCTGCGGCCAACCTCTCCAAAGCGGATCAGACCGAGGCTGCGCTGGCGCTGTATCAGACCGCGTACACGCAGCGCCCCGCTGCCTGGCTGCTGGTCAACATTGGTCGCCTCCAGCAGAAGCTGGGGCGGCTGAGCGCAGCCATCAACAGCTATCGCCAGTACCTGGCCAGCCTGGATACCACCGTTGATCCAGAGCTTACGCGGCGAGCGCAGGAATATCTGGCGCAGGCGCAGTCGCAGGTCAGCGATGTCTGCCTGTCGGATACCAAGTGCGCAGAGCTCAACGAGACCGCGCGCAGCCTCTCCAAAGCGGGACAGCTGGACGCCGCCTTGCGGCTGTATCAGACCGCCTATGCAATGCGCCCCGCGCTCTGGCTGCTGGTCAACATCGGCCGCATGCAGCAGAAGCTGGAGCGGCTGCCCGAGGCCATTGCCAGCTACAAGCTGTATCTGTCCAACCCCGACGCCAAGGACGATCCCGAGCTCACCAAGAAGGCGCAGGAGTATCTGTTTCAGGCCGAGGCGGACTTCGAGCCCGAGCCGGCCGCGCTGGTTGCGCCGCCGCCGCCGCCGCCGCCGCCGCCGCCGCCCGCCGATGACGATGAGCCGGCTCCGGGCGCCAAGGTCGACAAGCAGCTGAAGCAGAAGCGCAGCGGCTTTGCGGTGGCGCTGGGCTTTGGCAGCCGCCGGCCCGTGGTGCAGGTCGATGGCAACACCACGGCGCAGTCGAGCAGCGTGGGCGGAACGCTCTTTTTTGGCTACAAGATCAATCGCGTGATCGCAGGTCTTGGGCTTGAGATCGACTACTTTGGGAGCAGCACGCAGCTGGTCTCTGCTGCCGGCTCAGCGACGACCACGGTCAACACCACGTCGTTCCTGCTCACCCCCGGGCTGCAGGTTGCGGTGCTGCGCGCCGCGGCCGGACGCTTCGAGCTCCTGGCCTCTGCGCAGCTGGGACTGGGCCGCGCCATCACGAACCGCAGCCTGGAGCCGGCGGTGCCGCCGAACCTGTCCACCGACTACCCGAACAGCAACTTTCATCTGAGCTATCAGCTTGGCCCCGGCCTGCGCTACTTTGTGCTGCGGCAGTTCGCGGTCACGCTGGTCAGCGGCGTGGCCGGAGATCACTTTTTTGCGACGCAGGACTCCCCGTCCGGACTGCGCGCAGACACCCTGGCCAGCGTCAGCATCTTCGGCTCGCTTGGCATGCTTGGGGTGTTTTGAGATTGGGAATCCTTCTGCCCATCATCCCAGCTCTGGTTACAGTTTAGGAGGTACCTTCCCATGCGGCTTCCTGGCCTGCTCTGCGGCGCTCTTTTCACTCTGGCCTGCGGTGTCCCAGCGCAAAGTACGACTCCTGAGACCTATTCCGATTATCTCAAGCTGAACAACCAGCTGATCTGCGAGGCGCGCCTGCGCTGCTGCGGAACTGTGTGCAGCGATCTCACGGACAGCAGCTATCTCAAGCAGATCTCGCGCACGCTCGATTATCTGGAGCTCGGGCTGGTCGCATTCGACAGCGCGGCCGCAACCACGTGCCTGAACAGCCTGGCGCAGCGCTACGCCCGCTGCAACACGTCGCTTATGGAGCTGCCGGCGCTCACGGGCTGCGACAAGGTCCTGGTCTCCAAGGCAGCCATCGGCAGCATGTGCGAAGCCAGGGTCCCAAGCTGCCCGCAAGACTCGACCTGCCTTGGCGGTCGCTGCACGGCCCTGGTCAAGCTCGGCCAGACGTGCAACGCGGGCATCCCCTGCGTGCCCGGCGCGTTCTGCAACACCGCGATGTCGCCCTTTGTCTGCGCCGCCTACTCGCAGGTCGGCGAGACGTGCCTGGGCAAGCAGTGCGATCCCACGGCTGCGCTCATCTGCCTGCCCTCGCAGCTCTGCGGCAAACCCCAGCCCAGCGGCGCGCCCTGTACGATCGCCAGCCAGTGCGCCAGCGGCTTCTGCGACAGCTCGCTCGGTTCGTGTCAGCCGCAGACGGTTCCGCAGACCCTGGGCGAGCAGCTGTGCGCCGCCGCCGAGCCCGGAATGCCGATTCAGTAGCCGGCCGCTTCGATTCCCAACTGTCGCGTTCGGCTTCCTTTTTCAGCTCTCCTACAAGAAGGTGCCAATCCCACCTTGGAATTGGGTACATTCAGGGCGTGATTGCGCTTCAAGGTGTGTCCAAGCAGTTTGGCGGCAAGCCGACGCTGACCTCGGTCAGCTTCAGGCTGGATGCCGGGCGCACCCACGTGTTTCTGGGCTCCAGCGGTAGCGGCAAAACCACGCTCCTGCGGCTGATCGCCGGCATCCTGGCTCCCGACGCAGGCACCGTTACCGTCGACGGCGTGCTGGTCAAGGTCGCGGATCCCTGTCCGCTGGCGGATCGGCTTGGCTACATGACGCAGGAGGGCGGTCTGTTTCCTCACATGACCGCTGCGCAGAACGTCACGCTGATGGCCCGGGTGCGCGGCTGGTCGGGCAGCGCGATGCAGGCGCGTCTTTCCGAGCTGGCCGCGGCAGTGGATCTGGAGCCCGCGCTGCTCCAGCACCTGCCGGTGCAGCTGAGCGGCGGGCAGCGGCAGCGGGTGGCGCTCATCAGGGCGCTGTTTTTGAACCCGCAGTACGTGCTGCTGGATGAGCCCATGGGCGCGCTGGATCCGCTGATTCGCCGCGAGCTTCAGGGCGTGCTCAAGGCGGTGTTTCAGCGCCTCAAGACCACCGTGATCCTGGTGACCCATGACGTTGGCGAGGCTGCGTTTTTCGGCGACACCATCATGCTGCTTCACGGCGGCCGCGTGCTTCAGCATGGCAGCTTCGAGGAGCTGGTGCAGACGCCTGCGCATCCCTACGTGACCGAGTTCCTCATGGCGCAGCGGCCGGTGCCGCAGCTCAGGGCGCTCGCAACATGAGCGAGCGCAAGAGCCTGCGGCTGCTCTTTGCAACCGCCGCTGCGACCGCGCTTGTGCTGCTGCTGTTTGTGGGCAGCGCGGTGCACTCAGGCCAGCACAGCCGCCCCAAGATCCGGGTCGCATCCAAGCCCTTCACCGAGAGCTACATCCTCTCGGAAATGGTCGCGCAGATCATCGACTCGGTTGGCGAGTCCACCGGCGAAGCAAGAGCAGAGCGCAAGTTCGGTCTTGGCGGTCCCACGCTGGTCTTCGATGCGCTCAAGAGCGGCGACATCGATGTGGACATCAACTACACCGGCGCGCTGGCGCACCTGTTCGTAAAAGAAAACAAGAACGCCGACATCGGGCAGCTCCGCACGGCGCTTGCCCCGGTTGGCGTGACGCTCAGCGAGTCGCTGGGATTCAACAACACCTATGCCATCGCGGTGCGCACCGACTCGGCCAGAGCGCTGAGCCTGGCGACGATCAGCGATCTGCGCGGCCACCCCGAGCTGCGCGGTGCGTTCACGCCCGATTTTCTGAATCCTGACGACGGCTTCTACAAGCTCGCCGAGGTGTATGGGCTGAAGTTCGCTTCGCTCAAGCCCATGCAGCACTCGCTTGCCTATCCCGCGCTCAAGAGCCGCGAGATCGACATGACCGACGCCTACACCACCGACGGTACGCTGGCGATGTTCGATCTGGTGCTGCTCAAGGACGATCAGGACTTTTTTCCCAAGTACTATGGCGTAATTACGATCCGCACCGAGCTCGTGACGCGCTTTCCCCGCACCTGGGCTGCCCTGCGCCGCCTCGAAGGGCGACTCTCCGATGAGAGCATGGTCCGCCTCAATGCCAAGGTCGACAACAAGCAGAGCTCGATCGAAGAGACTGCGCGCAGCTTCCTCATCGAGTCGGGTCTGCTCCCAAAAAGCGCCGCCAGCTCCCAAGGATCGCCGGATACGGAGCGCGCAAAATCGCCGCCGACCGGCAGCGGTGAATCGCTCTGGGATGGGCTGCTGGTCAGCACCTATGAGCACCTCTCGCTGGTCCTGATCTCGCTTCTGCTGTCGTGTCTGGTGGGAATTCCTTTGGGCGTCACGGCCTTCCACTACCGACGGGTCGGTCATGTGCTGATTGCGGCGACGGGTCTGCTCCAGACCATTCCTTCGCTGGCGCTGCTCTGCTTCCTGATCCCAGTGCTGGGCATCGGCACCCTGCCGACGATCTTCACGCTGTTCATCTATGGACTCTTGCCCGTGGTCCAGAGCACCACCGCAGGACTCATGTCGCTGGATCCCAAGCTCATCGAGATCGGCAAGATCATGGGCCTGAATCGCTGGCAGCGGCTGCGGCTGATCGAGCTGCCCCTCGCTTCGATCAGCATCATGTCCGGGATCAAGACCACGGCGGTCATCAACGTCGCCACGGCCACCATCGCGGCCCTGATCGGCGCCGGCGGCTACGGCCGCTACATCACCTCGGGGCTGGCGCTAAATGACGTCGGCCTGATCCTGAAGGGCGCGATTCCGACGGCGCTCATGGCCGTGGGTTTCCATGGTCTGTTCGAGCTGCTTAGTCGGATCATTGTGCCTCGTGGCCTGCAAAGACTGACCTAGCGCCCTTGCATCGGACGGCGCCTTCATGGCGAAGTAGAGCAGCATGCACACCCCCGGACACGCGCTCATCAACATCGCGACGCTCGGCAGCATCCTCGGGCACGAGGGCGCGATCCTGGCGGGCGCGCTGCTTCCGGACGTGCCGATCGTGATCCTCTACCTCCAGCAGCGGCTGCGCGGCACGCCCGAAGAGACCATCTGGGCCGTGCACTATCAGCAGCGCTTCTGGCTGGCGCTCATCCACGGCGCGCACTCGATTCCGCTGGCTGGGCTGGGGGCGCTGCTCTCGTGGCTCCTGGGCTCGGGGGCGGGCGTCGCGTTCTTTGTCAGCGTGCTGCTGCACGCATGCTGCGATCTGCCCGTGCACGCCATCGATGCGCACCGCCACTTCCTGCCCTTCAGCCAGTACCGCTTTGTGAGTCCCATCTCGTACTGGGATCCGCGCTTTCACGCGCGCTATGTGGCGGCCGCTGAAGCGCTGCTGGTGCTCGGGTGCTCCATCTTCATCGCGCTGTCGCTGGCCGCGCACTGGCGGCCCAGCGTGCGCATGGTCGCCATCGCGCTGATGGTGGCCATCAACCTGTGGTATGCGCGCAGCTACTGGCGCAGCTTCGTGCGCGCATGAGCGCTCTTCACAGCTATGGGCTGCTGGCGCTGGCGCAGCTGCTCTTTTTTCGCCTGCTGCGCCTGGTCAAGTACCAGAGCGCTGCCAGCCATCGCAGCCTGGCGCATGCGGACTATCTCATCGCCGCTGCCGGCAGCGGCCTCCTGGTCGCGCTGTCGGCGCTGCACCTGACCGCGGCGCTGCTGGCGGTCTGCGCCGGAACCGCCCTGTTTTTCATCCTGTGGCTGGACGCAGCGCTCTACCGGATCTTTACCGTCGAGCTCGGGGCCAGTGGGATCGGCGATGTGGTGCTGTCAAACCTGGTGGCCGAGATGCGCAAGATGCGCGCCGCGCAGCGCTTCTTCCAGGAAAACCGCCTCTTTACCCTGCTGCCCATCGCCGCGCTGGTGGCCCACCTTGCGACGCTGCTGCCGCAGGTGCTGCTGCGCGGGGGCGCAGAGGTGCTGCTGGTCGCGTACCTCATCTGGTCGCTGGGCGCCGGGTCGCCGGGTCGCGCCGCAGCACCATCCTCCGCAAGCACCGCGCGGCGCGCGCTGGTGCACGACCTGCTCCAGCCGCGGCGTCCGCGCATTCCCCCGGACTTTTGCCCGCGTCCCGAGCACGCTTCGCTGCTGCTGCCGCCCGCCTCGATGCCGCAGCTGAGCGCCGAGCGCGGCCTGCTGCGCGGCTCGTCGGTTGTGCTGCTGACGTTTGAATCGCTGGGCGCCGCGCACCTTGCCCGGGGCACGCACGGCCGCGCTCTCACGCCGTTTCTCGATTCGATTGCCGCCCGCCGCACGGTCATCCGCTCCGCGCGCCACTCGTGTCTGGCGCCGCTCACCAACGCAGCGCACATTGCCCTATATTTCAGCAGATACACCGTGCCGCCTGCGGGGCAGGCTGCGCCGCTGCACGCGCTGCAAAAGGCGGGCTACAAGACCGTGTATCTGACCTCTGCCACCGTCGAGCACTATGGCCTTGCGGGCATCCTGCACAAGGCCGGGTTCGAGCATCTGATAGATGGCCGCTCCTTGGCTTCTCAGACTGGATCGGGGCCGGTCTCGGACCACTCGCTCCCGCAGGCGGGGGTTGCGGCCGTGCAGGCGCTGCGCGCCGCAGCGCATGGGGCGGCGCCGCTCTTTTTGCACGTGCACGGCGCCGACTCGCACATTCCCTATCGCGTGGTCGATCCCGCCCGCTTCCAAAGGCACGATCTGCGCGACGATCGCGGACGCTTCTTGAACAGCATCGAAGAGAGCGACTGGATCTTCGGCGAGCTCTGGGATGCGCTGCGGCAGCAGCTGTCGCAAGCTGGCCAAGCGGGCGAGCCGCTGCTGGTGCTCAGCTCGGATCACGGTCAGGCGTTCGGCGAGCACGGATACTGGTCGCATGGCAGCGCGGTGATCAGCGAGGAGCTGGACGTTCCGCTTTTGCTCTATCACCCGCGCCTGGCCGCGCGCGCCGTGCCCTTTTCGACCCACTTCGATGTGCTGCCCACGATCTGCGAGCTGCTCGATGTGGAGCTGGCGCAGCCTGGCTTCGGCGCCAGCCTGCTCCGGGACGGTGGCGAGGCTGCGCTGCCCGCGCACTTCGTCTGGGATGGAGCGCCTTCGCGCAGCACTGGCACCTGCCTGGGACTGCTGCTGGGCAGGCGCAAGTATGCGCTGGATCTGGTGCGCGACACCTGCGTGGCGTCGGATCTTGACGACAGCAACCGGCAGACGCTGATGGGTGACGAGCGGACCTATTTCGAGGCGCTGATCGGCCGCCTGGCGCAGCTGCGCGGAGTCGGCTGAGGGCTGGATGCAGATGGCGAGCAAGTCGCGCATCCTGGTGGTCTGTCCGACGGAGTGGGAGCGCGCCGCGATGGCCTCTGGCGACCTCCAGTCGCGCTACGACTTCGCGCTCTGCGGCGAGGAGCTGTGCGACCGCGTGGGACTGTGGACCGCGCTGCGCTTCAGCGTGCCGCGCTTTCTGGATCAGGTCGCTGCGCAGCAGCAAGGCCGAGGGATCGACGGCGTGCTGGGAACCGGCGACTATCCGGGCTGCCTGCTGAGCGCGCTCCTGGCCGAGCGCCTGGGGCTGCGCGGACCGCGGGCGCGCGACATCGCGCTGCTCAGCCACAAGTACTACAGTCGCCTGTTTCAGCAGCGCTTCGTGCCCGAGGCGACGCCGCGCTTCGAGGCGCTTCATCCGCGCGTCGCCCCGACGCTCGACTATCCGTTTTTCGTAAAGCCGATGAAGGGAACCATGTCACTGCGCGCGCAGATGGTGCACAGCCCCGCGCAGCTGGAGCAGGCGGTGGCGCTGTCGCTGGGCGAGCGCCTGGGCGGCTTCGTGCTGCTGCGCCCGTTTGAGGCGCTGCTGCGCACCTATGTTCCAGATGCGATCCCGGCGCGCAGGTTCATCGCCGAAGCGCCGCTGCGCGGGCATCAGGTCACGGTGGACGGCTTTGTGCAGTCGGGTCGCGCGACGGTCATGGGCATCGTCGATTCGATCATGTACCCAGGTACCATCAGCTTTCGCCGCTTCGAGTATCCCTCGACGCTGCCCGCCGCGGTGCAGGCCCGCATGAGCGAGCTGGCGACCCGCTTGATGGAGGGCATCGGATTTGATCACAGCTGCTTCAACATCGAGATGTTCTATGACTCTACAGCGGACACGATCTCGATCATCGAGATCAATCCGCGCATGTCCTATCAGTTCTCGGATCTGTTTGCGTACGTAAACGGCATGAGCAGCTTCTGCGTGCAGCTCGCGCTCATCACCGGCACACCCGTGAGCTGGCCGGACATTCAAGCGCCCGAGCGCGCGGCCGCGAGCTTTGTCATGCGCCGCTTCCGCGATGCCCGGGTGCGCGCTGTGCCGACGCAGCAGCGCCTCGACGAGCTCGCGCAGACGTATCCGGAGATGCAGGTGAAGATCTTGTGCCGCGTGGGGCAGCGCCTGTCCGCGCAGACGCAGGATGTGGGCAGCTATCGCTACTGCATCGTCAACCTGGGTGCGCCTTCGCGCGCCGAGCTGCTCGCGCGCTTTGAGCGCATCGAGCAGTCGCTGCCTTTTGTTTTTGAGGAGTAGCTGCTGGATCAGCGGCCGAGCTGGCGGCGGAACTCTTGGCGGTCGCTCTCGAACGTGAACAGCGAGACGAGGTCGGGGAAGTTGTCCTTGTCGAGGACGCGCGGCCAGAGCAGGACGCCGATGCGGATGCGGTCGCTGCCAAACGCCGAGGTCCGCATCAGCTGCGCCAGCTGATCCGTGAGGAAGTAGCTGTCGGGCTGGAGGAAGTCCTGGATCCGGCTGATCTTTTCATCGATGAACGGCCGCTCCGAGACCGAGCGCAGCAGCTTGCCAAAGCGGTCCGGCGGCATCGGCATCGGCTGCGGAGCGTAGACCGGACGCGGCGGCGGCTGCGGAGCATACACCGGGGGAGGAGGCGGCGGCTGCGGAGCGTAGACCGGCGGCGGCGGCGGCGGCGGAGCATAGACTGGAGGCGGGGGCGGCTGCGGCGGCATGGGGCCGGGGCCATGGCCGTGACGTCGCTCCCGCTCCAGCGCCCACTGCTGGTTGGCGCGACCGTGGCACTGCCAGAGCTGGATGCGACCGCCGTTGGCGCGCGACTCGAAGTCGGCCCCGTGCACATCCAGGCACTTGCCGTTGGCCGACAGCAGGGATGAGCCGCTCCAGCTCCACTGCTGATTGGGCACGCCGGTGCAGTCCCACAGCCCGACGCGGCCGCCGTTGCTGTTGCGCCTGAAGTCGCCGCCGTGGACTGTGAGGCACTTGCCGTTGCCGGCCACGATCATGGGGCCCTCAAAGCGCCACTGCTGATTGGGCTGGCCGTGGCATTCGTAGCTGATCACGCGGCCGCCGTTTATGCGCGATGCAAAGTCTTCGCCGTGGGCATCCAGACACTTGCCGTTCGCCGCGACGATCAGGCCTGCGCGCCCGCCGCGGTGCAGCTCTGGCGGCGGCGGTGGCGGTGGCGGCGGCAGCGGCGGTGCTTCGCAGTTGCACAGCGACATCTGGTTCGGCCTGACCGTTCGCCACTGTCCGGTCCAGCGTCGAGGACTACAGACCTGCGGACACTTGCGCCCGGCATCTGCCTGGTTCCAGATCGGCCCTGCTTCCCGATCCTCTGCAAACGCAACTGACCGCCCATCCAGGGCCGGCGCCGCTGCAAACGACAAGACCAGCGTCAAGGTCAGCTTCCACTTTTCAGACCACATTCGCTCTCTCCTATATGCCAAGTATTCTTACGGCAGCTATTTCCCGGCCTTTTTGCCGCTGCCTTTCCTGTTTGGTTTTGCGACCTGGATCGGATAGCAGTGCATGCCGCAGTCCGTGCTCGCCCGCGCGGCGCACTCGCGCACAAACTGACCGGTGATGCGCCACGGGCCGCGATACGGACCGGGCTCAGCGCCCGAGCGGCACAGCTCCTTGGCATCCTTCCAGGTCTTGGTCTCCTGATTGACCGCGTGCTGCTCGCAGCGCAAGGCGCAGCTGACCTTCCAGACCCCATCGGGAGGCACCTGCATCTTGCCTGCTTCGTCGTAGATCGTCCGCTCGGGATGCAGCTCCCAGGTGTACAAGGCGACCTGAAAACCCGGCGGACAGTGCAGCGGACAGACCGGCGTGGTCGACGGAACTCGCGCGCTCATCGCCGTCTCCAGCGACACCGGAACCGTCACAGCGACGGTGAGAAGCCCAAGAGCGAGCAATTTCCTGGTTCTCATGTCCTCTCCTGCCAGGGCAAACTTGGCGCGCGGTAAAAGATGCTCAATTCGACTGCATCATGGCAGATGCCTCTTGCTCTGAACAGTCTGTGCGTGAAGGAGGCCAATTTTTGAACCTTGACGAGGCGCTGCATGCGGCCCGTCAGAAAGTGGCCGAGCTCATGGAGTGTCACTTCGCAGTAACAACGAACAGCAGCGCTGGACCGGGCTTCAGGAACGCTGCGAGCGATTTCTCAAGGAATGCCTGCTGGCGGGTACCTGGGAGTGCCTGTCCTATTTGATGGATCCAGCGATGCCGTGCGCCCAGTTGGCGCTGTCGTTTATCCACGCGATCCAGTCCGCGGTCTTGGCGCCTGTGTCGCCCATTTTGGCCGCGTCCTGTAGCAGCTGGCTCGTCAGATTCACGCACACGGTTCCGACATTCCGGAGTGTGGACTGAAGGTTTGAGGGATCCACGCCCCACGGCATCTCCAGCATGGGCGTCAGGTAGCTGTCCAGGAACACCGCCACCTTGTCCTTGCTCACTTCCGTCTTCATGAGCCCGATGCACTCATCGTAGCTCTTGTAGTTGTCGCGGCCCTTGAGAAAGCGCTGATACAGATCCCCAATCTCGTTCAGCAGATCCGTCACCTTCTTGCCGATGAGATCGCGCTTGAGGTCATTGCTCTTCTTGAGTCCTTCCAGGCTCTTTTCAGCCTCCTTGACCTCTTTGCTGTCGAGCGCCGCCAGCGCCTTCTGCGTCTCGTCGAGCACCGCATTGACCGTCTTGCCCAGCTTCTGCGCATCGACCATCAGGCCCGAGACCTTGCCCTTGTAGGCATCCACGTCGCTCGACAGATCCTTGACGCTCTTGACCTTGGCGCCCAGCTTGCCGCCCACCGCTTTCGTGAACGCTCCAACCGCTGGAATCTTGCCGAGCACGTTTTTGCCAAAGTCCTTCCAGCCGGCCTTGGAGTCCTTCTGGCAGTAGTCCTCCAGCGTCGCCAGCACCGTCTTGTTCAGCTCTTTGCCCAGGTCATCGACGCTGCGGAAGGTCGTGTAGATCGTCGAGAGCAGCTCGGTCGCGCCCTTGATCGTCCCGATGAGCCCCAGCACGGCACCGATTCCGGTCAGGCCGCCGACCGCTGCGCTGGCCGTGCCCAGAGCAACGGTAATCGAGCCGGTCACGATCTTGATGGCGCAGTTGATCTGGTAGTCGCGCCGGATCACGTGCGACTCAACATGGATCATCCACTGCTCGGTGACAGCCTTCACGACCGCCGGCTCAAAGGTCGCCTGGAAGTCAGCGATGGCCTTGTTCACTGCCGCTTGCGCCGCGATCCCGTACCGCACGCGGTTGACGGCGCGCTTGAACGCCACCTTCTCTTTATCAGCGCTGGCCTGCGTCGTGACACCCTTCTCAAGATCGATGATTGTGGTCTTGAGCGCTTGCGAGTGCTTGGCCATCAGCTCCGAAACCGGCTCGCGCAGAAAGGCCGCAATATCGGGCGACGGAATCGCCTTTTCCACCATCTTTCCGTAGATCGTGACGCTGATCGTGATCTTCACCGGAATGAGGATGCCCATCTCGGTGCTGAAGACCTTCTCGCTCCCCTGCGTGAGCACAGAGCCCTTCAGCGGTGGGGTTGTGAGCAGCCCTCCTTTTTCTACCTTTGTGAGCTCGCGATTGAGGTTTGTCAGCGCTCGCGAAAGATCGTATTGACACACTTCCCACTCGGCGTCGCCCATCTTGCGCTTTGTGAGCGGCCTGCCCTCGAAGCTGAGCTGGTTCAGATCGAGACCGACGAAGAAGTTGTAGATCAAGATCTCGAAGTCTTTGTGCTTCTGGTAATCCGCCAGCGTCCGCTTGCAGCTGTCATCCACCGTCAGCTTGACGGTCTTGAGCTTCTTGTCGCAGTCAAACTTGCCAGTGATGCCATTGGCTTTGGGATTGGGATCCGCCAGCTTCGTATAGGCCTTTTCCTGCGCGCTCCCGGTCTCGGAAAATGTGATTGCCGGCAGCCCGTCTGGCTTTGCCGCAAGCGTGATCCAGAATGTTCCTTTTTTGCCGCTATCAAATAGCTGACTGAACTTGTAGCTCTGCGCAGCGCGAAGCTCTGCGACGTTGCTGGGATCTCCCTTGAAGAGCTTGCGCACAGAATAAAAAAATTGGGGCATGGACCAATCATATCAAACGGGACAATGGCTTTGCTCGACCCATGAGACGCGGTTTGCAAGTGCCTGTCATGTCAGGCAGAAGTCGCTGCTCCTTTTCACGCCGATAGGCTGCGTGCTCGTTAAAGGAACAGCCAACAGCGGAATGAGGCCACAGCGCAGCCGCCTGCAAATGAGCTGCTGGGCAGCGTGCAGTCTTCGCTTGCGGCGCTGCATGTGGGTGGCTGTGGCCTGCTCCGGACGCTGGAGCGCTTTTCGCGCTGCCGGGACGAGAGCCTCCTCGGGGGGCTAAACCCAGAAGAGCTCTCTTGAACTTGCTCAGCGCTGGCTTGTAAACTTAGCTCGCGGTTTTTGTAACCGCTCACAACCAGCCGATATATGAGGAATGGGATGAGCCAAAACACTGAGAAGCTGATCGAGGAAATCTACGCCGACTCCAAGGTAACTCCAGGCGAAATCATGCGGCTGCGCCAGGCGGTCGCGGAGCAGACTGCCAAGGTCATCGCCGAGATCGGCAACGCTGGAGTGGCCGCTGCAATGACCAAGTCCTTTGAAGTGACGGAGCAGCTCGTCCAGGAAACCCTCCTCAAGATCCGCAAAGAGAAGTGGTCGGATTTTGGCCGCGCCACCGTTGCCTCGATGATCGAGGCCCACATCGCCCTGCTGAAGGCCAACGTCAAGGCCTTCGA
>Ga0075163_10002334_pt1 | contig 25606 bp, 21 predicted proteins | sample JI1023141ADNA_FD_71478 | JGI IMG/M metagenome (GOLD analysis project Ga0075163, IMG submission 71478) | Wastewater effluent complex algal communities from Wisconsin, to seasonally profile nutrient transformation and Carbon sequestration -... | ecosystem: Engineered > WWTP > Effluent > Algae... | reverse complement strand
GGAGCGGGCTCTTGGGGGCTCCACCGCAAGCAACCGTGCCCGCCAGCGCGGCGAACGTGACGAATCCCAGAACCGACGACCGAATGGCTCGCTTCATGACGCACTCCACATGTGACACCGTCACTGTGACAGTGTCTAGGTGACAATGTCTAACTCCCGAAGTAGACAGTGTCAAGGATGGCCAAGCACGAAGACACCGAGACCTTTCGCAAGCGCTTACTCGAGGTCGCCACCGCGCTCATCGAGGAGGGCGGGCTCGACGCGCTGAGCCTGCGCGAAGTGGCGCGGCGCGCCGGCGTGAGCCACCAGACGCCGTATCACCACTTCGGCGATCGCCAGGCCATCCTGGCGGCCATCGCGGCCCAGGGCTTCGACGAGCTCGGCGCGCGCATCGGCGGCGTCACCGAGGCGAGCACGGCCCGCGGCACGACGCAGCTGCTGGCAGCGGGCAAGGCCTACGTGGCCTTCGCGCTGGAGCGGCCCGCGCACTTCCGATTGATGTTCCGCCCGGAGCACGTGGACCTGCGACACCACCCGGAGGCGCTGGCTGCCGGGCAGCGGGCCCATGCGGCCCTGGAAGCGGTGGTGCGCGCCTGCGTGGAGGACAAGACCTTTCGCCGCGCCGACCAGGCCGACGCCGTGACCCTCACCTGGGCCCTCGCCCACGGGCTCGCCAGCCTGCTCCTCGACGGTCCCCTGGGCCTCACCGCGCCGACCCCGGAAGCGCGAGAAGCCACCGCGGATCGCGCGCTGCGCCTCTTCCGCAAGCTCATCGAGGCGTGACGTGCGGCGCTACCGCTTGGGGATGCCCAGGGCTTCGTCGGCGGGCATGCCGCCGTCGGTGCGCATGCGAAAGAGCCGGAGCTCGCGCGACGCGTCGGTGTGATCGGCGTGGCAGTCGAGGGTGGCCTTCAGGTCCTTGAGCGCGGCGGGCCCCTGGCGCAGGCGCTTGTGAATCTGCGCGCGATAGTAGTAGGCGTCGGCGAAGTCCGGGTGATCCTTCACCAGCGTGTCGAAGGTCTTGAGCGCGGCGCGCAAATCGGTGTCGGCCTGCTGCGCCGGATGGTTGGCGCCGATCCACGCGGCCACGACGGCCACCAGCGGCGACTTGCCATCGTCGGTGGCGCGCGCGCGATCGGCGAGCTCCGCCGCCTCGGCGTAGCTCCGCGGCAGCGCCTTCAGCGCCTTCTGGATGGTGATCTTCGCGTTCTCCCGGAGCACGTTGGAGGCGGGCGTGGGCACCGAGGCCTGGGCGCGCACCAGCTCGGCCACGTGGGCGGCGCGCCGATGTGGATCGGAGAGCACCGCGTGGGCCTCTCCGAGCCGCGAGGCGATGCGCGAGCAGATTTCCTCCAGGTCCTTGAGGTCGGCCGGGAGCTTGTCCGGGTGGAACGTGCGCGACAACTTGTAGAACTGATCGCGCACCTCGTCGGAGTTGGCGCTCTTGGGCAGCGAGAGCACGCCGAAGTGATCGAGCTTGTCGAGGCTCTCGGCCATCTCCAGGATCTGCGCGCGGCGGTCGCCTGCCGGGCCTGCCGGCTGCGAGGGCGGCGCCGATGCGGGACGCCGTATCGAGGCCGGCGGGGCCTCCGGAGCGTCGAGGGTGGGCGGCACCCGGAAGGATGGAATCTGCATCGATCCCGGTGTGGGCGTGACGTAGATGGACCGTTGCGACGGCGCCTCGGAGATGCGCGGCGCAGGGCTGCTCTCGGGTGGCTGCGGGATGCGCATGGACGCGGTGCTGTCGGGGCGCCGCGGGGGCGACGAGAAGGGCGCCGCCGGCGTGTGACTGCTGGCCGGCGGAGGCGACGGCAACCGCGACTCGCTCCGCGGCAAGCGCGAGGCACTCTCGGGCGGCGGGGGGACCGGCGACCGCTGCGGTGGAAAGGAGGCCGGGGCTGCCACCGGGGAGAGCACGTTGGTGAGGAGCAGGAAGTAGAAGAGACGCGTCTTGCGACCTTCGGAGAGCCCGCAGGCGATCTCGCCGATGGTGGCGCCCGCCTGGAAGGCCCGCACCATGGCGCCTTCTTCTTCGGAGAGACGCGAGAGCGAGCCCTCGGCCTCCTTCTTGAAGACGAAGCGCTGGCCCCTCGCACGGCTCACCGCGGCTTCGATGGCATCGAAGAAGGGCGACTCCCGGAGGCCGCGCCACACCGCACCGAGGCAGTCGACCAGCGGCCAATCGCTTCCGCCGAAGCCTTCGAGGACGTCGACGCCGGTGTGAAACGACCAGGCCACGCTGCGTGGGAGCGAGACGAGGTACTCGAGCTTGCGCTCCATCTGCTCGGTGAGGCCCCGCTGCAGGGTGGCGGCGTCGATGGCGCCACTGCCCCGCAGCACCGCGCCGGCCAGGGCCTTGCTCTGGGCGACCTGCGCCAGCGAGCGGTTCATGGCCTCGACGTCGATGAGGCCGAGCTCGTAGAGCACGCTCCCGAGATACGCGGGCTGCTGGCTGCGGATCTTCCGCACCCGGCCCGACTCCAGGAATATCTCCGCGAGGGCTCGCTCGGCGTTGGGGTCGGCGAACACCAGGCTGCCGGTCAGCTTCCGTCCCCGCACGTACAGCAGGAGATGCTCCGGCGGCTTCTCGGAGAATTGCCCCGCTGCGGTTGGGGGTGGAAGTGAGTGCGCGACCCGCATGTGGGGGTGCTTCTAGTGCGCAATTTTCTCAGCGCATCACCAATTTCACCTGCGGGCAGAAGGCATCAGCTCTATCGGCGCGGAATTCAACGACTCCGGGATTCGAGCGCGCAAAAAACCCATGCGGTGGCAAACAGACTGACCATGCGAATCACCCATCCGGACGAGCCCGCGGACTTCAGAAGCGGAGCGTGAGCTCGGCGCGGGCGCCTTCGAACGCAGGGAACACGCGGCACACGCCGTTGGCGCAGCGAAGGCCACCCTGCTGCTGACCCACGAGCACCTTGATGTTCGACTCGCTGGTGAAGCGGTAGAGCAAGCCGCCGTTGAGATAGAAGGTCGGGAAGCCCCGCTGCGTCGTGTAGTCGATGCCCTGGGAGATGACCCACTTGGGCGCAATCTTGAACGCGGTGATGTGATAGCCCTGCGCCCACGGCACCGAGCGCTCGGGCTCGCCGCGCTGGTTCTCGTTCTCCCAGAAGCGAATGCGGTGGCGCCCGGAGAATTCGAGGGAGAACGGCCCGCTGAGGAAGAGCGCCAGCGAGTAGTTGAGGGCGCGCTCGTTGTAGTACGGGTCGCCGTTCCCCCGGCGATCGTCGCGGGTGCCGATGGACGCCAGGAACTGCGAACGGTCCTTGTTGAAGCGCCACTCGAAGCCAGTGAGGGTATCCCACACGAACGTGTGCGTGTCCTTGGTGGGGTCGCCCACGCTGTTGCCGAAGCGATCGCACTCGCCGCCGACGATCTCGCTCTTGGAGTGGTAGTAGCCGAGCGCGCCGTACACGAGGAAGTTCTCCGCCAGGCGCACGTCGCTGCGCCAGCGGCCACCGGTGACGCAGGCGTTGAAGAAGCCGAACATCGAGTCCTGGATGAGCGGCTCGGTGGTGGGCGGCGCGTTGTACTGGACGATGTTGAAGGTGGAGGCCAGCTTGTCGACGGCGCCGGAGACCGGATAGAAGTTCCGGTAGCTCTTCATCTCGAAGGTGTTGGTGAGCTTGCCCACGCTGGTGATGAGCGACGCGTAGAGCGCGTTGCCATCGACGTTGGCATCCCGCGGGTTGGCGTCCTCGTGGCGCCGCGACACCGCGCCTTCCACGTACAGGCTGCCGTGGCCCCACAGGCTCGGAATCTCGAACGACTGGCCGAAGAGGTCCATGTCGTTGGTGCTGCGGGTCGGGCTGGTCTCGCGCGGCAAGCCCGAGAGCCACGACGACGTATCGGTGGCGTTGCAGGAGCCGAAGGGCTCGCTGAGGATGCCGTCGTCGATGCGCCCCTTGCCGTCGTAGCTGTAGGGCGCGCAGCGGGAGTAGCGCACGGCGCGGGTGGAGAGCACCACCGGGAGGCCACGGCCGGAGGTGAGCTCGATGCCCACCACGCGATCGGAGCCGTAAACCGGCACGGCGCCGCGGTCGCTACCAGGGAGCGGCTTGCTGGCGAAGAGCGCGGTCCCGGTGGCCTCGTCGACACGGGTGGGGTTGGCGAAGCCCGCCACCAGCTGCACCGCGAACGGGTCCTTCTGGATGGAGACCTTGGCGCCGCGAATCGTGGTGTCGATGCCGAGCTCGTCGACCTTGCGGAACGAGAGCGTGAGGCCGCGGCCGAACTGGGCGTACGCGTCGCCCACCGTGGCCTCGATGCCCGGCGCCTTGTAGCTGGCCCACATCTTCGCCACGTAGATGTTGTTGCGGAAGCGCGTGGAGCCGTCGAGCTCCAGGTTGTTCTGGTCCTCCGGCTTGAACTTGCAGTCTGCACACTTCTCGCGGTCTTCCGGCCGCAGCCAGTAGAGCCCGGAGTCGAGGCGGGTGCCGACCGTCCACTTGCCCCAGGTGAGCTGGGCGTTGAGCTTGTTGAGCCAGGCGCCCCAGCCGTGGTCCTTGGGAATGTTCTCTTCGCGCGCGTCGAAGCGCTGGGACACGACGGTGGTCTCGGTGATCTCCAGCTTCAGCGGCTTGCCCGCCACCTTGGGCAGGTCGAGGGCCGAGGCCGAAGAGGCCCAGGCAAATGGCGCTGCGACCAGGACACCGAGGCGAAAGATGGGCTTCACGACGGCCGCACGCTACCGCATTTTCGCGCCCGCGAGGGGCCCGAAACCTAGCCCGGATTGTTCATGGGCCGAGCAGGCGAATGGCGCGAGGCGCGGGAAGGCGGGCGCACGCCGGATCGCAGACCCGAGGCGGACTGTTGTTCCTCCGCAGGGTCAGCAGCCGCCGTACGCCCGAAATTTCCCGATGCATCCCGACATGCAGCCCCGGACCATGAGCAATCCGGGCTAGAGCCTTTCCCAATCCGCGGCGGTGCTCTACCCTCACCGGCGCTGTCAGCGGCGCGCGCGCGCGCGCACGCACCTCGTCCCCGAAAGGAAGAACATCATGAGCGAGCTTCAGATCGAGCAACTCAAGCCCGGCGCCGGCGCCGAGGCGAAGGCTGGCAACACCGTCACCGTGCACTACGTGGGGACCCTCACGGACGGCAAGAAGTTCGACAGCTCCCGCGACCGCAACGAAGGCTTCTCCTTCAAGCTCGGCGGTGGTCAGGTCATCAAGGGCTGGGACCAGGGCGTGGCCGGCATGCTGGTGGGTGAGGTGCGCAAGCTCACCATTCCCCCGCACCTGGCCTACGGCGACCGCGGGTTTCCGGGGGCGATTCCCCCGGGCTCGACCCTGGTGTTCGAGGTGGAGCTCCTGGGGGTCCGCTGAGCTCGGGCGCGACGCGCACGATATTGTTCGTGAATTCGAGGCGACCGTGGGCACTCCCCGGCCGCCTCTTCTTTTTGGCGTTTCCGAGAACTTTCCCGCGGCGGGTGCGTCCATACCCCCTGTTCCCCGGTCCGTTCCCGCGGGCCCCGTCTCGAAGTGCAGTGGAGGCAACTGATGTCTTTCTCGATGTGGCTCCGGATTCCCCGCATTCGCCGCGGCCTCGCCATCACCTCGGTGATCCTCTCCGCCGGTGGCCTGGTGCTCCTCCGGGCGCCCGCTTCCGCCAAGACCGGCACCGTCTCGCTCTTCGACAATTCCAAGAACGCCGTCGAGTTCTCGGGGCCGGGCCTGAAGGGCTCGCTCGCGCTGAGCCATGGCAAGGTGCTCGCCGGTAGCAGCTTCGAGGTCTACGGCGATCTGCGGCTCACCGCCGACGCTGGCGACAAGGCCAAGGTGCGAGCTCCCATCAGTCTGGCGGTGGTGCTCGATACCTCCGGCTCCATGAGCGGCGAGAAGATCGACGAGGCCAAGCGCAGCGTGGTGAAGCTCCTCAAGGACATGCGCGACGACGACGAGATCGCCCTCGTGCGCTACTCCGACGGCAGCGAGACCATCCAGTCGCTGGCGCGCCTCGGCAACGTCCGCGAGTCGCTGATTCGCCGGGTCGAAGCCCTGGAAGCGGGGGGCGGCACCAACATTCCCAGCGGCCTTCGCCGGGGCCGCGACACGCTGGCGGAAGCGGGTCTCGGTCGCGTGCGCCGGGTGGTCCTGGTGAGCGACGGCCTCGATTCGTCGCGACGCGAGTCGGAGCGCTTGGCGGCCGACGCGTCGGAGGCCGGCGTCACCACCTCGTCGCTGGGCATCGGCCTCGACTTCGACGAGACCTACATGGGCGGCGTCGCCAACCAGGGTCACGGCAACTTCGCCTACGTCCGCGACGGCGCGGCGCTCGCCGGCTTCCTCCAGAAGGAGCTCGTGGAGACCTCGACCACCGTGGTGGAGAACACCACCGTCCGCGTGAAGATCCCCAGCGGCGTGCGCTTCGTCCGGGCCACCGGCGCCGACGCCAAGGTGGTGGGCAGCGACGTGGTCCTCAAGGCCGGCTCGCTCTTCGCCGGCGACGAACGCCGCGTGCTCCTCGAGTTCAGCACCGACCTCGCCAATGGCGACGCGCGGGTCCTCGACGCCAACGCCAGCTGGGAACGGGTCGGTGGTGGCCATGCCGACGTCCACATCGAGAACCTCGGTTTCACCGCAGTGAGCGATGCAGCGGCCGTCGACGCCTCGCGCGACGCCGCGGTGTTCGCCCGCGCCATGAGCGTGGTCGCCTCGCGCCGACAAATCGAGGCCACCGAGGCCTTCTCCCGCGGCGACAACGCCCGCGCCCAGGCGCTCATCCAGCAGAACCAGGTGTCGCTCGGTCAGGCCGCGGCCGCCGCCCCGGCCGCCATGCGCCCCAAGCTCGAAGCTCAGGTGAACACCTACGAGAGCGACAGCAAGGCCTTCGCCACCGGCGGAAGCGGCGCGCGCGACGCCACCAAGAAAGCCATGGCACGCGAGCTCGGCAACACCGGTCGCGCGGCGACGTATTGACATGAACGCCCTCAAGAAGCTCGGGTTCTTCGCGGCGGCGGCTCTGTACTTCGGGTCGCTCCCCTTCCTCGACGGCCTCCCCTTCGTGGCCTCGTCGCTGCTCTTGGTGGCCATGGGCGTGCTCATGGCGGCGGCTGCTTCTGGGTCCTTCAGCGCCATCGCCATCGCCTGCGGCGCCCTCGCTGCGTTCGGTGGCACCGCGCTCCGGCCCATCGCCCCGGCGGTGGCGGGCGCCCTGATGGTGGCGCTGGTTTTCGCCGAGCGTACGCTGCGGGTTCGCGTGCAGAGTGCACGTTTGGTGCACCTGGGCATCGCCCTGGTGGGCGGTGCCCTCGCCGGGCAGCTCTCGGCCAGCTTCTCCGCCAGCAACCTGGCCATCTTCGGGGTCTCGGTGGTGGTGGGCACGGCGCTCTCGGCCTTGCCGCTGCTGCTCGACGCCGACGATCCCCTCGCCTACTCCCTCGACCAGGCCGCCAGCCTGCTCCCGGAGCCCTCGCGGGCCGCGCTGAAGGAAGCCGCCGAGCTCAAGCGCAACGTGGCAGATGTCCCCCTCGACAAGGACGCCGCCGAGAGCGTGCATCGTACATGGGATTCGCTGCTTCGCCTGGGCGAGGCGCGGGCCCGGCTCGAGCGCACCCAGAAGCGCGGCCCCAACGATGCCGCCAAGTCGGTGGTGGCCATGGTCGACCAGAAGATCCAGGGGCACGTGGACGCGCTACGCAAGGCGTTCACCGCGGCCGACACCATGAAGGCCTTCGTGAGCGCCAGCGACGACTCGGCGCTCGATCACATCGCCGCCACCGGCGACTCGCTGGAAGAAGTGAGCCGCGTGCTGGCCGAGATGGACGAAGAGCCGGGCCGCGTGGCTGCCGGCGGTGGCCGGGTGGGCTGAGCGGCGTTCACGCCCTTGCGGCCATGATGGCCGCGGTGGCCGCCAACTTGTGCGCCGCTTGCCACGGCGGCCCTGCGCGCCTCCCCAGCGCGGCCACCTGCGCTTTCACGTCGGGCGCAGCCAGCACACGCTCGCGATCGTACCAGGAGACGCGCCAGCCACGTTCCAGGGCCGCCTTGGCCAGCGCCTGACGGTACATGATGGAGTCGGCCATGCTGTTGGCGCGGGTGTTGGTGATCCGCTCGACGACGCTCTCGGGAAGTGCGGGACATTGGCGGATTGCGATGGCGGTCACGGGGGCGGCGAGCGCGGAAGCCAAGGCGGTGAGCGCCGCTGCTGCACCTGTTTCGGCCGCTGCATGCACTCGCGCAATGAGCGCCAAGGCGTCTTCCAGGGTCGTAGGTTTCGCCCAGGCGCTGCCTGCGTAGCGGCCGATCGCCCACGAACCTTCGTGATGATAGGGATGGGTCGGCAGGCCCTGGGTTAGGTCGACGCACCGGCGGTCGAGCAATACGCCCTCCGCGATGGTCACGAGGAACGCGGAATTCCCGTGCTCGGTCACGCCCACGATCGCGCCCATGATCCCCATCGCCTCAGCCGTCGCCGAGGGCTGCCTTCTCGTCGAGCGCATAGGTTTGCAGTGGCTCCCGCTTCCCGCGCACCGGCAGCGGCGGCGCCGCGACCCAGGGTAGCTCGTCGTCGATGAGCGCCCGGGTTTGCGCCGTGATGAGGATGGCGGCGCCGACCTCCTTGGTGAGCCCCTCCACGCGCGAGGCGGTGTTCACCGCGTCACCGATGACGGTGTACTCCCGGCGCTCGGGCGGGCCGATGTCGCCCACGGTGGCAGTGCCGGTGTGGATGCCGATGCCGATCTTCAGTGCCTTGCCGCCGCGGGTGAGGCGTTGCTGGTTGAGGGCCGCGAGCTCCACCAACATCTCGCGTGCGCAGGCGATGGCCCGGGCCGGGTGATCCGCCTGCGCCACCGGCGCGCCGAAGTAGGCCAGGATGCCGTCGCCCATGAACTTGTCGAGGGTGCCCCCGTGCCGGTAGAGCACGTGCACCATGCGCGCGAGGTAGTCGTCGAGGAGTGCCGCCAGCTCGCTGCTGCTCAGCTCCTCGCTGAGCGCCGTGAAGCCGCGCACGTCGGAGAAGAGGATGGTGACCTCCCGGTGCTCGGCGATGCGCGAGGTCTCGTTGGTCATGATGTGCTCGGAGACCTGCGGCGAGAAGTAGCGTCCGAGGCGGCCGCGCTTCACCTCCTCGTTCGCCATGTCCTCGGCGAGCGTGCGAATGCGATTGGGCAGGTGGTGCACCGCGACGCCGGCGATGGCGACGTACATCCACATGGGCACGATGGGCGCGTCGACCAGGTGGCACACCAAGGTGACCGCGCAAAGGCTGGCCCCCAGCGTAGCCCACAGCACCCGCGCATCGAGCGCAACCTGGGCGATCATGATGAACAGGAGCAGGATGATGAGCGTGTTGAACGGCAGCGCCGCGCGGTTGGCGATGCCGCCCAAGCGCCCGTAGAGAATCCAGATGAAGATGGGTATGTCGACGACCGGAATGAGGTAGGGCGTGCGCCGGAGCAGCGCCGGCCGCTTGCGTGCCACGAGCCAGACGAGGCCGAGCAGGAGCGCCCAACCTGCATTCTGCACCGATTGCCGCACCAGCGCGTGCGCGTGCAAGTAGAAGAGCGCGTAGGCGTCGTACGCATTGAAGAAGGCCAGAATCGCGCCCTGGAGCGCGAAGGCCGTGCGCGCCGCGCGCAGCCGCTCGGCGGCGATGGCGCGGGAGACGGCTTCGGCCAGGAGCATCGGACGATGGTAACGTTTCGCGCCGGGCCCTGTCATCTCCGAGCTACTTCCGCAACCACGAGCGTTCGTAGTAGTTCACGCCCATGACACGCGCGGCGATCAAGTATGCGGAAGGGCGGCTTCGCGAGGCAGTGCTGACCGGAAACGTGGAGGCGCTCGATGTGCTTCTCACCGACCCCGCGATGTTCTGCGCGCCCGACGGCGAGGTCCTGGGCAAGGAGGACGATCTCGAGGCCTACCGCAGCGGCGCCCTCGCGATCGCCCGATACGATGTGAGCGAGATGACCATCGAGCTCCACGGCACCACGGCCGCAGTGGTGGTCCTTCGCCTCGAGCTCGGCGGCAAACGCCTCGGGGAGCCGTTCGCGGGCGTGTTCCGCGCCTCGCGCACCTGGGTGCGAGAAGATGCCCACGGCCACGCCCACGGCACGGGCGACGCGCCCTGGCGTCTCGCCTCTGCGACCCTGGTTCCACTGCGGCACAGCGAGCTGGTGGTGCATCAGCTGCGCAAGTGACGAGGGGCCTCCGGGTCGCAACGCTCATTCGAGCCGTCGCTGACGCCATCGGCGCACGGAGCCCGCCGAGAACAGGAACCGGGTCCAGCGGTCCGGCGTCTCGGCATAGGCCAACGCCAGCTCGCCCGTGCAGTCGGTGAGCGCAGCATAGGAGAGGAGGAGCCCGTGAAGATGCCGCTCCCCGCCGGGCAGGCCAGCACCCGCGAACGCCAGTCCGCGAAGGTGCCCGGCGGCGTCGAAGGTGGGTTCCAGGGAGGCGGCTCGCAGCGCGGCGGCGAGGTCGGTGGCAGCGGACACGCCCGCGAGGAACGCGCCTCCCGGCTCGTCCACGTGGCGCGCTGCATAGCGCTTCATGTCGACCAGCGCGGCCGCGAGCTTGGTCTTCGACAAGTAGATGCGCGTCCGCCCCGTGGGCGCCGGCGTGCACTGCGACGCGACCACCGCAAGCGCGGCGTCGTGGTCGTAGTCGGGTAGCTCGGAGAAGATCTCGAGCGTCCCATGCACGCGCGGATCTCCGATCAGGCGCGGGCCCACGCGGCCTTCCGGCAAGAAGACGTAGTCGTCCTTCACGGTAACGGTCACCACCGCCTCGTCGCCCGGGCGCATCTTGCGGGGCTCGAACGAGACGCGAACGGGCTCGGCCGAGTCACTGGCCACGACGGCCACCTCGGTGGTGTCGTCCGGGTCGGTCGACACCAGGCGAAAGCGAACTTCGACGGTGTCGCCCGGGCGGCAGCGGGGGGGCGGACCGAGCTGCTCGAAGCTTCGTGGGGAGGGTTGGTGGACCTGCGAGCGAACCGTGCCGCGCTCGACCCAGAACTTGCGAACCCCCGGCACCCCCTCGACCCAAAGGTGGAAAGAGGTCTTGCGGAGGAACTTCGCGAGGCCGAACACCAGGTGCTCCGGAAAGTCGTCGGGCCCGCCGGGTGGCCACTTGTCACCGATGTAGCGAATGCCGATCACGTCGCCGTAGGCGTCGACCTCGGCGGGAAACTCGCCCGCCCGGAGCGCGGTCATCAGGTCCTTGGACGCGCGCACGGCCTTCTCGTCGCGAAAGAACCCCGGGACCGTCTTGGCGATCTTCTGGAGCGCGCGAAGGGCGCCGGGGAAGTCCTCTCGCTGGAGTAGTAGACCATGGGATTCGAAGGTGACGAGCGTGCCCATGGCGCGAGCATATCCGAAGACGCGGCCGTACTTCCGCGCGTCACGGCACGCGCACGGTCATCTCGATCTCGAGCTGGAGCTCGGGGGTCGCGAGGGCGGCTACGCCGATGCCGGTGATGCTCGGCTGCGCTCCGTCGAGGAATGGGAGCAAGAGCGACATCACCGTCTCCTGCGTCGCCGGGCGCAGGTCGACGAGATAGGCGCGTAGCATCACGATGTCGTGCGGCCCGGCCCCCAGCGCGTCGAGGGCTGCACGGAGGTTCTCGATGACGATGTGCGTCTGCTCGCCGAGGGTGGGCGGCGTCGGCTCCCCGCCGCGTCGCCAGGCCACCTGACCGGAGACGAAGGCGAGGCGCCCGGCCGGGGCGATGGAGATCTGGGAGTACCCGACGCGGCCCGCGTCAGGGAGGGTTTGCGGGTTCATGCGCGTGATCGACATGCTCGTTTCTATAGGACGCCCATTGGCGAACGGAGCTCGCTACACTGACGACTCGAGGTCGACAATGCGGGTGGCCCCATGAACGGCGCGGAGGTAAATGACGTCCTGGTGTTCCTCGCGGTGGTCGAGGGCGGGAGCTTCGTGGCGGGCGGTAGGGCGTTCGGGCTGTCGCGCTCGGCCGCCGGCAAGGCCATCGCGCGCCTCGAGGACCGGTTCGCGGCGCGGCTCCTCAACCGGACGACGCGAGCGCTCGACCTCACCGATGCGGGCCGCAGGCTCTACGAACATGGCGTGGCCATCCGCGGGGCCGTGGAGGCGACCGAGGCCCTCTCCCAGAGCGGCACCGGAACGCCACGCGGCATCATGCGCATCACACTCCCGGACGCCCTCGGCCGGCGCGTGATGCTGCCGCTCCTTCGGCGCTACTTGGACGAGTGGCCGGATGTACAGCTCGAAGTGAGCTTCTCCGACCGGGTCACGAACCTGGTGGAGGACGGGTTCGATCTCGCGATCCGAATCGACGTGTCGTCTCCCGATCGAAGCCTGATCGCTCGCACCGTGATGACCGACGAGGCGGTCCTTTCGGCAGCGCCGGCGTACCTCGAAGCCCGAGGCACGCCCACCAGTACGCAGAGCCTGAATCGCCACGACCTTCTGTTCTTCGCGAGCCGCAACACGCGACAGACGTGGCGACTGCTGGACACGGACGGCACGTGGCTCCGCGCGCAGGGCAAGAGTCGCCTGCGGGCCGACAGCGGCGCGGCCCTGCGCGACGCCGCGGTAGCGGGCATGGGCATCGCGCTCCTGCCGGCTTGCTTGGTCGAAGACGACCTCGGGGCCGGTCGGCTCCAGCGCGTGTTGCCCAAGGTCGATGCGGGGACCGTCAAGGTCGTCGCGCTGTATCCGCACAAGCGCCTTCTCGACCCCAAGGTCCGACGCTTCGTCGACCTGATCGCGAGCAGCCTTGCGGGAGCCCGCAAGCGACGCCCTTCGCGCGCGATGCGCCGAACGTCCGGCACCTGATCACTTCATCTCGGCGACGCGCAGCGTGCCCTCTTCGTCGTCGATGCGGAGGGCGTGGCTGCCGCCGCGGGTGCGGAATGTCGCCTCGAAGGAACGCGCGCGCAGAGCGTGGACGTCGGAGCACGCGGTGAGCGGCGCGACCCCGCCTTCGTCTTCCAGGCGAGCACGGAGGCGCGCGTAGGCGCCGAGTCGCGCATCCCAGATAGGCCCCTCGCCCCTGGGCGTTACGGCGTCGCGGTAGGCGACCGTGCGCGCGCCCACGGTGCGGACGTCGGGGTCGTGAAGGCCCAAAGAAATGCGCTCGACGATGGCGCCGTGCGGGGCAGACATGGCCATGGCGCCCACGAAGGCGGTGCAGAGGGCGGCCGCATGGCCCGGGAGGAACTGCCGCAGATCGCCGGCCCGCAGCAACGCCACCTGCACCCGCACCGCGGGAATGGCGAAGCCCACGCTCTCGCGGCCCATCACCTTGATGGTGTTGATCCCGAGCAAGCGCCCCTCGCCGTCGAGGAGTGGTCCACCGCTGTTGCCGGGATCGATGGCCGCGGTGTGCTGGAGGTACGCGCCGAACGCCCCGGTGCCGGTGCGAAACGACGCGTTGGAGATGGTGCCGCGACTGAGCTGGAACGACGGGCGCGCACCGATGCCGGGAAAGCCCGCGGCCACCACCGCTTCGTCCTCTCGCGGCGGCGAGAGGCGGAGGCCCAGACCGTGCAACGCACCCGGGGTCAGCCCGTCCACGCGGAGGATCGCCAGGTCGTCGTCGCTGCTCACGCGGAGGACCGTGGCGTTCCACCGCTTCCCGAGAGCCTTCTTCGGATCGCCGTCGGTCGCCGGGACAGCGGCGCCGTCCGCGTCGACGATCTCGGCCTCGTCGGCCCCCGCCAGCACGTGGGCGTTGGTCACCACCCGGGTCTCGATCGCGCCCGTCGGGTTTCGCCAGCGGACGAGGATTCCGCTCCCGAACACACCGGTGTCCGTGGCGGCCCCAGCATAGCGAGCAGGCCACTTCGGCCTCACCAGCACCGTCACCTGGCGCGGCGCGCGGTCGCTGGGGACGATCTGCGCGGCGGGTTCCGTGATGCTCTCCAAGCACGTGCGGCCGCGGCGCTCCAGGCGCTCCAGGAGAGCCGCGAGCATCGTACGGGCCACGCCGGCGCCGTTTTCCGGCTCGGCGGTCGCGGCGAACGCCCGCAGGCTTGCGCTGTGCGCGAGAAGCGCACTCGAGAGCTCGTTCTTCGCGACGAGCGCCTTGCCGTCCATCGACATCTCGGCGAGGTGCTCTCCCACGGCGGCAGTGGACACCTTGGAGGTCACGTCGAGCGAGCCGACCGCCGCGAGCAGGCGCCTGCCGGGCGCGCATGCACTTCCGTCGACGATGCTCCTGTTCCTGGCGCGTTGCGCCTTTGCTTCGGTGTTGCTCGCAGTGAACGCCGCGGAGGCGCGCTCCAGACGGGAGGCCCCCGGGCGCGCTTCGAGCACCCGCAGATCGACGCCTTGGCACGACAAGGCGGCGTCGAGGGCGACGTCGACCGCTGCGTAGGTCGCCTCCAGCTGGCGCGCGACCTTCTCGAGCGCGCCACGCTGCTGGGCCAGCACACCCGCCACCGCGAGGACCTGGGTGCGGAGCTCGTCCCCCTTGCGGAACCGCTGCTCGAAGAGAGCAAGCGCCGCCTGCTGGTTGTCCAGCAGCGCGAGTTGCCCTGCCTCTCCCCCAACCGGGGCCGAATCCAGGAGGTCGGCCCGGAGGTCCAGCAGCGGACCGATGTCGACGCAAGCGTCGGGAGCGCCTTGCGAGGTCCGGGCGCTCGCAGCGCGCGGTGTACCGGCACAGCCAGAGACGACCCCGAGCAGCGCGACGCCGCCCGCTACCCGCAGGCGCCTCACGGCTTCTTCCCGACGAAGGTCGGCAGCGTGCCCGAGAGATGAATGCGCTCGTCCACGGTGTCGCTCGATACTTGCTTGACCACGAACCCGCGGTCGTCGAGCGCGAGCTCGTTGCGCTGCTGCTTGCCGGCGTCTTTCACCTTCTTGCCGTGCATCTCGACTTCTTCCTGAACGATGCCTTGCCGAATGCGCGTGAGGTTGGAGTACGCGAGGGTGGGCTCGCCGTCGTCCGTGACCGCCAAGAACGCGTAGCGATGCTTGGGCGCGCCGCCGCTGCCCACGCGCAGCAAGGCGGGCGACTCCCACAGCTCGGTGCTGAGCGGCGCTTGCGGCGTCATCTCCAGGGCGTCGCTCTTGCCGTTGGCTTCGAGCTTGATGCGCAGGCGACCGCCCTCTCCCGGCTTGGCCGAAAGCACCAGCGCGTGCTGGGCTCCCACCCAGAAGAGCTCCTTCAGCGCCTCCACCGAGCCCTTGGCGTCGCGCGTGACCGACATGGCGAAGTCGTTCACGTCCCAGGTCTTGTCGGTGCTCTTCATGTGGAACGACGACTTGACCTCGGTGAAGCCGCCGTCTTCACCCTTGCGCACGAAGTCGAAGCGAAAGCCGGTGGCGGCCTGGCCGCGCCGCTCCTTGGCGGCGGTCTGGATGACCACGCCGTCGGCGATCCCCTTCACCTTCGCCGAGTCGAAGAGCTGCGTGGTGATGCGTTGCACGGTCTTCTCGGCGCCGCCCGCGGTGTCGGAGCAGAACAGCGTATGACCCGGCGCGTAACGGGCGGCGAGCTTGGCCGTCCCCACCAGCACGCGATCGTTGGTCTCGTAGCTGACGTTGGCGTTGAACCGCGCGACGAGCCCGCCGTCGCTCCCCTTCGCCCAACCGACGTCGACCCGAGGTGGCTCGTTGAGCCCCATCTTGCCGAGGGACGTCTTCACAAGGATGCCGAAGGGCAGCGGAATCGGGCCCCAGGCGGCGGCGCACTCGAGCGTTCGCGGCGCGCCTTCGTCGTCCTTGCCAAGGTCGAGGACGATGCTGCAGCTGCGCGTGTCGCCATCTGCGTTCTTGCATTCGACCTTGGGCGGCGCCTTGGCGTCCACGTCGGCGCTCATGAGGCCGTCCGGGAGGTCCAGGTGGAAGGTCTTGAGGCCGGTGGGCTCCCAGCCGCGGATGCGCTGGATCTTGGCGGCCATCAAGGTGGGATCGCCGCCACCGCCGGCCGGGGACGAGGCCGTGCGGCCGTCGGCCGGCGCGCAGCCAGCGAGCAACGCCCCAGCCAGCGACACACCGTAGAGGCAGGCAGAAAACGCAGTGAGAGCGGAAGCGCGGGAGCGAAAGTGAAGCGACATGGGATTCCTCTGGTGGAGGAGCCGGCGCCCGGCCCGGTGTCGCACGCGTCGCCGAAGAATCTTGGGACCCCCGTGATACGCTGAGCCGATGAAGTGGGTCGACGTTCGGGTGCTCGTGGCGTTCACGCTCGTGGCGGGCGTGGGCGCGGCGTGGGGAGCAGGCTGCGGCAGCGATCCCGAGGGGCAGCCGGCAGCGGACGGCGGCGCGTCGCCCACTGGGCCGGACGGCGCGGGCGCCGACGCGGAGGTGCCGCCGGACAAGAAGGGCGTGCGCATCCGCGAGGGACGCCTGGAGATCGACGGCAAGCCCACGTACCTGTTCGGCGGCGAGGTGCAATACTTCCGGGTGCGCGACGCGGCCTTCGACGGCCCCAAGACCCAGGCCCTGTGGAAAGACACCTTCGCCCGCATGCGCGCCGCGAAGATGAACCTGGTCACCACGTACTTTGCTTGGGACTACCATCACGGTGGCCCGGGCGCCTGGGACTTCACCGGAGCCCGCGACGCCGACGCCTATTTGCGTGCAGCCTGCAACGAAGGCCTGAAGGTCGTCGCCAAGCCCGGTCCGCTCATCACCGCCGAGTGGCCGCGAGGATTCGGGAGCTTCGGCGCCGTGCCCGATTGGTGGAAGGAACAGAACCAGGACGCCCTCGCCAAGAAGGCCGACGGCAGCAACTTCGACTTCGCGCCGCTCCCGGTGGGCGCTCGCTCCTTCCAGCCCACGTATCTGCACCCCAAGTACCTGGCGGCGGTGGGCGAGTGGTTCGATCGCATCGTGCCCATCATCCGCAAGCACATCGAAACCGGCTGCGTGGTGGGCGTGCAGGTCGACAACGAGACCAACCTGTACTGGTCCGATCGCTTCGGCACCGTGGACTACAGCGACACCGCGCTCGCGCACTACCGGGCATTCCTGAAGACCCGCTACGGCACGGTGGCGGCACTGAACGCGGCTTACGGAACCTCGGCGGCTTCCTTCGACGCGGTGGTGCCCCCGAACAAGCTGCCGGAGACGCTGGCCGACGACGTTCCGGCGCGGGACTGGTACGACGCGGGCCAGAGCTACGTGGCCGAGTACCTGGGCACCATTCGGGGCATGCTGGAGTCGCGCGGCATCAAAGAGCCCGACATTCTCTTCTCCACCAACGATTCACCCTTCACGGTCGTGGGCACGGTGGCCAACGCCGCTCGGAACATCCTGGTGCACGACGGCCGGGTGAAGAACCGCTTCGGCATCGCCGGCCTCGACACCTATCCCAAGCAGGTCCCCGATCTTCCGGGGCAGTCGGGCCCCATCACGAACTTCCCCTTCCAGGCCGACTACTACACCAAGCTCTACGGCCACTTCGGTGCAGTTTACACCAAAGATGCGACACGCAAGTTCGCCTTCGGCGCCGAGCTGCAGGGCGGGTTCTACGCGCTGCCCACCGGCATTCTCCCGGTGGTCTCGCCGGAGAGCACCGACCAGCTCCTGGTGAAGACCGTGGGGCACGGCATGAAGGGCGGGAGCTTCTACATTCTCCGGGGTGGCCTCAACGTCGACGGCTCCAGCTACGATTTTCAGGCGGCGCTGGGTCTCGACGGGCAGGAGCGCGCGCGCTTCGACGTGATGCGCCGATGGGCCGGTTTTCTCGCGCGCTACGGCGAGAAGCTCCAGGGCACCGAGGACGTGGAGGATCCGGTGGCGGTGGTGCAAGACATCGCCTACGCGGTGCCCCAGGGCGGCACCGACGACGATCACCAGCAGCTCTATACCAACGAGTACTCCGGCCTCTACGGCTGGCTGCTCGAGGCCGGCTTCAACGCCGCGGTGGTCGACGCCAGCACCACCGCGGACCTCGGGGCCTACAAGGCGGCGTTCTTCCTGGCGCCCAAGATGGTGTCGCCGGCGGCTGCCAAGCTCCTGGTGGATCTGCACGACAAGGGCGGGTTCCTGGCGCAGTTCGTGGACCGTGGGTCCTTCGGCCTCGACGGCAAGGCGAACGCCGACGTGGCCAAGCTTGCCGCGCTCTTTCCGGTGGACCCCGACGGGAGCTACGCCTGGCCACGCATTCCGCGCACCATCGCCTATGGCGACATCAACGAGCTCATGCCCGGCTCCGGAGCGCTCCGCGGCTACTGGCATCAGACCTACTGGAAGGCCCGTGCCGGCGCCGCGGTGACGCCCTTCCTGGTCGAGCGCACGGCCATCACCGGCCAGAACGGAAGGCCCATCGGCGTCACCGTCGACGGCCCCGGCGCGCCCCGGGCGCTCATTGGCACCTATCTCTCGTCGGTGTACAACTCCGATGCATACTACAGCGATCCGGTGGAGAGCATCCAGCGGCGCCGGGCCATCGCCCGCTTCCTGCTCGCCAAGGCCGGCCTCACGCCGCAGGTGTACACCGACGAGCCGCGCACCATGGCCTGGGGACGCCGCGACCCGAGCACGCCCACCCCGGCGGAGGTGTTCCTCTTCGTGGAGAACGACGCCGAAGCGCGCACGGTGCACGTTCACGCGGGCGGTCCCCGCAGCGGCCTCGACCCGAATGCAACCTACACGCTTCGCGACGAGCTCTCGGAGCAGCCAATCGCCACGCTCACGGGCGCCGCCTTGGCCAGCACCGGTGTAGCTTTTCCGATGCCCAAAGAGAGCTCCCGGGTCCTGGTGGCCACGCGGAAGTAGGTCAAGGTGGCGGCAGCGTGCTCGACAGGAACGTGGCGGCGTCGCGGGGCGAGGCCTTGCCTTCGTCGCGATCGACCATGAGGTTCGCCTCGCGCATGCGCTCCACCGAGATGGCGCCGAGGAGCGGCACCAGGGCCCGGCGCAGGGCTGCGTCCTGGGCTCGCTTGGGTGAGAGCAAGACGACCGCGTCGTAGGCCGGCAGCGCGCCGCGGGGATCGCCGAGCACCGTGAGCTTCTGCGCGGCGATGCGCCCGTCGCTGGAGAAGGCCGAGATGACGTCCACCGTGCCGGTCTCGAGGGCCCGATACATGAACGTGGGGCTGTAGGATCGCTGCTCGCGAAACGAGAGCCCGTAGGCGCTCGTGAGCGCGGTCCACTCGGGGCGGCTCAGGAACTCGAGATCGCTGCCCAGCGCGAGCCCCGGTGCCTTGGCCGCGAGATCGCCGATGGTGACGATGCCCTGCGCGCGGGCCTTCTCGCCGCCCATGGCGAGCACGTACGCGTTCTCGAAGCCCAGGCTGCCCAACAGCTCGACGCCGTAGCGCTCCTTCAGGAGTCGGGTGAGCTCCGCGAGCATCTCCGCACGCGGCGGGGTATCGGTGCGGTTCAAGACGTTCGCCCATAGGGTGCCGGAGTAGTCGACGTAGGCGTCGATATCGCCGCTGGCGAGGGAGCGAAAGGCCACCGCCGACCCCAGGCTCTCCTTGCGCGAGACGGCGAAGCCCTGGGCCTCGACCCGGCGACTCATGAGGTCCGCCAGGATGAACTGCTCGCTGAAGTTCTTGGCGCCGATGACGTAGCTGGGCTTTCCGCCACCACCGGCGGCACGGGCCATGGGCAAGAGCGCGAGCACCACGCCCGCCGTCAGGCAGGCGAGGCCAAGGGCGATGCGTGGCCGCTTACGCTGGGCGACGCCGCTCTCGACGAGGCTGAGGAGCTGGTCGGTGACGAGCGCGAGCGCGGTGGCCGCGGCGCATCCGAAGAGAACGAAGACCCAGTTCTCGGTCTGCAGCCCGGAGAAGATGTAGTTGCCGAGCGTGGTCTGCCCCACCGAGGTGGCCAGCGTCGCGGCGCCGATGGTCCACACCGTCGCGGTGCGCAGGCCCGCCATCACCACCGGCGCGGCCAGCGGCACCTCCACCTGGAAGAGGCGCTGGCGCGGCGTCATGCCCACCCCGTCGGCGGCTTCGAGCACGTGCGCATCCACGCCGGTCAGGCCGGTGACCGCGTTGCGCACGATGGGCAGGAGCGAATAGAGCGTGAGCGCCATCACCGAGGGCAAGAAGCCCAGCGCCTGCACGCCAAAGCCGAAGGCCCGATGGGTCAGTGCCGAGACGCCCAGGAGCAGCGGATAGAACAGAGCGAGGAGCGCGAGGCCGGGGATCGTTTGCACCAGGCCAGCGCCGGCCAGCACCAGCCAACGCAGTCGAGCATTGCGTGCACATACCACGGAAATGGGAAGACCGATGAGCACCCCCAGGCCCATGGCGCAGGCCGAGACCAGCACGTGGCTGGCGAGGTATCCGGGGAGCTCGCGCAGGGCAGCGGCGACCTGGTCGCTCACGGCGACGCCTTCGAGGTGGGATGGGTGATCGCACGCACCCGCTCGGCTTGCGCGACCGGCACCGCGAAGAGGGCTGCGACCTCCGGATCCTCCTGGGGAAGCTGGGTATCGCGCGGGGCCACGTCGGCGATGATGCGCCCCTTGGAGAGGACGACGATGCGGTCCGAGAGGAGAATGGCTTCCTGGATATCGTGGGTCACCATGATGGTGGTGAGGCCGAGTGACTGGTGGAGGGCGCGGTACGCGGTGCCGAGCCCGTCGCGGGTCACGGGATCGAGAGCGCCGAAGGGCTCGTCCATGAGCACGATGCGCGGACGAGCTGCCAGCGCCCGGGCCACCGCAACCCGCTGCTGTTGGCCGCCGGAGAGCTCCGCGGGGAAGCGTTCGCCCAGCTCCTTCGGCAACTGCACCAGCGTAAGCAGCTCGTCGATGCGGGCGACGACGTCGGCCTCGTTCCAGCCGAGAAGGCGCGGCGTGATGCCGATGTTCTCGCCGACGCGCAGGTGGGGAAAGAGCCCCCCGCCCTGGAACACGTAGCCGATGGTCCGGCGCAGTGTGGGCGCGTCGGTAGCCATGACCGAGGCGCCGTCGATGCGCACCTCCCCGGCGTCGGGCTCGATGAGCCGGTTGATGGTCTTCATCACGGTCGTCTTGCCGGAGCCCGACGTACCGACCAGCGCCACGAAGCTCCCCTTCTCGACCTCGAGGGAAACGTCGGAAGCCGCCACCACGCGCTGGTTCGCGGAACGCTCGTACACCTTGCGGACGCGGTCGAGGTGAATCAGAGACGGAGAAATAGCACAGCGGGGGCTCGGCGCGGGGTTGTCCGCTTTCGTGTCCGGGCGCCGCGCGTCGCCGCGACCTACGGTGGCGACATGAAGCGAACGCGCTGGGTGAGCTTGGTCCTGGGTGCGGCCCTGGTATGCGCGCTGGTGAGCGCGCTCGACCGATTGCTGGAGCGAAGGAAGTACCTGCGGGCGGCGCTGGTGATGCTCGTCGCCGGAGCCGTGGCGTGGTCTTGCTTTCGCGAGCGACCGATCCGGGTGGGCACCTACAACATTCGCGATCTCGGCGTGGCACCCACCGACATGGCGCGCCTCGCGGGCGTGGTGATCGATACCCGGGCCGACGTGCTGGCCATTCAGGAGATTCGCGATGCCGGGAGCCTGGACGATCTCGCGCGACGCACCTCCGCCGGCCCCCGGCGCATGCGTGCGATCACGTCCGCCTGCGGCGGCCAGGGGAAGCTGCACGTCGGCTTTCTCTACGACGCCGGACGCGTCGACCTGGTCGGCACCCAGGAATTTCCGGGGCTCGACCCCTCCGGCAAGGGGCCCTGCGAGGGCCGAGCGCGGGCCGCCCTGGCAGCTACGTTTCGCGCCGCAGGCGCCCGCATCACCCTGCTCGCCATCCACCTCAAGGCCGGCGGAACCCCGGCCGACGCCGCCGAGCGACGGGCGCAGTGGGACGACGTCTTCCGCATCGTGCAGAGCCTCCGCGCGCGGGATCCCGCGGCCACCGTGGTGGCCCTCGGCGACGCGAACAGCACGGGCTTTCTCGACGATCGTCACGGTGAGCGCACGGCGCTGCTGCAGCGAACGAGGGAGGCCGACCTCGTCCTCACCACGCAAGACCTCGCGTGCAGCGAGTACTTCCAGCCCACCCCCGAACGCCTGGTGCCGAGCCTCCTCGACCAGGCGGTGGCGACCCCGGGGCGCCTGTCGGCGGCGCGGGTGCATGGCTACTGCGCGGAGCTCCGGTGCCTGCCTCACCCCGGCGACAAACCCGAAGAGCTCGTGCACGTGTCGGATCACTGTCCGGTGACCATGGATCTAACCCCGTGATCACCGTGGTACGCTCGCGCTCGCCGCATGTTCTGGACCGCGTTCTCGTTTCTCGAAATCGCCTACGTGGTGATCCTCTCGGTGTGGATCCTGCTCGAGAAGCGCTCTCCGGTGGCCACCCTGGCGTGGATCCTCGCGCTCGGGTTCCTTCCGCTGCTGGGGTTCGTACTGTTCTTCTTTCTCGGGCCGCGCCGGCTCCGGCGAAAGCGCAGTCGGCGCCTCACCTCGCGCTCCCGGGTGCGGGCGCAAGTCGACATCTCCGCCATCTCGCACCAGCGAGAACCGCTGGCCTTGGAGATCGAGCAGCTCATGAAGCTGGCGTACCGCACCGGTGAGGCGCCGCCGGCCACCTGCACGAGCTTGACGCTGCTCACCAACGCCGACCACTGCTACACCGAGATCTGCGCGGAGATCGACCGCGCGAAGCACCACGTGCACGTGGAGTACTACATCTTCGAACCGGGCGACGCTGCGGGCATGTTTCGCGACGCGCTCATGCGGGCCCGCGATCGGGGTGTCGAGGTGCGGCTCCTCGTGGACGCGGTGGGATCGAGCGCGCTCAGCGGTGCGTTTCTGGCGCCGCTCATCGCCAAGGGGGCCCGCTTCGCGACCTTCAACCCGGTGTTCTTCGCGCGCCTGCACGCGCCCATCAACTTCCGGAATCACCGGAAGATCGTGGTGTGCGACGGACGCGTCGGCTTCACCGGCGGCATCAACGTCTGCGACGACTACCTGCTTCGGGAGGCGCACCCTCCCTGGCGCGACACCCACCTGAAGATCGTCGGCAACGCCGTGCGCTGGCTGGCCTTGGCGTTCTTCGACGACTGGATCTTCGCCACCGGCGAGCTCCCCGACGGCGCCGCGTACTTTCCCGAGCAGGAGCCCAACGAGCCACTCGTCGCGCAGGTGGTGGCCTCCGGACCGGACCACGATTTCGAGTCCATCCGCAATACGTACTTCGCGGCCATCGCCAACGCGCGCGAGCGCGTATGGATCACGACGCCGTACTTCGTGCCCGACGAGGCAGTTCTGACTGCGCTGTGCACGGCCGCCCTGCGCGGAGTCGACGTGCGGGTCCTGGTGCCGCGCCGCGGCGACTCGCTCCTGGTGACGCTGGCCGCGCGCAGCTACTACGAAGATCTGCTGCACTCCGGCGCCAAGGTCTTCGAGTACACGCCCACCATGCTCCACGCCAAGACCATGCTGGTGGATCACGATCTGTCGATCATCGGCACTGCCAACCTCGACAACCGCAGCTTTCGCCTGAACTTCGAGGTCTGCGTTTGCGCCTTCGGCAACGCCATGAACGACGAGCTCGCCCGGGTCTTCGACGAAGACCTGACGCAATCCGAGCAAGTGAAGCGCAGCCGCCGCGTTCGACTCCCCTGGCACCAGCAGCTGGGCGAAGCCGGCGCCCGGCTCCTCTCCCCGGTTCTCTAGGGAAATTCGACACATCGGCGCCGATAGACCGTTTTGCGCCGCTCCGCGTCGGATCCCCATGCGCAGCGACTTCGTGCTCCTCGGTCTCCTGGTTCTGGTCCCTTCGTGTACGCCGTCGGGAAGTCCGCGCGACTCCGCTTCCACCACCGCGAGCGCGGCAGTCACCACGGCGCTCCCTGCGCCGTCGGCGGTTGCGCCCGGCCGCTCGCGACTCGCGGACCTTGCGCCGGTGCACCCTGCCGCCAAGCGCGGCGCGTGCCCGTTGACCATCGAGCCGGGCGTGGGCATCGGCGGCGTCGAGCTCGGATACACGATGCGCGACCTCGAAGCCTTGGGTCTGCCCATCGCGCAGGAGGACCGCTCGACGGTGGTCACGGTGGGTGCGATGAAGGCCTCGCTGCTCCAGGGCAAGGTCGTCGACGTCTGGATCGACGACGTTCGCCGGGTCGACGACTGCATCGCGCTGGGCGGAAAGGCCATCGGACGCTCCGCCCCCTACGAGGCGTTTCGGGAGCGGGTATCGAAGTGCGTGGCCGAGGCGCCGCGGGAAGGCGGCTCGTTCGAACGCTGCGAGGGCGGCGGGCTATTCCTCGGTCGCGGCATGGGAACGTTTCTGCAGATTCGCGTTCGCCCCAAAGGCGACGACCTCACCCTCGACAACCTGGCGGTCGCGCTCGAAGACGACGGAAGCTCGGTCGCGCTCGACCCCAAGGTGCGCGCGAGGCTCCTCGAGACCTGCCTCGACCGCCGGGAGCTGGCGGGGTACTGGCACGCCGACAAACCCGGCCGCGGGACGCTCAAGATCGTGAAGACCGATCTCGTCCCCGGCACGCCCTCCTTCAAGATGTTCGGGTCCCCGGTGGAGTGGGTGGAACGAGGCGCCAAGGGAGAGTCGTACGTCGAAGTTCGCGGCTTCTCCGCCACCCGCTCCAAGCTCACGCTCTCTCTCGCCTACCCCATCGACGGCGTGGTCGCGGTGGCGACCTTTCGCCCCGCGGGCACCGATTGGACGCTGGAGCAACTCTCCGTGTCCGAACGGTAGCGCGTCGATTTTCGTGCACCCGGATGCGACCACCTGTGTCAACGGGGTGGAGGTTACTCATGAAGAACATCGCAGCGGCGCTGACCGCGTCCGTGCTCGCCCTCGTCTCGGCAACCGGTTGTGCGGTCGATAGCGGAAACGCCGACGAAGATCCGTCCGCCGCCGACGACCTGGCGCAGGTCTCCCAGGCTTTCAACACCGACTTCTGCGCGACGGGCACCGACGCCAACGACACCGAGAACATCACCGTGTCCGGCCAGCGCGCGAACTTCTCGCGCGGCCCAGGCTGGATGAACGGGAGCTCGCTCTGCCCCGAGCCGCGAAAGACGACGATCGTCGACTTCAACGTCAACAGCTCTCACAACGAGTACGAGTACGAGTTCTTCACCAGCGCCGACTGGGGGGGCACCATTCCCGTCGCCGACTGCACTGCGACGAAGATCTACACGCGCATCCAGTACAAGGACCGACAGACCGGCGCTTGGGTGCAGACCGACTACGACGAATCGGCTGGTGTCGTGAAGGCGCGCATCGTGAATGGCATCGTGGAGGCGTACTGTGATCCTCCGAGCTATGCCGGCCACTTCCGCAATCTCCGGAGCAGCGCCTACGGCGACGTCCTGACACAAACCTTCCGGGTTCGAACCTTCGCCGAGAAGAAGAGCGGGTACTACCCGCTCGTGCGTATCCAAGGGCACAATCTCGGCGACTACTGAACGGGGCAGTCTCTTTTCGAAACCTCACCCCACTGAACGGGTCGGAATCTGTTTCGAAACCTCACCCACGGAACAGGTCGGAATCTGTTTCGAAACCTCACCCCCAACCCCCTCTCCCTGAAGGGAGAGGGGGCGAGACTGACATCCGGGAGAAGTCGCTGACTCTACCGGCGAGACGAGAACGGCACGGGCACGTGGAGACACGAGACCGACCGCGAAGCGGGAGGTCCCCGACCGCGAAGCGGGAGGTCCCCGACCGCGAAGCGGGAGGTCCCCGACCGCGAAGCGGGAGGTCCCCGACCGCGAAGCGGGAGGTCCCCGACCGC
>Ga0075163_10002332_pt1 | contig 25609 bp, 22 predicted proteins | sample JI1023141ADNA_FD_71478 | JGI IMG/M metagenome (GOLD analysis project Ga0075163, IMG submission 71478) | Wastewater effluent complex algal communities from Wisconsin, to seasonally profile nutrient transformation and Carbon sequestration -... | ecosystem: Engineered > WWTP > Effluent > Algae... | reverse complement strand
GGCCGCGCTGCGGTTGTCCACCCAGCTGCGCGAGGCCGTCGAGCTGCGCTTCGGGCAATTCGAACCCGAGCAGGTGGCGCAGCTCGGCCGCACCGGGGTACCCGATGCCCTCACCGCGGGCGCCGAGCTGGTGCGCAGCCAGCTGAACAGGAGCTCGCCCATCCTGCGGCACACGGTCCGGCTCACCGCCGCCACCGCGGTCGGTGTGACGCTGTGGCGATTCGGCGCAATGCCGCACGGTGTCTGGGTGCCGCTCACCGTGCTGATGGTGCTGCGACCCGAGACCGCGCACACCTACACCCGATGCGTGGCGCGCATCGGCGGCACCGCGGCCGGAGTGGCCGGTGCCGCGCTGCTGGCCTCGCTGGCCGAACCGAGTGCGCCGGCCGCCGCGCTGTTGGCGGTCGGTTTCCTGGCGCTGGGCTATCTCACCGCCGAATACAGCTTTCTCGGCGTCAACACCGCCATCGCCGGAGCACTGGTCTTCCTGATCGGCACCGCCGGCCCCGGCGGGGCCGATGCCATCGGTGATCAGCTGCTGGCGGTGGTGACCGGCGGCGGGTTGGCCGTGGCGGTTCACGTACTGGTGCCCGACAACGCGCTGGTCCGCTTGCGGCAACGCGCCGGCGAACTGCTCAAGACCGAGATCGACTACGCGGCAACCGTGGTCAGGGCATTCGTGCACGACCTCGATCACCCGAAGGAACAGCTGGAATCGGCGTGGGGGCGCGCGGTCAGCGCACGCGCCGCGTTCGAAGCCACCGCGGGCGCCACCGGCACCGAATCCGGACCGCTACGGCGTTGGATGCGCTCCTACCGTGCCGCGCTGAACTCGGTGACCACATCGTGCGCCGCCCTGGAGGCACATCTGCCGCCACACCCGCCACCGCAGCTGAACCGCGAATTCGTGGCCGCCGTCGATGATTACGTCAAGGCACTGTGCGGGGAACCCGCCACCCCGGCCGCGCCGTGGAGTGTCGACACCGACGCGCTGCTCGCGGCCAGCGCCGGCGTCCGCGACGCCGCCGCGTCACTGACCGATGCACACGCCGCCGAGCGGCTGCTGGTCGGCGAGATCGCCACCATCACCGGGGTGGTCACCGAGATCGCAACGCGCGATATCGGATTGTCTAGTCCCGGGCCCACTTCGGCCGGATGAACACGCCTTCGGCCTGCACCGTGGGGCCCTCGGCGTCCGAGATGAAGCCGGCAGCATAGGTTTTCACACCCTCGGTACGAACGATGGCTGCCTCGACATGCAATGCTCCGAGCGGAGTCGGACGCAGGTAACGCATGCTGATGGTGCCGGTCAGCCGCGGGCTGTGCGCCGGGCTGGCCGACTCGCCGAGCACATGGTCGAGGATCATCGCCGCCACTCCCCCGTGCACGTGACCCGGCGGGCCTTCGTAGGCGGCACCGAGGGTGAACTCAGCGGACACCCGACCGTCGTCCTCGTGCCGGACCTGCAGTGGCGGGGCTATCGGGTTGCGCAGTCCGATCACGGCGTTACCCCAGGGCATCCGGTCACCGTGTGCGGTGAACCGCACGCCGAACGGGCCGTCGAGCTGTTCGCTGCGCAGTGCCGCCGTCGCCGCATCGATCTGCGCCTTGGCAGCCGCGACCGTCTCGGCGTCGGCCGCGGTACGGATGGTCGCGTCGATGAGTTCTCGAACCGACTCGGTGAGTGGTCGATAGATGAGGCGCAGGCGCTCGACATCCTCGGCACTGAGGTCCTCGAGAGTGAAGTCCAACATCCAAGAACTAGAACACGTTCTACCCGTGCTGTCGAGTCGCCGCAGGTGGGCCGACACGACAGCACACCACCGAACTTCCTACGATGGCCACTGAGCCGGTACACGCCGGTATGAGGGGGCACCGAACCGGCCATGGCGGCACCCAGAATGGACGGATCCCGGCACGGGTCGCCCGCGACGCTCTTCGACGTGGCCGGCAGCCGACTGCGCGCCGCCATTCTCAGCGGCGCACTGGGGCCCGGCGAGAAACTCGTCGAAGAACAGCTGTGCGCCGATTTGGGCATCGGCCGGGCGCCGCTGCGGGAGGCATTACGACTGCTGACCCAGCAAGGGCTCGTCGAGCGGCTCCCACGGCGCGGATCACGGGTGGCCGAGTGGTCGCCGGACGAGATCCTGCAGTTGTTCGCGCTGCGACACGTGCTGGAACGCCATGCCATCGAAACCGCACTGCCGTTGGCCGACCCCCGGACGGCCCTGCAACCGGTGCGTCGGGTGCTGGAGGAAATGAGCAGTGCCACCGACGACCTGGAGCGCGACGATGCGCATCGCCGGTTCCATGCCGCCGTGGTCGGACTGGCGGGCCAACGCCAACTCGACATCGCGCTGGAACCGATCCTGCTCAAGCTGCAGCTCCCGATGGCGATGAACCTGCGCGAGGAGGCCCGGCACCACCGGTCCAGCGACGGCATCGACCGGCACTTGGCAATCCTCACCGCTTTGGAGAGCAACGACTCGGGCACCGTGATCGCCGCGCTGGCCGATCACGGACACCTGCAGTACCTGAATCTGCCGCCCAATCGCTAACACGATCGACACATGGGCGTTCCGTGAACGCCATCATTTTGTCGACAATTTCCTTCTATGGGTTTCGAAGTGCACGGCCCGTCCATCGGACCATCGGTGGCGGAGATCCTCGCCTCACACGCCGGCGGGACCGGTTCGCCGAGTAAGACCGCCGCACGGGTGGCCGATGCCATCGCTGCCCGAGGCGATGACGGGACCTGGCTGTCCACCGTCGCGCGGGAGGATCTGCTCGCCGCCGCGGCGGACATAGAGAGCCGCCCCGGGGCCCGCATGCTGCCGTTGTACGGCGTGCCGTTCGGGGTCAAGGACAGCATCGATGTCGCGGGGGTGCCCACCACGCTGTCGTGCCCGGACTACTCCTATGTCGCCGAGCGCACCGCGCCGGCGGTGCAGCGGCTACTCGACGCCGGCGCACTCTATGTCGGCAAGACGAATCTGGACCAGTTCGCCACCGGGCTCAACGGCACACGGACCCCGTACACGGTGCCGCGCAGCGTGTACGGCGGCGAGATGATCTCCGGCGGTTCCAGTTCGGGTTCGGCATTGGCGGTGGCACTCGGACAGGTTCCGTTCGCCGTCGCGACCGATACCGCGGGCTCCGGGCGGGTGCCCGCCGCCCTCAACGGTGTGGTCGGGTTCAAACCATCGCGCGGGGTGATCAGCACCGTCGGCCTGGTTCCGGCCTGCAAATCGCTGGACTGCATCAGCCTGATGGCCGGCTGCATCGCCGATATCGACACCGTCTTCGACGTGATGTCCGGTCGCGACGACGACGATCCGTGGTCGCGGGCCCGCGGCGCGCGCCACGACGGTCACCCGATCCGGGTCGGCCTGCCACCGGTGGACGATCTGGAGTTCTTCGGCGATGACGCGATGCGGGCGGCGCACCTGAGCTTCCGCGAACAGCTCAGCCGGCAGGTGAGCGTGGTCGAGGTGTCACTGGAGCCGTTCCTGGCCGCGGGGGAACTGCTCTACCAGGGGCCGTGGGTGGCCGAGCGTCTGGTCGAGTTCGGGGATTTCCTTGCCAGCCGTCCCGATTCGATCCACCCGGTGGTGCGTGACATCTTCCGCGGCGGGCTGGACTACACCGCCGTCGATGCGTTCGCCGCGCTGCAGCGCCTGGCCGAACTGAAGGCGCACGTCGCCAGGGTATGGCAGACGATGGATGTGCTTGTGCTGCCCACCATCGGCACCACCTTCACGGTGGAGCAGGTGCTGGCGCGTCCGATCGAGGCCAACACCGTGCTCGGGCACTACACCCACTTCGGAAACCTGCTCGACCTGCTCGGCATCGCGGTGCCGGTGGGCACCACCACCGACGGCCGCCCGCACAGCGCCATGCTGCTGGGCAACGCCGGCTCCGATGACACCGCGCTGGCGCTGGCCGCGCACCTTCTCGACGAACCCCGCACCGTCGCGCAGCCACCGTCCACCACACGTCACAAGGAGCAGGTATGAATCCCATCACGGTGCCCGCCGAGCCCTCGGCATTCCCGCTGATCCCCGGTCAGACCGCGCTGATCGTCATCGACATGCAACGGGACTTCCTGCTGCCCGGTGGGTTCGGCGAGAGCCTGGGCAATGATGTCGGACAACTGCTCAAGGTCGTGCCGCCGTTGGCAGCATTGATCGCGGCGGCCCGCGACGCGGGAATCCTGGTGATCCACACCAGGGAGGGCCATCTTCCGGATCTGTCGGACTGTCCGCCGGCCAAGCTGAACCGCGGCGCCCCGTCGCGACGCATCGGCGATCCCGGAAAGTACGGTCGCATCCTCATTCGCGGCGAGTACGGCCATGACATCGTCGACGAACTCAGCCCTGTCAACGGTGAAGTGGTGATCGACAAGCCGGGCAAGGGCGCCTTCTACGCCACCGATCTACAGGACGTTCTCACCGCCGCCGGCGTCACCCAATTGCTCGTCACCGGTGTCACCACCGAGGTGTGCGTACACACCACCACCCGTGAGGCCAACGATCGCGGTTACGAGTGCCTGGTGGTATCCGACTGCGTGGGTTCGTATTTCCCGGAATTCCAGCGGGTGGGGCTGGACATGATCAAGGCCCAGGGGGGCATCTTCGGCTGGGTCGCCGACAGCACCGCCGTCATTCCCGCGCTCCACACCCTCGCGCTGTCCGCCGCCTGAAAGGACCTCCCGATGAGCACCGAGATCGCCGATCCCCCCGTCGAACCGTCCCCCGCCGCACCGGCGCCCACGGTGGCGTGGTGGACCCGCGGCGACACCAATGCCTTCTTCGGCCTGGGCTTCAACATCCTGGTCAACGTCCTCACCCTGACCGGGCTGATGATCGGCGTCATCGCCGTCCCGGCCGGTGACGTGCTGGGCACGGTCCTTCCCGCGCTCGGTGTCGCACTGATCCTGGGCAACCTGTACTACACCTTCCTGGCACGACGACTTGCCAAGCGGGAGAACAGGTCCGATGTCACGGCGCTGCCGTACGGCCCGTCGGTCCCACACATGTTCATCGTGGTGTTCGTCGTCATGCTGCCGGTGTACCTCAACACCGACGATGCGGTGCAGGCCTGGTCTGCCGGGTTGGCGTGGGCCTTCATGATCGGCGTGATCGTGATGATCGGCGCCTTCGTCGGTCCGTACATCCGCAAGCTGACCCCGCGGGCGGCCATGCTCGGCACCTTGGCGGGTATCTCGATCACTTTCATCTCGATGCGACCGGCCGCGCAGATGTGGGAGGCGGCCTGGATCGGCCTGCCCGTGTTGGCCATCATCCTGATCGGGTTCTTCACCGACGTGAGACTGCCGTTCGGCATTCCGGTCGGGTTGGCGGCGCTGCTGGTGGGCACCGCGATCGGCTGGATCGGAGGCTACATGTCGGCTCCCGATGTCGGGCAGGCCTTCTCCGATATCGCCGTCGGCGTACCCGACCTGCGCCTGGACCTGTTGTTCTCCGGACTGTCCAACCTGGCGCCACTACTGGGCACCGCAATTCCATTGGGGGTGTACAACTTCACCGAGGCGATGAGCAATGTCGAGAGCGCGGCGGCCGCCGGTGACAACTACAACCTGCGCAGCGTGTTGCTGGCCGACGGCGCGGGTGCGGTCGTCGGATCCGCCTTCGGGTCGCCGTTCCCGCCCGCGGTGTACATCGGTCACCCCGGCTGGAAGGACGCCGGCGGCCGGGCGAGCTACTCGCTGGCCAGCGGACTGATGATCGGAATCTTCTGTTTCGTCGGCCTGTTCGGCATCTTGGACGCGCTGCTGCCGGTGCCCGCGATCGTGCCGATCCTGCTCTACATCGGGCTGCTCATCGGGGCGCAAGCGTTCCAGGCGGTCCCGCGTCTCCATGCGATCGCGGTCGTCGCCGCGCTGCTACCCAACCTCGCCGAATGGGCCAAGACGCAGGTCGACAACGCGCTCAATGCCGCGGGCACCTCGGCATCCGAGGTCGGCATGGAGGCGCTCAACGGCGCCGGCGTGGTCTACGAGGGGCTCAAGACCCTCGGCGAGGGCGCGGTGCTCGTCGGCCTGATCCTCGGCACCATGGTGACCTTCATCCTGGACAAGAAGTTCCACTATGCCGCGATCGCGGCGATTGTCGGTGCGGTGCTGAGCTTCATCGGGCTGATCCACGCCCCCGAGGTCTCCTGGGCGGCCAGTCCCGCAGTGGCCCTCGGCTATGTGTTCTTCGCCGTGGTCTGCCTGGCGTACTCGCTGTTACCCGGCGCCAAGGACCCGGTGGTGGTCGACGAGTCGGATATCGTCGCCGGCCACTGAACCGGCCGGGCTGCGGCGGGAATCACACGTGCGACGGCAGGTGTCATAGATAACCTAAGCTTTCGTAGTCATGTGTCTACGAAGTCGCCTACGCTGTGCCTCATGGCTGCACGCACACACAGCGCCGACCCGCGCGCCGAGCGGGTTCGCACCCTCCTGCACGACGCCGCATTCGCACTGGCCCACGAACACCCGGTCGACGAACTCACCGTGGCCACCATCGTGGGCCGCGCGGGTGTCAGCAGGCAGGTGTTCTACCAGCACTTCCGTGACCGCGACGACGCCGTCGCCGCGGCCTTCTCGGTGGCCTTCGGACAGGCGACGGCCGACATCGGCGGGGATCCGCGGGCCCGCATCATGCGCCTGTTCGACTTCGCCGGGGAACACCGGGCCATGTACCGCAACGTGGTACCCAGTTCGGTCACCCAGCGCGTGGTCAGTGCCTTCCGCGCCGAACTCACGCCCGCCTGCGCCGAGATCGCGCGGGCCGGGACCGGCCCGGGCGGCACCGTGCCACAGATCGCCGGGCTGACCGTCGAGGCGGTGACCCGCTTCCTGGTGGGCGGCTTCATGGAGGTACTGCGGTCCTGGATGGAGGAGCCCGCCGAGGAACCGTCGACCCGCGACACCGCCCGGCTACGCGACCGGGTCGCCGCCGCGTTCGACACCGTCAACGCACTGCTCACCGTGCCCGACTCCACGGGAAGGCGCTGACATGGGTAAGCACAACAGCCCCACCACCACGCACGACAGGCCGCGGGGACACGGGGTCACCGGCACCCAGGTGCGCCATGTCGTGCTGGCGATGCTCACCTTCACACTGCTCGTCCTCGCGATGATCGCCAGCTACGCCGGGGCCTTCGCCAAACCGACCCTGCACCATCTCCAGGTCGCCGTGGCGGCACCTCAGCAGATCGTCGATGCGCTGGATTCGCGCACCGAGCTCGAAGTCACCGCCGTCGGTGACGATGCCGCGGCCCGCGCACTGGTCCTGGAACGCAAGGCCGATGCGGCTTTCGCCGTCGAGCCGAACGGTCGTCTCGACATCTATGTCGCCGGCGGTGGTGGTCGCAGCGTGGCGACCGCCGCCGAGACCGTCGGACGCGCGACGGCGACGGAGGCCGGCCTGGCACCCGTGGTGACCGATATCGCGCCGACATCGGCCGGCGACCCGTCCGGCACGGTCGAGTTCTATGCCGTCATCTTCGTGTCCATCGGCGCCTCGGTGGGTGCCGCGGCGTTCGGCCGACTGGTCGGCGCGGTGCGGCAACCCTGGACGCTGGGACTGCGCACCCTCACCCTGTCCGCCTATTCGGCGCTGCTGGCCGGAGTGGTCACCGTCTATGTGGATGCCGCGCTCGGCGCACTCACCGGCCATCCCTGGCAGGTGTTCGGCGCGCTGTGGCTCTATGCGATGGCCGTCGGCGGCGCTGTGACCGGTGTGGCGGCCGCCTTCGGAACGGCCGCGGCGATGGCGGTGACCGCGTTCCTGGTGATCGTCGGCAACGCGGCCGCGGCCGGACCGATCGGACGCCCGCTGCTGTCCGGCTTCTATACGACTTTCAATCATGTCGTTCCGCAGGGATCCGGGGTGTCCCTGCTGCGCAGCATCGAGTACTTCGATGGCCGTGGTGCGCTGACACCGCTTGCGACGCTGATGGTTTGGGCTGCAGTGGGATGTGTGTTCGCGGTCGTCGCGACCACCGTGCGGTTGCCCGCCGCGCAGCAGTTGCGGCAACGCCTCGCCGGGCGCACCTGAACCGAACTATCGTTCTCGCCATGAGCGAGCCGTATTACGACCTGGGGTCATTTCACCGGCCGGTCGACACCGCGGCTCCGCAGGCCCAGGTGTGGTTCGACCGCGGACTGGTGTGGGCGTATGCGTTCAATCACGAAGAAGCGGTGCGCTGTTTCGAACGAGCGCTGGAGCACGACGGCGACCTGGCGATCGCGCGGTGGGGCATCGCGTACGCCGTCGGGCCGAACTACAACAAGGCGTGGGAGGCGTTCGATCCGATCGACCTCGCGGGCGCACTGGAACGGGCCCGGGCCGAGCTGGCCACCGCCGCCGCTGGGCGCGCCTCGGCCACCGAGCGCGCCCTCATCGCGGCACTGACGCAGCGCTTCCCCACCGACGACCCGACCGACGAGGCGGCTCTCGCCGCAGGCCACCTGGCGTACGCCGATGCCATGTCCACGGTGCTGGCGAGCCACCCCGACGATGTCGACGTGCAGGCGTTGACCGCCGATGCCCTGCTCAACGTCACCGCATGGGCTTTGTGGGACAGCACAACCGGGGAGCCCGCCGCCGGATCCCGGGTGGTCGAGGCGACGCGCATTCTCGATGCCGCCCTGGGCACACCGGCCGGACGCGCACACCCGGGCGTGCTGCACCTCTACATCCACGCGATGGAGATGTCGACGCACCCGGAGGCGGCGTTGCCGGCGGCGAACCTGTTGCGCGGTCTGGTACCCGACGCCGGCCATCTCCAGCACATGCCGAGCCATATCGATGTGCTGTGCGGCGACTACCGCTCCTCGGTGATCGCCAATCAGGCCGCCGTGCGCGCCGACCGCAAGTTCGTCGACCACGCGGGCCCGCTGAACTTCTACTCGCTCTATCGCGCGCACGATCTGCATTTCGTCGTGTACTCCGCCATGTTCGAGGGCCGGTTCCAGATCGCCGACGACGCGGCCGCCGAGCTGGCCGGCCAGCTGACACCCGAGCTGCTGGGCATCGCGTCGCCGCCGATGGCGGACTGGCTGGAAGCGTTCACTCCGCTGCGGGTGCACGTGCTGGTGCGGTTCGGGCGATGGGACGACCTCATCGCCATGGCGCTGCCCGCGGACCAGCAGCTCTACTGCACCACCACCGCGACCATCCACTATGGCCGCGGCGTCGCGTACGCCGCAACGGGCCAGTTACCTCAGGCTCACACCGAACGAGAGGCGCTTGCTGCGACGTACGCACGTATCCCCGATTCCCGCTACCTGTTCAACAACACCAGCCGGGACATTCTTGCGATTGCGGTCGCCATGCTGGACGGCGAAATCGCCTACCGCGAAGGACGATTCGAGGGGGCGTTCGCACACCTGCGGCGCGCCATCGCACTCGACGACGCGCTGCCCTATGACGAGCCGTGGGGCTGGATGCAGCCGACTCGGCATGCCTACGGGGCGCTGTTGCTCGAACAGGGGCACGTCGCGGAGGCGGCCGCGGTGTATGCCGCCGACCTCGGGCTCGATGACACCTTGCGCCGGTCGTGCCAGCACCCCGGAAACGTCTGGAGCCTGCATGGATACCACGAATGCCTGCGCAGACTGGGCCGCGATGACGAGGCCGACATCGTCGCCCGGGAGCTCGAATCTGCGTTGACGCGCGCCGATGTTCCGGTGTTGGCGTCGTGCGCATGCCGCCTCGATGTCACGGACCAGCCGAGCGGATGTTGCGATTAAATGAATTTGCTTGCCTCTCAACGTGTCATGCCACCATTTGCCGTGGTTAGGGCTAGTGTTGACGGTAGAAGCGATACGGGGGCGTGCACACATCTGCGAGAGGTGCTGCCTTCCGCTGTGGAGAGGACGCCCGATGACGTGCGAACGCCATGCTGAAGATCCGTTGTTCGCCCTGGTCCGGATGATCCGGGGTGCCGTCGAGGAGCCGGTGCGCTCGGCGGGTGGCAACGACCACGACCTCGAGGCGATCGCGGTCGCGGCGGCCTATGCCGCTTGGTGCTGGGGCTCCGCCCCCACCGCCGACGCCGAGCCGCCCGGCCTGGCGCGCATGCCCGCGTAAACTGCCGGTGTGCCGATCAGCGACGCCCGCGCCGCGCGAAGCGGCGTGTCGCCCGTGACCGATCCCGGCTGGGTGCAGCACGCCATCTGGTGGCAGATCTATCCGCTGGGGTTCGTCGGGGCGTTCCCCGCCGAACCACCGCCGGCTGCGGATGAGCACCGGCTGCTGCGCATCGTCGAATGGCTGGACCACGCAGTCGAACTGGGGGTCTCCGGTGTCGCGCTGGGTCCGGTGTTTGCCTCCCGCACCCACGGCTACGACACCACCGACCATCTGCGGATCGACCCGCGCCTCGGCGACGACGGCGACTTCGATGAGTTGATCAGCGAATGCCGACAGCGCGGTCTGCGGGTGCTACTCGACGGCGTGTTCAACCATGTGGGAACCGATTTCCCGCGCTACCGTGCGGCCCTGGCAAATGGCCCCGATGACTGGTTTCGCAGACACCGCAACGGATTTGCCACCTTCGAGGGTCACGGTGAACTGATTGCCCTCAACCATGAGAACCCCGAGGTCGTCGCGTACACGATCGAGGTCATGGACCACTGGCTGGGTCGCGGCGCGGACGGCTGGCGCCTGGACGCGGCCTACGCCGTGGCACCGTCGTTCTGGGCCGCGGTGCTGCCGGAGGTTCGACGCAGGTATCCCGAGGCATGGTTCGTCGGCGAGGTCATCCACGGTGACTACTCGGCGCTGCTGCAGGCGGGCACCTTGGACTCGCTCACCCAATACGAGCTGTGGAAGGCGATCTGGAGCAGCCTCAACGACGCCAACTTTCATGAACTCGACTGGGCGCTGCAGCGGCACAACGAGTTTCTGGACACCTTTGTCCCGCTCACGTTCATCGGCAACCATGACGTGAGCAGGATCGCCAGCCAACTCGACGATGCACGCCACCTCGAACACGCGTTGGTGCTGCTGCTCACCACCGGTGGGACACCGAGCATCTACGCCGGCGACGAGTGGGCCTGGCGGGGTGTCAAGGAGGAGCGCGCCGGTGGTGATGACGCGGTGCGCCCCGAATTCGGCCGACCGCAGCCAGGCCCGCACGACACGCTGTCGTTGCACCAGTATCTGATCGGCCTGCGGCGCCGGAACCCGTGGTTGCACACCGCAACCACCGAAGCGCTACAGCTGACCAACACCGGCTACGTCTACCGAACCCGTGCCGGTGACCGGGCGCTGGTGGTGGCGCTCAACATCGACGACAAGCCGTTGTCGGCGCAGCTAACCGCCGCGGGTCGGATCATCGCCGGATCCGGGGCACCACCCACCGAGCGCGTCCAGCAGCTCGTGGTGCCCCCGCACGGATGGGTGATCGTCGAGCCGGGCTGACCCCGGCCGGGATCAGCCGGGCGTCTCGTCGCACTCCGACCACGTGTAGCGCTGCTCGGCGGCGGTTCCGCCACCGAGCATGAAGGCCCGGTGGTGACGGTCGGCGCGGCCGATGGCCGCCATCCAGGTGAATACGGTGCTGACCCGGTTACTGAGCCCGGTGAGGAACGCGATGTGGATGAACCCCCACCCCAGCCAGCCGGCGAACCCGGAGACACGCAGCGGGCCGACCTGCAGCAGCGCGTTGCCGCGGCTGATGTAGGCCGCGGAACCCACATCCCGGTAGCGGTAGCGCCGGCGCGGGCCGCCGGCGAGGTCGCGGCGCACACAGGCGGCCACGTGCAGACCGCCCTGCATGGCGTTCTCGGCGACACCCGGGAGGTCATCGCGGCCCACCAGATCTCCGACGACGAAGACCTCGGGATGCCCGGGCACCGACAGATCGGGTTCGACGCTGATCCGGCCGGCCCGGTCGGTGTCGGCGCCCAGCACGTCGGCGACATGCCGCGCGAACGGCACGGCCTCCACGCCGGCGGTCCACAACACGGTGCGCGCGGCGTGCTGTTGGGCCGGCCCACCGGCCTTCGGTGTGACCGTCACCCCGTCGCGGTCGACATCGGTCACGTGCACGCCCATGTGCAACTCGACGCCGAGCGACCGCAGCGTGCGGGCCGCCTTGTCGGCAAGGCCGGGGGCGAAACTCTTGAGCACCCGGTCTCCGCCGTCGAACAACAACACCTTGGCGTCCTCGGGGGCGATGCTGTGGAACTCATTGGCCAGCGTCCGACTGGCCACCTCGCGGATCTGTCCGGCGAGCTCCACCCCGGTCGGGCCGCCACCGGCCACCGCGAATGTCAGCCAGCTGTCCCGCTCGGGCCCTGGCGGCAGCGTCTCGGCGATCTCGAATGCGGTGAACAGCCGCTGACGGATGCACAGCGCGTCGTCGAGTGTCTTCATCCCCGGTGCCCATTCCGCGAAATGCTCCTTGCCGAAATAGGACTGCTTCATGCCGGCGGCCACCACCAGGACGTCATAGCTCACCGTGAAGGTGGTCTCGTCGGGACGCATCGCCGTGACGGTGCGGGCGCCCGGGTCGAGCCGGATCGCTTCACCGAGCAGGGTGGTCACATTGCGGTGGCGGGCCAACTCCTCGCGCAGCGAACGACTGATGTGCCCGATGCTCAGGGTGCCGGTGGCGCACTGGTATAGCAACGGCTGGAAGATATGGCCGGCGCCGCGGTCGAGCAGGGTGACATCGACATCGCGCCCGCCCAGCCTGCGGGCGCAGAACAGGCCGCCGAATCCGCCGCCGATGATGAGCACTTTCGTGCGTTCGCCGCTCATCGTTTCGACACTAACCGCACGCGCCGTGGATGGTCTCGTGCCCGAGTCGCAATCGTTAGCAACCCGCGACCACACCACGCCGCACTGTTACGCGTGTGACTAGTGAGGCGCATGTTCAACTACCTCACGAAGAAAGCAGCGGCGCTTGCTTAACACGTGAAGAAAGGTGGGTTGGTTGCCGTTATGAAGTTCATCAGAAATATCCGAGGCGGACTGCTGCGCAGGGCGGCGGTGGTCGCCGCTTCAGTCCTGGTGCTGCCCGGGCTGATCGGCTTCGCCGGGGGTTCGGCGACCGCTGGAGCATTCTCGCGTCCGGGCCTGCCCGTCGAATATCTGGATGTGTTCTCCCAGTCCATGAACCGCAACATCCGGGTGCAGTTCCAGGGCGGCGGACCGCACGCGGTGTACCTGCTCGACGGTCTGCGCGCTCAGGACGACTACAACGGCTGGGACATCAACACCGCCGCATTCGAGTACTACTACCAGTCCGGCCTGTCGACCGTCATGCCGGTCGGCGGCCAGTCGAGCTTCTACAGCGACTGGTATCAGCCGTCGAAGGGCAACGGCCAGAACTACACCTACAAGTGGGAGACGTTCCTGACCCAGGAACTGCCCACCTACCTCGAGGCCGCCAAGGGCGTGTCGCGGGTGGGCAACGCCGCCGTCGGCATCTCGATGGCCGGCAGCGCGGCACTGACCTACGCGATCCACCACCCGCAGCAGTTCATCTATGCGGCGACGCTGTCGGGATTCTTGAACCCGTCCGAAGGCTGGTGGCCGATGCTGATCGGTCTGGCCATGAACGACTCCGGCGGCTACAACGCCGAGAGCATGTGGGGCCCCTCGAGTGACCCGGCGTGGAAGCGCAACGACCCGATGGTCAACATCAACCAGCTGGTCGCCAACAACACCCGGGTCTGGATCTACTGCGGCACCGGCACCCCGTCGGATCTCGATGTCGGCGCCAACGGCGCGAACCTGATGGCCGCGCAGTTCCTGGAGGGCTTCACGCTGCGCACCAATATCGCCTTCCGCGACAAGTACATCGCCGCCGGAGGTACCAACGGCGTGTTCAACTTCCCGCCGAACGGGACGCACAGCTGGGGCTACTGGGGACAGCAGCTGCAGATGATGAAGCCGGACATCCAGCGTGTGCTGGGAGCTCAAGCCGTCGCCTAGCGCGAGCTCGATCCACAAAACCCAGGGAGCCTGCCGTACCCCCCGAACGGCAGGCTCCCTGCTTTTGTGTGTGCCGGGCGGCGATTCGGGCCGACTGGTCTGCACGCCCGCCCTACAGTTCAGTGATGGCAGCCGACAACCAGGGCACCGCACCGACAACGCACATCCAGCACCGCGTCGATCCCGGGGCGTTGGCGCTGGCCACGGTCGGCGGGGCGGTCGCCTTCATCTTCGCCGGCGACGACTGGGACATCCTGGCCGTCGTCATTGGTTTGATGCTGCTGTTGATCCTGCTCGCCCACCATCACCCTGCCCCGACCAACGGCAGCCCGCGCTCCTACCTGCTGCGCGGGGCCTTCGGCGCCACAACGGGTCTCGCGTTCAGCATCGCCGTCGCCCCGGCCATCGAATACGGCATCGTCACCCCCTACTTCCACAGCGAGAACGACGAAGGGTTGTCGATGGACGCCTGGAACACCACCGTTGCGCTGTCGGGTGTGTGGATCGTCGCGGCGATCCTGCTCGCGGTATCCGAGCCGCGGATCGCCCGCTGGCTGGACCGGGTGCGTTGACCCGACGCCACCACGCACCGCGCCTGGCGCACCGGAAAATCGGTTGCATCGCCACAGGAAGCGGCGTTGAGTTGGCGGTATGGCCGATCATCCCCAGCACGGGAACCGCTGGGATAGTCTGCGCGCCAATGCCATCGGATCCATGTGGGGGCGAACGGTGGCCAGGTTGCCCGAGAACCCGACGACACCGCGCGTCGTTCACCGTGAGTCGTCTGTTGTTTTCCGTGCCGGCACGGCCGAGTCGCTCGATGGCTCGTCTTCGGCCAGCGGGTCCGTCGGCTCGGTGATGGAGAGCTCCCCGGTGGCCGGGTGAATCTCCCAGTCCGCGGGGGCAATGGTCCGGACCGACACCAGGCCGGCCATGGTGGCCGAGACATCGTGCCGGCGATGGGCCGGTAGCAGATCAGGTGTGCTGACGTGGAGCAGCCGCGGTGTGGTGGCGAGGTCGTATCGGAACGCCCGCAACATCGCCACGCACGCGGCCACCATCACCAGTGAAAACGGTGCCGCGGTGGCAATCGACGCCGTCTGAAGCGCTGTCAGCGATCCCGCTCCACCCACCAGCAATAAGACCGCAGCGGCCGCACCCTCGAGCACGGCCCAGTAGACGCGGGTCGCTTTCGGCGGATCCAGATCTCCACCCGAACAGAGGATGTCGATGACCAAGGAGCCGGAATCCGATGACGTGATGAAGAAGAACATGATCACCAGCACCGCCAGCACGCTGGTGATGGTGGGCCACGGAAGCGTCGCCAACAACTGGAACAGTGAGGTATTCGAGTCCACGGCCCCGTCGACGAGCATGTCGCCGTCGGTGCGCTGTCGCAGGATCGCCGAGTCACCGAAGATGGTGAACCACAACGACCCGATCACCGTGGGCACCAGCAGGACGGTGGTGACGAACTGGCGGATGGTGCGGCCGCGGGAGATACGGGCGATGAACATCCCGACGAACGGTGCCCAGCTGATCCACCAACCCCAGTAGAAGATGGTCCACGATCCCAACCAGGTGCCGTCACTGAACGGACCCGTGCGCAGGGACAGCTGGGGCAGCGCCTGGGCATACCCACCGAGGTTCTGCACCCACGCCTGCAACAAGAACAGCGTCGGGCCCAGCGCCATGACGAACAGGGCAAGGGCGGCTGCCAGCCCCATGTTGATGTTGGACAACCACTGCATGCCCTTGGCGACACCGCTGACCACCGACAGCGTGGCCAGCGTGGTGATCACCGCAATGAGCACCATGGTCCAGGTGCCGTCCAGTTCGATCCAACCGAGATACTCCAGGCCGGCGCCGATCTGAGTGATGCCGAAGCCGAGTGAGGTCGCCACCCCGAACAAGGTGCCGACGACGGCGACCACGTCGACGGCGTGGCCGATCGGGCCCTCGACACGGTTCTTACCGATGAGTGGCTCCAGCAGCCACCGCACCGACAGCGGGCGCCCCCGTCGGTACGTCATATAGGCCATCCCGAGCCCGACGACGACATAGATGGCCCAGGCGTGCAGACCCCAGTGGAACAACGTGAGCGACAGAGCCTGGTTCGCGGCGGGCGCGGTGGCACCTTCGACGCCCAGCGAGGTGGGCGGATCGATGTAGTGGGTCAGTGGTTCGGCGACCCCGTAGAACACCAGACCGATGCCCATTCCGGCACTGAACAGCATCGCGAGCCACGCCACGAAGGTGAATTCGGGCTCTTCGTCATCGGCTCCGAGCCTGATGGTGCCGATGCGCGATGCGCCGCAATACACCGCAAACAACACGAACCCGGTGGCGACCAGGATGTACCACCACCCGACGGTGGAGGCGATGGCTTCATTGAGACCGGAGAAGGCCCCCTCGGCGGTGGCCGCGAAGACCACCGAGAACACGATGAGACCGATGATCAGCACCGAGGAAGGTATGAACACCTGCGGTTTCAGGGCGCGGAACGCCTTCGGCATCACAGATCGCTCGTCGTCGGGCATCAGCCAACCTCGTCATCGTCTTCGTCTCGTCACGTGCGCCAGTCACGTTCTGGCCATGTGCTGGTGTGCAGACCAGCGAGTGGTCGACCATACCTGCACCTTTGACGGCAACACCAGCCACGGCAACGAGGTCCCCGCACGCGCACGGGCCGGATCACGGGCCGGTCAGACGATGAGACAGACTGCTCAAGGTGAGTCTCAAGATCCGACGCCCGAAGCCGTCGGACCCGGAACCGCCGGTCGACGAGCCGGAATGGTTTCACACCGCGCTGGCCGTCACGCCCGAGCATGCCGCGACCGACGTCCGCGGGTGCCGCATCCATTTGCGGCTGTGGGGCGACACGGATAAGCCGCCGCTGGTCTTCGTGCACGGTGGCGGCGCGCATTCCGGATGGTGGGATCACATCGCTCCCCTGTTCACCGCCACCCACCGGGTGGTCGCGCTCGACCTGAGCGGGCACGGTGACAGTGGTGCGCGCCCGGAATACTCGATGTCGATGTGGGCGCGTGAAGTGCTCGCCGCGGCGGAGGCCTCCGGGTCGACCGCCCGCCCGACCGTCGTGGGTCACAGCATGGGCGGCTGGGTCGGGGCCGCGGCTGCCACCCGGTACGGCAAGCAGATCGACAGCGTTCTGGTGATCGACTCACCGCTGCACGACCGGGTTCCCGAGGAGCCGCGGCTGGCGACCCGGCGCCGGGACACTCCCGGGTACCGCACCGAGGCGGAGATCCTGGCGCGCTTTCGAGCCGTGCCCACGCAACCTGTGACGCTGCCGTTCATCGAACGCCATATCGCCTCGCAGTCCGTGCGCAAGTCCGAGAGCGGGTGGGTGTGGAAGTTCGACCCCGAGATCTTCGGCGGGCTACGGCTGGAGGAGACGCCGGCCGACGAGGAGATCTTGGAGAACGTCTTCGCCCGAATTCCCTGCCGAATAGGGTATTTGCGGTGCCAGAACGGTTTGGTGCCACCGCCGATGGCCGAGCAGATCCGTTCCCTGCTGCAGTTGCGTGGCCCGTTTGTCGAACTCGCCGAGGCCGGACACCACCCGATGCTGGACCAACCGCTCCCCCTGGTGGCGACCATTCGCACCCTGCTCGAGTTCTGGTCCATCACCTAGGTCGACGAGCACCGGGAACAATCCAAGGCTCCCCTGAGTTGAGTCCATCAGAATCAACTTTGGAGGATTGATGCCTGAACCCATCTCCGTCCCTGTCTTGTTCGTCCGTGAGCCGATCCTGCTACCCGGAATGGTGGTGCCCATCGAGCTCGACGACGCCGCGCGGGCGGCCGTCGATGCCGCCCAGTCCAGCGACTCGGGCCAGCTGCTGATCGCCCCGCGCCTGGATGACCGCTACCCCACCTACGGCGTGCTCGCCTCGATCGTGCAGGTCGGCCGCATTCCTGGCGGTGGCGCCGCCGCCGTCGTCAAGGGTGAGCGGCGCGCCCACATCGGCTCCGGGACCACCGGGCCCGGGGCGGCGCTGTGGGTCGAGGTCACCGAGGTGGCCGACGCCGAAGCCACCGAGGAGACCACGACACTGGCCGCCGAGTACAAGAAGCTGCTGCTGGCGATGCTGCAGCGCCGGGAGGCCTGGCAGATCGTCGACGTGGTCAACAAGATCACCGACCCGTCCGCGATGGCCGACACCGCCGGCTACGCGTCCTACCTGACCGATGTGCAGAAGCGCGAACTGCTGGAGACCGAGGATGTGTCGCAGCGGTTGCGTCAACTCATCGCGTGGACCGGTGAACATCTGGCCGAGACGGAGGTCAACGACAAGATCGCCGAGGACGTCCGGGCCGGAATGGACAAGCAGCAGAAGGAATTCCTGCTGCGCCAGCAGCTCAACGCGATCCGCAAGGAACTCGGCGAGTTGGGTCCCGACGGGACCGGGGAAGAAGACGACTACCGGGCCCGCGTCGAGGCCGCCGACCTCCCCGAGAAGGTTCGCGAGGCCGCGCTGCGCGAGGTCGGCAAGCTGGAACGGTCCAGCGACCAGAGCCCCGAGGGCGGGTGGATCCGCACCTGGCTGGACACCGTGCTGGAGCTGCCGTGGAACGAAAGCACCGAGGATGCGACGGATCTGACGTCCGCGCGCGAGATCCTGGATGCCGATCATCACGGGTTGGAGGACGTCAAGGACCGCATCGTCGAATACCTGGCGGTGCGGGCGCGGCGTGCCCAGCGCAACATGTCGGTGGTGGGTGGCCGCGGCTCCGGTGCCGTCATGGTGCTGGCCGGCCCTCCCGGTGTCGGAAAGACCTCGTTGGGCGAGTCGGTGGCACGGGCGTTGGGCCGCAAGTTCGTTCGCGTCGCCCTCGGTGGTGTGCGCGACGAGGCGGAGATCCGCGGGCACCGGCGCACCTACGTCGGTGCGCTGCCCGGCCGTATCGTGCGGGCCATCGGTGAGGCCGGCTCGATGAACCCGGTCGTGCTGCTCGACGAGATCGACAAGGTCGGCTCCGATTACCGCGGCGACCCATCCTCGGCGTTGCTCGAGGTGCTCGATCCGGCGCAGAACCATACCTTCCGCGACCACTACCTGGAGCTGGATCTGGACCTGTCCGATGTGGTGTTCCTGGCGACGGCCAACGTCATCGAGAACATTCCGTCGGCGCTGCTGGACCGCATGGAACTGATCCAGATCGACGGCTACACCGAGGACGACAAGGTGGCCATCGCGCGGGATTACCTGCTGCCCCGGCAGGCCGAGCGGGCGGCGCTGACGTCGGACGAGGTCACGTTGACCGAGGCGGCGCTGCGCAAGATCGCCGCGGACTACACCCGCGAACCGGGGGTGCGGCAGTTCGAGCGGTTGCTGGCCAAGGCGTTGCGCAAGGTGACGACGAAACTGGCTTCCGATGACACTCCTCTGGTGATCGACGAGCCTGATCTCGTTGACTACTTGGGCCGTCCGCGGTTCACGCCGGACTCGGACGAGCGCACCGCGGTGCCCGGCGTGGCGACCGGCCTGGCCGTCACGGGGCTGGGTGGCGATGTGCTCTACATCGAGGCGGGGTCTACCGACGGCGACCCGGGGCTGAAGCTGACCGGCCAGCTCGGTGATGTCATGAAGGAATCCGCGCAGATCGCGCTGTCCTACGTGCGTGCCCACGCCGAGCAGCTGGGTGTCGACCCGAAGGCGCTGGACCGCCAGATCCACGTGCACGTGCCCGCGGGCGCGGTGCCCAAGGACGGTCCGTCCGCGGGTGTGACGATGGTGACGGCGCTGGTGTCGATGGCCACCGGACGTCAGGTCCGCGGTGATGTCGGTATGACCGGTGAGGTCACGCTGAACGGCCGGGTGCTGCCCATCGGCGGTGTCAAGCAGAAACTGCTGGCGGCGCAACGGGCCGGGCTGAAGACGGTGTTCATCCCACAGCGCAACGAGCCCGATCTCGACGAGGTTCCGGCCGAGGTGCTGGCGGCGCTGGAGGTCCGTCCGATGACCGATGTCGCCGAGATCGTCGCGCTGGCGTTGGAGCCGGCGTCCGAGGCGGCCACCGTCGCGGCCTAGCCACAACCGTCGCGAGTCCCCCGCAAGCGGGAGGTGCCCCCAACAAATGGCCGCCAAATCCGTCGGATTTGGCGGCCATTTGCGTCTGCTCGCACGGTTAAGGTGACGCCATGACGGGCAAGACTCATCATTACGAACTGGACATCACCTGGACCGGGAACACCGGGACCGGTACGAGCGGCTACCGCGACTACGCACGCGCCCACGAGATCAGCGCGGACGGCAAGCCCACCATCGCCGGGAGCGCGGACCCGTCGTTCCGGGGCGATCCAGCGCGGTGGAACCCCGAGGAGCTGCTGGTGGCCTCGTTGGCCCAGTGCCACATGCTGTGGGTGCTGTCGCTGTGCGCCCAGGCGGGCGTCACGGTCACCGGCTACGCCGATCACCCGTCCGGCACGATGGCCCAGACCTCGGACGGCAGCGGGTATTTCACCGAGGTGACACTGCGCCCGGTCGTGCAGCTCGCCGATCCTGCGCAAGCCGTCGCGCTGGCCGACATCCATCATCGCGCCCACCAGCTGTGTTTCATCGCGAACTCGGTGAACTTCGAGGTCCGCTGCGAGCCCGCCGACGCTTAAACTCGGCGTATGGCGCTCAAACGCAAGGTCGTGCACACGCTGCAGCGACTCGCGGTCAACCCGATCGGCAGGAAACTCCCGGTAACCATGCTGGAGACGACCGGCCGCAAGTCCGGGCAACCGCGGCGTACCGCGGTGGGCGGCCGGGTCGTCGACGGCCAGTTCTGGATGGTCTCCGAGCACGGTGAACATGCCCACTACGTGCAGAACATCAAGGCGAATCCCGCTGTCCGGGTGCGCATCCGGGGGCGGTGGCGCAACGGTATCGCCCATCTGCTGCCGTCGGACGACCCGATCGCCCGGTTGGCCGAACTGCCGCAGTTCAACAGCGCCGTGGTCCGCGTGATGGGCACCGACCTGCTCACCATCCGCATCGATCTGGACTGACCGATGGCCTACGACGTGGATCTCGCCGAGCGGGTCCGTGAACTGCTGGCCACCGTCGAAGCCGTGGATGAGAAGCGCATGTTCGGGGGCCTGGCCTTCCTGGTGCGCGGTCACATGGCCGTCTGTGTGTCCGGGCAGGGCGGCATCATGGTGCGGGTGCCTGCCGAGGACACCGCGACGCTGTTGAAGCGGGCCCATGTCGAGCCGATGATCATGGCGGGCAAGGAGACTCGCGGCTGGGTCCGGGTGGCCGCGGCGGGCGTGACCACGAGGCGCCAGCTGCAATCATGGGTGGACCGCGGCGCGGGGTGTGCCTGCGGCCTGCCCCCCAAGTAAGCGCGGTTAGCTCCCGGGGCAGCGGGGTATCCCGCACCGATCCGGGCGATGCGCCTCGCGAACGCGTGTCGGCGCAGCCGCCCGGACAAAAAGGAGAACAACCATGCCCACATTCGTCATCGTCGGCGCCGGCCTGGCCGGCGCGAAGGCCGCGGAAATCCTGCGCGACAAAGGATTCGACGGAAAGATCATCCTGTTCGGCAGCGAGGATCACCTTCCCTACGAGCGGCCGCCACTGTCCAAGGACTATATGGCCGGCGACAAGTCACTGGCAGATTTCACCGTGCACCCCGCCGAGTGGTATCGCGAGCACGATATCGACCTGCGCCTGGGCACCGGCGTGCAGATCATCGACACCGGCGGTCACAGCGTCGGCTTCGATGACGGCCACCATGAGCATTACGACAAGCTGCTGCTCGCGACCGGGTCACGGCCGCGTCACCTGGATGTGCCGGGTGCCGACGCCGACGGCGTGCACGTACTGCGCACCGTGGACCATGCCGCCGCGCTGCTGTCGGCACTGACCGAGCGCAGCAGGCTCGCCATCGTCGGCGCCGGCTGGATCGGACTGGAGGTCGCCGCGGCCGCCCGGACCCGCGGCGCACAGGTCACCGTCGTGGAGAGCGCCGAACTGCCCCTGCTGGGAGCTCTCGGACCCGAGGTCGCGCAGGTTTTCACCGCGCTGCACACCGAGCACGGGGTGGATCTGCGGCTGAACGCGACCGTCGACGCCATCACCACCGCGGCCGGGGGCACCGCGACCGGACTGCGACTGGGCGACGGGTCCACCGTGCCGGCCGATCTGGTTCTGATCGCCGTCGGTGCACAGCCCGGTATCGCCCTCGCGGAGAAAGCCGGTCTCACGCTGGCCGCCGGTGGCGTGGCCGTCGACGAGTCGCTGAAGACCAGCGATGACGACGTGTATGCCGTCGGTGACATCGCCGCCGCGCAGCACCCGCTGTTCGAGGGTCGCGTCCGCACCGAGCACTGGGCGAACGCGCTGAAGCAGCCCGCGGTCGCGGTGGCCGGGATGCTCGGCGACCCAGGCAGCTACGACGAACTGCCGTACTTCTTCACCGACCAGTACGACCTCGGCATGGAGTACGTCGGGCACGCACCGAACTACGATTCGGTGGTGTTCCGCGGTGACGTCGGCAAACGTGAGTTCACCGTGTTCTGGCTGGACACCAAGAGGCGGGTGTTGGCCGGGATGAACGTGAACATCTGGGACGGACTGGATGAGATCAAGGCGATCATCCGGGCCGGCGCGAAGATCGACACCGTCCGACTCGCCGATCCCAAAGTGCCACTGTCCGAACTGGTCTAGGAGCCGTTGATTAAGGTCGGGTGCATGTCTTCGACCCAGCCACCGATCACCGTCGTCGTCACCGGGGCTGCAGGCCAGATCGGTTACGCCGCACTCTTTCGCATCGCGGCCGGGGCGATGCTCGGCCGCCACACCCCGGTCCGGTTGCGGCTGCTGGAGTTGCCGGACGCCGTCCGGGCTGCCGAAGGCGTGGTGATGGAACTCGACGACGGCGCCTTCCCGCTGCTGGCCGGAGTGGAGATTCACGACGATCCGGTGCGGGCGTTCGACGGTGTCGACGTCGCCCTGCTGATCGGTGCGCGGCCGCGCACCAAGGGCATGGAGCGGGCCGACCTACTCGGCGCCAACGCGCAGATCTTCGCGACGGCCGGCAAGGCGCTCAACGCCGGCGCGTCATCCGAGGTCCGGGTTCTGGTCGTCGGCAATCCCGCCAACACCAACGCGCTGGTGGCCGCGGCCCACGCCCCGGACATTCCGCGCGAACGCTTCACCGCACTGACACGCCTCGATCACAACCGCGCGGTGGCGGCACTGGCGCGCCACACCGGGGCTCCGGTCACCGATATCAGCCGGATGAGCATCTGGGGCAACCATTCGCCGACGCAGTACCCGGACATCTTCCATGCCATCGTCGGCGGCCGTTCCGGTGCCGACTTCGCGGCCGACACCCATTGGCTCGCCGACGATTTCATCCCCACGGTGGCGCGCCGCGGAACCGCGATCATCGAGGCGCGCGGTGCGAGTTCGGCGGCGTCGGCCGCCAACGGCGCCATCGACCATATCGACGACTGGCTGCACGGCACACCCGATGGCGACTGGACATCGGTGGCGCTGCCCTCCCCCGGCGTCTACGGCATCGACGAAGGCCTGGTGTGCTCGTTCCCATGCCGGTCACGCGACGGCCGGTGGGAGATCGTCGAAGGGCTTGACATCAACGCGTTCTCCCGCGCCCGGATCGACGCGTCGGTCGCCGAGCTTCGCGAGGAGCGCGACGCCGTCGCGGCGCTGGGCCTGCTGTAGTCACACCAGCGTGGCGGTGCCGTCGGCACGCACGGTGACCTTCGCTCCCGCGATATCCTCGGCAACGCTCGCCGCGGCCTCGGAGCGATCGTCGAGGACCGCCAGCGCACGGCTGTCACCCGGTGTGCGCACTGCCAGGAACGCCTTCTCCGGCACACCGTCGCGATCGAATGGCGTGGTCCAGGTTTCGACGGTGCCCACCCCGGACCACTCGACCTCGGCGGCCCGGGTGGGCTCGGCATCGACGCTGGGTTGCACGTCCTCCCAGCGGAATCCGCCGCTGGGCGGCCGGGTGCTGTACACACCGAAGCTGTGCTTGGTGAGGTAACCGCCATTGGCGGTGACCAGTCCGAGCGCGCCGGGCTCGGCGATCAGCCGCTCGGCCATGGTGGCGATGGAGTGCGTGACGTAGTTGTTCCACGGTCCGCCGGCGAAGGTCAGCCCGCCGGTGACGGTCAGCGGACGCTGCGGATCATCCAGGGCAAGACCGAGTTCGTTGGCCGCCACCTGCACCGCCGACGGGAAGCAGGAGTACACGTCGACCAGAGCGATATCGTCGATACCCAGTCCGGCCAGTTCCAGGGCACGGCGGCCACCGATGCGGATGGCCGGCGACGCGTGGAATTCGGCACGGTGGCTGATCTCGTAGGTGTCGTGCGAGTCGGTCCCGGCGTGCGGGAAAACCCAACGATCCTGCGGGATCTGGAGATAGGTGGCCTTCTCCGCCGACATCAGGATCAGCGCCGCCCCCTGGTCGACCATGTTGTTGGAGTTCATCAGCTTGGTGTACGGAGCGCTGATCATCCGGTTCTTCGGCCCCGGCACGGCAATCTCCTGCGCGGAGCGCGCTTCCCGATTCCAGGCGTGGCGATTGTCCGCGGCGACGGCGCTGAACCGCGACCACAGTTCGCCGATGCGCTGCTGATGATCCTGCGGCGTCGCACCGGCGGCGATGCGCAGCGCCTGCTCGAACATCGGATACACGAATGCCGGCCGGTCCAGCTGGATACGCAACTCACCCGGGCCGGCGAGCGCGAACTCGTCATCGGAGCCCGGCGCCAAGGGCACCGACTCGTCTTGTTTGGTGCCGACGAGCTTCTCGCCGCGGGCCCGCAACCGGGTGCGGGATCGCCAGGTTTCACCGCCGGTGATCAGCACGACATCGTTGCGGCCCTGCTGAATATCGAGGCAGGCCTGGTTGACCAGCGACTGCGGAACATTGCCGCCGATCGGGGTGTAGCGGGTCGCCGCGCTACCCGCACCGATGCGCTGCGCGAGCAGCAGGCCCGGATCACGGTAGCGCCAGGACAGCAGATTGACCACCCGTACCGAGTCCACCGCGGCGAGCACCCGGGGGTCGGCGGCGGCGCGGGCGGCCCTCTCCATCAGGTCGACCGGCTCGGTCGTCGCGCTCTCTTCGCGCTGGTTGACCTGTCCGTACCCGACGAGCACCGGGGTTCTGGGGTCGATGGTCACTGTGTGGTCCTCTCCACGAGCGGGCGGAAACGGGCGTCAGGCACTGGGGCCGACGCGGTAGATCGACTTGATGGCCTGGTAGGCGGCCAGCCCCTCCGGGCCCAGCTCGCGGCCCAGCCCGCTGGCCTTGACGCCGCCGAACGGGGCGTTGACATCCAGCTGGTATTCGTTGACGCCGATGGTCCCGGTGTGCACCCTGCGGGCGATATCGGTGGCGCGGTCCACATCCGGTGACCACACCGTGCCGCCCAGCCCGAACTCGCTGTCGTTGGCGATGTCGACGGCTTCCTGGTCGGAGGCGTACGGGATGACCGTCAGCACAGGACCGAAGATCTCCTCCTGGGCGATCCGTGCAGAGTTGTCGACCTCGGCGAACACCGTCGGAGACACAAACCATCCGCGTGGCTGGTCGGCCGGAACCGAGCCGCCGGCAACAAGTTTCGCCTCTGTCCTACCGACGTC
>Ga0075163_10002331_pt1 | contig 25615 bp, 27 predicted proteins | sample JI1023141ADNA_FD_71478 | JGI IMG/M metagenome (GOLD analysis project Ga0075163, IMG submission 71478) | Wastewater effluent complex algal communities from Wisconsin, to seasonally profile nutrient transformation and Carbon sequestration -... | ecosystem: Engineered > WWTP > Effluent > Algae... | reverse complement strand
CAAAAGGTGTTTGCCGATGAGCAGGACAAATGGGGCCGCACAAACCCAAAGAAAAACAAGTCGGGCAAGTCGGGCATTAGCTTCGATAAGAAAAGTGTCCTCTCGCGCTTTGAAAACCCCGCTGCAAAGTGCGTCATCGCTATTGGCGAGACCAAAACCAACATCGACTACTTCACTGGTTTTCTCTACCACGCTGACGCTTCCGGGCGGCTCCACCCAAATTTCAATCAGGCTGGAGCCAACACTGGGCGTCTTTCGTGCACTCAGCCAAACATGCAAAACCTTAAAAAGCCGGATGAAGATGACGACGAGGACACGTCCGGGTTAGGTGAGTTTCAAGTCCGGCGCGCTATTGTCCCCGAGGACGGTAACGTGTTCATGATGTTCGACTACGACCAGCTCCAGTACAGGCTGATGCTGGACTACGCGGGCGCCATGGATCTGATCCGCAAGGTGCGCGACGAGGGCCTGGACGTGCACCAAGCGATGGCCGACTACGTCGGGATCACACGCTATCAGGCAAAGACCACCAACTTCTCCATCCTCTTTGGCGCGGGCATTGCCCTGCTCGCCAAAAACCTGAAGCTGTCGCAACTGGAAGCCCGCACCATTAAAGACCGCGTCTTTCGTGCGGCGCCAGAGATCGAGACTTTCGTCAACCGTGCCACCGATAAAGCCCGCGCCCGAAAGTTCGTGTTCAGCTGGCTTGGCCGACGCTACGACATGCCGATCTACGATTTTGCGTACATGGCGGTGAACAAAATCATCCAGGGCGGCGAGGCCGAGATGATGAAGATCGCCATCAACCGCGTGCACGAGTTCCTGTTGCCGTACAAAACGCGGCTTGTGTTGACCGTCCACGACGAGCTGGTGACCGAAGGCCCGCCAGATGAGGCGCGCATTTTGGGGCCTAAAATCAAAGAGATTCTAGAAGGCATCTACCCGTACCGGCACCTGCCGATGACGGCGGCTGCCTCCTATTCGTTCAAGTCCCTAGCCGACAAAGAGAAAGGTTACGTACCATGACAGGCTATATCTGGCATTTGACAAATGAACTGCGTTTTGTAGTCCGCTATGGGCAAAGGATTCTCCAGCAAAAGTGGAAATCTGACAGCGCTGATCGTATGGTCATCGAGTGGCGAGATGTTCCAGAGGAAAAAGAAACATGAGCCGCCCCGCAACAGCGTCTGAGTACGCCGCGCTGCTTGCCGCCGCGATGAACAGGAACGACGAAAAAGAAGTCCTGCGCTTGTCCGACTGCATGGTCCGCGACGGCGTGCTGCTTACCGCCACGGGTTTGAAGCAAAGAACGCAGACGGCGATTTGGGTGGTCCTCCAGCGCAACAACTGGCAGCTGCCCGGCACGCACCGGCAACAAAGGATTCCGCGTGTCGCGCAAGGCTGAAACAAAGTTCTACACGAGCCGGGTCAAACCGGATCTGGAGAAGCTGCCAAACACCCGTATTACGCGGGTGCAGCAGACAAGCCTCTGCGGCGACCCCGATCTGATGCTCTGCATCAACGGCTACGCGGTGGACATCGAGCTGAAAAAGGACGCGAAGTCCAAGGCGCGGCGCCTCCAGCTGCACAAACTCCACGCCACCGAAAAAGCTGGGGGTTTGGCGTTTGTCGCGTGCCCGGAAAACTGGGTGGATATCCTCATAGTTTTAGTTAAGTTGAGCAGAGACGAACCCTCACTTCTTAGGAGTCATGTCCCATGTCATTTAAAGTTACCTATGGTCAACTCAGAGACGACGTGTTCAACGGGGCGATTGAAAAACTCATCGGCTACCGCGAGTACAACGACCACCAGCTCACGTACAACGTCGCCAAAATAAATCGGCGTCTGGAAGCCGAGCACAAGATCATGCGCGCAGCGCTCGACAAGCTGACCAAGCAGTACGTCGAGACCGACGAGCGCGGCGACTACATTTGGGCCGAAGGACGCTTTGGCCAGATGAAGCCAAAGAGCCCTGAGCACCACGACCAGTACAACGCGGAGCTGGAAAAATTCGATGCGGTGGAAGTCGATATCGACTGTCATAAGCTGAAACTTCAGCTAGTTGCGGAACAGGTTAAACTGTCCCCGCAAGAGATCATGGCCATCGAGCCGATGCTCTGCGAGCTGAGTGGTCCGCCGAAAGTGGTCCCAAAGACAGGCAAAACGGCCTTGCCCCCCAAAAGGCGCAGCCGCTAGTCCCATTCGGCCCCCCGGTTGATGGGTGCCCCGCAGCTTACAGCTGTGGGGCATTTTACGTTATAATTGGCCCATGACACCCGAACAGATCAAAGCGCTAGGTGAGGCCATAGCCCCGCTCGTAACGGCGGTGTTTGCCTTTTTGACGACCATCGCCACGGGCGTAATCACCATCGTCCAGGTGCGCTGCCGTCAAGACATCCGACGCATGAAGTGTGAACTCAACGTCGCGCACGCCAAACTCAGGGCGCGTGACTCGGGCAAAACTTGGCAGGAAGAAATGTGGGATAGGTCCAAACCATGGAAGGGGAACGGCGATGAATCTGATCCGACTAATGGTGCTTAGTGTGATCGTGTTGACGTTTGGTTCGCATTTGGCGCAAGCCAGCGACGGCCCGGTCCCCGGCGTGCAACTGCCACCGTGGGCTCCTTACGTTGCCGGTGTCCTCTACGCTGGCCTCGAAGCGTGGCTCGGTAAGACTGACAAAGTGAAATCCGGTTCCGTACTGGAGCTTGTCGTGCGCGGGCTTGGTTGGGGCCTTAAACTCTTGTCTGGAAAACCAAAGTGAACAAGCGTTCCGACACGTCGCGTGAGCGACTAGCCACCTGCCACCCTGACCTCCAGCGGCTTTTCGACGCCGTGTTAGAAGAGGCGGATCACGCCATCATCTGCGGGCATCGCAGCAAAGAAGATCAAGACGCTGCGTTCGCCTTGGGGAGGAGTAAAAAGCCTTGGCCGGAAGGCAAGCACAACGCGCTTCCGAGCATGGCGGTCGATGCGGCACCAGTGCCGATCCAGTGGAGCGACACCGAGCGGTTCAAAGTTTTTGCGGGGGTTGTGTTGAAACACGCCGCCCAGCTGAACATACCGATCAGGTGGGGCGGCGACTGGGACAGAGACGGCGACACGACAGACCAGACGTTCAACGATCTGGTGCATTTCGAGTTGGTGTGACTACCTGCCTTGTTTCGACAGGCGCGCCGCTCTGGCGCGCAGCTGTTTCAAACTCTTAATCGACGTGACCGCTTTGGTCAGGTACGGCTCCAGAGCTGCCAGCAGCTCTGGGTCGTTTTCGATTTCCTGCGCCTCTTGCAACGTGCGAACTTTGCCTTCGAGTTCGTACTCGCGGTATTCGCGGTCGCCGACTTTGATCTTCTTGTCCATGTCCATGGGTGCCCTCGTTGTATAGCTCATTGTCCAGTACCTGAGTTGTTCATCATCGACCACGCCGAGAAGGGCACGACAGGTGCCTTTACCCCCACGTTGGCTGCGGCTTTGCCGAGTGTCGTGGCGCCGCGCTGCATGGCCATGTAGGCTTTTAGCCCGCGTGCGCCGCCAAGGCCAGCGCCGAGTACCGTACCGGCAGCGAGACCGAGACCGGCGCCACCTTGGCCGGGGATGGTGTTGGCGCCCAGGTAGTAGCCAAGCGAGCCGCCGATGGCAGCTGCCGGTATGCCCCTGAGCGTGGCGGTGACGCCACGGCCCGAGGTGGCGAAGTACTCGGCGTTTTTGCCGAACGCTTTGTTGGCGGCGAGATCCTTCGCTTGTTTGACCAGTTTCGTCCCGAGGATGCGATCAACTTCAGCGAGTGCCGCCAGCTGCTCGACGTTTTCGGCGTTGGTCAAATTCGCCATCTTGCGCACGGTTGCGTCGGTGACGTTGTCGCCGATGACGCGCTTTAGAATCTTCTTTGCTTTGGACACGTCGGCGTAGCGCGCACTGGCCTTATCCATGGCGCCGTCGGACGCGAGGTTGATCGCTTCCTGTAGCGCCTGCGACGCGTCGCCTGCGGCAAACTGGAGCGAGCGTTTCGCTTCTGTCTGCGACAGTGGGCTGTTGGCGTAGGTGCCTGCGCGAATGTGGCGCTCGACGCCCGATAGATTTTTGGCGCGCTGCTGGATGATCCAAGCCTGATCACCCGACATGTTGTCGGGCATGTCCACCCATTTGGTCTGCGGCTGCGCCTTGAACTCGTCGATCATCCCTTGAACGTCGTCGGTCAGGTATTCGGGGCCGAACTCGTCAATTTTGTTTTCGATCTCGACGAGACGTTCTGCCGCCTCCGACGGGACTTCCATCTGGAACATGTTTCTGTATTCCAGCTCCATCGCGTCGATGCGGTCTTTGAATTGCTTGCCGGTGGCGAGTTCCGGGCCGATCTTAGCCTTCTCGGCGTCGATGGCCTCACGGAACGCGGCTCTAGCACCGCTGATGTCCACGTTTTCGGTGGCCTCGCGCACGTCGTTCATGAGCGTTCCGGCCGATTTTTTGTTGGCCTTGAACGAGCCAGCCGTACTCTCGCGGATGTCCTCACCGAGTTGCCCCATGTCCACGCCGTTTAGAGCGTCCACGGTGGCGTTGTTGTCGCGGTAGTGGATGATGTCGTCCAAGTTTTTGCCCGAGCCCATCGAGCCCAGCCACGGCGCCACGTTTTGGCGGTAGCTGTCGTACCCGCGTCCGACAAGGCCGCGTTGATTCAAGAGGACCGCTTTACCGGCCTCGTCCAACGCGGGTTCGCGGGCTGTCCCCCTCAAGAAGCCGCCAACTGCTGCCTTGCCGCCGCCGAGTAGTCCCTTACCGGCTACCGAGTCGGCAGCGGTCGTGAAGCCTTCTTTCAGTGCTGTGCCAGCCCCCGCGAACGGGTTCATGGCGGCGAGCGTCTTACCGCCACCTTTCAGAGCCACCTGCGTGGCGGTTGCACCCGTGCCAAAGAGCAGCGGGCTGACAGCGCCTGCGCCACCGGCCCATAGCACGTCGTCGGTGTTTACCTCGTTGTTGATGCCAAGGCCCACGCCGATCTTTTGGCGCAGCGCTTCAAGGCCCGCCGATGACCCAGCGCCTGCCGCCATGGCGGCTGGCACGGCACCAGCGCCAAACGACGTGGCACCGGCCAAAAGGCCAGCACCCGCCGTGGCTGCGGTCGTCGCAACGCCCGTTCCCACGTCGGTGGCGATGTCGCCCGCGTCGCGTAGCATCTCGGCGGGGTTGGAGAAAAAGCCCGTGTCAGGGTCTAGCACGCGGAACGCTTTTTCGCCCTCGCCGCGAGCGATGATCTTGCCGCTGTTGTCGTCGGTTTTTATTTCGAGCTGGGGGTACTTCTTTTGCAGAAACGCTTTGGCCGCTTCAGGGTCGTTGGCAAAGTTTTTTACCTGGAAACGGTCCATAGCGGTGAACGCGGGGTGCATCTCTTCGATGACCTCGCCACCGCGCCGACGGTTTTTCTCTGCGGCGATTTCTTCCGGCGTGAACTCCGAGCCAGACGCAACGGCAGCTCTACGCGCCGCCTCTGCCTGGATCTCTTCTTTTGTGAAGTCGGCCATGGCTCACCCGCCCATTAGTGCTGCGAACTCTTCATCCGACAGCTGCGTGATGTCGCGCTTGCCGCCGCCAGCCGCTGGTTTGCCGTCTTTTATGTCGCTGAACTTAGACCACGCACCGCCCGCTTCATTCTTGCGCGCTTCAACCATGCGTGCGCGCTTGGCGGCTTTGGCTGCGATGTCGGCTTTTGTGTCGCCCCACTGCGGGAAGTACGCCCGATCTGCCTTGGTGTACTCGTCGGTGCCGATGGATGCGCCCGATTCGTCGCGCAGGAACGCGAGGATAAAGTCCTGCTTGTGCAGGTCGAACTGGCGCTCGACGGGTGTTTGAAACTTGCTCGGCCCCATGCCCGAGATGCGGGCTCTGCCCGACGTGAGCGCCTTCTGTGCTGCGGGGTCTGCGAGCAGCGATTCCATGGCTTTGTTGCTGTCGTCCATGCGCCTGCCGAAACCGGCAGCGTTCCACTGGTTTTCCTTGATCGTCGGATCTTTCGCCGCGAGCGCTGCGATCTTCTGACGGTCCACGGCAACTTGCTCGCGCATGACGGCCAGACGCTGGCGCGACTCGTCCTGATCGTTCTGCATCTTCTCGATGTTGAACAGGCCCGCCGCGTTGTCTTTGAGCGCCGAGTACTCGGTCTCGTTGGCGGCGTTTCTACCGCTGGTGATGCCAGCTTCCAGCTGTGCGATTTCGTTTTTGCGCTGATCGACAGTTTCCGGTGCGTAGCCAGCGCCAAGGCGCGAGCCGCTCCACTGGTTCACCAGATTATTCAGCGGCGACAGGTCGTAACCGAGCGGCGTGTCGAGTGTTTGCCCGAGACGCTCCTGCATGCCCTTGACGCCCAGGCGTTTGGCCTCTGCCATCGAATAGCCTTTGGCGCGCATCTCCTCGTACAAAAGCTCCAGATCGGACTTCTGCTCTTCGCGTGGGGGTGTGCTAAATCCCGCACCGCCACCTCCGCCCTGGCTGGCGCCGCTGCTTGCCGGGGCCGCGTCGATGATCGGGGCGTACGGCATCGCGGGCACGCTTGGCCTGTCGCCAATGCCCGTACCGGCCAAGGCGTTGTAGTCGCCGGGCAGCGCGTAAGGCATGACGCCCGGCGTGCCGAATTGCATCGGCGGCAGGGCGAACGGGGACGGCGGCGCCTGAGTCAGCAGAGGCTTTGCCGCCATCTGCATCTTAGGCCCGCCCGTCAGTCTCGCCATGTCGTTCCACGCGCTGTAACTAGCCATTGCTCACTCCGTTCACTTACCCATGGTCCACCAGGGGCTCTGCGCTTGGTTCGGCGACATGCCGTAACCCTGCGGGCTCATCATCATAGGGGACATCGGCATAGGGGCGGCGACGTTGCCTGCCGCCGTCTGCGCCGTTTGAGCTTTTAGAAGCTCCTTTTGAACGTCCATCATCTCGTTCATCTTGTCCGTACGTGCCATTCCTTGCCCGAGCATGGCGCCGGTCATCCCGCCCTGCATCATGAGACCCATGGGATCGGCCTCGCTCACTCGGTTTGGCTGCATGCCGGTCCACGGGCTCCACTGGGCGATTTGCCCTTCACGACGGCGCTCGCGGTCGGCGCGTGGCCGGTCCACGAACTCGCTTTTGAGGAGCCCCACCCCTGCGCCGATGCCTGCCATAGTTAGCGGGTCCATTTACAACTCCAATGATAGTTCGACGTATAGTTCTGTGCCGTCGAACCGTGTTCCAATGATAGTGAAGCCCATTTTCATGCACGTTTTAAGGTACACGTTATTCTTATTAGAAACGCCTGTCACCAGTCGTTTGGTGCCCCTCGAGCGCTGGGCACCCAAAAGCGCCTTGTAGAGCGCCAAAGTCTGCGTGCGCGGCACGTCGGCAAAGACCCCGCCGTACTGCCAGTAGACGGTGTCGGCGTCGGTCTCGCGCACCTGGACGTAGGCCAGCGGTGCGTCGTTGTCGCCGGTCAGGAAAATGGTGTAGGTTGACCTATCCAAGCTAGCCGGGCGGTGTGTGCCAAAAAGCGCAGAGTGGGCAGTCTCCGCAAGGGGCTGCCACTCTTCTCGCGTCAGTGTCTGCACCGCATACTTCACCCGAACAAGCCCCCTTTGCCGCCGCTGCTGATGGCATTGCCGGTTTTCTGCGCGGCGTAGCCTTTCATTTTGGTGTCGAACAGATTCGAGTCGAACAGGTTTTTGGCTGCCATGTTGGTCTTTTTGGCGTCCATCTCCATGGCCTTACCGGCGAGGGCTGCCTGCGCGTTGGCGTCCGACTGTCCGGCGCGGATGCCTTGGATCTGATTCATCCGGTTTAGCTCGCCGCCCTGGAACATCCGCTCGCGGGCGCCCGAGTCAACACCCCCACTTGCTGCCAGTTCGGACGCGGCGTTGCCGGTGGCGATGTTGGTGTTGGTCGCTGCGGTGTTGATGTTGGCGTTGGCGTCTAGCGCGTTTTTCTGCCTTTGCAGCGCCATCCACGGGTTCATGTTCGTGTCGAGCTTGGTGAACGTCGGATCACCGAACGGCAACTGCCACGGCTGCGGGCCGGTGGGCGCAGCAGCTGGAACCTGTCCGGCAGCGGCTGCCGCGACGGGGTTGATGTAGTTGCCGAACGAGTCTTTGCCGCTGGCGGCGTTGAGCGTGTTGTGGCGCTCTTTGCCAAACAGAAGCGGTGGTTTTTGAGCCATTTTCTCGTAGTAGTACGGATCTACCGGCTGCTGGTTTGATGTAGGTGCGCCCATCAGTTGTGTTCCTCGTAGTGCGAGAAGTCTGGCTCTATCGTGTTGTCATCGTCAACGACCATTTCGGCCAATATACCCGCTATTTTGGCCTCTGTCTTTTCCAGCGCCGAGAGTGCTACGACGTGGCGTGGTGAGCCAGCAGCGCGCTTCCACTCGATCCGCTCGGTGAGCGACTCGAAGATAAACTGCATGCCCAGCTCGATCACGTCGCAAACGTCGGTGCCTGTCTCCAGGCGGTTCAAGTTGCGCAGGTGCCAGCACTCCAGCAGCTGCCCACTCTCGTAAGCTGGGGGTGTGAGCAGGATCTTTGGCGCGCCGGGCGTGTCGTTGATCAGGAAGTAGCGGTACTCCTCGCGGGTGCCCGGCGACTGACGGGCATCGCGGTAAGCGTGGAATTTCTTCCAGTCGCGGATGCGCTTAACTTCATAGGCGTTGCTGCCGCTGAAGTACATGATCTTGCGGATCTTGTGCGCGTAGATGTCGGTCGGAAGCGCAATCTCGTCGGCCAAGTTGACGAGTGTTAGAGGCGTGCGCTTTAGGTAGTAGTCGTTGTAAAGGGCATGAACATCGCCTTCGATCTTGTCGATGGCGTCGTTGCAGAAGTTGCGCAACTCGTCGTCGTCGATGAAGTCGTCATCGAGATCAATGTCATTCTCGCTGATGACCTTGGCGCTGATCTCGTCCCACGTCCAAAGTTTTTTCGTAGTCGCCAAGGCTCACCCTTCCAAGTAGACGATGAAAATTCTGTACAAGTTGTCGTCTGACACGTCGGTACTGCGGATTTTAACCGTGTTCGACGATCCAGCCGTGGTGTCTGTTTCCCAAACTATCCCCTGCCCCGTAGGGTAGTCGTAATTTATGGGTCGCCAGATCGCGGTGTTGTTTGCCCTGGTGGCAAACCCCGCCACCATCATGATCTTGTTGGTCTCGCCGACGTTGAACGTCTTGTCCGCCAAAGATGCCAGAGTTCCCGACTCAACCGCCACGCGCCAAAAGGTTTGCGCGTTGGTGCTAAAACCGAGCGCCTGGACGTTGCCGTCCGGTCTCGCGGTGAACTTTCCGTTGCCGTTTTTTATCTCGTTGCCCTGGACGGCACCGCTCACCAGGATCTGCTGCGACAGGCCGTTAAACGCCTCAACGATAGATGCCAGCGCCGCTCTGGTCGCTAGATCCTCGATATTGGACAGCTGTACGTCCAGCTGCTGCCGTTTAGTTGTTGCCCCCATCGCCTGCTCTTTCCGGGTAACCCTCGACGTATTCGTTGAACTCGATGTCGAGCGTGTCGAACTCTACCGTTTCGCCTTTCGGGTAGCCCATGACCACCCACTCCAGGCCCACGCCATCAGTTGGAAAAGTATTACCAGGATCAAGGACTGTGACTGCCGCGCCAGACTGCGCAGTAATGGTCCAACCCGCCGCATACGTAGGCCCCAGCCAAAGAGTGTGCCCGCGCAGATCCGTGCCGCCGTCGCTAGGCCAGCTGCCCGAAAGAAGTGTGGCGACGTTGGTGGCGCCGTTGGTTGTAGCCAGCGCGTGGTCGTCAGATCTGGCGACGATGACGTAGCCCTTCTTGAACTGCAACTCGGAGTTGATCAGGTTCAAGTGGTACTTGGGGTAATTTAGATTGATCTTGTGGAGGCCCGTCGTGATGGAGCGCTCGCGCACAAGGCGCATGTTTTTTGGTGTCGAGCGGTCGTCTTTGTAGCTGTAGACGTTCATCGACAAATCGCCCGTCAGATTCTTGAGCGTCATGAACACACCGGCCATGCGCTTAGAGTGCCGGGACGAGCCGAAGTTGTGCGCCACCGAACGGTAGTCCCATACGACAGCCTGCTTGGCCCACGTCGAATAAGCCGCTGCGGTGTCCACCACGGGGTCGGTGTAGACGGCGTCGTCGAACGTGAAGATGTAGCCACGCTTGTCGCCAATCAGCATGCGCTGGTTTTTAGAGTCGTAGTGGAGCGCTGTCGGCTGGAAGTTGGCGCCCGCCGAGCGCGTAGTGAACACACCCCCAGCTGCGTTGCCTGACTTGGTCGCCTCCAGGTCTAGGATGTACGCGGCGTTGTTCGTGCCGGTAACCTCCGACATGGACGTGTCAGCCGTCTCCACGCCGAAGTAAACCCGCTGCGACTGCGCGTCGAACGCCGCTGTCATCTTGTCTTTGTTGTTCAGCGCGGCGTACGTGGCCTTCAGGTTCTTTTTGGAGAAGTTCACGACGCTAAAGCCGTCGGTCCAGCACCAGCCGTTTTCCGACGCGAAGTAAATGCCCGTCGGCGTAAGGGCCAGATCCTGACTGACGGCGCCTTCCGTTTTGGAGATCAGGATGGCGCGCAGCTGCCCGTTGCCGAACGCGTCGTAGCGTCCTTCCACCCGGTAGCAAGCGTCGCGGGAAAACACGACAGGGTACTGACCGGCCAAGCCGAAGGCGGTGATCTTGTCGGTCGGGATGTCCACGTAGTTGCCCGACGGCACCGCGTCGATGTCGTTTGGTTTGCTCTGCGTGAGCCGTGTGGCGCGGTGCTGGTTTGCAGCTGTGTCCACGGGTGCTGCGTACCAGCCGTAGCTGTCGGCGACCGTCGTAAAATAGGCTGGCGGTGCGGGGTCGTTGTAGTTGGCCGACTCGTAGCCCAGCGGTATTTTCGACTGATAGGTGACGCGGATGAACGCGTTCTGGCTGGTAGTGTACGCCGACAAGTCGGCAGCGGCACCTCCACGGGTTAGCGACAGAGTCGGGCGGCGCGTGGCGTAGTTCATGGCGATGACGAACACCGACAGCGCGCTGCTGTTGGCGTCGTCGATGGTCACTTCTTGTCCGACGTACAGGTACACCTCGAAGCCCGAGGCAACGGTAAAAATGCCGGACGCAGCACTGGCACTGGAGGTTATGTCCAGGTCGATGGTAGTTTCGCCTAGTTCATCCTCACCCTTGTCATCGGACATCTGCACAGACTGGCCGTAGCTGTCTACGAACAAAAGTTCTGTTTGGTCGGCTTTGGTGCGGAACTTCTCGATGCGGATTTTTGTCTCGTCATAATTTTCTAGCGCCGTGTTGGTGAACGTGCGCGAGCCAAACTCGTTGGCGTCGTTTCCCGAGCTTATTTTGTAGACGTAAGTGTCCTGGTCAACGTAAGGCGCGCCGTAATCTTTGAACACCGTGTTGACGCCGTTCACCTGCGCCACGTACTCACGGGTGAGCACGTAGTGCTCGATGTAGGTGTAGAGGACGGTGAAGCCAACGCCCCCGTTGCTGATTGTGAAGCCGCCGAATGTGGCATCTTTGAAAGGTGGCATACCTGCTTGCACGAGAAACCAAGTACCCGACGCGTTGCGGTACACCTTGACCGTCCGGCAGCCGCCCTTTTTGTTGGCTGACGGCCCCGGCGTAATGAACAGATGACCGCGCCACTCTGAAAACGTGCATTTGGCGCCCAGTTCCGAGTCGGCAAACGCGTCGTTGCCGGTTGGTCCGGCGAGCGCTGTCCAGGCACCGCCACCGTCGCTGTAGTAGAGCTTGGTGCCCGACTTGGCGAACGCGGTGTTGTCGAAAAAGTAGGTGGCGTCCACTTGCTGCTCACCTGGGGGTAGCTGCGGCGCCGAGCTGTTGAAGATCGTTAGGCCGGGGTGCTGCACGGGCTTTTTGTTGTCGTTCAGCACTAAATTGTTAAAGCGCCGCCCTGCCCCCTGGTAACCGTTGAGGTAGTGGTCGGTGATCCCGCCGTCCCATGCTGCTATGGTCAGGTTGCCCATCAGTACCTTCTAAGAACACAATCAGCGGCGAACAGCCACTCGGCGAGTTGGCAGCGGCGAAACTCGTCGCAGCGCACGTAGGTGCCTACAGGCATAGCCGGGTCAAGAAGAGCATCAAAAGCAGGGCCAAAATCGCCGCTGTAAATACCTTTGAGGCACTGGAAAAACGGGTTTTGCGGCTCGCGGGCGGCGTGCTCTTCGATGCGTCCGAGTTGTTTGTCGGTGACATCGAGAAGTCCCTGGACTTTATCGCCAGTGCCCCCGGCGTCATCTTCAACGCTCGATCTAGGTCTTGCATCGCCCTCGCGCAGTTTTTCCTCAATCTCGCCTCGAAGCCAAATGTTCATCATCTGAAGGTGCGCTTTGTAGTCGTCTAAGCCTTCAGGGTAGGTGTCGGGCCAGAGGCGTTTTGCATCATCGGCGCCTCCAAGAGCAAAGATTGTTTGGTACAGGCGCCCGTAGGTAGCAGGCAAATAGACCGACCGACCATCGCCGAACGGGCGACCCATGATCCAATTATGTATCCGCCCAAAAGACAGATGCCGCTCCAAAGCAGCCAGATCCCGATTTCTCCAAGCATAGGCGTTTAACCCCGCAAACATGTCTCTAGACCAGTCGGACCAGAGAGGATTTTCTGACGTGCAGTAAGGCGCCGGGCGCCTAACAAAGCGCCCCGGTTCTACCTCTGCTGCCGTCAAGTTGACGCCAGTTACACCAGAAACTGCTGCGTACTTTCCCGTCCACAGCATCCCGTCGCAATCGGTGGGGGTGAGCCATCCGGTGATTGGATCGCGCAGCGTTTCGGCCTCGGCCTTCATCTCGACAAACTTGACGCGCAAGTCCGTGAGGCGGGGGTCTTCTTTTGGCTCTGCTGGTTTGTTTTCAGCGCAGGCGCACAGGAGCAAGGCTAAGAGTAGATGTTTCATGTTCATGCCCCGTTGTTTGAACGACTGACTTCAACCCAAGTTCCTGACGCACAGAACCCATGCCAAATGTCGTTCGCGTTATCGAGAGAGAAATCTACGCTGCCATCGGTCTGAATGTTGCCTGTGCCGTCTTTGATAACGACAGTACGTGCGCTGTTCGCCGCTCGCACATAGATGATGTCGCCGTTGGTGCAGGTGTCGATTGTATCGAGATCATCAGTCGCCGCTGCGCTTTGAGTGTCAACTCTGACGTTTGTATAGTTTGCTGTAATCACACCACTTGCGATAGTTGTAAGAAGCTCAGCGCCTCGAAGTTCGCCCGTAGCCGCACCAGCTGACCCGCCAGCGATAAGCGATGCAGTTCTAACAACACCTGTATTTTCAAGCTCAACAACGGCGGTACCGGCGCTGTCTTGGATTTGCGCGGTGTCAACGGATTGCCCGGAAGAGCCTTTCACTTGAAATTGAATATCGCCGTCTACTGAGCCAGCGATGATCTTTTGCGTGGTGACCGTATTTGTCCAATCCGGTATTGCTGCACCACCAGACACAAGCCATTCACCGGCTGTTCCGGCTGGGAGTTCTGTCGGCGTACCCGATGCGCCGCCGTAGATCATGTCGCCAGCGCTGTTCATCGGGTTGGCTATCGTCGTGCTTGTGTCGGCAACAGTCAGCCACGACGTACCGTTATAGAACTTGGGCAGGTTGGTGCCCGTGTTGTAATAGATGCGAGACGTGGAGCTGGTTGGGTCCGACGCCAGTTTTTCCAGCTGCATCTTTTTGGCTTGGCCGTTTACGTTTATGTCCGCCAACACGATGTCGGCGGGCAGGAAAAACGTCAGCGCTAAGACGAGCCCTAGAAACTTATTCATCATCCCACTCCGAGAAGGGTGTAAGTGCCAGCGGCTGGCGGGAAGTCCGCGCCGAAAGTCACCGTTACGTTGGTGGCGCCAGTGCTCGTGATGACGCAGCCGGTCATTTGCTCAAAGTTGTTGCTGTTGTCTTTGAGGCACCAGATCAAGTCGCGTGCATCGACGTTGTAAGTAGACACGTTGTAAGAAACCGTGACGACCACGCCGTCCCAGCCGGTGGTGTCCGTTACCTTGACCTTGTTGATCGAAGCTGCGCGCCACTCGCTGCCGGTGTCGAGGAACGAATCTTTCAGATCCGTGTCGTAGATGATGCGTCCGGCGTTACCTGCGGCTGGACGGCCTGCTGTGGTGAAATTCTCCAGGCGTAGGCCGTGGGCCTCGCCAACCATGTAGATGTCTCTGACCTTCACCGACGACGTGCCGATGTCGTACACGTCGGTCGTGCCCGGCACAAAGTCGCCGTGCCAGAGGATGTCGCCCTTGGTCGCGTGCGCTGTCGAGTGCAGGACTAGGTTGTCGCTGGCTGCCGTGCCGCCGTTGACCGTCTGACCACCAGCGCGGCCTGCGAGCAGGACGTACTGCGTGTGGTCGTCGTCGGAGAGGCCCGACAGCGTGCCGTGGTCGATCTCGGTGTCCGGCGCGGACGACTCCCACTTTGTTCCTGTCCAGAAAATCGTGTGGCCGACGGCGACACCCGAATTGATGTCGCGCAGGGTCATCAGATTGTCGATGGTCATGCTGTTCGTGGCGTTCGACAGCGAGCCGTCCATGTAGAAGTCCGCCCACTTCTCAGCGGCAGACCCGAGATCCATGACATCAGTGAGGGACGGCACAAGAGCGCAGTGCACGATGACCACGCCCGTGCCGTTCGGGTCCAGCTCCAGATCCCCGTTGGCATCGGTCGTTGCGATGGTGTTGGCGTCGAGCCGGATGTTGTCGGCGTTGAATTGGCCGGTGACGCTGACCGTGCCGGTGGCGGTTTGCCCGAGCGTGATGAGCGGCGACTGGATGTCCACGCTGCCGGTGCCGTTGGCCAACAGTATGATGTTGCCGTTGGCATTGGTTGACGACAGGGTGTTGCCGTCAAGGCGCAGGTTGTCCGCGTTCAGCTGGCCTGTCGTAACGCTGCCCGTTGTCGTCAGGTTTTCGTCAGCGAAGCTGATAGCCCCACTCGTGTCGGTGATGGAGCCCTCGCTGACCGTTATCGTTCCGCTGACAAAACTGCCGCCAGTGACGCTGCCGGTAGTTGTCAGATTTTCGTTGTCGAAACTGATGGTACCGCTGAAGTCGGTGATGAAACCCGACTCGATGCGTAGGTTCCCAGCATCGACGTGCCCATCCGTTACCAGATGGTTCGTCGTGAAGTCGATGGTGCCGCCAGTGTCGGTGATCTGGCCGGACGTGATGGTCATCGTCCCGACGGTGGCCTCATCTGTCCAGACCTTCAGCCACCTGTCGGTGGTCGTGCCGAGCGAGATGGTGCTGTCCACACGCGGGCGCACGTTGTCGCCCATCTGGATGAAGCCGGTAGCCGCGCCCACGCCGTCGCCGCTGTTGGACCAAAGCGTTAGGTGCGAACCGGCTGTTTTGCCGCCGTAGACGTGCTGCCCGGCGTTGTAGCCGGTGAGCAGGGCGCCTGTTGAGTCGATGTCATCTCTGCCGTACTTGCTGACGTAGACATCTATCGTGTCGAGCAAAAAGCCCGTCAGGATGGAGTCGTACCCCCAGTCCATGTCGTAGATTTTGTACCAGCTGGGGGTGGCGTCGCCCTCGCGCTGTTCCCAGCGGTAGGTGGCTGCCTTGCCGTCGCCGTCGTCGTTCACCACGCGGCTGTCGTTCAGCGTGTTACCTACCAGGGGCAAATCGCCGGTCGTCGCCACTGCCGCCCGATAGTTCGGACGCAGGATGGCCACGACGTTGTTCATCGCCTGTTCTAAGTTGGTGACGGAACCGCCAAACGCAGGGTTGCTGTAGGCCAGCTCGTTTAGCGTGTGGCGATAAGGATGCTGGTGGGCCGCGTAGATGTAGGCGCGGCGGTTATGCAGGTGCGACACCATGCGTTTTTACCTCAAGGTGTTGGCAGTCCTACTTCCCAGCTTGTATCCCACGTCGCCACCCATTCTTTGGTCGTGGCGATGCGGTTTGACACCCCGTCGTACGTGAACGTGGTCGCCATGCAGGCGTCCCCGTTTGAAGCCGACGAGATGGCCTCGTAGTAGTGCGTTGCGCGACCGTCTACGTCGTACTCGGTATGCGTCTTTTGCAGCTCTTCTTTGTTTGATTTGAGCTGCCGCGAGTCGTTGTTCAGACCCATAATTTACCCCACGCCGAGCACTTAAAAGGTGAAGGGGGTGGCCGCAGCCACCCCCGATGCGTCAAACGTCTCCGTAGTACAACCACTCAACCCATAGAACCAGCTTGCCAGCGGTTAATGCTTCTACCGCTACGGTAAAAGTCACCTCGCTATCTGCTGTTGTCGTCAGCCACGTTGAGCTTGTTTCCACTTTAGGAATTGTCTCCTGCGCGACAGCTGCATCCCACGGGTTACCACCGTTGCTAATGGCAATGGCTGAAACCACGTCGTTGGCGCCGACAATGCTGACGGCGATGGTAGCCGCATCGGTCGATGACGTGAAAGTCGTTAGGACTTTGTACGCAGCGAACGTAACGACAGCGTTTTTCGGAACAATCAGCCCACAGCCGTGCGCGGCAATGGTCCGGTCGCCCGAGGTGGCGCTGGGGTCAAAAACGCATTTACCGCCACCCTGCTTAAAGCCGTGGGTGCGCGTGTTGGTCTTTTGGACCGACTCTGCGTTGTTAAGGTTGGTGATGTCCGTTTGGTTGAGAGATCCAGCGGCAAACGCCGGTCCCGCGAACAAAGCGGCGACAATAAAAAGTACTTTCAACAAAGGACGCATGTCCCGTCTCCTAAAAAAGTTTGAAATTACACCGCTGCGCGATAGACGACGTACGTCAGGACGTGATCCGCTGCCGGATCTCCCGACATGACGACGTTGATGGCGTTAGCCGCCGTAACCGCTGTCAGAACCGTGCGCGGAGTACCGCCAGCGACGCGCAGCGTTACCACCACCTCGTCGGACGCCAAAACACCCGCAACGGCAATGGCCTCGTTGGCGTCACCGCCGACAGTCGTGAAACGACCGGCGTACTTGACGACGTGCGAAGGTGCCACACCTGCCCCAAGTTCCGCCAAGCCCACGCTCCCGGCTGGAAGTGCGCCCGCCGCACCGGCCTCTGCCGCTGCGAGTACGGTGCCCAGGTTGCAATCCTTTGCGACCTTGCCCATGCGGTTGTTGAGATTGAAAATCTGGCTGGCTGAAAGAGTCACTTGTAACCTCTTAAAAAAGTGTTACCGCAGAAAGGGGCGAACGCCGCCCCTCCTGCGTACTACACCACAGCGTTAGTACGCTGGGATGCCGTAGATAACTGCACAGTGTCCTGGCTTGCGGTATTCCATCTCGCCGAAGAGACAGGTGTCAACGATGTACGCGTAGCCCGTCGTGTTGCGGACCTCGAAGTACTCGTTGCCATCTGGCGACTTGCGCTTACGGAACGAACCGTTGGTGCGGAACGTGATCGTAGACCAGTCGATGATTGGGATGATGTCGTCGTCCATCTCTTGGATGGCGACGATGTTCAGCGCCTGACCGGACTTCGCTTGCGCGATGGTCACTTCCGTCCAGCCGTACATGGAGCGCTTTGGATCGCCCACGACTTTGTACGCGCCCTGATGGATTTCCATCGCCATCATGCACGAGCCCCAATGTTTATAAGACATCAGGAAGTCGGTCGCCATGCCTTTGCACTTTTTCTGGACTTCGAGGTAGGCCAGGAAAAGGCTGTCAAGAATGTTTGCGGCGGTGATCGACGCGCCGCTGATGTTGACAGCTTGCAGGTACGGGTACGCCACTTTCGATTTGCCGTGGACCGTTGCCGTGCCGCCGTTGGCAGCCGACAAGAGCACTTGGCGCATCGAGATGAACGTGTTGTGGTTACCAGCGGCGTCGAAAACGCCTGGGTGGTAAAACTTGGCGTTCTGCGCAGCCGTGTAGGCCGACAGATCCGCCGCCGCACCGCCACGGGTGGCGCTGAACGTCACCGCGTTGGTGTTGACGTTGATGGCGATGACGTAAACGTCAGTCGCCGCGCTGTTGTCGTCGTCGAGCGTGCACTTTTGGTCCAGCTCGTAACGCTCAACGCGGTCAACGATGAAGATGCCGGTGGCTGCGTTCGTCGAGTCGGTGACGAGCGCGAAGTGCGGGCCGGAACCGAACTGGACGGACACAGCTTCTTTGAAGAACTGCATGTGGTCATCGAGATCGTCATCCATCAACGTGATGAACGAGCTTTCAGGCACGGGGCCGTCATGCTGCATCAAGTCGGTGTGGTTGAAGATCAGGGTGCCCCAAACTTCGCGGTAGTTGTCGATCGTGCCGCGAACTTTGGTCGATTGCGCGATGTCGTTGGCAGCGGTCAGAGAACCGAAGCTGATCGACGATGCACGCGCACCTTTGAACGGAACGGCGATTTGTCCGCCCTTCCAGTTGTTGTCCTTCTGAACTTTTTGGAGAATGAAGTCACGCTTAATCAACTCCTCTTCCAACAGTGTGTTGGGGAGGTAGTCGTTCAGCATGTCCTGAAATCGACGATCCGTCATGCTTTAAGCCCATCCGTGGCAAGCAAAGTTTTTTGTTTTACCGTCCCGCTGCCAACAGCTCGTCGCGTTTGGCAAGAAGATCGGCCCTTCCTTTGATCACGCGCTTGGCCGGGCTACCGCCGCTGCCTTGCACGTTCGGGATCACCGGGGGTCTGGCTCGCGGCTGTCCGGCTGCGGCGACAGATGGCGGTGTAGCAGCTGGTCCGGCTGCGGGTGGGGCTCCAGCAGCTGGTCCGGCTGCTGGAATAACTGGAGCAGGGGCTGGCCCTTGTCCGGGGCCAAAACCTGCGAGTTGCAAAACTTCACTTACTGCCTGTTCGACAGAAATGTCCTGACCTTGAGCAGCGTAAAGCTGGCCTCGGTGGATCACTTCGCTAACAAAGCGACCCGGCTGGCCAAAGCGTGCGTCGAATTGGGTGACGAACGCTGCTCTTTCAGGTTGACTTATCACCAAGTTTAGCTCCCTTTCACGGGAAGCCGCAAGCTGAAGTTGCATGTCCTGCTGCTGCACCGACTGCTGGGTGCTGCCCACAAACGAATTGTAAGCCTCCCCGCGCTGTCTCGCGTCGAGCGCTTTTTGCCCGGCGTCCATGTTGGAGCGCTTAATTGCCCACCGGATAACGGCCTCTTCGCTGATCTCGGCCACTTCAAAGAAACTGGTCAAGTCGCCTTGCTTCAAGAAATGCGAAGCCGTATTCAGGCTCTGCGCCATCGGCTCGTATTTCTCGGCGATGAGCTTACGGGCCTCGTCGCGCTCAACCTTGACCGGATCGAAGCCCTCGCCCTTCTCGAAGATGTCGCGGATCTGCGCCTCGTGCGCCGCGTCTTTGATCTGCGCGGGCGTGATCCAATCAGGAAACTTCTTTTCCTGCCCTTTCACCTTGTACGTCATTTTCGGCGTGAATACAGGCGCGGCAGGTGCACCGCCAACTCCAGGCGGCGTAACGACCGAGGGTTTGGCTGCTGCGGCTGGCGGTGTACCTGTAGGCGTGCCAGATGCGGCAGAAGATGCAGGAGTTTTCGCCTTCGCAGCTGCCGCCGCACGGGCTGCCACCGGCTTTAGCGGTGTGGCGGGCTCCCCTGCTTTAGCTGCGGCAGGTGCTGCCGGTTCAGCCGGGGCCGCAGGTGCTGCGGGCTCGCCACCTCCACCTTCAGGGGCTGGTGCGCCGCCGTCACCGCCGCCGTCGCCTTCGCCTGCCGTGTTCATGAGCATAAAAAATAACGGGTCCATGTCATCTCCTACTTACGTTGAGGGTCTAGCCAGCCATCTGCCGCATGCCGCCACCTGCCTGGGCGATGATGCCTTCAGCAATTTGCGCGACGTGCGACTTGTTCATCTGTTTCATCTTCTCCAGCGTCATGCCTTGCTGCGCCAAAGTTTCATAGAGCCATTCGAGCGCACGCTGCGGGATGACAGCGCGCTCTGTTGCTCCCGGCTTGTCGCCTTCTTTCGGGACGTACATGTCCACTTTGATCAGCGGGCCGTCGGCTGGGATGAACTCGTTTTTCGCCGCCGCTATCGTCGCCGCTTCTTGCTCGATGATGGCGTTGTGACCGGCGAGCAGTTGCGCGTACGCCGCCTGCACCGGCTGCGGCAAGAACTTGAAGTCTGGCTCTTTCATGCGGGCGACAAGCCGCTTGGCGCTGTAGTCGTGGTCCTCGTACTGATAGACCTGCGGCGTCTCGCCGCGCTCCAGTGCCAGGATCTCGTTTTCGGCGTTGACCTCGTCGATGCTCAAATCATCGAAGTGTTTGCCGAAGTCGATGAACGGCAGCGTGCGCACGATCTTGCCGATGTCTTTGCGCTCCAGGTATTTGCCCGCGTACTGTAGCAGCTGCATACCGGTAAAGTAGTTGCCGAGTTTCGACGACAGCGAGTCGCTCGACGGCATAACTTTGATCTGCGTGCGCAACTTGTCGGCCTTGCGGAACTCGGCCAAGTTAACTAGCTCGCGTTTTCCCACCGCGTAGACAAGCTCGTCGTCTGGCAAATAGATTTTGCACAGCTCCATGGCGAGGTTGTAAAAGTCCTGAAGGAACTGCTCAAATTTCTCGGTGTAGAACGAGAATTTTTTGCGCTCGACGGCAGTGGCAAACAGGAACGCCATCGGATCAAAGCCCTGCCCTTTTTCCTGCGTCACCTCGTTCACCATGAGGTTGGACATCATCTCTTGCGTGGTGCCCGCCGTGTACGCGTAGTACTGGCTGCCGTCGCGGCCCGGCAAGATGGTTGGAGGTTGGCCTTGGTAGGTAAGACCACGGACACCAGGAAGCAAAGCCCCTTGTGCCATCTTTGTACCGGCTTGGTACAAAACCTTGTCGTCGCCCACAGTGATCTGCTGCATGGCGGTCGCAGAACTACTGCGATTTATTTCAGCCTGATAAGGACGAGCGACGCGGACAATGCCGCGTGCGCGTGGTGTGGACACGAACTCGTCAAAACCCGCCCACACAAGCGGAAAGATGCCGCCCGGTAGTGGACCCGACTCCAAAATACCGCCACTTGTGGCGATGTAATAGTAGCCTTCCGGGTACTGGTGGCAAACCGGGAAGTAAAACTCTTTTACGAGTGTTTGGCCTTTCGACTTGCCGTAAGCCGACGTGGCCTTGTCGAAAACGATGAACTCTTCCTCTGAGCCCTTGCCGATCATGCGCAATTTTTCAGGGTCACTCGCGTACTGCGCTTCGAGCTTTTTGGTGGCGACCATCTTGCGGATGATCCAGCACTCGGCGCCACGCATCGACGTGGCGGTTGACTCGCGCAGGAGGTTGAACGCTGGAACACGCTCGATCTCGAATTTTCCTTTGAACACCGGCTTGCGGTAGTCCGGCGCGGGCTCTAGGTTGAAGAGCGGCTCGCCAGTGACGGGATCGACGGCCTGCTGGCCCGTCGAAATGTCGATCATCGGCTCGCCCTGCTCGAAAACGGGCTCTTCATTCTCGACTAGCTGCTCATAACCGATAAATTCGCCCTGATTTGGGTCGAAAATCATCTTCGAGCACACTTCACCGACGGCGATGAAATCCGACGCAAATTCGCGTCGTTTCTCCTGCATCCGGTACATTCGGTCGAAATATTCCTTGACCGACTGGTAGAGCTGGGCGTCTTTCACGTCCTGCGGCTCGAATTTGTTGTTCGGGTCGATCTTGACGTTGGGGGCGTAGTCCAAAAGGCTCGCCAAGTAGTAGCGATAGACCTTGTGGGTCAGGTTTTTGGTGATCCTGAGCGTGGGGGTCTTTGTATTTGAGTCGGAACCGCGTGAAAGGCGGTTGTACGCGTAGGCGCGCTTGGTGTAGTGGTCGCCGGACACCAAAAGAAGGTTAGAACGCTGCTCTGCAAACACCTCTTTGTCCACCGTGTCGGCGTCGTGGTAAAGGGTGTTGAGCTGGCCAATATCGTGCGTTTTCAGCTCATTTTTAGCTGCTTGCATGCGAAAATCCTTCAATTAGGCGTGTTTTTAGCCGCATTTTCGAGATCGCGTTTTTCCTGCTGGTTTGACCGCTCCATGCTAGCACTGATCATTACGTCCTCGTAAGCCTCGGGATCGTCCATCATCAGTTGCTCCAACTGAGCGGCACGCAGCACAGCGCGGTCCATTGGCGACAGATCCGACATCTCAACGTCGGCTAAGCTGTCGTCATCCAAATCATTTTGACCGATTCGCTCGCCACGGGCGTCAACTTCTGCCTTCTTGCGCACCTCCACCGCCAGCGGGGTGATTTTTCCGAGCGCTGCCGCGTGCAGTTTGATCTCCGTGCCGTTCGGCAGTTTGACCCACTCGACACCTTGCTCGCGGCACAGCTGGATGACGGCCCTAAGTTCCGTACTCACCGTTCCAGAAGTCAAACTCGTCGGTGAGTTCTTGCCAGTTGTTGTCGTCTCCTCGCGGGTGGGGGTCACCACGTCGCCGACGGATCTCTTCAGCGGTAATTTCCTCTGCCGTTGGGTGCCGCTGCTTGGCGGTTTTTTCCGCGATTTTTGCTTCATCTGTTTTCTCACCTCTTAGTGCTGACCAATCCCACGGGATGCCTACGACGCAGTAGCGCATGGAGTCGATAAAGTCGTCTTTGGCTTTTGCTTTTGTCGTCTCGCGTTTTAGCCCGAGCATCTCGCCGCCGAGCTTGTGCAGCTGCGGCCCGTCGTTCGTTTTGCTGTGGCTCACGACGCTGTCATCAAAAATGAACAACATGTCATTCTTGAAGAGCGTGTTGACCACGTCCTCGCCAATGTCGTGGTGTTTTTCCGACGGTAGGAATGGCTCGCCGATGCGCATGGCGATTTGGCCGAAGTCTTTGGCGTTCTGATCGAAGCGCTGCGTTACCAGTCGGTCGTCGCCGCGCAAGTCGATGAATTTGTCTAGGATGTCGCCCGACGTGTAGTCGCGCCCGTCGTCGCCGCGCCAGCCCTTATAGACGTAGCCCATGCGGTGATCTGGCGAGATGGCCACGAACGAAATAGCGGGCGGGTGCGCGCCCTTCACACCACCACTGCCAATGTCTACTGCGGCGTAGCGGTGCCACGTCGGCGGGATCGGACGCGGTTTGATGAAGTGGCGCGTGGGCTCGTACTGCGCGTACTTTCTCGACGCGTCGAGCACGAACTTGCCGTAGACCCGCTTGTCGATCTCAGCTTGCGACTTGCATCGGGCTTTGGCGCGGTCAATACGCGAGGTGTCAAAATAAGGCCCCGGCGTGCCGTCCTCGTAGACTTGGCAGTCGTACATGCTGATCTGCTGCTTGCACGCATCGACAAATTTCTCAGTCTCGCCTGTGCCTTCCATGGCGCAGTACCAGAGCTGCTGGCCGAGCGTCGCGGTGAACACCAAATGGAAGTAGCCTTCCGTGCCTTCCAGTCGGAACGCGATCTCGTCGTAGTAAGATTCTGGCAACTCCTCGTCGCAAAACACCGCGTACACCGTGGCGGTCTGAAGCGTCGTCGCCTTCTGTCCGTACGTCTTGAACACCACGATGACGCCCGAGTTGAACGTGATCGACTCGATGCGCCCTTTATCGTCGTACGCCTCTTCCCAGCCGTAGACCGGATGTTTTTTCATCGTGTCGCGGGGCATGAGCGGCAGCCACTTGGTTTTCCACTCGTAGTGCGCCACGTCTTTGGACGGGTAGAGGTACCAGAAGAGATTCGGTACGGGCGCCTCGCGTCCGTCTTTGGCTGGCCAGAGTTCCGGCCAAATCTTTTTGTTGGTGGCCCAGTGGATGCACTTTTTAATCTGGATCGTGGACTTGCCGATCTGGTTGGCAGCCGTCAAGAGGTTCATCTTGTTGCGCGACTCTAGGAACGTCCGCTGCCACGCGTAGAGCTTCTGTCCGTAGAGGTGCGGCAGCCCCTGCACGAACGCCCTTTTCCGCTCAGCCGACAGCATCTGTTTAGACAGCTGCGGCAGCTTGTGCTGGCGGATGCCCTCCACCGTCTTAGCTGGTGGTGCAGCGATAGGGGACGGGATGCCCGGCAGCGACGCGATTCCCTTGATCGCGCTCACCCCGTTTTTGGAACCTTTCTTCCTACCCCTCGCCATCCGTGTCTACCTCCACGGCGTCTGTCTCGGGGTCGTCTTTTTCTAGCGGATCTTCTGCGTCGTCTAAGTCGTCGAAGTCGCCGGGCTCCAACCCGCCCAGCTCATCCACCTCGGAAACGTCGGCCTCGACCGGGATGTCCGGCAGCGCCTCTGCTCCCTCTGCACCGTCCGTTTCCTTCCCTTCATCGACTGGCGGGTCATCAAACCCGGAACCGTCGCCGATGATCTCTTCAATCGGCGGCTGCTGGATAATGAGCGATGTCTCCGCCGTCGGCGCGTCCATCATGTCGCGCAGCGCTGGGCGTTGGTTCTTTACGATCTTGCGGTGTCTCAGCCTGCGCATCGGCGACTCGATGACATCAGGATCTAGCGGGTACGGTATGCCGCCATTCCTCGATTTCGCCAACCACCACGCCAGACGCTTCATGCCGGTCACAGCGCGAGGGTCGAACTCTCTGACGTGCGTGACACATTCCTTCTCAGTGATCGTGATCTCGCGGATGGGCTCCATCTGCGTCCACATTTCGAGCGTGTCGAACACCAGATGCAGCAAATACTTCTGCGTCATCTGCATGTCCGCTGGTGGCCTCACCATCCAGCACACTTTCAGCGGGTCCGATAAAATCTGCTCGTAGTGCTCGCGGTACGTCACGTTCCGCGTCACATTCTGCATGTTGAGTACACGCCTGCCGATAATGGCGCGGGCGTACTCCTCTGCAAAATTCAGTCGCAGCTTTTCCAAGATCGGCTCGGGCTTAACCCTGCGCCGCAGGATCAGCTCGTCCATCTTCATAATTTCAGGCGGGATGGAACGGATCGCCGCCCTGAGCGACGGCGGCGCCATGTTGATCACCGAGAACGGATCGTTCGGATCGCTTACGTCGTAATGCGCCGAGAAATCTTTTTTCGGTACGATTTCATCTTCGATGTGATCAGCGAGTTGCATCAGTGGCCGTGCGTTACCGAGCGGCGCACAGCAACGAAAAACATTTCAAGATGACTCTTCGCGTTGGCGCGATGCAGGTTGTCGGGGAAATTACTTAGCCAGCCACCGAGCGACAACTCAATACCGCGAATGTCATCTTCTCTCGGCGTGTTCGGGTGCTGGCGTCTTTGCGCCTCTGCCTGCCGCGCTTTGATCACGCTCTGCGTAATATTTTTTTCTCTCTCCAACACCGACGCCTGCGCGTAGTGCATGTCAATCTCTGCTTTTGTTTTGGCTAACTTTTCTTGCAGCTCTTGGATCGTTGCTTCGCGTGACGGGGTGACGTGCGCGTCTTGAAACCCGTAACAGGCTGCGGGGTACTTGGCGTAGAGGAGATCCTTTTCGTTGGCCTCTTGTAGCTCGTGCCGGGGTGCGGGGACCGGACCCCCACGCAGCTCTTGCTCGGGCGTCCCGATTCGGCCCAGCGCGAGCCCCGTTTCGTGGCCCATTTCGGGCCGAAAATCGGAGCCAGAATGGGGGCTGCCGCCGAACAGTTTAGGCGGGTTCTGGCGGGTCGTTTCCGAGGGGTTGGAGGACGGGTTCTGAGGGTCGTTTGGGTGCATCTTAGATTAACCTCACACTTTTGTGGTTTGAAAAAAGAAAAACGGGCGCGTGGAATGATATTAATTTTTATCGCCGACCCC
>Ga0075163_10002330_pt1 | contig 25617 bp, 34 predicted proteins | sample JI1023141ADNA_FD_71478 | JGI IMG/M metagenome (GOLD analysis project Ga0075163, IMG submission 71478) | Wastewater effluent complex algal communities from Wisconsin, to seasonally profile nutrient transformation and Carbon sequestration -... | ecosystem: Engineered > WWTP > Effluent > Algae... | reverse complement strand
TGGTACGCTGGCAGAACTGTTCGCCCAGCGTTCGGGTACGCATGAACCTACAGGGTCCGTGGGAGAATGCTACCGCGCAAATGAAGGATGATCTGAGAGCGACCAGTTTGCTCCCGGCCACAGAACCATACCAAGGCATGGGCTTTACCCTGGTTGGAAGTGGGGGAGAGACGGTGCCAGCATCGTTGCTCACCGTCACAGGGAAGAACGCGATAGTTGACTGGGTCCTCGTGGAACTGCGCAACAAGAACAATCCATCGCAGATCCTGGCCACCAAGAGCGCGTTGCTCCAGCGCGATGGTGATGTGATCGGTATAGACGGGTACACGAGGTTGTTGTTCAGCGTCGCCGCAGATAACTACTTCGTGGCCGTGCGGCACAGGAACCACTTGGGTGCGATGACCTCGGCGGCGAAAGTGCTGGGGAACACTGAAGCAGGAGTGGACTTCACCTTGGCTACGGAAGCGACCTACGGTACAGAAGCGCGCTGCACGCTGGCCAATGGCAAACGTGCGTTGTGGAGCGGGAACGTCGTGACGGACGGTGTATTGCTTTACACCGGACAGAGCAATGATCGTGACCCTATCCTGGAAGGTGTCGGTGGCATTGTGCCGACGAACACAGTGAGCGGGTATTCCCGGCGTGACGTGAATTTGGATGGTCTGATCATGTACACGGGCCAAGGCAACGACCGCGATCCGATCTTACAGAATATCGGTGGCGTAATACCGACCAACTCGCGCAACCAACAACTTCCCTAACGGGTCTTGTTGGCGGGCATGGCGAACCGCAAATCGGCATCCAGTGCCTTGCCCTTCGGTTCCGTACTGATGGCATTCAATACGGTCTTGGTCCGCTGATCGATCAACCGTGTGAGGCTGTGGTCCTTGGATCGCTGTACGTACTTCTTACCAATGGTCATGGCACAAGGAATATGGTGCGAAGCAACCACCAGGATAACCCTGTCCGCAATACCCCGATCAGGGTAGTCGACGACGACTTTTTGAACGCCCCATGGTTCGATCCTCGTCAGAAACCGTCCGCGTTGCGTCGTATGAACAAGACTTGCCTGCTGAACGGGCCGAAGGACCACCCGGTACAGACAAGTCCGTCCGCAAGGGGCAGGATGTGGGTGAGCCGTTCTTCCTTTCCCGTATCCAGGGTTCGTTCCCAGATCAGATCACCGGTCACGGTAAGCCGTTGGATCAACCCATCGCTGAGCGCGGATGTGGATCGTTCACCAGCGATGAACAGATCGCCGTTCGGGGCCTGGTCAATGGCATACGCATGGTTCTCGTGGATCGTGTCGCCGAGGGTTTCGGTCCATAACGTATCGCCGTCCAGATCGATCGCGATCAAGTATGCTTGCGGAAAGATGTCAAGACTGGTCTCGTCGAATGGTCCATAGCTGTCGGTCCATCCGGCCATGACGAACGTGCTGTTGCCGACGCTGATGATCGACCTTCCAACTTCATCTTCGGCCCCGCCGGAAGTCGTGTTCCAGATCACGGTGCCGTCCAGGTCCAGCCGCATGAAAAGAACATCACTCTTGCCACTGAAGGTGAGTTGTCGACCTGTCACGACGATGTCGTTCCCGTCCACGGTAACACCGTGCGCCTCGGCATCCGTGGGACCTGGCACAACATGGCTCCAGACAACGGCACCGTTCTGGTCGTGCCGGGCGATCAACACATCGTGCCCTTCGCCTAGTTGGTTTACTCCGCAAACGATCGCACCACCATCGGGAAGCGTTGCAGCGCCCCAATACTGTTGGGAACCCGCTGCCTCCGGTGTGACCGACCAGAGAACGGAACCTGTCGTGGAGAGCTTGACCAGGAGTGCGTCATGCTCCGCGTCGGCCTCGATCACGCTTCCGAACAGGAATGCTGTCCCATCCTGTGCGTTGGCAAGACCTTGCAAAAAGGAGGGACGATCGTCCGTCAACGTGGTCGAACTCTCGAAACCACCGGCATTGCTCATGGCGTACACCAGGCCTTCATGTCGACCATCGCCTGGTACGAATTCACGCACGCCCAACGCATAACCTGCACCAGCGACCATGGCACCCACTCCATCCTGGGAGTTGTTACCGCCGATGGTCTGTGTGAAGCTCTGTGCGCTCAAGGTGTGAGAGCACATCAGCAAGGGAGCGAACAGCAACGAAAGTCTCCTGTACATGCCCCGAATATAGGGAGTAGGATGTCCCATGTTCGCGACCACTAGCTTCGCGCCATGCCGGACAAGCGTGTCATCAGTTGGTTCATGGCGAGCTGGCTCCTCGTCTCCGTTGCCGTGCTGCTTGCCGTTCTTCTTACGGAGAAGTTGGATCTCCATGCTGCGATGCATCCGTTCCATTCGGAAGCATTGGATGCCTTCTTCCTTTCAGTGACGCATGTTGGGGATGGCCTGGTACCATTGGCCCTATCGCTCCTGATACTGGCCTTTCGGGATATACGCTCGTTCTTGCTGATGGGGCTGGGCTGTGGCTTCAGCGCGATCGTGGTGCAACTCTTGAAGCGCGGACCGTTCGCAAGCGTTGATCGCCCGTACATGTTCAAGGAACAGTTGGGCGCGATGCATTGGGTGCCTGGTCTGGAACTGCATCATCACTTCAGTTTTCCAAGTGGCCATTCAACGGCGGTATTCAGCATGTGTTTTGCATTAGCCGTTTTCATCAACCGCCCGACCTGGAGTGTGGCAGTTGCTTTTCTTGCGATACTCGTGGCTTATTCACGGGTCTATCTCTCCCAGCATTTCACGGAGGATATCCTCGTGGGCGCCGCGTTAGGCACTTTGACCAGTTACATGGTCTATCGCTGGCTCTATCTCTCCGGCTTCAGCAAACGGCCTTGGTTGGACCGGCGGTTGGGTCACTTCCCGAAATAGTAGCGGAACCCAAGGCCTCCATCCGCATCGAAACTGGTGCCGGGGATAAGGTCCAAAGCTGGCGCTACTTCAAGGAAGACATCGACTGGCGCTCCTTCGAACAGGTAGGTAAGGCCTACAGGAAAGCGGATGCCTAGCCGCGCATGTCCTTGGTTTCCGTTGTCGTGGCCGTTGTTCCATGAATTTCCGTCACTCCATGTACGCAACCGGATCCCGGGGCCGTAGTGCAATGCGAGCCGACCGGTCGATACCGGGATCAGCGTGAAATTGTGGAAGAGGTAGTCAGCGTTCGCATGGAAGTATCCACCTCTGGACCCCAAACCACCCCAAGCCAGACCAAATGCGAACGCTCGGTCCGTATCGGTCCAGAGCTTTGCGCTGAGCCCTGTGGGTTCGCCGAGCACGATACCCAGGCCGAACCCACTGCCTTGTGCAGCGGCACCAAAAGTGGCCGATGCCAGCGCCAGGGCGAGACCGAATTTCTTCATGGTACAAAGATGCTGACCGGTGATGCGGTTGTTGGATGCGCATGGAGCCTGCTATCAACGATCGTATAGTTGAAGTGATCGGGTCAACAGGCAGGTATAAAGGGCATTCGACACGATGCATTGACACACTGCATCAAAAGCGAGAAGCGCCCGGAGGCGCTTCAAGTATCGTAGGGACCTCGGACTCTCCCTTCCTCGGACCTTTCGATCGGCTTTGAGACGCAGGCAGAAGACAAAGGTCACAGCATGCCCTCGATCCGGTCCGGAATGCCTTCGTTGTGATGGTTGGTCAACGACCTGTGTAAGTAATGCGGTAGATCCGATCGGCCGAATCGTCGCTTACGAGCAGGCTGCCATCCGGTGCCGGCAGGACATCCACAGGTCGTCCACTCGTACGGGCCCCGTCGAGCCATCCTTCCGCGAAGCTCTCCGTGGTGGCCGTACCGTCCGGTTGTGGAAAAGCCACGACGACCCGGTAGCCGATGGGAGTGGAGCGATTCCAACTGCCATGCTCCGCGATGAAGAGCGCATCGTGGTACTTTTTCGGGAAAGCGCTTCCCGTGTAGAATCGGATCCCGAGTGGTGCCACGTGCGGCCCCAGCTTGGCAGCGGGTGCAATGAAGTCGGAGCAGGGCCGTTGATCACCGAATTCCGGATCCGCAATGGTGCCGGCGTGGCAGAACGGATAGCCGTAGTGCCCGCCGGCCGATGTGGCGTGGTTCAACTCACAGTCCGGACTATCATCCCCCAACCAGTCGCGTCCGTTCTCCGAGAACCACAGGTCCCCGGTCTCCGGATGCCAATCGAAGCCAACGGAATTGCGCACGCCTTTGGCGACGATCTCGATCCCGCTCCCATCCTTGTTCATGCGTGTGATCGTGGCGAATGTGCTGTCCTCACTCAGGCAGATATTGCACGGCGCACCCACCGGTACATAGAGCTTACCATCCGGCCCGAAGGCGATGAACTTCCATCCATGATGTTCCTTGTCCGGGAACCGGTCCGTTACAACAACGGGTGCTGGTGGTTCTTTCAAGTGGTCCTCTATGTCGACCAGTTTCAATATGCTGCTCACCGCGCTCACGTAGAGATCTCCATCGTGAAAGGCGACACCGACAGGTAGTTTGAGGCTCTTGGCAATGATGTAGTGTGCATCCGGTTTTCCATCACCAGTGGTATCACGAAGGGCATGAACGACCCCCTCATCGCGCGATCCCACGAAGAGGGTTCCCTTCGCTCCCCAGCACATCGCCCTTGCGTTGGTGATGTCCTCTGCGAAGACCTCGATCGAGAAACCCTCCGGCAGCTTGATATGCGCGAGTTTGGGATCGCCATTTTCCTTTGCTGGTATGCAGACCGAGCCGGTGGAGCCGAAAAGGAGGATAAGGCCGAGCGACGGTACGATGGTCCGCATATGTCCGATTTTGGGGATGAAGGGAGAGGGGGGAACGGACTTCACAACATTTGAACGATCGACCCGATGAACTGTTCACCGACGGTGCGGGAGTAGTGTGTTGAAAGATATGGCCAATGATCTTCTTGCAACACCCAAGTAAGGCCTTGAGAGGTCCGGTCTTGGATGCCCTTATTCGGATCAAAATGAAAAGGGGTATCCAAACTCACTTTCGGCATGCCAGTAGGTCCACGTGATCAATCGACTTGGACAACGGGTCCTTCATCCTTGGGGCGCAGTGAGCCGATTATCCGGTGCTCCAGATGCGCATCCTGTAGCATCTGTCCCAAGCGAGGAGCCAGATCGGGTGCAACAGCGATCAACAAGCCACCGCTGGTCTCAGGATCAGAGAGCATGAACATGCGTTCCATGGTATTGGCACCAGCCACGCGATGACCGTAGCTTTTCCAGTTGCGCAGCGCTCCATCGGGATAGCATCCTTGAGTGATCAGTGCCTTGCATGGCCCCAGTTGGGGAATGGCATCATACGAGAGCGTTGCAGCAAGCCCGCTTCCATCGCATATCTCCAATAGGTGTCCCAATAGTCCGAAGCCGGTCACGTCCGTGAGCGCATGTACTTGGGGCAAGGCGCCCAGTTGCACGCCGATGTCATTCAGCCGGACCATCGTATCGCGCATCAGTTCGGCCTGCGCACTTGGGAGGATACCACGTTTCTGAGCTGTGCTGAGGATACCGATGCCCAAGGGTTTGGTCAGGAATAGCACATCACCATCCTGTCCGGTATCGTTCCTCTTGATGTTGGTCACATCCACTTCTCCGGTCACGGCGAGCCCAAAGAACGGTTCAGGGGCGTCGATGCTATGACCACCAGCGAGTGCAATGCCAGCATCCATACAAGCCTGTCGACCACCGTCGATAACACGAGCTGCCAATTCCGGCGGGAGCTTCTCCACGGGCCAGCCCAGGATCGCTACCGCCAGTAGCGGTCGTCCACCCATGGCATAGACATCGCTCAGTGCATTGGTGGCAGCGATCCGCCCGAAGTCGAATGCGTCATCAACAATGGGGCTGAAGAAATCCGTGGTGCTGATCAGCGCACGGCCATTATCGAGTGCATAGACGGCAGCGTCGTCGCGTGTGCCATAGCCCACCAGCAGGCGTGGGTCCGGGAATGTACCGAGGTCGCTTTTCAGTATGGTCTCCAACACCGCTGGTGCGATCTTGCAACCACACCCAGCGCCGTGGCTGAACTGCGTAAGGCGGATCGGCTCAGACGAGGGGAGTGGAGGCAGCGACATGTTCCTTGATGCGTTTGGCAAGGCCGTGAAGGTCGTATGCGGAAGCGGACAGCTTGATGATGCGATGGGGCGCGCGTTTGGCAACACCGTGGGCATAGGCCTTATCGTAGTAGCGCAACGCGATCGTGGCCACCGTCAAAAGGTCGCCGTTATCGAGTGCTTCCAAGGCGGTCTTGCAGTGTTGAGGACCTAGGCGTCGTTCAATGCGCTTGGTGGCTTCGGCCAATTGCTCTAAGGGATATTTGCCGTAATCCACAACGAGACGGGCGGCGCGTTCTTCCAAGGGGACCTCTACGAAATAGAGCGTGGCGTTCCGCATGTGCACAAAGAACCCGTCGGGGATCTTGGCACGGCCGATAATCAGGCTTTCATCCTCCAGCCAAAGCGGTTTGGACCTGTCCACATGCTGAAGTGCAGACCAGAGCAGGTTCTCGAAATGCTCGGTACTGGGTTGCGGAGCTTCGCCCAATGCACCGTACGAGGAACCCTTGTGGTGGGCCAGCGCCTCCAGGTCGATGACCTGTTCTCCGAGCGAACGCAAGTGGCCCAATGTTTCGGTCTTCCCGGAGCCGGTAAAGCCGCCAAGGATGCGCAGATCGATCGGGAGCGCCACATGCTCCAGCACATGGTTCCGAAACGCTTTGTAACCACCGCGTAGTATTGTCACTTCGCGGAACCCGGCCTTGTCCAGAAGCCATGCCACACTGCCACTACGCTCGCCACCGCGCCAACAATGCACGCGGATCTTTCCATCCGGAGCTAGAACTCTTGCCTGCTCGACGATAGGCGCCAACTTGGGACCGACGATCCGCAAGCCTTCCAACATGGCTGCGTCCCGGCCTGTCCGCTTGTAAAGGGTCCCTACGATGGCACGCTCCTCATCGGAGAACAAGGGCATACTGTGCGCACCCGGAACATGTCCGCGAAGAAATTCGCCCGGCGAACGCACATCGACGATGGGTGCGTCCACCGCAAGGAAGTCGAGGATATGCAAATGCCGCAGCAGACCTCGAAGGTAATGAGGGGCGTCCGCGGATCAGACCAGCGCAGCGGTGAGCGTGATGGGCACGCTCTTCAGCAACTGGCTGATCGGGCAGTTCTCCTTGGCGTTGGCAGCGCATTCCTGGAATTGCTCCGGGGTGATACCCGGCACGTTACCCTTCAGTTCCAAATGAATGCCGACCACACCCATGCCATCGCCCACCTTGTCCATTTTCACGTTGGCTGTGCACTCGAGGTTGTCAGGGGTGAAACCGGCGGCGTTGAGGACGAAACTCAGCTTCATGGTGAAACAGCTGGCATGCGCGGCGGCGATCAACTCCTCCGGGTTCGTGCCGGCCTTGCCATCCTCGCTCACGAAACGGGTGAGGAAGGAGTGGGGCGTATTGTTCAGCACCCCGCTCGTGGTGGACACACTGCCGGAACCTTCTTTGCCGGTCCCTTTCCAATTTGCTGTCGCTTTGCGGTTGATGGCCATGATCTGTCCTTAGGTTAGGGTGCGAAGGTAGCCCCCGTGGTATGGGAACCGATCGAGGTATTCGTCGTCTCCATTGATCAGAGAATTGACGAGCATTTGTATTTAACCATATGGTTTAATACGTTTGCCTCGTCAACGACACCATGGACCGTCTCTCGCTCACTTTCTCAGCCTTGGCCGACCCCACACGGCGCGCTATTCTTGCGCGGCTTTCCATGGGTGCGGCCTCTGTGAACGAGATCGCCGCGCCGTTCGCTATGAGCCTGCCGGCGATCAGCAAGCACCTGAAAGTGCTGGAGCGCGCTCAGTTGATCGCGCGTGGTAGAGAGGCCCAGTGGCGCCCCTGCGAACTGAAGGCCGAGCCGCTGCGCGAAGCCGACGCGTGGATCGAGCAATACCGCCAGATGTGGGAAGAGCGCTTCGATCGGCTGGATGCCTACTTGATGGAGCTACAGGCCAAGTCCGCTGAAGGCAAAGTCGTTTCCGGCAAGACAACGAAGACCAAGAAGAAGCCATGAGCACCAGCGACCGTGAGGTCATCATCACCCGCACTGTGAAAGCGCCGAGAGCGCTTGTCTTCAACGCATGGACCGGCCCCGAACACCTTGAGCACTGGTACGGTCCGGACGGCTTCGTTACCAAGACCATCTCCATGGACTGCCGAGTGGGCGGACAGTGGAAATTCACTATGACCGGCCCGGATGGAACTGTCTTTCCGAACATGGTGGTGTACAAGGAGATCACCCCGGTGGAGCGCATCGTACACGACCATGGCGAACGGGAAGGCCACGTGTTGTTCGAGGCCACCATCACCTTCGTTGAGGCCGATGGCGGCACGCTGATCACCATGCGTTCCCTTTTCCTCACCAAGGAAGCGCGCGACCTCGTGGTGGAGAAGTTCGGCGCGATCGAAGGCGGCAAACAGACGCTGGCGCGATTGGAAGAATACGTGAACCGGATCCACTGAACCCACCACCCGACCCTACAGCCCCCACCGATCACTGGACCATGAGCAACCCAAAGGATACCCATATCAGCGGAGATGGGACGATCACCATCATCCGCGATTTCGACGCGGAACGCGCCCAGATCTGGAGCATGTGGACCGAAGCCGAGCATGTGGCGAAGTGGTACGGACCGAATGGGATGAAGGGCAGAGTGAAGAAGATGGACCTGCGCGTAGGTGGCGCTTACCATTGGATGATGACCGGAGCCGGAGGGCAGGAACATCACGCTGTCGGTGTGTACCGCGAGGTGTCACCTGTCGAACGGCTGGTCTTCACGCAAGAGCGCGGCAATGCCGCGGGGCAGCGCGTTGACGGCCCAGTTCCCGAAACGCTGATCACCATCGTGCTCGAAGATCGTGGCATCACCACCCGAATGACCATGACCCATGCCGGTATCCCTCCGGGTAAATGGTCGGAAATGGCCGCCATGGGCTGGAACCAGGCCTTTGATAAGATCGCACGCGCCATTTGATCACCAAGCACCACAAGACCGTCAAGCCATGACCCAACCCGCCATCTTCAACTTCATCGTTCAAAAGGAAGCGAACACGATCACCGTGGAGCGCTCCTTCAACGCACCGCTGGATCCCGTTTGGGCCGCGTGGACCGAAGCGGATATCCTTTGCCAATGGTGGGCGCCAAAGCCCTACCAGTGCGTGATCAAGTCGCTCGACTTCCGTGAAGGCGGGCGATGGCTCTACTACATGCAAGGTCCTGAGGGCGATCGCCATTGGTGCTTCTTCGACTATGAGCGCATTCGGCCGAAGTCGTTCTATTCGGGCAGCGACGCGTTCTGCGACGAGAACGGCGTGGCGAATAGCATCAAGCCCAAAGTGAGTTGGGAAGCGCATTTCAGCAAGAGCGATGGTGCCACATTGGTGCGCGTCATCCTCCACTTCGGTTCGCCTGAAGAACTGGAGCAGATCGTGGCGATGGGCTTCAAAGAAGGCTTTACGCAAGGATTGGAACAACTCGAAGAATTGCTCGCACGGTCCTAGCACCATTGCGCCATGGAAACACCCTCGTTCTACCACGGCACCAAGGCCGATCTGAAGACGGGCGATCTGATCGAACCTGGCTTCAACTCCAACTACGGCCAGCGGAACAAGGCGAAGTACGTTTACTTCTCCGCCACGCTGGATGCCGCTACCTGGGGCGCTGAACTCGCTGCCGGTGATGGCCGGGGTAGGATCTACATCGTGGAAGCCACTGGGCCCTATGAGGACGATCCGAACCTGACCGACAAGAAGTTCCCGGGCAATCCAACGAAGTCGTACCGCACGAAGTATGCCTTGCGCGTGATCGGCGAAGTGATGGAATGGAAGGGCCACGCGCCGGAACAACTCCAGGCCATGAAGGACAACCTGCAACGCTTGAAAGAACAAGGCATCGAAGCCATTGAGGACTAGTACGGGCGCGAGATCTCGCGACCCAACAACTAACACAACACCATGAGCACCCGCATCACCGTTTCCGCACTGGTCAACAAACCGGTCGCCCACGTTTGGAAATGCTGGACCGAACCAGCGCACATCATGCAATGGAACGCGGCCAGCGACGATTGGCACTGCCCCAAAGCCACGAATGATCCGCGCACCGGTGGCAAATTCTCGTCCACCATGGCTGCACGTGACGGCAGCTTCAGCTTCGATTTCGAGGGCGTTTACGACGATGTGCTATTGCACGAACGCATCGCCTACACCTTGCCCGATGGCCGCACCTGCGAGATCCTCTTCGCCGAAAAGGATGGAGGCACACTGGTGACCGAAGCCTTCGATGCGGAGACGCAGAACCCAGTGGAGATGCAACGCGGCGGCTGGCAAGCGATCCTGGACCGGTTCAAGGCACACGCTGAAGCGCAAGATTGATCTGCCTGCTTACCAAACGATCCTAATGAGCACCAAAGTCGAAGTAGTTCCCCACGGCGATCGCGCGATCTTGATCACGCGCACTTTCAATGCTCCGCGCGAGCTGGTCTTCGATGCGATGAGCAAAGCCGAGATGGTGAGCCAGTGGCTCCACGGCCCCCCGGGCTGGACGATGTCCACCTGCGAGATGGACCTGCACGTTGGCGGCCGTTACCGTTGGGCATGGACCAATGCCGACGGGCGTGAGATGGGCATGGGCGGCACCGTGCTAAAAGTGGATCCGCCTTCCCTCTTGAAGACCACCGAGCGATTCGACGATGCGTGGTACGAAGGAGAAGCAACCAACACGATAACACTGACCGAAGAGAACGGCATAACGCTGATGTCGCTCGTCGTTGAATACGAGAGCACGAAAGCGCGCGATGGCGTGCTCGCCGGACCGATGGCCAGCGGCATGGATGCGAGCTACGCCCATCTGGATGCCTTGCTTGAAGTGCAACGTACCACCGCATGAGCCCACAACGCTTCGACCCCGCCACCAATGCACTGCTGGATGCGCATGCCCATCCACTGCGCAAAGAGATCGACCTGCTTCGTACGATCATCCTGGGCGCAGACAAGTTGATCGAAGAAGGCGTGAAGTGGAACACCGCCAGTTTCCGGACCACCGATTGGTTCGCCACGCTGAACGGCCCCAAGCACGAGAAGGAACCGATGATCATCCTGCACGCTGGTGCGAAAGCCAAAGGCATCGTGGTGAAGGACCGCATCCCCGATCCGGATGGCTTGATCAAGTGGCTCGGCAACGACCGTGGCCAGATCATCTTCAAGGACATGGCCGACATCAAGACCAAACAAAGTGCGCTCAAAGTGATCGTGGGCGCATGGATAAAGCTCACCTGACCGGATCAGCAAATGAGACGATCAGATGATCAGAAAATGGCTGCTCCACTAATCATCTGATCATCTCATTCTCTGATCATCCAATTGAACCTCCATGATCACCACACCCGAAGTCATCACAACCCAAGAAGTCATCACGGCTGCGATCCCGCTCGTGATCCCCGGCCGCGACATGCCGAAGTACATGGACCCTGCGATCCAAGAGATCATCAAGACGCTCGCCGATCAGGGCATGCGACCCACAGGACCGATGTTTTCCTATCACCATCGCCGACCGGCAGACACCTTCGACTTCGAGATCGGATTCCCGGTGTCGAAGGCTATCAAGTCGGAAGGACGCGTGGTCAACAGCAAGCTGCCTGCTGTGAAAGTCGTACGGAGTGTTTACCAAGGGCCGTATGAAGGATTGGCGCAGGCGTGGCCAGCCTTACAGAAGTGGGTGCGCGAGAACGAGCACGGAGAAACCGGACGCTTCTGGGAGTGCTACTTGAACAACCCGGACGAGGTGAAGGACCCGAAGGACTATCGCACGGAACTGAATTGGATCGTAGGCTGAGATCAGAAGATCACCAAATGAAACGGGCGACGCCTACTGATGTGCAAGCGGTCCTTTCCGAATTGGAGCGGCTCGGCAGCAAGCGCGTGCGCGAGGACATGGGCAAGCGCTACGGCATTCACACCGATAAAGCATGGGGTGTGCGTATGGCCGATATGCAAAAGGTGGCGAAGGCGATCGGTACGGATCATTCCTTGGCCCAGCGTCTATGGAAGACAGGCTGGTACGAGGCGCGCATGGTGGCCACGATGGTGGCCGATCCGAAGCAAGTGACACCGAAAGAGATGGACACTTGGTGCAAGGACTTCGACAACTGGGCCATCTGCGATACGGCCTGCTTCAAGCTGTGGGACCAAGTGCCGCAAGCGTGGGACAAGGTTCCCGTATGGGCGAAAAGCGAGAAGGAGTTCATCAAACGCGCGGCTTTCGCGTTGCTCGCGTGCTTGAGCCTTCACCGCAACGATACCGATCCGAAGGCACTGAAGAAGTTCCTGCCGTTGGTGAAGAAGGCATCCAGCGACGAACGCAACTTCGTGAAGAAAGGCGTGAGCTGGGCGCTACGCGGCATGGCGAACACGGGTTCGGAGATGCACGCGACCGTGGTTGATCTCGCCGAGGAACTCGCCGCGAGCACGAAGGCGACCGAGCGCTGGGTAGGAAAAGACGTGCTGCGCGACATCAAGCGGCCCATGATCGCCAAACGCGCGGAGAAGCGAGATATGAACCGAACGAAGACGAAATGACCATGGTCCCGATCATCGGAACGGATCAGCGAACGCTTGTACTGTTCCGCACAATTCATGCTCCGCGCGAGCTGGTCTTCCAAGCTTGGACCGAGCCCAAGCACCTGGCACGCTGGTGGGGGCCGAACGATTTCACCCTCCCCCATTGCGAGCAGGACTTCCGCGTGGGAGGGAAGTATCGGTTCTGCATGCGCGCACCGGACGGCAGCGACCACTGGGTGCGGGGCGAGTACACGCACATCAACGCGCCATCGCGACTTGTCTTCACCTGGCTTCGCGAGGACGTCGAAGGCGACATCTGGTGCGATACCGTCGTAGAGATCACATTGGAGCAACGCGGCACCACCACCCTGCTCACACTGAACCAGACCACGTTCGCTACCGTGGCACACTGCGAGGAGCACGCCGTTGGCTGGAACGAATGCTTGGACCGGCTGGTCGCTTTCTCGACTTCCCAAGAACACAACTGAACCTGAACCCCAACACCACCTCTACCATGATCAAGAAGATACTCATAGGCCTCCTCGTCATCATCGTCGGCATCGTCATCGTTTCTCGATTCCAACCGGACAGCTATACCGTGGAACGTAGCGCGACCATCGCAGCTCCACCTGAAGTGGTGTTCGAGCACGTGAACAACTTCCAGAAGTGGCAACAATTCAATGCTTGGGGAGATTCGGACCCCAACGCGGTCTACACCTACAACGATATCGCTAGTGGCGTGGGCGCCAACTTCAAGTGGAAGGGCAATAGCGATATGGGCGCAGGCAAGATGACCATCCTGGAAAGCAAACCGAACGAATACGTGAAAGTGGACCTTGAGTTCATTGAGCCGTTCTCCGGCAAGGCGATCGCCGAATTCGTTCTGGCACCAGCCAGCGGAGGCACACAACTGACCGAACGCACCAGCAGCGACCACAACTTCTTCAGCAAGATCATGTGCATGTTCATGGACATGGACAAGATGATCGGCGACAAGTATGAAGAAGGTTTCCGGCGCATGAACAACATACTTCCAAGCCTGACTCCAGCGCCTGTGGAAACGGTCACCGCACCGCAGGATAGCGTCGCAACAGCCGGTTGAGCCCCTCGAATCGACCCTGCCAACAACCCAACCAACACACGACGCGATGCCTACCCAGATCTTCGTCAACATGCAGGTGAAAGACCTCGCCAACAGCATGACTTTCTTCAAGAAGCTCGGCTGGAACTTCAACATGCAATTCACGAATGAGGACGCGGCCTGTTTGGTGATCAGCGACACCATCAACTGCATGCTGCACACCTCTTCGAGCATCCAGCGGTTCTTACCAGAAGGAAAGTCCGCTGCCGATCCAACGAAGCACACCGAAGTGCTCCTGGAATTCTCCGTGGAAAGTCGCGGAGCGGTGGATGTGATGTACAACAAGGCCCTTGCCGGTGGCGCCACCGAATGCCGTCCAGCTGAGGATCACGGGTTCATGTTCGCCCGCAGCTTCAACGATCTGGACGGCCACATCTGGGAGGTATTCTGGATGGACCAGAAGCAGGCGCAAGGTTGATCGGATGATCGTAAAATGAGATGATCGGATAATGAAGAGCCGGCGCACTTGTCCCAACGGGCATCACTTCGGGAAGACCAGCGATTGCCCGGCCTGCCCGCAATGCGAGGCGGCACGCGCACCGACCGATGGCTGGATGGCGAAACTTGTCGCACCTGCCAGACGAGCCTTGGAGCATGCGGGCATCGGTACACTCAGCGAATTGGCGGAACGCAGTGAGAAGGAATTGCTCGCATTGCACGGCTTCGGTCCAGCGACGTTGCCCATTCTCCGGAAGGCCTTGAAAGCAGTCGGACTTCAATTCACAACAATCACCACGAAGATGCGTGACCTATCAAAGGAGCCAACGAACACCGATGAGTACCTGAACCAACTTCCAGCGGACCAGCGCAAGGCGTTGGAGACATTGCGCAAGCAGATCCTGGCCGCGGCACCTGACTGCGTGGAACACTTCGGCTACGGACTACCGGGCTTCAAGTACAATGGCCATCCGATGCTTTACCTGGGTGCGGCGAAGAACCACGTTGCGCTCTACGGCTCGGTGCCGGTCGGTTTCAAGGACCGGCTGAAGGATTTCACCGTGAGCAAAGGCACCATCCAGTTCACGCCGGAGAAACCGTTGCCTGCTGCCCTGGTGAGGGACATTGTGAAGATGAAGTGTGCGGAGATCGATGTGCGGTGGCCGGTGAAGGTGAAGAAGTCTGCCGCCAAGAAGTCCGCACCGAAGAAAGCGGTGACCAAGAAAGCCTTGAAAGATATATGACCACATCGACCATGACCGATCGCGAAGTGCGCACGACACGAACCATCCATGCTCCACGCGAAAAGGTCTTCGCCGCGTGGACGGATCCCGCGACACTCGCGCGCTGGTGGGGACCGAAAGGCTTCACGAACACCTTCCATCGCTTCGAGTTGAAGCCAGAGGGCGTGTGGGAATTCACCATGCACGGACCGCCCGGAGACTTCAACAATACCTGTGTTTTCAAACGTATCGAAGCTCCCGGATATGTGGAATTCGACCATCTGAAGGAGATGCACTTCTACAAGGCGATGGTGACCTTCACCGAAACCCCAGAAGGAACGCACATTGATTGGATAATGCGTTTCGATACGACGGAAGAACTCGCACCGATCAAGACCTTTATCGAGCGAGCGAACGAGGAGAACATGGACAAACTTCAAACCCTCTGTACTGGCCGAGCAGGATCGGCCCCGACGAGTACGGGCGCGTCATGACGCGCCCCAACGAATTCCCCAACACATGAAACGCATCAACATCGCCTACTGGACCATCACCGCGCTCTTCAGCGCCTTCATGATCCTCTCCAGCATCGGCGGACTTCTCTTGACCGAAGAGGCCGTGGACTATCTGCATGTCAAGATGGGTTATCCGCTCTACTTCATCCAGATGATCTCGGTGGCCAAGATCACTGGCGCCATCGCCATTCTCCTTCCCATGCTACCGGCGCGCGTGAAGGAATGGGCCTACTTCGGTCTGTTCATCGACCTGGTCGCTGCGGTGATCTCCTTTTGGGCGATCAATGATCCGGTGAGCGTTTGGGCTCCGATGTTCCTGTTCATCGCTGTGTTGCTCATTGCCTATTGGCTCCATCACAAGCGACTCTCACTGCACACAACCACCATCAACTGAGAATACCATGCTCCTGTACATCCTCCTCGGTCTCGCCGTCATCATAGCCGGCCTCCTCATCGCCGCTTCCATGAAGCCCAACACCGTCCATTACGAACGCAGCACGGTGATCAACGCTTCACCGGAGAAGATCATTCCGCACCTTACAGACTTCCACAAGTGGATCCCATGGAGCCCTTGGGAGAAACTGGACCCGAACATGAAGCGCGAATTCATTGGTGCAGCGCAAGGCGTCGGGGCCAAATACGGTTGGAGCGGCAATGGCAAGGCCGGTGAAGGCACGATGGAGATCCAGGAAGCCAGCAATAGCGGCGTGAAGATCGACCTGCGCTTCGTGCGGCCGTTCAAGAACGATTGCATCACGCACTTCCATTTCGCACCGCAAGGCAACGCCACCAATGTGCGCTGGACGATGGACGGCCCGAACCTCTTCATGGGCAAGGTGATGGGCGTGTTCTTGAACATGGACAAGATGATCGGCAAGGACTTCGAGAGCGGTCTGGCAGGATTGAAAACGGAGGTGGAGAAGATCTGAAGGGCAACGATCGCCGATAACTTCGTCGGCATGGAGTCGCTGACCGCTCAACGCACGCGCAACAACGTTTCAACCCCGGCGGCCGAGGAGATCCGCATCTCCCGCGTCTTCAATGCACCGCGGGAACTGGTCTGGAAAGCCTGGACCACGCCTGCAATGCTGGTGCACTGGTTCGGCTGTGCGGCCTTCAGCACGATCGATGCCCATGCAGACGTTCGGGAAGGCGGTGCTTGGCGCGTAGTTTTGAGGAACCCGGATGGCGAGGACATCCCGGCCCATGGCAGCTACACGGCTGTGCGACCCACCGCTCACCTGGCCTTTACACACGAATGGGAGAAGCCACCGGTGGATGTGAACCCTGCCCACCATAGGACGTTGGTCACGGTAGACCTTTATGAAGAAGGACCAGCCACGTGGCTGGAGTTCCGCCAGACCGGTCTGGCGACCGAGGCTTCGCGCGATTCACACATCGGTGGTTGGTGCGATTCCATGGACGCCCTCGCGGGACTTCTCCGGACCTGAGCCCCGCAAACGCAATCGAGGCACCGGGAATGGATAGCCACCTTTGCAGGAAGAAGGAACAGCATATGCGTGTACTTGACAAACTGTCGTCGGCCATGGGGCGTAACGATGAGCAACCCAACATCGCGCTTGCCGAAGCCATCGCGGAAAGGGGTGACACCGGACCGGTGCTCGAACTTGTTGGCGTCCTCAAGGGAAAGGACAAGGCCGTCCGCAACGATGCCATCAAGGTCTTGTATGAAGTGGGCGAACGCAAGCCTTTGCTTATCGCCGTTCATCTCCAGACGTTCGTGCACCTTCTGGAAAGCAAGGACAACCGGATGGTTTGGGGAGCCATGTGCGCTGTGGATGCGATCGCTTCGGTAACACCGAAAGCCGTTGTAGCGGCCTTGCCGAAGATCATGGCCGCAGTGGACAAGGGATCTGTGATCACGCGCGACCATGCCGTGAAGGCGATGGTGAAGATCGCTGGGGACAAGAAATACGCTACTACGGTAATGCCTCTATTGCACGAGCAGCTGCGCACCTGCCCGGTGAACCAACTCCCTATGTACGCTGAACTGGTCGCAACAGTGACCAGCGTACCGCACGCCAAGGCGACAACATCCATCCTTTCTGACAGGTTGGTCGATGTGGAACAGCCACCCAAGCGAAAGCGGATCGAAAAGGTGCTGCGCCTGCTGAGCAAATGACCGGTTCTTGACCATCCTCAAGAAATAGTTCATGGACTTTGTCCAGATCGGTCCGGGTTGTTCGTCAATAGGGTGAACTCAAACCAAACACAACGCACAATGAGCAAGTACATGTTCCTTTTCCGCGGCGGCTCCGATATGCAGCAGGCGTCCCCTGCCGAGACGCAAGCCAACATGATGAAGTGGAAGATCTGGATGGACGAGATCGCAGCCAAGGGTAAATTGATCGGCGGTGAACCATTGACCTATGACTCGGGCAAGGTGCTATCCGGCCGCGCCAAAAAGGTCACCGATGGTCCGTTCGCGGAAGGCAAGGAGATCGTAGGCGGCTACCTCATCGTGGAGACCAAGGACATCGATGAGGCTGCTGAACTGAGCAAGGGTTGTCCCATCTTCGAGAACGACGGCAGCGTGGAAGTACGCGTTGTCATGGCGATGTGAGCCATCCCGAGGATACCCACGAATTGGCCGACCATCTTTTCCGCCGTGAGGCGGGGAGGATGGTCGCGGCGTTGACGCGGTTGTTCGGTGCGCGGCATGTGGACCTGGCCGAGGACATCGTTCAAGAAACACTCTTGAAGGCCATGCAGGAATGGCCGTTCCGTGGTGTTCCGGACGAGCCTGCCGCGTGGCTTCACCGGGTGGCGCGCAATCTGGCCATCGATCGGTTGCGCCGCGAAGCAAGAGGCTTGGAGCTGTTGCGGGAGAACGCCGCCTTGTTGCGCAGCGAGTGGACATTGAGCAGTACGGTACATGAGGCGATGAGCGCGCCGACCATTGCCGATGACCAGCTGCGGATGATGTTCGCCTGCTGCCATCCGGCCATGCCGCGCGAGCAACAGGTGGCATTGGCGCTGAAGACACTCTGCGGGTTCAGCGTACCGGAGATCGCACGCGCCTTCGTCACGAACGAGGAGACGATCAACAAGCGGCTATACCGTGCACGCGAAACGTTCCGGGCCTTGGGCCGGATCGATATGCCGTCGATCGATGAGGTTGGTCAGCGGCTGGAGCATGTGCTGGCGACGATCTACCTGCTCTTCAACGAAGGGTACAACAGTACGAGCCACGACGACCTGATCCGCGAAGACCTGATCGAAGAGGCGCTGCGTTTGATCGACCTGCTGACGCGGAACAGCATCACCGATGTCGCTGAAGTACATGCCTTGATGGCATTGATGCTCTACCATGCCGCGCGCAGTGGATCGCGTTTGGATGTTGATGGCGCCATCGTATTGCTGAAGGACCAGGACCGTTCGAAGTGGGACGCGGAACTGATCGCATTGGCCGACCAGCACATGGACCGCGCGGTCTTGGAAAGAGGGATGTCCATTTACCACATCGAGGCCGCCATTGCCGCCATGCACGCCCATGCTCCGACGTTCGCAGCTACGAATTGGGTTTCCATTGTCGCACTCTATGATGAGCTACTGCGCCAGAACCCGTCGCGCGTGGTGGCGTTCAATCGGGCCATCGCTCTAGCACAAGCGGAGGGCCCTGCCGCAGGCCTAACCGAACTGGGCTTGGTGGAGGACATGCAAGGGTCGCATCTCTACCATGCAGCTCGGGGTGATCTACTGCGTGATCTGACCAGGTATGATGAGGCGCGTGCCGCCTATGTAACGGCTATGTCGCTTGCCCGATCTGCAGCAGAAGTCGCATTGCTCCAGAAGAAGCAGGAGTCGTTGCCGGCTAACGTCGTAGAGGCGAGGTGAAACGCTGCGCTTGAGTCTAGCGCCAAATGAACTGGATCAGCACCCAAGCACCACCGATCAGCAAAGTTCCTAGTGCAAGAATGACTAGCCCGAACAAGGTCACTGAAATGCCACCTATGATCTTTGCAAGCCACGGCCACATGAACGAAAGATAGGGGAGTATCAACGCCTCCGCCTTCACCCCCGTTTTTGCCCGCCATCGCTTTCTCCACCTCAGCGATGGCCGCTTCATTTTCAACAACGAATCCAGTGTTATGCTTATCGAGTTGATTCCGAGAGTTCCATCAGGAATTGCTTTAATTCCTGCGGATGGAACATCATTCATGATAGACCCAAAGTCTGATCTCCTGATAGTTCTCCAGAACAGGATCGGATAAGAACACCCTCACTCCGCTGTCAGTTGACCACTCAAAGTGGCTCATTTTCCCTTTTCTTGAACTGTAGAGAGGCGTACCCACTCTTTCCGTCAGGAACTCTTTCAGCCCATTGAGCCGGTCTTCGAAACGACGTTTGGTCAAGCTCGGATCGCTGGATGGAACGATGCCGTGATGGGGCTCCCTCGTCTGGATCCAACTGTACATTGAGGCCTTGATCGAACCATCACTCTTTGTGTGGAATAGATCCATGAGAAGGGTGATCGTGGAATCCTCGACGACCTTGTAGACCCTGGGCGTTTCAAGGTCGTATCCATTTACGTTCGGATAGAGGTCAGTGCCGATTGATATTTTATGTTTTGGGCTGACGTCGGTTCCGCCCATGGCTTTGGCAAGGGGGGTGAACTCTTGCAGTGTAAGGTTACCCTGCTTCACCAGTTGGTGGTCTATGAGTGTCTTGAAGGACTTATCCGCTGTTGCAGTTCCAAGTACACACAGGCTATAGGAATTTTGGAAGTGACACACCCTGATCGAGCCTCCATCAATCTCGACAACACCTTCGTTAGGGATGCCTTTCAACCCGAACATGACGTATTGTCTACGATCGGAAGACCCGCTGCTACGATACTGGAAACTGCGGCGGAATGTCGCCATGTTCTCGGAACCACTCCTATGCTCTTCGATCTGCCCGTTCATGATCGATCCAACGAAGGTCCTATTCCCTTCAACACACAACAGGTAAAGCGTATCCTGCGAGGTAAATGAAGTGGATATTCGAACTCCAAGCTCTTCGTAATAGTAAACGGAATCCATGTAGAGAAGCTCTGCCCCCTGCCTCGACACACTTCCCATACGATGATGGTGAGCAACAACCTGCGAGTAAGTGTGGGACGGAACACATTGCAACAACTTGGTAGGGTCTGGTATACGCCATACTGATCGATCGGTGGACACGTAGAACGTGTCATTGATCACATTCACAACGGGCGTAGATGACGCTAGCTCGTACTCCATCCCTGAACGCTTGTCCTTGAACCAGAGTGTACCTCCCCACTCCCCGAAATCCAGATAATTCACATGGAACATTTCATTTTCGAACACGACATCGTCCACATCCTTCGTCCTTACCCAGCGAAGCATCTTGGGGTCTAAATAGAACGTCCCTCCGTCCAAGTAGACCTTGGTCAGCACACTGTCATTGCGCAGATGCAGGTCATAGTAGAATGAGTTCATCTCTTCAGGTACTTCGATCTTCTGTTCCACTTCCCCCGTTGAGCTTAGGATATAGAAGTCCTTGAAGGATTTACTACTGTAGGGATCGTCTGATTCGACAAAGCAGTAATACTTCTGATCGTGTTTGATGATCTGTCCAAGATTTCCTGGCAGGTGGGTCTTGATAGTATCGTGTATAACGTGCAACCCTTTACCTTCCTTCAAGCCCGGCTCAAAGGTCTGACAGGCGGTCAGCGACAAAGCAATGAGAAGGTTCACAAGTGGGAATTTCACGAGAGTGCCTTGACTTCTACGATTCGGCGGATTCGTATCGAACTCATTATGGCGGACTGACGGAGTTCCAGAGATGATCTATTACAAGTCGACAACTAATGAAAACTCAAAAGTGCGACTGTTGCTCCATGTCAATTTACTCTAAAGCATAAAGCTAAGCCGTCGCCGCCGCACCCTTCTTCGCTGCTTCCATACTCTTCTCCACCTCCGCGATCGCCCGTTTCGTCTTTAACAAACTGTCAGGCGTCACGCTAATTGAATCGATCCCCAGCTCCACCAGGAACTGCGCAAAGTCAGGGAAGTCGCTGGGGCCTTGCCCGCAGATGCCCACTTTGGTCTTGGTCTTTTTGGCGCTCTGGATCAGCATCCGCAGCATGCCTTTCACGGCCTCGTTGCGCTCGTCATAGATGTGCGCCACGAGGGCGCTGTCACGGTCAAGGCCGAGGGTGAGCTGCGTGAGGTCATTGCTGCCGATGGAGAAGCCATCGATGTATTTGGCGAACTCTTCGGCGAGGATGATGTTGCTGGGCACTTCGGCCATGAGGTAGAGCTCAAGGCCCTCCTTGCCGCGCACCAGGCCGTATTCCTCCATCACACCTTTCACCTTCTTCAGTTCTTCAACGGTGCGGCAGAAGGGGATCATGACGACCACGTTCTTCAGGCCCATCTTCTCACGCACGCGGCGGATCGCCTTACATTCGAGACCGAAAGCTTCTTTGTACGCCTCGCTGTAATAGCGGGAAGCACCGCGCCAGCCGATCATGGGGTTCTCTTCGTTCGGCTCGAAATGTTCGCCGCCCAAGAGGTTCTTGTACTCGTTGCTCTTGAAGTCGCTGAAGCGCACGATCACCTTGTTCGGGTAGAAGGCCGCGGCGATCTTGGCGATGCCGTAGCTCAGACGTTTCACGAAGAAGGTCTCCTCGTCCTCGTATCCGTTGATGAGGTAGCTGATCTTGCCGCTAAGCGTGTGGTCGCCGAGTTCCTTGTGCTGAAGCAGTGCGAGAGGATGCGCTTGGATGTAGTTGTTGATGATGAACTCTTCACGGGCTAGACCGACACCGGCGTTCGGCAGGTGCGCGAACTTGAAAGCGAGGTCCGGTGATGCCACGTTGAGCATGATCGGTGTCTTGGTCTCCGGCATATCGGCGAGCATCGTTTCCTCCTTGTGGAAGGGGATGATGCCGCTGTAGATGATGCCGGTGTCGCCTTCGCAGCAACTGGCGGTCACTTCCATGCCGGTATCGAGCAGGTCGGTGGCATTGCCGCAACCCACGATCGCGGGCACACCCATTTCGCGCGCGACGATCGCGGCGTGGCAGGTACGCCCGCCTTTGTTGGTGATGATCGCGCTGGCCTTTTTCATGATCGGCTCCCAGTCGGGATCGGTCATATCGGTGACGAGCACATCACCTTGCTGGAAGTCCTTGCCATCGGTGTCGCCCCCACGGCCATCAAGGCTGAAGAGGATGCGGACCTTGCCGGACCCGATGCGATCGCCTATGGCAATGCCGGTGGTGATCACCTTGGTGTTCGCGGGCTTGTTGATCTTGTATTCCACCACACGATCCGTCGCCTTTCGGCTATGGATGGTCTCTGGTCGCGCCTGGACGATGAACAGCTGCTTGGTCAATCCGTCCACGGCCCACTCCACGTCCATGGGGCACCAGTGGCCCTTCTTGTCGCTGTAGTATTTCTCGATGGCCGTAACGCTCCGCGCGATCTCCAACGCCTGGTCATCGCTGATGCAGAAACGATGGCGTTGCGCGCGTTCTATCGGGATGATGGAGGTGGGTTTACCCGGCTCACCACCGTAGACCATTTTGCGGTCCTTGTTGCCGAGCTTCTTCTCAATGATGCTGCTGAAGCCTTCGTTCAAGGTTGGTTTGAAGACCAGGAACTCGTCGGGACTAACGGCACCTTGCACCACCATCTCACCCAGTCCGTAGCTGCCGTTGATGAGAACGACATCCTTGAACCCGGATTCGGTATCCAACGAGAAGGCAACGCCGCTGCTGCCGACATCGGAACGCACCATCTTCTGGATACCCACGCTGAGGCCGACTTGGAAGTGGTCGTATCCGAGGCTCTCGCGGTACACGATGGCGCGGTCGGTGAAAAGCGAAGCGAAACAGTTCCGCACCGCGCTGATCAGGTCCTGGTGGCCGCGGATGTTGAGGAAGGTCTCCTGCTGTCCGGCGAACGAAGCATCAGGAAGATCTTCGGCAGTAGCGCTGGAACGCACGGCCACGTCGGTGGCTTCCTGGCCATATTTCTGGCTCATCTCATCGTAGCGCTGCAGGATGCCCTTCCAGATCTCCTCCGGGAACTTGCCGTTCTTGATAAGCGTTCGCACGGCCAGACCCGTCCGGCGGATGTTCTCCACATCGTCCACATCCAGGCCGGCCACGATGTCGCGGATCTTTTGGTCCAATACGTTGTGGGCGATGAAGGCCTCGTAGCTGGCTACCGTTACAACGAAGCCCCCCGGCACTTGCACGCCCAGCTTCCCAAGGTTCTGGATCATTTCCCCAAGACTGGCGTTCTTGCCGCCAACGGTGGGGATGTCGCTCAGTTCAACTTCGTGGAGCCATTTAAGGTAGGGAAGGGTGCTCATCGTGCGCGTTTCGGTGTCGTAATACTAAGACGTTGTCTTCAACGAACGGTCGCCGCAAAGGTTGACAACGTTCAGCACCGGGTCGCTCAAGAAGCATCTTGAAAAGATCGTCCGATCTCACACCAGCACTTCCTTGTCGCTCGTGAGCCAGGCTTCGGCTTCCTCGAGGGTCATGAAATTCATGATCGGGTATGGCACTTTGGGAAGCACGGTCTGCACGACCCGTTCGATCGCCATGTGGTTGAAAAAGTCCGGGCTCTGGACGATGGCGGCACGTTCAAGTCCGGCTTTGGCCATGCGCGGCGCCCAACTCGTGGCCAGCCAGATCTCATCTTCATGGAGGATCGCCCCACGCCTGCGCTGGTCGGTAAGGAAGGCACGCAATCCGTAGCGTTCTATCCACTCAACAGCCATGTCCAACGTGGCCCTATAGGTGCCGCTGGGCGCATAGTTCTTCCAGCGAATGATCAGGATGCCGTGTTCCCGATCAGCCTTCATATTTACGTAGGGGGCATCGTGCTCAATGGGCGAAAGCGACTTTTCCATGCTTGTGAAGATACATGGATCCATGGTTGGTGTAGCGCTACAGGTAGCACCTGAGGGCATCAAACCCGGAGGTCGCTAATGGACCCTGGGCGCATACCAATGAAATAGCCGTGTTGAAAGGAATTTCTGGAGCGGAGTGGGGGTATGAGGATGACCGCTTGTCATAGGGGTACATCAACACGAACACCATGATCCGCCTGCCACTTTCCACGCTATTTCTGACCTTGACCGTGCTATCACCAGCGGTGCTTCCTGCACAGGACAAAGCGCCCGATATCAAGACCCTTTTCGGCAACGACCACACGATCGAACACGGTGGGTGGGGCGCACCCAGCACCAACTATACCCGGATCATGGGGCAGGACGCGTTGCTGGTCGGTGTACGGGGCGGTTGGCTTATCGACCACCGTGTCACACTAGGTATCGCCGGCCATGGCTTGGTCACTGATGTGCCCAACAAGGCTTATGATGAGATCCGCATCGCTGGTGGGCATGATCTGCGAAAGGGGAGCCAACTACGGATGGGATACGGTGGGCTGTTGATCGAGCCGATCATCGCGCATCGGAGCGCGGTACACGTTACGCTGCCCATCATCATCGGTGCGGGTGGATGCGTTTACGAAACCTATGAGCCGCTGGCCGAGGAGTATGATCCACTCACCGATGATCAGGATGATCAGGCCTTTTTCGTTGTGGAGCCGGGTATCGAACTGGAGATGAACCTGATCAAGCTTGTGCGGCTGGGGATCGGCGCTTCGTACCGTTACACGACGGACATCACCCTACCCGGAACACCGACCGATGCCCTGCGCGGGTTCAATACGGGAGTAACGATCAAGATCGGCTCCTTCTAGGACTGCGATCACAGTGCTGCAATTTTCCGTCGGCTAGTGATCGGATGCTGCACACGGTGCGAGAGGATGAAGTAGTTTCGGCCGACGGCGATGGTCGCCGAACACACATGAAGCTCCTTCCTTTCTCCCTGTCCGTGTTGTGCGTGTCGCTCGGCCTGGTCGCTTTGGCGCAGTCCCATCCCTACGGTTGTCACTATTTCCGGCATACGCCTGGCCCGATCACCTATCCGGCCGGTGCCAGGGAGCAGATCGATGAGACCATTGCCCGCAGCGATACGTTCGATATCCTGCACTACGACATCAGCCTGGACGTGACCACCTTCTCGGGTAGCTCTTTCGTTGCGCATACGGCCATCACCTTCGTTCCACTGATGGCCGATCAGGCGTTCATCCGCTTCGACCTCTTTGAGTTGGAAGTGGATTCGGT
>Ga0075163_10002329_pt1 | contig 25619 bp, 24 predicted proteins | sample JI1023141ADNA_FD_71478 | JGI IMG/M metagenome (GOLD analysis project Ga0075163, IMG submission 71478) | Wastewater effluent complex algal communities from Wisconsin, to seasonally profile nutrient transformation and Carbon sequestration -... | ecosystem: Engineered > WWTP > Effluent > Algae... | reverse complement strand
ATGTAAAAAAGCAGCGAAATCCTGTGGATTCCGCTGCCCGGTCAAACAGCAGAATTGCGTATCGTTTGCTTATTTGCGGTCGCTACCATCAACGCCCTGTTCGCCTTGAACACCATCATTGCCCTGATTGCCTTGTTCGCCTTCTGGACCCGTATTGCCGGTATTGCCTTGGTCACCCTGGGCGCCGGTGTCGCCGGTGTTACCCGTATTGCCCTGATCGCCCTGCATGCCGGTATTGCCGGTGTTGCCGGTATCACCTTTTTCACCGGGAGGTCCGGCAATAATCACCGGGTCCGGTTGGTTCACCGGAACCAGCACGAGATCAGGTTGTTTTTCGTTGCATGCCGCCAGGCTTGCAGCGATTAGCAGAACAGGAATAAGTAGTAAACGTTTCATGAAAAAATCCTTTGAATAAGAGAATAAAGAGCGGTGGCTTTCGCCTTCCGCCAAAACCTGGCAGGAATTGATTCATGCCTGACGCCAGCACAGGGTAGGGCGATCGAATCGATAGTTCGGTGCGCTTGCGAACACAGAGGCGGTCAAAAAATACGAGCGTTAAGCCAAGTAAGCATCAACCCGATGCCGATTTGCGCGATTGCGTGTAAAGGCCGGTGATGGTACCGCTGGCATCGCGCTCAATGGGATGGATGTTAGCGGCCGAATCGGTAATCAATACTATCCGCTCCATCTTCAGGCTGGAGGAATCCCAGTATTCCGCCATGTCGGGCACGAATTTCAGCAAGGCGATATTGGTCGATTCCGGGCCATCGGGAAACCAGGGTTTGGCAAACGGTGTCCATAAACGGTTGATGTAGGAGCGTTGTGTATTCAGCTCGCCGTAGCCGGAGAACGTGACATAGGTTGCCCGGCTTGAATCGACAAAATTGAGATTGATGGCATCGAGGTGCTTGATTTTTTCCGAGCGCAGATCGGTAAAGAACCAGAGCGCACAATTGCCATCGAGATAAAGCGGCAACATGGGACGGCTGACCAGTACGCCGCCATCGTCGATGGTGGTCAGTATCGAGACCGTCATGTGCTGGATCAGCCGGCAGAGTTTCGTCAGCCCGGGATTGTTTTGTTTTTCCGTTTTCATGTAACGCTCCGCGATTGAGATGCTCGAACATATTTTCCTGGATCGATGCACGACGCAGAATGCCGATTTAATGCACTCAAGGATCAAGCAGTATTGGCGTCAAGTCGGTGCGCTACCGCTCATATCCAATGATCAAAACGGTCAAAGGAGGATGGCCAGCATTGCAAGGAAGGCAATAATAGCGGGCGTTGCAGGACGACCGGTGGGCAAATAAAACAGGGTTGCAGGGTCTTTGTGTGATAGCTTGTGCCTGATTTCACGAGTTTTCACCACTCGACTGGTTACCAATGCAAATCCATGGGTATTTTTGTATTGGAAGAAGATCGGGATCGCAGCCTTCGTTGAAGCAAGGCAGGAAAGTCCGCGGAGATTTTTTTGCCTGGCCGGTAACGCCGTTTGTGTGATAACGAACATACAGCACCGACTGACATCGCGCACAGTAAGGTGCCGGGGATCGATTGCATTCCCCGACTGTTCACACGCTGGCCATGTGCTGCAGGATAAATAAATGTTGCTTGAAACTTCATCTGAAGTTGTCAATCGTTTGATTGCAGGTCTGCCTCGCAAGGAACGCAAGCGAATTCTCGATCATTGTGATCTGGTCGATCTAGCTTTCGGTGAAATTTTGTGTGAAAGCGATAAACCGATAAGCCATGTCTACTTTCCCGTGACGGGTTTTATTTCACAATTGACGATAATCACCGGCCATCCACCGCTCGAAATGGGTTTGATCGGAAACGAGGGCATGTTGGGTGCAAGCCTGATGTTGGGAGTCAATTTTGCTCCTTTGCGTGCCTTGGTACAGGGCAATGGTTCGGCGCTTCGAATCAGCACCGCCGAATTTCAACGTGATTTAGCCGAATGTCCATCCTTGCATCGTGTGCTGAATCGTTATTTGTACGTAACGATGGCACAGTTGTCGCAAACCGCCGCGTGTAACCATTTTCATGAAATCGAACCCAGATTGGCTCGCTGGCTGTTGATGACGCATGACCGTGCGCATTCCAACCATTTTCATCTGACGCATGAGTTTCTGGCCGATATGCTGGGCGTGCGCAGAAGCGGTATCACCGTCGCCGCCGGTGCCTTGCAAGGCAAAAACCTGATCGGCTACACCCGAGGCGAAATAAGCATTCTGGATCGTTCAGGTCTGGAAGCGGCTGCCTGCGAATGCTATCAGGCTGTCAACGATGATTATCGGCAACAGTTTTCCTGAAAACCACATCGTTGTAGCAGGAAGACGATGCACTCAACAGGCCTATGTTCGATATCGAACATAGCTTTGTACGGTGCCGTACATATAAAAACATGAATTAGCGTTATTCTTGCCGAATGAAAGGGATTGCCCTTTACATTGCTCAAGAACGGTAATTTTCATGCCAGCTACAGTTATCAATGTCAAACCCGCACCCCAGCAAAATCGCCTGTTATCCGCTTTGCCCAAAGAAGTACAAGAGCGTGTGTATCCCAATCTCGAATTGGTTCCCATGGCGCTGGGCATGGTTTTGTACGAATCCGGCGATACCATGCGCCACGTCTATTTCCCGACCGACTGCATCGTGTCCCTGCTTTACGTGATGCAGAACGGTGCATCGGCTGAAATTTCGGTAGTCGGCAATGAAGGCGTGGTCGGCATTTCGCTATTCATGGGTGGCGAGAGCACGCCAAGCCGTGCGGTAGTGCAAAGTGCTGGTTATGCGTATCGCCTGTCCGGCGAAATGATGAAAGATGAATTCAATCGTCATGGTGAAACGCTGATGCTGATGCTGCGTTATACCCAGGCGCTGATTACCCAGATGGCACAGACCGCCGTTTGCAATCGCCACCATACGATTGATCAACAACTTTGCCGCTGGTTACTGCTGTCGCTGGACCGTTTGCGGAGTAACCGTTTGACGATGACGCAGGAGTTGATCGCGAACATGCTTGGCGTCCGTCGGGAAGGCGTTACCGATGCCGCCGGCAAGCTGCAAAAATTGCACGTGATTGAATATTCGCGCGGTGAAATTACCGTGCTTGATCGTGCCAAGCTGGAAAGCCTGAGCTGCGAGTGCTATGCGGTCGTCAAAAAGGAAACGGATCGTTTATTGCCGGGCATCCATCCGACCGAACAGCTGAAAGATTCACATCTCGTCAGTGAGCATGAATCGGGACATGGCATATCCCAGGACTGAAGTCGGCATTTTTGCATCGTCTTGCCCAGGCAGGAAAATGGCCATGCATGTTTTTGCCGGTGACATTCCGTATGTCGTGCAGCGTACATAATTCATCATGCAAAATACCCGGCACCAATTTGCCGTGTTTCGCTAAATAGCTGATTCTTCCCGTAAAAATGGCTGGCATGCAATATGGAACGCCTGTTTCGAGAACTCCACTCGAAAAAACGGTGATCCCCATGTCTTCCATTCCATTTGCATTACAGCGTAATCATTTGTTGGCTGCCTTGTCGCCTGCTGTCATGGATCGTCTGCGGCCGCATCTTGAAATAAAAGCATTGGCTGCGGGTGAAGTTTTATATGAGTCCGGCGATGACCGTCACCATGTCTATTTCCCGGTCGATTGCATCGTATCGCTTTTGCATGACACCGAATCCGGATCATCGGCGGAAATCTCCATGGTAGGTAACGAAGGCCTTATCGGCGTCACTTCCTTCATGGGTGGCCAATGCAGCCCGTGGCGTGCGGTAGTTCAAAACGCCGGTTTCGCCTATCGCATGCCGGTGCAAAAAATGCATGAGGAGTTCGGACGACACGGTGAACTCGCGGAATTGATGCTGCTTTATACCCAATCACGCATCGTGCAAATGTCGCAAACTGCGGTCTGTAATCGTCACCATTCGATCGAGCAGCAGGTCTGCCGCTGGTTGCTGCAGTCCTTGGACCGCTTGCCGACATCGACCATCAGGATGACGCAGGAACTTCTCGGCAATGCACTGGGCGTGCGCCGCGAAGGCGTGACCGTTGCCGCCTGCAAGTTAAACAGCATCGGCGCAATTGAATACAGTCGCGGAAAGATCGAGGTTATCGATCGCGATCAACTCGAATCCCTGAGTTGCGAGTGTTATGCAGTGGTCAGGAAGGAAACGCAGCGCTTGTTGCCACCTGCCGAGGAACTGGACCGTCCTTTAAGTCGGCCCACAGGACGTGTCGTTGCATTCAAGAATCCTGCGGTTGGCCAAGACAGCACCCGTCGGCTACCCGCAGTTTCCGGTTGTTTCGTGAACTGAATGCCTTGAAGATTCCCAGCAGGTCGCATCGGATATAGCACCGCGAAGCTTTGATGGTGCCGTGCTCCTTGTGTAAAATGCCGGCATGCGCAACAGGGGCTTCCAGACATTTTTTGCACGCATGGCCTTGCTGGCCATGTTGTTGCTGGTGTTCGCGCCGAGCGTTAGCCGCTGGATAGCAAGTAACAATGCAGACTCGGGCTCCAACTGGGTCGAAATGTGTACCGCGACCGGCTTGAAAATAGTGAATCTCGCGGACTTCGGAAAAAGCGAACTGCCCAAGCCAACACAGATGGGCCAGGATTGTGCCTATTGCCCACTCGTGGCTTCCATCGCGCCACTACTATTGTTAATCGCGTTAATTTTTCCGCTGATTGCGGAAAACGCCATCACGATCGCACGACAAACCGTTCTTCGAGTCTTTTTGTACCCCAGCGGCCTGGGTTCACGCGGACCGCCCGTTCTTCTCTGACACACACCTAGCTCATCGCGCATCGTCTGATAGCGCGTTCGTACCCGTGTTTTGGAGAATCCCAAATGTTATTGAATTTTGTCGCGAAGCCGCGTGCTTCGCGCCTGGCCGTTGCTGTTGCCCTGGCCATTTTGCCTGTTATCACGTGTGCTGCCGATACCGATGCAGACAACCCGTCACACAAAAATAAAACCGAAGAAGAAACGAAGATTCTGGATGCCGTTGAAGTGCGTGCCCAGGAAGTCGAGCGTCGCGAGCAACGCTTGCATCGGGTGCAGCATGAAGGCTCCAGCGTCACGATTGATCGCGAACGCCTGGAACAAAGTAATGTGATCGGCAGCGAGGATTTGCTGCGCTACGCACCGAACCTGACGATTCGCTCGCGCTATATCGGTGATCGCAATGCGCTGATCGGAGGTCGCAGCAATTCCACTACGCAGGGCTCGCGGTCGCTGGTGTATATCGATGGCTTGTTGATCAGCGACCTGCTGGGTGCCAGTTTCAATCCGCCGCGCTGGGGCATGGTGAGTCCGGCGGAAATTCAAAGCATGGATGTGTTGTATGGCCCGTTCTCTGCCGAATTGCCGGGCAATTCCATGGGCACGACAGTGCAGATCACCACGCGCTATCCGCGTGATTTGACGATCACCGCCGATACGCAATTATTCTCGCAGAATTTTTCCGATGACTACGGTTACAAGGAAAGCTTCGACGGCAATCGACAGAATGTGACGATGGGCGAGAGTTACGAACGCTGGCGCTGGTTCGGCGCAGTGAGTCGTCTCGATACCACCTCGCATCCCATGCAATATGCGACTGCCAATTTCATCGCGGCCAATAATCAGCCGGTCGTGAATGGTGCCATTGTCGATATCGATCCGAATAATCTGGCGCGCGTCATTATCGGCCCGACCGGGATTGAAGATACTCAACAAATCAATGCGAAATTCAAAACGGGTTTTGATATCAGTGACGATGCCACGCTGGAATTCGTGCTTGGTTACTGGCAGAACGATTACGACCGCCGTGCGATTTCATTCCTTACCGACAATACCGGCGCTCCGGTTTACAACGGTGACCGCCGCCTGCCCGATGGTCGTGCCATCCGTATTACCAATAGCGCCTTCTCACCGCAGGCTGGCAATGAAGAACATTGGCAGAGCGCATTGTCGCTGACCTGGAAGCTCAATGAACATTGGGCACTGCAAGCCATTGCCTCCGACTACCGGGTGGCCGAAAACGAATTGCGCAGCGCCACCACAGCACCGCCGACTGCAAATAATGGCGGTGCCGGCACGGTCAGCTTTGGCGATGGAACCGGCTGGAATACCTTCGATTTGAAACTCGATGGCCATTTTGAATCGCATCGTTTTCGTTACGGTATTCATGCCGATCGTTATGTGCTGGATAGCAGCGTATTCAATACCGCCGATTGGCGTAGCGGCGTTCCCACCACACGCACCAGCATCTTTGGAGGCAAGGCAAAAACTTTCGCCGCCTATATGCAAGACGATTGGAAATTCGCGCCAGGCTGGGAACTCGGCGCCGGTCTTCGTTATGAACAATGGACGGCATTCGATGGCGTGCGTGGCGTCAATGCCAACCCGGTCCTGTTATATGCCGAACGCACGATTGATGGCTTCTCGCCCAATTTGAGCCTGAGCAAGGAACTCGGTGATGACTGGACGGCACGCGCAAGCATCGGCAAGGCAGTACGTTTTCCGACAGTATCGGAACTGTTCCAGGGTTCGGTATCCGGTCAGGTCATCGTCAACAGCGATCCGAACCTGAGACCGGAAGAAAGTTTTTCGAAAGAATTCGCGCTCGAAGGTCATCTCTGGAACGGCGATGTGCGAGCCAGTCTGTTTGAAGACGATATTCGCAATAGTCTGTTTAGCCAGACCAATTTATCGGTCACGCCGAATGTCACTAACATCCAGAATATCGGTCGTATGCGCAATCGGGGCATCGAGTTTGTCGGTGAATGGAAGGATGTGGGCGTTGACGGCCTCAGTCTGACCAGTAGCCTTGCATTCAATCGCTCGAGAATTCTCGACAATAATAATTTTCCGGCAAGCGAAGGAAAACGCGCGCCGCGAATACCTTCAACGCGTGCATCGGCGGTGTTGAGCTACAAGGCCAACGAGGACTGGCGATTCAGCTTGTCGGGCCGCTATTCGGGCCGTCAATGGAACACGCTAGACAATATCGACAGCAACCCGGACGTATTCGGCGGCACTTCCAGCTTCACGGTATTCGATGCCAAAGTCACTCGTCGATTATTTGATGGGCTCAGCCTTGGACTGGGTGTCGATAACCTGACCGATGAAAACTATTTCGTGTTTCATCCCTATCCACGCCGCACTTTCTTTTTGGAACTGCGTTACGGGGAAAATACGCCATGAGTACCGTCATCGAAAATTCAAACCAGTACGCACGTTTCTGGCGCTGGCATTTTTATGCCGCGTTTTTGGTAATCCCGTTTATCCTCTGGCAGGGCATCACCGGTGTAACCTATCTTTGGCATGCCGATATCTCGGATGCCCTGTGGCCAGAGTTGCGTTTTGTAACACCCGGCAAAATGCGTTCATCCCTCGATGATCAATTCAATGCCGCCATCGCCGTAAATGCCGGTGAAAAGCCGAAACTGATCAAGATCAGTGGCGAAGCAAATCGCAGCACGCAGTTTGTGTACGAACATGAAAACGGTTTGAGTTCGCCGACGTTTGTCGATCCCTATTCCGGAAAAGTATTGGGCAGCGTATCGCCCACTACCTGGCTACCGGGTTTGACGCGCGAACTGCATGGCGGTTGGCCATTCGGCAAGCCCGGTTCCTGGTGGCTGGAGCTGGGAGCCTGCTGGTGCATCGTGATGGTATTGACCGGCATCTATCTGTGGTGGCCGCGTAAAAACAAAGGCATGGCAGGCGTGCTTTATCCAAGGTTGCGGGCAGGCTCGCGCGTGTTCTGGAAAGATTTGCATTCAGTGGTTGGCATCTGGTTTTCATTCTTGTTCCTGGCCTTTCTGGTCACCGCATTGCCATGGACGGATTTCTGGGGCAATCAGATATTGAAACCGATTCAGCGCATGACAAACCAGACTGCGCCTGCAGGTTTAGGCTTTTCACATCATGCCAATACCCACTCGCACCATGAAGGCCATCAAATGATCAGCCTGCAACGTGCGCTGGATATCGCCAATGCCGAAGGCTTGCAAGGCGATCTGGAAATACGATTGAAATCTGCCGGCGAACCGATTGTCGTTGTCATGAAAAAAGGCCGCGCCGCGAACGAACGCACCGTGCAAATCGATCCCGTCAGCGGCAATGTACTTGCGCGGGTCTCTTGGCGTGATTATCCAATCGTACCCAAAGCCATTTCGACGGGCGTTGATCTGCACGAGGGCACTTTCTTCGGACGTGCCAACCAGATTTTCAATTCTCTCGTAGTGTTGGCTTTGTTCTGGCTGGTATTTACCGGCTTCATGGGCTGGTACAAACGCAGGCCCGGCAAAGGCGTGTCAGCGCCTCCGGCAACGCAACGCGCCTGGCCGAAATGGCTGCCGTACGTGGCCATCACGCTTTGCATCGCAATGCCGCTACTCGGCCTGAGCGTATTGCTCGTCTGGCTGATGGATCGCTTCGTACTTGGCATTTTCCGCGGACTCCAGGGAGCTCGATCATGACCAATTTCATCCTGATGGCGATGGCTTTTACCGCGGCATCCGGCGTAATGATTATCTACGCCCTGATCAGCATGACGCGCCCAAAAACACACCTGAAAAAACGCAAACCTTTCAGCCTGTTCGATTCGATTTAAACCACATCCACTTTGGAGTAACGATCATGCAAAAACGAATCAGCCTTTTACTTGCTGCCGCTCTTCTATTTCCAGTTCTCGCCTGGGCACATGCGTATAAATTGGGAAGCATAGGCATTGAACATCCCTGGAGTTCCGCAACCCCGCCGAATGCCGGTGTTGCCGGTGGTTACCTGACAATCAAAAACAACGGGAAGAAAAACGATGTCTTTCTCGGCGGCTCAACAACAGATGCGGCACGCGTCGAAATCCATCAAATGACGATGGAGAACGGCGTCATGCGTATGCGTCCGCTTGCCAATGGTCTGCCAGTGCCTGCCGGAAAAGGCGTTTCACTCGCGCCGGGCGGTTATCACCTCATGTTTATCAAACCCAAGCAGCAATGGAAGGACGGAGATCGAATTCCGGTGGTCCTGTAGTTCAAGCATGCCGGAAAGATAAAAGTGGAATTCGCCGTGCATGCCGAAAAACCCGGAAGCGCCGATCACTCCCATCACTAATCAACACAAAAATGGAACCAGAATGAAAACATTACCCCGCTATTCCCTGATGGCGATCGCCATCATGACTTCTTGTCATGCCGCCTACGCCGCAGAAAAGGTCGCTCCTGCAAAAGAAAAGACACTGGATACCGTCCAGGTCATCGGCGAGCGTGAAGATTACAAAGCCGGACCGACATCGACCGCCAACAAAACGGAAACACCCACGCTGGAAACGGCGCAAAGTGTGCAAACCATTACCCGCGCAGTATTGCAAGACCAGAATGTCGGCACGTTGACCGAAGCGGTAAGGAACGTCGCCGGCACTGGCTCCGACTTTGGCTTCAATGGCAGCGCGCTTCCCTTGCTGATCTTGCGCGGGTTCCCGACGGTTTCGATGTCTGCCCGTGGGCCCATGGGAGGCAGTTCAAGCTATTTCCTTGATGGAAGTCGCGTGCAAGGCCTGCCTGTCAATATCAGTAATACCGAATCGGTCGAAGTGGTCAAAGGCCCGGCCAGCGTACTCTATGGCCGTGCAGAACCCGGTGGCCTGGTCAATGTCGTGTCACGCAAGCCTACGAAGGATTTCGGTTTTTCGTTTGAACAAACCGTTGGCAGTTATGGTTTAAGCAATACTGCATTGGAAGTATCGGGAGCAATCAATGATTCCGAAACAGTCATCGGACGTGCCGCTGCATCATATTCCGACAGCGATTCCATTCGTGATTTCGTGACTGACCGTCTCGCCAGCTTTTCCGGCAACGTCACTTGGGCGCCGAGCGAAAAAACGAAACTATCGTTGACTGCCGATTACGTCGATCAGAACTATCGAAACGATTTTGGCGTTCCGGCCATTGGCAATCGCCCCCTCGATATACCGCTCGAAAACCAGTTCAATGAAGGTGGACCTTTGTCGTCAACGAAAGCAACTGCATTCAAGCTGGATTTTTCGCAGCAAATTTCCGACAACTGGAAACTCAATCTACACGCCTATTCCCTGAATCAGGACGCACCGCAATTCGATGTGCTTCCCATCACTTTCTTTACGGGACAAGCCGGCTTGATCGCGACCGGAAACATTGATCGCTACTATTCCTATTTCCCGGAGGCCTCCCGTGATCTATTTCAGGGGAATATCGATTTCATCGGTAATTTCGTGTCAGGCAATGTTGAACATACTGTTTTGGTCGGCGCAGATTCCTACTCCGACAAATTCGACAGCCTTTGGACCAGCTACCTGCCGACGACGCCCATCAATGTTTACAATCCGGTGTATGGCACGGTTCCCGCGCTCGATTTGTCTTCAGTAAGCCTGATACCCAGCGAGAGCCGCTCACGCTGGACGGGTGTTTATGTGCAAGACCAAATCTCGTTCGGCAACGGATGGCATCTCGTTGCCGCGCTTCGCCATGAGTCGACGGCAGCACGTTACGGCGAACCCACCGAGCAACTGAACAAGGCATCATTCCTCACGCCAAGACTCGGAGCTGTCTGGAATTTTTCCGACAATCAAAGCGTGTATGCGCAATACCAGGATGCGGTAGCTTCCAATAATGGTCGTGCCGCCGATGGCAGCGAACTGGAAGCCGAGCGTGCAAGACAATTCGAGATTGGTCACAAGTTTGAATCAGGCAACGGAGGGCTGTCCTCAACGGTAGCGCTCTATCAACTGACCAAACGCAATCTCGCGAATTACGTGTTCAGTAGTACCAGCCCCACCGGATTCGACATCATCACGGTTGGCGAAGCACGCTCTCGCGGCCTTGAATGGGATTTGGCGGGCCGTATCAATGACAAGCTTTCCATCCTTGCTTCCTATGCCTATACCGATGCCGACGTTACCAAGGACAGTTTTGTTCAAGGTGCGCGCCTGCCGAATGTCGCAAGACATTCCGGAAGTACCTGGTTGCGCTATTCGTTGACCGACCAATGGAATCTGGGTGGCGGAGTATTTTTCCAGGGATCGCGTGAAGGCGACCAGGCGAATACTTTCCAGCTACCGGGCTACGCCCGATTCGACGCCATGCTTGGTTACCGGTTTGATCTGGGTGAGCAACGCGCAAGCTTGCAATTGAACATCAACAACGTGTTCGACAAACGCTACTACACCGGTAGCCACCAATTCGTGACCGACTGGATTGCGCCTGGCGATCCACGCAGTGTTGCATTGACCTTTCGTATTGAACGCTAGGAGCTTGCCATGAGCATTGAACGCAGAGAGTTTTTGCAACAACTGGCGCTTGCCATGGGCGGCATGGCGCTTCTGGGAACGACCGGGATGGCGAGTGCCGATGAGGTCAAGGAAAAGCCCGTTCACGACATGAGCAGTATGCCTGCCAGCTGGATGGGCAAAGAACAAATTGCCATGTTGATGTACCCGGGATTCACCGCGCAGGATTTGGTGGGGCCTCAGTACATGTTTGCCAACCTCATGGGTGCCAAGGTGTGTCTTGTGGCACAAAGCAGAGAGCCGGTGATGAGTGATACCGGCTTGGCAATCATGCCTACACATACCTTCGACGATTGCCCGCGCGACCTGGATATTTTATTTATTCCCGGAGGTAGTACCGGCACGCTGGAAGCCATGGAGAACAAAATCCTGATTGATTTTGTGATGGACCGCGGCAGTCGTGCGAAGTGGATCAGTTCGGTTTGCACGGGCTCTCTTGTGCTCGGTGTCGCGGGTCTGTTGCAGGGCTATCGTGCCACCAGCCATTGGGTCATGCGCGACTTACTGAAAAACGTCGGCGCGATTCCGGTCGATGCGCGTGTCGTGCAGGATCGCAATCGCATTACTGGCGCGGGCGTTACTGCAGGACTGGATTTCGGCCTGACATTCATCGCCAAACTGCGCGATCAAAACTACGCAGAAACGGTTCAGCTACTCGCCGAGTACGCGCCGGAACCGCCCTTCAATGCAGGAACGCCGAAAACGGCGCCAACGAGTGCAACGAAAATGACGGAGGACATGTTTGTTGGCTATATCGATCGCGCAAATGCCTCGATGAAAAAAGCTGCCTTGAATTTCAATGGAGTGGAGTGATGAAAAACCGGAGCCCATAAATGAAAGAGTGCAATACGCGATTTATCACTGGTAATTTATATGTGTCGTTGAATTGAATATAAGAAGATGCCTGCAGCACTAGTGGTGCTGGCTGATTCCCGTCGGCTCGTTCAACTCAGCTACTCTTCGTACCTATAAGCAACAACAGCCTGCTGATTCTTCGTGTCGTCTGATACGGACGTGCCGATGGGAGAAATGACTAGGTATGCTGATTACTTTTCCGCCGCACCGGATTGCCAAAATCCGGATTGCTGCTGACGCGGCCGGCTACCGTTCCCTTCGGGTGTCGATACCAGCCCGGATCCTTGTAATCGCCTTTCGCCAGATCATCGCGGACTTTTACCATGGTGAACATGCCGCCCATTTCGATATTGCCGAATGGGCCTTTGCCGGCCATCATCGCGAGTGTGTTTGGCGGGCCGGGCATATGTCCGCTGTCGGTATGGTTTTGATGCTCGGCCATGCCGTTTTCGCCCATCGCCATGTAGCCTGGCAACATCGCCCGTACTTTTTCTTCCAGGCCATCCTGATTCACGCCCAGCGTATTCGGAATTTCATGGCCCATCGGCCCCATCGTGTGATGCGACATATGGCAGTGGAATGCCCAGTCACCCGGTACAGCGGTGAACTCGATATCACGAACTTGTCCTACGCCAACAATTTCGGTGACTTCGCTGCGCCATTGGGAACGCGGCCAGCGACCGCCGTCGCTTCCGGTGACGAAAAACTGGTGGCCATGCAAATGAATCGGGTGATTCCACATCGACAAGTTGCCGACGCGGATACGAACGCGTTCACCCGTGCGGGCGACCATCGAATCAATCGCCGGAAATGTTTTGCTGTTGAAGGTCCATAAATCGAAATTCTGCATCACCGAGGGATCGGGTCTGCGAGTGCCAGGATGCAAAGCGAAGTTGTGCAGGATGAAAGCGTAATCACGATCTATCGTAAGCGCTTCACCTGCTTTCGGATGGATGATGAACAAACCCATCATGCCCATCGCCATCTGCGTCATTTCATCGGCATGCGGATGGTACATATGGGTGCCGTGCTGTCGAAGGGTAAATTCATAAGCATAGGTTTCACCGGGCTTGATATGCGGCTGGGTCAAACCGCCGACACCGTCCATGCCGCTGGGAAGAAGCAGTCCATGCCAATGCATCGAAGTGGATTCTTTCAAACGATTGGTCACGAAGATACGTACACGATCACCTTCGGTTACTTCGATGGTCGGGCCCGGCGTCGAGCCGTTATAGCCCCAGCAAATCGCTTTTGAGCCCGGCGCGAATTCGTGTTCGATTTCCTCGGCAACCAGATGGAATTCCTTGACGCCGTTCTTCATGCGGAAGGGAAGTGTCCAGCCATTGAGTGTGCGCACTTTGCCGGGAGCAGAACGCGGTGATGAAACGGCAGGCATTTCCATTTCGGGCATTTTCGACATGTCGTGGCCTTCGTGGTTTTGCGCGCGCACGAACGGAACCGCGCCGGCACTGGCCAGTCCGGCGCTGATCAACATATTGCGACGGGAAATTTTCATGATTGCGCTCCGTGATGTTCGTGTTCGCCGGTGTTTCCGGATTCCGTTTTTTTATTTTCATCCGCTGGTTTCGGTTCGGTTGCCGGATTCTTATCGGCATCTTTCATGTTCGACATGTCATGACTGGAATGATCCATGCCCTCCATGCCCTCCATGCCGCCTTTCGGAGTGAGGATGTCTTCGACACTCGGTGTGGTTTCCATTTTTGACGCATCGCTCGGCAGGCGTTCGCCGACACTGCGGGTCAATTCAACGCGCGCCTGCCAGTAATCGCGTACTGCTTCGAGATAACCCTGGTAGGCGTCGTATTCCTTCGCTTTGGCCTGGATCAATTCGAATACGCCGATCAGCATGAAGTTTTGTTCCTGCTGGCTGCGGGCCAACACGGTTTCGCGTTGCGGTATCAGCGAATTCCGGAAAATGCCGACCGCTTCGGCCTGTGCCTGCACGGTATTGGCATTCGCGCGAATCGTGTTTTCGATCGACAGCTCGGCTTCGCGCAGGCGTGCCTGTGCATCGGCAAGCATGGCTTGCGAGCGACTCATTTTGGCCTGGCCCTGATTGAAAATTGGCAACTCCAGCGACAACGACGGCCCGCTCAAACGGCTGCCATCGGCATCTTTTTCGCGTTCGTAACCAACACCGCTGCCACCCAGCCAGCGCCAGCCGCGGGTGGATTTGTAAGAGGCCTGCATGACGATAAGATGTTGTCGCGCCGCCAGCAATTGCAGATTTTTCTCGCGTGCGATGCCGATCAGGTTTTCGGTGTCGTCTTCTTCCGCCACCGGGAGCGGCAGGCGATCGAGCGCAGCCCAAGGATACGCGTTACTGTCGAGTCCCATCAGGTTATTCAATGACAGGCGGCATCGCGCTGCTTCCACTTTTGCCGCGCCAGCTTCGAGTCTTGCCTCGCTCGCTGCCGCACGTTCCTGGTTGAGCTGGAGTTCGCTGATATTGCCGGCAGCATAAAAACGTTCCGCCAATTGCGCCGAAACATCGGCAGCATCGGAAACCGCGGTTCGCATATCGGCCACCTGCTGCGCACCGACATAGGCATACCAGGCCGACTCGACATCGAGTGCGACATCGAATACGGCTTTGGCGGTATCAAGACGCGCGCGTTCGAAATCGGCATATGCCAGTCGAGAGCGTGATGGCAACAGGATCAAATCCACCAGCGGTAGTGAAAATCCCAGCGTGCGTTGCACGCCATTGCCGGGGCTGAGGTTTTGTCTCGACAATGAAATGCCCGGATTGCTGATTTGCACGGCTTCCAGCACATCGGCTCGCGCCAATCCCAGGCGTGCATATTCCTGCTGAAGTTTCGGACTTCGCAGCATCGCGATGCGAACCGCGGTGTCAGGACCTATCGGTGACAAAATCCATTCATTGATGCTCGCGTCGCCGCTTGGCAAATTTGCGTTTGGCGTATTTTGAAACTGCGACCATTCCATTGATGGGCCGCCGCGTTCCTGCAATAGCTGGTTGATGGAAGCATCGGGCGGTCGTGTTGGCAGACTGGTACATGCGGACATCGACAAGGCGATTGCCAGTACGAGCAAATTCGTTTTCTGTAGCTTGTTCATGGAAAATATCTTCTTCAAAAGCGAGGGTCGAATTGAATCGACCAACACATGACGCCGGCGGGCACAAAGCCCGAACCGGAGAATGGCGATAAAATGGGTGTGGCCGGATCAAGCCCGGACAGAAGATCAGCTGATCGGTGGTCTTAAGCGTTCAATGAAAGGCACGGGAACGAGCTGGATGCCGGCATCGAGAAAAACGCGGCTGTCGATGGGCGAGTGCGGAATAATTTCCAATACGGGCATGGACGCAATCGCGAAGTGCATCAAGCAATTTTTTGGCGAGCATTGCTTGTAGGGGCAGCAGGGCTGTGGCTGATCCGATGCTCCGGCCTTGGCACTCCCTGCGGTGATGCTGGTTTCGGCCGGAACCATCCTGGCTTCATGACAGGGCATGTTGCTGGTAACTATATTTTTTTCGACCGAATGGTTCGCCGGTTTTTGCAAGCCGTCATGGAGGGTTTGCGACATCCTGATCGCATGCAGGCTGTCGACAATCGGCGTACACAGAAACGTGAACGCCAAAATAATCTGGCTGACAAGCGATAGGCAGGATGGGCGGCATTGCATGGTGCAAAACATACCATAGCCCTTGCAGATTTGCCCTGCGAGTCAACCTGAATCCGGGAATTAACTGCAGGCTAGATGGACATAGTGTCGTGCAGGCCGCATGCCCGGCCGTGCGAAACACCCTGCTGCAAACAAATTTTGAACAATTAAGTGCTTGATTGTTCGTTCTCCGATGCTTGGCATGCATCTTGTAATAGCTATACCGGCTTCCGGAAATTTCAATGGATGCCTCCCCCCAAAAAGCAGGAGTACAAAATGCGTAATTCCAAATCGACTTTCCGTATTAATGTCACCAATGCCTTGCTCATGTCGCTTGCGATGGGCATCGTCGGCATGCCGATGGCAATGGCCGATGTAGCGTCCGACACCAAAACGACAGCCTATGAAGAATCCCAAACGCCCGTTTCCGATACCTGGATCACCACGAAAGTAAAAGGTGATTTGCTGGTTACCGAAGAAGTAAAAGGTCTCGATATCAATGTCAGCACGACCAACGGCGTGGTAACGCTGGCCGGATTGCTGGATTCGCAGGCACAGGTCGACAAGGCTGTCGCCGTGACGAAAGCCATCAAGGGCGTGAAAAGCGTCGAAACAAAAGCGTTGAAAGTGAAGCCGGCGAAGTAAGCCAGCCGGGCTTCCATGTACCAGCCAAAGTGAGCGGAAAACCCTCGCTTCCAATCGAACAAACTAAGGAATAACTCAAATGAATAACGACATCATCCAGGGCAAGTGGAAACAGATTAACGGCCAGATCAAGCAAAAGTGGGGCAAGCTCACCGAAAATGATTTGACCTATGTTGAAGGTACCCGCGATTATCTTTCCGGAAAAATCCAGGAGCGTTACGGCATTGCCAAAGACGCGGCCGAAGAACAAATCAAAGAGTTTGAAAAAACCCTTTCCTGATACCGCGAAGTTGATCTGACAAAAGCCGGGCCATGCTGTGCATGACCCGGCTTTTTTTGTGGCGCCTCGGTGGGTTGCCGGATTTTGAGGGCAGAAGACCCGTCATGCAAAATGCAAGGCATGTTGTTAGCTTCGTGCAGTTTGCCCGCGACATGACTGCGAAAGCCCTGTCATATCTGGCTCCCAGGGGATGGCACGACGCTTGCAAACGCCTTCAAGTCAAAGCTATTCCCCCCAACCATTCAAGGATGTTCAATGGCGACTTCAGGCTCCGGCAAGAAAAAATCCGACAGGAAGAAAGACGATAAAAAAGTGCTGGCAAAAAAACTTCCCTTTGCGACCCGTCATGATCTGAGTGATGCCACGCGCACGAAAGTGGTTGCGGCATTGAACCAGACGCTGGCGGAAATATTCGATTTGCAAAGCCAGATCAAGCAGGCGCACTGGAATGTAAAGGGAGCCAGTTTTTTCGGCCTGCACAAATTATTCGATGAAATTGCCGGCACCTTGACCGAGCCGGTCGATACGGTGGCCGAACGCATTTTGTCTCTGGGTGGTTTTGCCAAGGGCAGCGTTCGACTTGCTGCCGCCGCGAGCACATTGCCCGAGTTGCCAGCCGAATTCAGGCAGGAAGATATCGTCGGCGATATCGCCGATCGGGTAGCGCTTGCAGCGAAACTGGCACGTAAACGTATCGATGCCACCGAAGATGCCGGCGACAAGGTCAGTTCGGATTTGTTGATCGAAATCACGGCGATTCTGGATAAGGCCCTGTATTTCCTCGAGGCATACCAGTTTCGTGCTTGAGCCGGTGGATTCCGTGTTTACCGCCGGTATTTACGGCCATGGCGTGAAGGATCGCTATAATGAATTTCGAACAGAAACAGACTGAGATGACATCCGTGAGTAAAAACGAAACACCGGTAACGGGACGTGTTCTTGCGATTGATGATGATCGTGGCCTGCTCGAGAATTTTTCCCTGTGCCTGACCAAGGAAGGCTATCGGGTGACGACGGCTGAAACCCTGGAAGAAGGGATTAAACTGGCGGCAACCCTGCCATTTCAGGTCTGTCTGCTTGATCGCAATATCGGCTACGACTCCGGGCTGGATGCATTGCCGAAACTGCGCGAGCTATCGCCACTGATGCGCGTGATCATGGTCACCGGCAATGCCGGTGTCAGCGAAGCGATCAGTGCCATTGCCCAGGGCGCCAGCGATTATCTGGTAAAGCCTTGCTCGCCCGAACAATTGCTGATTGCGGTTGCACGTCAAATCGATACCCGACGCATGATGGACCGACTCGATATGCTTGAGCGCGAAGCCGGTAGTGACACTCCGGAACTGAGCAGCAAGAACGAAGCCATGCGTGCGGCGATCAGTCTCGCCCTGCAAGTGGCCGGTACCGATGCCAATGTCTTGTTGCTGGGTGAAAGCGGCACCGGGAAAGGCGTGATTGCACGTGCTATCCACGAAGCGAGCCAGCGTTCGGCAGGCGCGTTGGTCACCGTGAATTGTCCATCGTTGACGGCGGAGCTACTCGAAAGCGAAATGTTCGGGCATATCAAGGGTTCGTTTACCGGTGCCAGCCAGAACAATGTCGGGCGAGTCAGCCATGCCGATGGCGGTACCATTTTCATGGATGAAGTCGGTGATTTCCCGCTTTCCCTGCAACCCAAATTATTGCGATTCATCCAGGACAAGGAATACGAGCGTGTCGGTGATCCGGTCACTCGAAAAGCCGATGCACGGATTATCGCCGCGACCAATCGCGATCTGGATGCCATGGTAAAGGAAGGACAATTCCGTCTTGATCTTCTTTACCGGCTCAACGTCATTGCCATCACCCTGCCGGCATTGCGTGAGCGTATCGAGGATCTCGAGAATCTGGCCTCCGGTTTCATCCGCAAGTTCGCGGCAAGTTACGGCATGCCTGCGCGCCGACTTTCCGCTTCGGCATTGGCGCAATTGCAGATGTATTCCTGGCCGGGCAATGTCCGTGAATTGCAGAACATGATGGAACGTGCCGTTATTCTTTGCCGCGCGGAAGAAATCGGTGTCGAATTACTGGCCGTCGGCCGTGCCGACAACCACAAGCAGGAAGCGATTCCGGGGTCTGCAATGAGCCTCGAAGCGTTGGAGCGGCTTCATATCGAGCGTATTTTAGCCAGCAGCGAAAATCTGGATGCCGCCGCCAAAACTCTGGGGATAGATGCATCAACGCTTTACCGGAAACGCAAGGCTTACAAATTGTAGTGGCTTCATGGTTTGGGCAGGGCTTCATGCATGCCGTCAATAAGCAGGGTGAAAAATGAAACATGATCAGGACATTTCCATACTTCGCGCGCAATCTGCCGAGTACTTGCATCCTAAAACGGCGCTGGCAATCTGGATCGTATTGATCCTCGGGCTGGGCAGTGGCATGGGAATTTTCTTCGGCCCCGGCGCCTGGTTCCAGGGCCTGGTTAAACCAACCTGGAATCCGCCGGGCTGGGTCTTCGGGCCGGCCTGGACCTTGCTCTATGTATTGATGGCAATCAGTGTGTGGAAAGTAAGGCGCAACACACGAGTATCGGACACCGAAAGATCGCGGGCAATGCGATTTTTCTGGCTGCAACTGCTGCTCAATCTTGCCTGGACGCCGATTTTTTTCGGATTGCACCAGCCTGCATGGGCATTCGTGGAAATTTGTCTTCTTTGGCTCGCGGCATTATCGACCGCACTGGCATTCGGGAAAATATCCGCAGCGTCAGGTTATCTGTTGATACCCTATTTGGCGTGGTTATCATTTGCGCTGGTCTTAAACGGTACTATCTGGCTATTGAATTCATGAAGAATTCGAGCCGGTGTTTTCGGCCTGAAATTTGACAAGCGATACTGCGACGCGGGGGAGTGTCGATGGAAGCTGGTAATAGTGGCAAATTCCGCCACCAGATAAACAATGGCTTGCTTGCGTTGGCATTCGTGCTCATTCTCGCGACCTCGGCCGTGTCGGTCACATCGACCAACGAGCTCGGTGCTTCGATCGGACTGGTCAGTCATACCCACCAGACACTTGAATTGCTTACCCGGATGAAGGTGGCCACCGGCGATGCACAGGCGAATGGCCTGCGTTATTTGATTACCGGTGAATCCGCCAACCAGCTGGCACAGCGCAAGGCATTGGCGGAAATGTATGCCCTGAAAGTGCAGTTGGGTACGATCGTTTCCGACAATGCCCTGCAGCGTTCCTACATGGCGGATTTTGGCGAGCTTTATGATGCATTCCTGGCGCGCAGCATGGAATCGATGGCCTACAAGCAGAAAGCGCTAAAGACCGGCAACGAGATGGCATTCGTTAAACGTATCAAGGAAGGCGTCGGTTTTTCCATGATCAAGGACATGCGCGAAGTGCTCGACAAGATGACGGCTGAAGAAAATCGCCTGATGATTTTACGCGTCGAGGAACGCGACACGCTGGTCAAGCAAACCAATGCCACCGTCCTGATTGCCAATGCCCTCGCACTGGTCGCCGGCGTCATCGGATTTACTGCCATCCGGCGTTCCCAGGATGAATCGAAAAAAATGCTGATGGTCGAGTTGCGGGCAGAACAGGCGCGCCAGGCCAGCGAGGAGAAGAGCAGCTTTCTAGCCAATATGAGCCATGAAATCCGCACGCCGATGAATGCCATCTTCGGCTTTACGCAATTGCTTTCGGAATCGGTGACGGCGCCGGTCGAGCGCGATTGGGTCCGGTCGATAAAGAAAAGCGGGCAGATGTTGCTTGCATTGATCAACGATGTGCTGGACTTGTCGAAGATCGAGGCAGGCAAATTGCAATTGCAACTCCAGCCGACAGACCTGCGCGAGCTTTCCGATGAAATCGTCGAGATGTTCCTGCCGGATGCACGTGAAAAAGGCATTTATCTGAGGCATGAAATAGACACCGCGCTGAACGAGCCGCTATTGCTCGATGGCCAGCGCGTGCGCCAGATTCTGATGAACCTGTTGAGCAATGCCATTAAATATACCGAGCACGGCGGCGTTATCGTCCGGCTCATGGTAACGCCGCAACATGATCCCTTGCTACGTAACCTTCGGCTGTTTGTGACTGACAGTGGTGTCGGTATCGATCCGGAACAGATCGTGAAAATTTTCGAACCCTTTCACCAGGCCGATAGTCCCGATGGAAAAATCCGCCAGGGAACCGGTCTTGGCCTGAGCATTTGTCGCCGTTTGGTGAATGCCATGCAGGGCGATATACAGGTCAGTAGTGAACTGGGAAGAGGCTCGACATTCGCCGTGGATATCCGGAATGTCCGGGTCTCGGAAATCAGGCCCGACGGCAACAAGGCAAACGATAACCGGGTGGATTTCAACAAGCTGCGTCCTCTGAAAATCCTGGTCGTCGATGATGTCGAGTGGAATACCGAAATTGCCCAGGGCTTCCTCCGCAATAGCCACCACGAAGTACATATTGCCAATAACGGACTTGATGCCGTTGATATTGCGAGGGAATTGAAGCCCGATGTGGTGTTGATGGATTTGCGCATGCAGGGAATGAATGGCTTCGAGGCTAGCGATGCCATTCGATCGGATCCGGGTTTGCAGGATGTCCATATCGAAATTGTCGCAGTCACCGCCTCGAGTCTGCACAACGAAGAAAAAGCCCTGCGCGAAAGTTTTGACGGTTATGTTCGCAAACCCTACACGCCACTTGATCTGTTCCATGCACTGGATAACCTGTTCGGTAAGAATGCAGTCATTCCGAAGAAAACCGATGGTGTTCCCGGCAAGTGGTCGGAGAAAGAACAAGGGCAATGGCGGCAACTGCAGGGAAAGGATTTGCGCGAATTACAGAAGAGCATGCGCATGCGGGAAATCGGCGATTACGCGAAAAAATTGCGACAGTTTGCGGCGGATAGTGAATTCGGCGTTCTCGCGGAAAATGCCGAAATCCTGTCCGACGCGGTACAGCGTTTCGATGTCGTCGGGGTCAATGAAGCGCTCTCGATGATTGCGGCGATGCCGGAGACGTTTGATGCCCGGTAGTCGTTCCGATACCGGTTTGCCGGTGGTACTGGTGGTTGATGATCAGGAAGCCAATATGCGGCTGGTCGGTCAGCTATTGACACGTGCAGGTTACGATATTGTGCCGGCCTTCAGCGGCGAGCAGGCACTGGAGCGAATCAATGCTTCGTTTCCTGACCTGATACTGCTCGACATGCGCATGCCAGGCATGTCCGGCTTCGATGTATTGAAGCAGTTGAAGGACAACCCTGGCACACGTGGCATCCCGGTGATTTTTCTTACCGCGGATAATGAGCGCGACAATGTCGCGCGCGCGCTGGCGGCAGGCGCCGTTGACTACATCACCAAACCCTTCGTCGCCGAGGAGTTGCTCGGTCGAGTGAAAACCCATATTGACCTGAAGCAATCGCGTGACACCTTGCAGCGATTCGTCAGTGAAAAACAGCAGATGGTGGAAACCGTCGCGCATGATCTGCGAAATTATTTTGCCAATATTCAATTCGCGGGCGACATGTTGCGCGATCCCGATCTGGATCTTGCCGTCAGGCTCCGGCTGGTCGAATCTATCCGCACGTCTTCAGACTCGGGCGTCCTGTTTTTGCAGGCCTTGCTGGATCATCAAAACGCTCAGGAAAAAGGCATATCGGTACACCGGCTTTCGGCCCGCAAGCTGCTCGACGAGACAGCGGCAGCTCTTGCAAGAATGGCCCACGCCAAGGATATCGAAGTAAAAATCCTGCTCGCGGAAGACTTTGAAATATGCGGTCATCAGGGCGGTGTTTTGCATGTGCTGCAAAACCTGCTGTCGAATGCCTTGAAGTTTTCGCAACCGGGCAGCGAGGTCATATTGAGCGCGGCGAAATTCGGAAGTCGCGGACGATTGTCAGTGAGTGACCGCGGACCGGGCATATCGAAGCAAGATCAGGAACGACTCTTCCAGCGTTATGTAAGATTGTCCGCAACGCCTACGCAGGGTGAATCCTCAACCGGCCTTGGGCTGGCATTGGCGAAGCAGCGAGCGCGCACGATGGATGGCGATATCTGGCACGATGATCGCGAAGGTGGTGGCTCGGTATTCACTCTCGATCTCGCATTGCCAAGAACCTGATATGCGATTTCGCTGATCCATGGGACAAAAGAAAAAAGCGCCGGAAACGGCGCTTTTTTCATATACCCGATTCATGTGCTTACAACTTTCGGCGTCCGAAAATCAGGGATACCACGAAAAGAATCAGAAAGACGAAGAACAGGATTTTTGCGATGCCGACGGCAGTGCCTGCAATCCCGCCAAAACCCAGCACGCCTGCGATGAGTGCGATAACCAGAAAAACGATAGCGTAGTGCAACATGGAAATCTCCTTACATTATTGAATGTCGAGTCGGGTGACTACTTTCAATATTCGTGCCAGACCCGATAGCGCCATACACATGGGGCTGAGTCTCTTATCCGTTCTGGTAAAGGAAGCGAATTGCATGAAGCGTGAAAGCCTTCGTGCAAAATGCATTCGACACTGTGTTTGAAATCCGGATCATGCAGTTTGCGGATTATCGATGATGCATCGTGCATATGTCCGGCCCGGTCTGCCTGCAGGAAGTGCGATGAAGTTGAATTGACGCCATTCCGGGCTTTGGCACACATCTTGATAAGTACTCCATGCACATCTGTAAAAGATGGCGTTCCCACCTACCTGAATACCCTGGAGTTCACATGAAAACGATTACCCGCACACTGCTTGTTCTTTCCTGCGTTCTGGCCCTGTCTGCCTGCAAGCCTGAAACTCCGGCAGAAACCCAAGCCGACGTTCAAGAAGCCCAAACCGATGCCAACGCCAATACCACCGATGCAAAAGTCGATGCGATTGGAACTGCCGTTGAAGGCAACCAGGACATCGTTGACGCTTCTTCCGAAGGCGCAGCCGAAGTTAAGGACGCCACCGCCGGCGCAGTCGAAGACAATGCCAAGGCTGCCTATGATGTTGCCATCACCAAAGCGGATGGCGAACTGAAAGTTGCCAAGGAAAAATGCGATGCACTGCCTTCTGGCCAGCAATCGGCTTGTAATGCGACTGCAGAAGCAGCTTATGACACCGCCAAGGCTGCTGCCGAAACGGAAAAAACCGCTGCTGAAGCCAGCGCTGATGCAATGAAGAGCAAGTAAGCAACAAGTAAGCAACAAGTAAGCAAATGGAATTACCGATTTCCGGAAATGGATTAGACGAAAAAGAGACGAACTCTCTTTAAGTCATCGGATTCAAGCATTTGTTTAATGACCACTGTTCACTCCCCCGAACAGGGTCATCCTTCCCGGGCCGGTACTCGTACTGGCCCGGGATTTTTTTTGCCCAAAAGGCAGGGGGTGGTGGCCGTTTCCGCCGGCAATCGTCGTTTTTCAATCTGAGGTCGTAAATGACGCTTTTTGACGGAGACAGCAAGATGGCCGGTGATTTGAAAGATATTTCCCTGGATGGTATTGGTTTGGAGCCTATCGACGGCGAAGTGGTGCAAAGCCCAAAAGGTCCGGCAAGATTTACTCCGAACACGCGTGACAAAACCGAAAGGCGCCAGACCGAAGACAGACGGACCGAGCTTCGGTTTCAGGAAAACCGCCGCTCGAGCAAAGACCGTCGTCCGGTCAAGACATGGGAAAAAGGCCATAACCTGTAAGCCGGTCCGAAGCCGGAAGCAGAGTTCACTTTTTGTAACAAAATTCGCCATTGCGCCGGGCTTTATCCGGTGGTGATGGTAGTAGACTGCGGCTATCAGGGAGTTGGATAGCCATGCAGCCATCGGGATCATTTTTTTCCAGCCAGAAAAAATTATTGTTTCTCGGTACTTTTCTGCTGATTCTCGCCATCGTGGCAGGCTGGTTTTTTACCGGTTTCGTAATGCAGACCGGAGACCGTCTTGAGCGCGTCCGGATCGAATCCCTGGCAAATACGGCCGCAGCATCCATTGATGCCGGCAATGTTGAATTACTGGCCGGAAAACCCGAAGACGCCGAAATAAAATCCTTTTCCGAGTTGCAAAATCAGCTTCGACGCGTTCGCGATGCGAATCCGGATTTCCGGTTTGTATATTTGATGCGGCCAGCTGCCGGCAAGTCGGATCAGATGGTTTTTCTGGTCGATGCCGAAGAATCGGATTCGCCGGATTACTCGGCTCCCGGCGATGTTTACGATGGGCCATCCGCTGCCTTGTTCAGCGTCTATCGAAGCGGCAAGCCTGCAATCGAGAGCCCGTACCATGATCGTTGGGGGGATTGGGTGACCAGTGTCGCAGCGGTCAAGGAGGCAAAAACAGGAAAAGTCGTGGCGGTATTGGGCATGGATATCAAAGCCGATTCCTGGGTCGCCACGAATACCCGTTACCGTAATTTCGCGATCACGATTGCCGGCCTGTTGACGGCTCTGGTGTTGCTGTTTTTGCTTGGTTTGCATTTGCAGGAAAAGGCTGCCATTCGCCTTGCTCGCCACTTGCACGAACTGGAACTTGCGCAGGAAGGTTTGCGCCTCGCCGATGTGGTGGTCAAACACACAGGCGAAGGTATCATCGTGCTAGATGCCGATCTGAAAATTCAAAGCGTCAATCCCGGTTTTGAACGCATTACCCGTTATCCGGCCGAAGAGGTGCTGGCGAAATCACCGGACTTCCTCGAGTCGAGTGAACACAATGCCGATATTTTTCTGCAAATCAGTTCCAGCCTGCAGAGGGGGAGCCATTGGGAGGGCACGCTCTGGGCCAAGCGGAAGAACGGCGAGGTTTTTCCGATGGAAACCAATGTCGATGTGGTGCATGACGATCATGGCGCCGTGCTGCATCACGTGATGGTATTCCACGATGCCACCGTGCAAAAACAGCTG
>Ga0075163_10002327_pt1 | contig 25631 bp, 11 predicted proteins | sample JI1023141ADNA_FD_71478 | JGI IMG/M metagenome (GOLD analysis project Ga0075163, IMG submission 71478) | Wastewater effluent complex algal communities from Wisconsin, to seasonally profile nutrient transformation and Carbon sequestration -... | ecosystem: Engineered > WWTP > Effluent > Algae... | reverse complement strand
TGTCAAGCTTATCCTTTGGAACATTGATAATATTATGTAAATAAAATCTCATGTAGGGTGGTAGCGTTAAATTTGATAAGATTCGTTCTGTTAGTCTATTCGATAATATATTTAAATCGTCCAGAATATCGGATTGTGGATAAAGTTTTTTGATTTCATCTATGTATTGTCCAATACGAGTCATAAAATGTACATTATTTGTACATATATTATGTAGATGTACAATATGAGTATAATGAACATCATCTTTGGTATCTGTTAGGTCGTAAATAATATCTTTAACTTTTTTTATTATGTCTTTGTAATCGTTTATAATAATGTCCAGTTTTGGATCGGACCCATTAGTTATTAAGTTAACCTTTTGTAAAATTTCGTCGAAATTAATCTTGGTTAAATCTGGAGATCCTGTTATATCACCATAAAACATTGACATATTTGCAATTAATTGACGTATTTCATCCATTGTTTCGTATGGATTCGTGATAGTAGGAATATCAAACGATGCATTTTTAATATCATCTACAGTCGGCGCAGTTACCTCAGCTTGTTTGGCTAACTCAGTGACTTCTTCCGTATAAGCTATTAATTGTTCATATGGGTTCAATTTTGACACTTTAGATTCTAAAAAGTTTAGTGCAGTTTCTGTAGCCACTGGTGTAGTTCTCTTTTTTAATTCTTTATAATTAGCAGATACAAGTCTTGGATTTTTATTAAATACATATCGTTCAGCCATAAGATGCTTTACAGGTTGAATATGGACATATTCTAAATTTATTTCTTCTTGTTTAGCAAGAGAAACAAATGGCCATACCATAATAACATAAAACTTGGTATTAACATCTTCAATAGACTGAAAAAATGAAAACACTCGAAAACGATAACATAAATCTAAAAATTTACGCCGATCAATGTATGCATATATTTCAGGTTGGAATATCAATTCAAAACATTCCAAACTATCTGGTGATATATTCTTGATAGAATTAACACAATCGCGAATGTCTGCTGTGTCTACATCAACTATAATATTATATGTTGCATCTAATACGTTACGATGATATTTTAATATTGAAATATTGGTATTAAGAATTGTATACTTTGTACGTTTTAATTCATTGTTAACGATATTAAGAATTGAAAGATGATCATGTTGTTCTGTATAATCCAAAAGAACGTTGTAAAAATGATGCGCAAAAGCTCCAGCCATGTGGGAATTATTTTTGTGTCGGAATCAAAGATTTTTTTTCGAAATCAATCTGTTATTTTTTTATAAAAGCTGACGCCAAAAAAATCGAATGTATTTTGGTCCGTATTTAGTATACAAATCATACGCTAGCAGTGTTGATTCATTATCAGACATATCAGGTTTAACTTTTGCCTGTTCGTTTTCTATCTCAGACATATCTACATTTACAGCATAAGGTATTCGCTCTAGAAAATCGCTGATACGATATTTTACATCGTTGATACCAAATATTTTATGTACATTCTGTCTAAGCGTGTCGTATTTCCATTCGGTTGAAATAAACTCAGTATTAGTAGGATTAATGTAGTCAACCAACGCATCCACATATTTTGAATGATAATTATTAGGCTGGTTATAGATTTCTGTAATAGACTTTAAAATGGCGTTGTTTTTACAGGACAAGTAAATCACATCTTTCAATTCCGAAGACATAAAATCTAGAACAAAAGCAAACAAAAAATCAACGTCTAATAACCTAGCACAGACCAACAAATGAACAACATCGGCTAAATTGTCTCGAATCATTTTTGGCATGTAATCTTTAAATTTTTGCGGCTGTTCATCGTACAATTTCACAACAACAGATAAAGTATCCAGATTGATATCCATAAGATCATTTACTAAAACTATGTTATTAATAAGTACATTCAATCCAATAATACTTTTTGCATCTGACGAAATAACTTCCATATCATCATCTATAGGATAAACTGTAGGAATATTAATGTTCAAAAGTCCCAACATTCCAGTATGAATAGAATATTTTGATTCTTTTACGATTTCTAATGTTAGATGATTTACATACTCCATTATATATTGTGTTGATTCATTCACATTAACTGTAATATAAACATTCAGAATATAATACCAATCAGATTTTACAGTTGCCCAAAACACACTGTTTTCATTCAACCATTTATTTGTGTAATTTAATAATGCTTTATTATTGAATATATCAGTTTCAATAATACACGGATCTTTTCTAGTTCTAATAGATTTATCAATCTCGTACGTATAGTTCACATCAAACCTATATACACCACGTTTCATCTCAGGAACACCGAAATGATCATGCTGTATACTAGAACCCAGCAAATATTCTTTAGTTTTAAACTCTTCTAAATATTGAAGACTTGTAGAATATAAATTTGTAATTTCACTTGACATGACATCTTCGTGAAATTCTTTAATGCCTTGTTTCATCTCAATCAAATTATTAATTTTGCTTAGAATATCAAATATTTGAGGATCGGAAATTAAATTGTATATTTCAAATGATGAATCATCCACACAATAACAATTGGATCTTCTTATAAACAAGTTAAAAGAATACATGAACCACTTTAATTTGCATAAATTAAGTGTATGATCATATTGAAAATGAAATAATTTATTTTCATCGTCAAATATTTTTGGTGTTTTCAATATAGAACTATATTCATTACATACCTCAATTAAATATTCTTCAGAATCTGGTATTTTTGTTTTCGTTAAATATAATTGCCTTAACATCATGAATTTATATCTTGTCTCATTTAAATAGTATGTTAAAAAAAAATACTTGTTGTTAATATGTACAACCCTTAACATTTCGACGGCTTGTATTGTTCTTGAAAATAATGTGCGCATATCAGTGATAACATATTTAGGTTCTTTTAATATACTAATCATGTAATACATGGAATACAAATAAGTAATATAATGATTTTTCTTGTCTTTCTGTAAATAGAACGCATAAACAAAATATTTAGCAATAACATCCAAGAAAGCAAAATCATAATAGACAAAATAGACATTCGCAAGTAGTCTTTTATAATCGGGGACTAATGAATTGGATGTATACGTTTCGCATATCTCTTGAATAGTTCTCGATAATTGAGACTTGGTCCGTTCTTGTAATTGAATATTAACATTAACAATATTTTGAAACGTCTCATATGAAACATCGTCGCGTTTATAAACATTTGACATACTTAGAAAGAAATCTCGCATAACAGAAAACAAAACATATTCAATGTCTGTTGACTCATCTGATAATTTAACATCAACAACATTTACACCAAAGCAAAAACTGTAAATCTGTAGTATATCAGACATGGACATTTTCAGAGAGAATCGGAAAAAAATATACAAATATTTTTTTGTGGGTATTTTACAAAAAAATCAATGGCCAAGAATCCACTCGATTTAATAGTAGACCGATTAAAAACTGAATTGTTACGTGATGGTGAATTTGCAAAAAAAGTAGCAAAAGATCCAGCATTAAAGGTAACTTCGGCATCTGGAACTGTAAGAGTTGAAAAGTCGGATCCTAAAATCAATCCGCAACAGCAAGTGAAAAATTCAATTGAGCTTATTGAAAATTTTATAAATGGTGACCAATTTAAGAAAATGACAACCGCAATAGACAAGATTTCAGAATTTAAAACTAAAATGAGCGAACTGATTGCTGATGTTAACAAAGAACACTCTGCAATGTTAAAAGAATTTCAAAGTGATATATTGAATGATCTTAAAACACATCATGATGATATGGAATCTAGTTTAAAAAATGTTTTAAATGAACAGACTATATTAACAGAGTTGCGCGATCAGCATTTGAAACAAAAGACTGAAATTGAAGAATCAATGTCTAAATTGACTAGAAACATTAATGGTAATTTAAGTCTGATTATTCAAAGAATTTTTTACAATGGCGAATCGATTACAAGTGCAAACATGATTACAAACGATTTACAATATAAACAATGTTTAAATAGAGAAACGGACGTGAAAGGTGGTTGGATAGGCTCTGAATATTTTAATTGTAATCATATTGGTAACGGGGATTTCGCAGATTTAGTATCCAGTTTACTCCAAAAACAAAACAATGATAATACATTGATTTTAAATTGCTGCACAATGCACGAACAATTTATAAGAAACAGTTCAGCATTAAGTATTATTGCTCAAAGCAAAATATCAAAAGAACCAACAAGTTATTTGTTTATTTCAAAATGGAACGGCGCTGGTACGGATACATCCACTCAGCTTAAAAAGTTCGCATTGGCAAACACATTACATGTAAACAGTCAGTATAGTTTATACATGCAATTATTGAAGGACATTTTTGGAAATGTTACTTATGATAATTCAAACCGATTATCAAATGTTTTAGTGTTTAACTACAACGCTCTAATGATTCATGAATTATTAAAAACAAGCATGTGTAGAGTAAAAGATTTAAGAAGTATCAATAGTGTGAATAGAGATATTATTGAAATGCAAATAAATATGTCATTTTCGGCACTACAAAATGTAGAAGTAACTTACACAGCAAGAACTTCAACAGGTATACGACTTCAAGGTGATATTCCAGATTTTAAAGGTTGTTTTGATAAATTTGTATCTTGTGAATTGGTAAAGTTTTTATTACCAACACATCTGGCAGTAACAAACGACAGAGTATTTATTAATACTTTACGAAAAATGTTTTAATGTATTATTGCACTATAATAATAATTAATAAAATTCAGTATAGATTCGTTCGATTTTACAAATTCACTGTTTAGCTTGAAAAATCTTTGGCGTAAATGACCAATTATTCGCATTTGTTGTTTGGGAGTTTTCAAATCTGAAAATCGATATCGCGTCGAGTTAGGTTTACTTGTCCATTGTATGTTTTCATCTGGGTGTGTAGCAAACCCAATACAGTCTAGACCGAATTTATACCAATCTATTCTACATTCACAGTCATGTGGGTATAACATAGAATGAATCTCGTTAATTACACCTTGTTGTTTCATTGTAATTGGTCTTATTTTGTCATATTCAATAAATAATTCATGTTTTAATTTTATGAAATTTTCGTAATTGTAATATTGAATTCTAACTCCATCATAAATATATCCAATTGGAATGAGAAACTCTTTGCGCCGCAAATTTGGATGGCATTTTAAATACAATATCATATTACAAATATAATATGTAACACCAAGCATGTTCATCATTCGTTCTTTTATTTTTTGATTAAAAAGAATACCACGAATATGTACAGGAATGCGCAAGTCTCGTTTCATTGCTGTTGTCGATGTGTATTTTTTCTCAAATGTATTAATTCGATGGTACTTTAACACAAACCGATCATAACTGTCACTTTTATCACTTTGTACATTATCAATTAGCAATTGTGAAGGTTTACTATCAGGAATACTTTTTAAAGTCGAGGATTGAGGTCCAATCTGCTGTTTGTTTTTAACAAACGATTGTGGTGCTTTCGGAATGGATTTAAGAATAGAAGGCACAATAAGCGGGTCATTAGTTGTATCAATAACTTCCATGTATTTTTTTGTGTTTTTTTTTATTTTAAAAAAAGACATTTATTAAAAGGGAAGCATTTGAAAAAGAATTTTCAAAAGTTCAAGAGGTAAACTATTAACAATACATGAATTAGCATGAGGTCCAAGAATTTGTAAAATTGTAGACACTGCAGGATTATGATATTGTCTAAGTAATTGGTTCAATGCATTAGTTGACCGTGTAGTAATAGCCGCATAAGAAAAAACACATTCCCTTAACTGATTATGTTTAATCACACTAAACATAATAGACAATACCGATAATACAGTTAAATTGGAATTCCGAGATACATCAAAATAAGCAACTGGACAATTTCCTGAAAGATTTTCTGAAAGCTTTTGCACATGATGATCTTGAAGGTTGTTATTAATTAATCCAATCGATATTAATTTACAAGTTGGAAGTGCCATGGCTAATGAATTAATTGATTCATCGTTTAAAATACAATCATTTAAACATAATCTTGTAATATTACCAACTTTCCTAGCTAATGATGGAAATAAATAATTTGTTCCAATATAAGTTGTATACGTCCGTTCTTGTAAAGAAACATTTGAAATATTCAACATGTCATAATTTTGAACCAGTCGTTCTACTGCGCGCACACTTACTTCTGTATTATCAAACCCCAAAATGTTTAGTTTTAATTCTGGATGATTTTTGTAATAATTTAAAATAATATGCATTCCAAAATCGCATACAGATGTATAATTAAACGAAATCGACGTAATTCTTGGAGACCTTTTAAATAAACATTTAATTGTTTTTGAAGTAATTGGCGATTCAAATACACCAAAAAAATTAAATTTTTGAGGATTGATCCATTTTAAAAGAAAACATAAGTCCTTATCGTTCAAGTTTGTATCTGCTACATATAAACTAGACAATTCTGATAAATCAATACTGTTCACCAACATTTTAAATAAATCATCCGAAAAACGAATATTCAATATTATAAGACCATTCACAACCTCACGAGTGGATTGACATGATGTTTTTTCAATATGAGCTACAACTTCAGATTTCTCACTAAAAATAAGACTCATTTTTTTATAAAAATTGTGTGAGTTTAAGCACGAATGCGTGCATGTTTCATAAAATTTAACACTTCTCGCGTGTGGTGGTACGAACTCAATGGCTTCATTTTTCCACTAGCAGCAAGAGAATTACTAGAAAACTTGGAACCCATATTTAAAAGACTTTTATCAATGAATTCGATAATATTTTTAGGAATGTCCTGAAACTTATTACCATCTTCTGCAGTCTTTTTGTTAAAGAAATCAGCTTCGGCTGAAAACGCACCACTTAGATTTGCTTTGTAATGAGAGACAATAATCAGTTGCATTTTTATAAATGACCACCATTTGTAATTTGAAAATGTTTCAGGATTTGCTAATTTAACATATTTTCCCTGAACGGCGTCTTCTATCTGTTTTTTCATGGCACTTTTGTCTGATGTGTAATCATATCCAGCAGTGTCATTTTTATAAGTCTTTGGGATGTATGTAGGATTCACTGCAAATTTAATATCCATGTACATTTGAAAAAAGTACTTGGCGTCATCTGAATCTGATTTTAGAGTAATGGTTGGCAGTTTCAATTTATTTCCATTATTTAATTTTGATATTACATTCAATGTTTGTTGATTTACTAATAAACCTAAATCATCAAATACTTCATATGGTAATTGTAAAACTTTATGGCGAAGTGTATTGAACACACCCGAAAAAATGACATCTTTTTTCAATATAGACAAAATACTCATAATAATCAATCTACATTTCATTCTAATGTCGGGATTTGCTTTCTCATTTTTCAAAATAGTATTTAATGTTCTTGCAAAACTCTGAAGTTCAAGTGAACATGTTTTTAAAATATAAACAATTTCAAAAACAAAGTCAAAATGATCAGATATAAATAATTCGGCATATTTTACCATTTCTGTAAAAATACTCAAATAATGATAATATAATATTGGACAAACCCTCATGTATTTTAAATCAAATTCAGGTTTATTTAATTTCCATAAAGCAATCAACATCAGTACATCATTAATATCATCAAGCGATGTTTGAATATCTTGAACATATGATAATTGAGCGTCCATAATATCAACTGAATTATTACCTCTATTCGATTTGATTTGTTGAATTTGATGCCGATCCAGTTTAAAATATGAACGGTCGATTGGAGATGGATTAAATTCTTTGGAATCTTTATCATTCAATTGTAAGTTAAAATAACGCACAAATGGACTTAATATACCAAATTTGATATCTAATAATTCAGTTTCAACTTGTGTCATAAATCCTTCATAGCGCAGTAAATCAACACCACTCAGACTAGCAGATGACCGTACAAACCAATCAAACAGTTCCATATGTTTGTATTGTGCTTTATACAATGGTCTATCAATGCTAAATGTAGCTACGCCAAAATATCGTTTTGTTTCATTTGCAACGTTATTTAATTTAGTATCCATATCATCTAATTGATTATTCAAACTAAAAATTAGAGGTTTGCACATACGAATACATTCAGAAAGCGACATGTGCGGTTGGTTTAATAAACACATAAAATAATTCTCCAGAAAATTGTTATTGCCAAGATCAGAATCTGGATTCTCATAATATTTTCTAACAAGTTCAAGTATTTTTGAATATGCAACATTTTTAATTTTCACTCGGTTGGTATATTTCAACATTAAATAGATTACTAATTGATATGGATATAGTTTGTTTTCATCAAACACAGATACTAAAATAACACTTAAATCTTCACTAGTATTGACTTTGAACTTTGCAATATTACCTTGAACATCAAACATAATTTTTTGAAAGTCCAAATATGGGATTTTCAAACACGTTTCAATGCTATAAGTATTATACATTACATCTGAACTAGTCAGTTTTGGTTCGATATTCATTGATATTCTGTTCATTTCATCAAAATAAATACGCCGAAGTTTTCCGTTTACATAATCAAATGAATTTAACCGAGATTCATGAGTAACATGAAACAAGCCAGGATTTGACACATGTTCTGAAATTGCTAAATATTCGCACAAATCTCCAGTGTACAGATTATTACTCTTGTTAATACTCTTATTTTTTGAAAATGTAAATGAATATACAAATTTTCCATTAGTTACACTAGTCGAACCATACGGCATAAATACTAGGTAATACCTATGAAATGTAGGTTTTATTGCGCCGCTATATCTTTGTATCGTTTTTACTTTATCAACATATGATTGATAATTAATAACATGATACAACTGATCACTTTCGTCGTTGTCTGGAATAGGAAGTAAAAACACCCAAAACTGAAAATGTCTATATAACCAAACATTCAAAGAATTGAAAAATTGAATTACGTTTTTCAAATCCGCGCGAAGGTCTAAATACATAAATGCATCAGATACTTCATTATTAAATGGTTTTAAACGTTGAACCGAATCTACATTTGAATTCATTTGAAATCTAAACTCGCGCTTTTTCATAAGCATTCCACAATTCATTAAGAATGTCAGAAATGTTCCACCAACCGGAAAAAATCGGCTGTCAATAATATTGTTAATTTCTTCAATACTAGAATAAAATTGAGCATGGTAGAACTCTGCTGGTAATTGATTAGACATGTCATTTTTATACAAGTCAGTAGAATACTTTTCCAATTTGACTAAATCCATATTACCAAATGAAAGCTTTCGACCACCAGAAAAAGTGACACTTGCAGAATAAAATTTGGCAGTCTCGCGAAGATTATGCAAATTGGACTGTAATTTGTCAAATCGTATCAAATCATGAGTAAACAATACAAGAGGAACATTCACAGATTTAAGGTTGAGTTCTTGATGTAAAAACAATTCATGTGGGTTAAAACTTTCTGTTTTGCTAGTGATTGCGAATCTTCCATTAATTAATCCAAAATCATTAAACATGAACGCATCAGATGGACGACGCTGTACATATTGTTGAAAATACGTGTAATTTGTATATTTGGAATTTGGATATTTCACGGCCAATCTACACCAATTTGACGGTTTTACCTGAACAGTCTTTCTCATCGTTGAAATATAATTCAAATTATCAGAATCCATAAACAAAAAGGGAATATTATTACTATCATAATCTTTAGAATGACACAATTGAATCATTCCAGAAAATACAGTTTGAATATCATCATCCGTAATACGACCTGGGAGCATCACACGTTGGCCCGTCATTTCAAAGTACCATGTAAGATTCGCCGCATTTTTTACACGAGAAACAAAATTATCAACTGTTAAATTTTGAAACGTTAAATCTGCAAATGTCAACGCACTAAACATGCGACATCCTAATTGATTACTTTTACCATAATCAAAATACGACGTCAAATTTTTAGGTAAAGTTTCAAATAAACGATGCATTTCAAACACATTAAATTGATCATGAAAAGATTTCATGTTTTGATATTGATACAATCGTTCAATAAAGGCATGATTTGTATCAAAATGTCTTCTATGCCATACATACACTTTCGGTTTGTTATCTTTCATTTGAATCATCCAATTGTATCCAATAGGCATGTATGTAGAATCAATTAAATCGTCGCCGAGACGATGAAAACTCAAATTTGAATGAAGTTCCTTGTGGTTAGAAAGACATATAAGATTTTTAAAAGATGAAACGTCTTTCAAATAACTCGAATACGGCATCGCGGTAAATTCACTTGTTGTTTCATCTACATATTTGTGGATTATAATCACATAGTACGGAAACTTTGAAATACTTTGAACGTCACCACCACTCCAAGCAACAACTTCAGCTTTTGTTTTAATGAGCGGTACACTGTTATAGTCAGAAGTTGTAGATATTTTGTACAATTTCCACATGTTTGGATAAAGACCATTAATAACTGGACTATAATATCCAAAATTTGGTTGACCCCACACTTTAGCCTTTACACATTTTACTAGATCAAATCTATTTTGGATAACATCAACATGTAGTGGGCGAAGAATTAAATCTTTACAGATATTCGTCATTTTACTGATTAACTCTTCAGACGAAAACATCTGCGGTACATCATCTGTCAATTTAATTTTCACATCATCAATAAAATATTTGATATATTTACTCTCAATGTAACTTCTGCGATATGTTACAACTCGAACAAGTAAAGATAGTAAAGGTACACTGAACGAATCTGGATCCTGTTTATACATTAAAAGCATTTTTAATATATAAATGTTGTAGGCATTAATAAAAGGAAATTCATCAATACTCAACGTTTCATCTTGTGAAGTATACAAACAAATATTAAATCCCATAAAATTATTCCATTGAAACAACTTATCATCTGAATTTTCGTACATGCTCGCTAAACCGTCATTAAATAATTTAGCTAGCATCTCTTCGGAATTTTCAAATGACGTTTTAAAAGATTGGATTTGCGAGCTATTAAACAAAGGAATATCACCTTGAATAGCTAATGCATCAGATAGGTATATTAAACTGAGAAATCTCATAAACATGTAACGCATTAATTCAAATTCAGCTGGTAAATTTTGAATTTCTTTTGCAGTATTTAACTTTTCAAACATCTTTTTAACGCTAAGAGCTTGATTATTCTGCGGAATTCCTGGTATCGCAACATCCACCAACAAACAAGAAGACTTTCCATCCCCTAATTTTTCGTAATGCTCTAAAAATGGCAGAAGCTGGTAATTAGTGTCAACTGAAACTCGAGATGTAGATGCGTCAAAAGTCACATAATACAAATATACTACTGACCAATCGTATTTGGAAGTGAATATGTTCTGTGGAATGGACAGATTCGGAAAAAAAGCTGACATCCCAAAGACACCGAAAAAAATTGTGATAAGACAAAAAAAATCATGAAAGATTTCGGTTCAAATAAACCCAAATGCAAAACAACATATTTCAAATACGAAGACCCATCCGATAATAATAATACTAAATTGATCATCAAACAAGCGCTGTGCTATAAACAACACAAGCTAATAAGAATCAACGACAAGCTTTATATTAACAAAGAATTGTATGATATTTCGGTCGATCCAAAAAAATACAAGTTTGATGTAAAAAATTGGAAATTACGCGTTGCTGAACATGAATTTGATCTGAAAGATATGTTAAAAAATGATGAACCTCAAAAAGATACTAAACCAACCGTAAAAATTATCGCTTTTCACGGTAAAGCACACAGTGGAAAAGATACAGCTTTTGAAGTTGCACAAGCTTTGATTCCAAATGTCAAACGATATGCATTTGCTAATAAATTGAAAGATCATGTACGAGAAAAGTACAATCTGACTTATGAACAAGTATATGATCCAGTGTTAAAAGAGTCTTTTCTTACTGAACATAACAAAACAATCAGACAAATACTTCAAGATGAAGGTCAATATTTAAGAGAAACAGAAGGTGACGATGTATTTACAAGACCTGTATTTGATGCCATTGCACATGATTATCAACATAATGGAATAGAAGTTGCTATTATTACAGACCTGCGATACGAAAATGAAGCAAAATTAATCAAAGAATCAAATGGCAAGATTGTTCATGTTATTAGACCGAACCATGAAGGAACAGTACACTCAAACCATGCTAGTGAACAACCATTACCGTCAATGTATTTGGATCGTACAGTAATAAACGACGCTTCTTTGGATGAGTACAAACACCATATTTCAAAACTTTTTTTTGAACTTGTTTAATTTATTTTATCAGGAAAATAAAACAACAAACTGAAATATATCATAATAATTGAACTAATGTTTCTTCACTCGATATCTAACTTCATTTGGTAGACCGTAAATAGTAATTTTACGAATATCATACCACCCATCACATTCATCATAATATCCGTCGTCATTTTCTTTAAAAGTACTGACCTCATTTTCTTTCGGTAACTTTTCTAATTTAATTCCAGTTGTATACTTTCTTAATTCACCAAGTGTCATTTTCTCAACAACCCATGTATTTATTTTCCAATACTCAACCTCGTATAAATAAACTATATAGGGTTCCACTACGATTCCACTCAATTGATCCATATTCGATTTAAATTGAATTTCATCGGTTTCCAAAATATGCACAATCAATTTAGAACTAACAATAACTCTAATTACCGATTCGGGTATGAAACCTAGCTGGGGATATTTTTGTAAAAGTTCTTTATGATTCATTTAATTTGTGACATATATCAAAAATCACATCCAACACGTGTATTTATATTAAATTCTGTTAAACAAGTTTATGATCTTATTACGACCACAAGCAATGAAAACCTTTTTGCAACTTTTTTTATTTTTTTTCACAAAAATAACAATCAATAAAAAATGGAGCAGAATGAGGAGACTGAAGAGTCTAAGTTTAAAAAATATTGCGAAAAGATAAAAAACGAGGTTTACGAAATAACAAATATAAACACGAATCTAGATGACAGATGTGTTGCAATAATCGGACATACATGTACATCACTTATCAAATTTTATGCATCTGTCGTGAAACAAAAATTAACTTCTTTACAAAAATATAACTTACTGGATGAAATTGTATATTATATGAAACTAAATATGATCTTTTTAGAAAATAACTATAAAGATACGGTTTATTATAGACTAAGATCATTTTTAAAGGGTATGTTAGTTTTGCAATCGCACAAAACAATATTATTAAAACTTTCAGAAAAAACAAGGACGTTAGTAAAATCAAATACACCAGACCAACATTTAAGATTAATGTACCATGATTTATATACATCAGAAACAGAAAGTGCGTTTCAGCTTGATGTGGAGATTAAACAATCTGATATTTTTATGCATAGATGTGATGAATATGCTGTGCGTATTTTAAGTGAAATATATGATCGTGCTAAAAATAGATTGGGAAATCATTATCATCAAGAAGACTTATTTTTACGTGAAATAAAACGAATGGCTCGTCTACATATAGTCAGGCTTGCCGACAAAATTCTATATTTTGACAATGCCAAAGACATAAATAAGTTAGATCCTGATATTCTAAAAAACAATGATAGTTTTAACCAATCATCTGATAATTTAATTGTTGAAGCTATTCAACTCATAAAAAAATTACCGTATGATAAAACAGAATACATGAATGGAGAGATACCAGATAATCATGATATATCATTATCAGAATTGATATTAACATCTTTAATAATTGCTAATGATCAAAACGACAACACCATAAGAAATGAGAATAATACATCAAATATGAATTATTCAATTATAAAAAATATATCAAAAATGATAAACCCATACAAATATAAAAATAAAGATGTACAAGTATTAGTAAATGATATTAAATACATGTACATGGGTAAAAAATACTACGAATGGATATTAGAAATAGATATATTGCTTAACAAAGATAATGTAATTTCAAAAGCAGATAGAAGTTATATTATAAATAAAATAAACAGATTTAACAATGATATAGGATTTTTCTATTATTCATATTCTAATTTTGAATATAATCCTAATAATTTTGAAAAATATAAGTTATTAAAAGAAGATGGAACCCCCGAGATGGTAGAAAGTAATGGAAATCTAGTCGAAGTGACTGTAAAACGATTGATTCGGCATCCAAAACCAAAAGCTGATATATTTAACAACCAAATATTTTTACTATTCAAATCGTTTACAAAAGCATTTGAAAAAATTGTAATGAAATATAACAAAATAGAAGGTGCCGAAAAAATTAAATTTGTAACGGATGCAGACGCTGTGATAGACTTAACATCGACACACTTAGATCCCGATGATTCTGACGATGAAGAATTTGATCCGAACGATGATGAAGAAGACCCAACCGGTGTTGCAGATAGAAGTATTAGACCTGAATATTATCAGTCCGATCCTACACCTGTGGTGTTTTTCAATTCAAATTTAAATGAAACACCATTTAATTACAATCCAGGAGATTTTTCTGAATTCGAGGTTGTGCAAAATGAGGCACAACATGAACTGGAAACACAATCAACGGATGATGAAGATGATGATTCTGAAATGCCTGTCGATGAATACGAAGGATCTGACGAAGAATAAAAAAAAATAAAATATATTTTTTTCTATCTCACAAAAATATTCTACGGGATATTTTTGTCAACTTTATAATGTCTCAATCATTATCTCAAGGTTTAACCTCTGATAATCAACACACATTACACACTAAAAACATTAAACAGTTTAGCCAATTGACTTTTGATTTGGTTGTTATTTTAATTCAGTTTGTATTTTTGTTTCTGCGACTATTTTTAGACGCGGCTCAGCAAATTGTCGGCGCAAGTATTATTGTGTTACAATGTTTGAGTTCTGGATTGTTACGTGTTCAGATTAAAGTTGACGCAGTTTCTGAATTTATTTCTTCAAAAATCTCAGTTAAAGACTCTGAGGAAATTGAAGTTATTGAAACTGTGGAAATTTCAAATGCATCAACACCATTCGATTACAATCCAAGAGATTTGTCTGATTCTAAAGCAGTTTCAGATGAACCAACAATAGTTCAACCTATTAAAAAAGGCGGAATTTTAGGTGACGATTCAGCAGACAAACATACACATTCTTCATTCCCGACTGTTTTTAAAACTAAATTGGATCAAGATGTGGTTATTGAAGCAACAAATTCAACACTTGTTGGTATTTTTGGTCAACCTGCAAGACATGACGAGCCACCAGTTGTTGGTATTTTTGGTCAACCTGCAAGACATGACAATTCACCAACTGTTGGTATTTTTGGTTAATTTACATGTTAATGCTTTAAAAAAAAATAAAAAAAAAATCTTTTTGTCTTTCTCACAAAAATATTCTGCGGGATATTTTTGTCAACTTTATAATGTCTCAATCATTATCTCAAGGTTTAACCTCTGATATTGAACTCACATTACAAGAAAAAAAAGATTATTATTATTGGAAGATCCGTGAATCATACAATAATATAATGGCAGCAGATAATTTAAACACTATACAATATTATATGTTGTGTCTTAAATACGAGATTAAGTCATTACTAGAAGATGCAAACGGAACGGAAGATTTCAAAGAATTTATTGATTTGAAGAAAGATTATGGATGGTTGAACAACGATTTCGAATTACCTAAGGTTTACGCTGAGAATAGAGCGCAGTTTGACTTTTTAAACGAGTTCGAATGTTTGAAACAAAAACAAATTAACGCATACAAGGCGTATGATTGTTCAATGCGCACAAATTGCTTGAATAACTTTCGATTTCTATTACAGCGTGGAAATAATGTTACGCCGTCAAGAGAAATGAGAATTACCATGATGCACTTTTGTTTTTATTATGAATCATCTATTTTCTTGACTAATTTGTATCGAGATGTTTGGGGAGATTCTGGTAGCTTTTAATTATATCTTTTGTTTCATCTTTTTATTTATTTTTTTTCACAACACGTGCATACCTCACAAAATAAATGATCTTGTGTACCTGTATTGATGATAAAGTATACGGCCGACTACCAGATATTGAAGAATTATCAATTGTACAGACTGACACATGTTTGTGTGTATTAGAAACAGGTGAACTTGTTCAAAAGTGTAAAAGTCTTAAACGGTTAACTATTCGTTCGACAAATATGACATCAGATTATATTGTTAATTTGTTTAATTTATTACCAATTACAATTGAAACTATATCTCTTAACAATATGGATATATTCAATTCAATACAAGCAGTGTTTATATTAAAAGAATGTAATAGGTTTCCAAATCTTAAAAGAGTGGATATTGGGCTAGTTTCAAATTACTCGTTTTCAGTCAAAATATTTTCTCAAAAGCTTATAAGGGAACATTGTGTATATCTTGGAATGTTAACAGTTGATGGTGTTTACAATTCAGCATTTGATGTTATTAATCAATTTAATGAATCTATAAATTGGAAGATAATATGTGCAATTCTCAGTCAAAAATGTATTCTTAAAGTTGCATTAAACGATGATGTAATTAGATTAATTTGCGAACATTTTATTTTTTTTTAAGGTTCTAGGTGATAATATTTTTTTAAAACACACAAAAAAAATGTTTTCTACGTTGTTAGTTTCTGTTGGTATATCCAATGGAAATTTAGGGTACATTAACCCAGGAGAATGTTCGTTTTTAACAGAATGTATTGAATCTTCACTGTTTCTACATTATGACAATCGACCACTTGAAAATGTCTGGGAATCAATTCATGTAGACCCAAGTACAGAAATTAGATTAAAAGTTGACAATGAACTATTTCAACCGGTATTGGCATCAAACTGGTCATTCTTGTCAACTGCAGTTGAATCATTACCACAACGTAGTTGGATTGGAAAAATAAACCGAAATTGTGAAGATTGGACAAGTCGTGGCGTAGCACCTTCAAGATGTGCAAAGGGTTACACTTCACGTAATGGTACAAGTACATGTGACAAACTCAGAGCTGTATATTGTGCATGTCGCGTGTTAACTGCAACTCAACCACCAACATTAAGTCCATCAGTTAGTGCACCAAGTATTTCACCAAGTGTTGGGCCGAGTATCTCACCACTTACAGCTTCACCAAGTATGTCACCTGTAACCACTCAGCCAAGTTTATCACCAAGTGTTAGTAGTCCAAGTAAATCACCCACACAAAAACCCACTTCAGGTAAACCAAGTAATGTTCCATCATTCTCACCTACGGTATCAAAACCAAGTAATTCACCATCCACATCGATACCAAGTACTTCGCCTAGTAGGGTACCAACCGTTCCAACATCCACGGCACCTACATCAAGCCCATCATTAGATCAGTTGTATGTTTCGATTGAGGCTGCATCAAGCATGACAAATGATGTGATCTTTGCAGAAATGCAAATATTCATGAATAGCAATCCAAATACTGCACTATCCGCACCTACATTAATGCCAACTGCAGTGTCATCTAGTACATATAGTTTTACAAATTCACCAACAACACCAACAGTTGCTGCAAATGGAGTAGATGGTGTAACATCTGGATCTTATATAGCTGGACAAATTGTACATACATTACAAACTGGAACACAATATGAATATTGGCGAGTTCGAATTCCAGGTGTGGATTACCAACTATCGAATATATTTCGATTAGCATTATGGGGACGAACAGATGGATGTTGTATTACACAGTCGATTACAAATCAAAATCGAGTTAGAGTAAGATATAATCCAGTAACGAATCCGTTATCTACGACATCATTATTATGGGATAAACAAGTGTTTCAAAATGTAGCTGGTGTTCCAATGTATTATTATCCCAATCAAGAACAACAAACGCCAGATTTGTTTCTAAGTCTTGAACGAACGTTTTCACCAACTACTACCAGCATTCAAATAAATGAAATGCGAGTGTTTATGAAATCACAAACAAGTATTAATATTGCATTAAATTATGCTGTTACAGCACAGGAATCTGAATTTCCAGGGTTTCCATCTACCAATGCAGTAGATGGAAATGTAGGAACATTTAGTCATACTAGTCAAAACGGACCGGGTAATAAATGGTGGATTCAGTATTTGGGATCCATGTGGTATGGCGATATTGACAGGATTGAGTTTGTAAATCGAGATTGTTGTGAAAGCATGGTTGGTGCAACACTCAAATTACGAACAAGTACCGTATCTGGATACACACCAACTGTCACGGATAATAGCAATGTGATTTGGTCTTTTCCAATTAGCGTGATCAGTACTACTACTACTTTTGCTCATAGTTATCGACCTATTGATGTTGAATATACTCAATGGAATTCTCAAAATAAATTAGCAGATGCAACCACAAGTGCATCATTTGGATCAAGTGTTTCAATGAATCAAAATGAATCGGTGATGGTAGTTGGTGGTCCAGAATATCTATCTAATCAAGGCGCTATTTGGATATATCACAAAAACGGATTGAATTGGAAATTACATACTGGGCCTTTACAAGCAACCGGTATTTCTGGGACAGCCAATCAGGGTGTGAGTGTGAGTATTTGGGAATCGACAATTGTAGTTGGTGCAAATACATTTAATAGCAATCAGGGGTGTTCAATTATATATGAATATGATGGAATATCTACCTGGTATCAAAAACAAATCCTCATTGGATCAGACGCATCTGCAACTGCACGACAAGGTGGTAGTGTATCCATTCACGAAGATACGGTTGTTGTTGGTGGGTCACAAGATGGGGCAATTGTTGGTGCAACTTGGGTATTTGTTAGGAATTCTAGTGGGTTGTATACACAACAGGGAAGTAAATTAGTTGGAACTGGAAATTCTGGTATTTCTGCACAAGGAACAAGTGTAAGTGTGTGGAGTGATACGGTTGCAATTGGTGGAAGTAATGATAATTCGGCACTTGGTGCAGTATGGATATTTACAAGAAGTGCTGGAACATGGACACAGCAAGGTAGTAAATTAACAGCAAGTGGAAATATTGGAACGTCCATGTTTTTTGGAAATAGTGTTTCTTTGCAAAGAGATATATTGGCAATTGGTGCATTTTTAGAACATTCCACTGGAGCAGTTTATTTATTTACACGATCCGGAGTCACATGGACACAACAGTCACGTCTTGTTGGTAGCAATCCATTATCATCCAATCAACAAGGTTTTAGTGTTTCTTTGTGGAATGATTATGTTGCAGTTGGTGCAAATCAGATGATTGCAGTTGGGTCAGTCTATATTTACAAACAAACAAATGCGACAACATGGCGAGAAGTTCGTCATTTTACAGGTATTAACTCAATTGGAAATTCACAACAAGGTACATCTATTTGTTTGCGTAATACGAGCGTTGTTTTTGGTGGTAGCAGCGATAATTCTGGAATTGGTGCAGTATGGACTGTATATCGAGATCCACAATCAATTACATTCCTGAGTATTGAGTATGATGGATTGAGTGGTTCACGAGCGTTGGCATTAGTTGAAGTAGAAGTGTATTTAGTTACTGCATCGGGTACAAATATAGTGAAATTTGCATCTAATGTACAACAATCATCGACTGTTCAAAGTGCGTCTAATGCTGTAAATGGAAATTATGCAGATAATTCTCTAGTTGTAGCATCTGCATCTACTCAATATTGGATTGTGCAATTGGGATATAGAATACATCCGAGTGATATAGATAGAATTCTCATTTATAATGTTGCTGGTGATGACGATATTATACTAGGAAAAAGTATTAAATTAAGATCTTCCAGTTCGAGTGATTATACTTCAGTAGTAGCGGATTCAAGCAATGTGATATGGATGATTGAAATGAAGGAGTATTCTAATTTTAATACCGATCCAATGATTTATCGTACATTTCAAGTCGAATCTGCCTATTGGAATACCATGGTAGTTCAGCCGATGGCATCCATTCATTATTATGGAATGAATATTGCGGTAAATAGCGATGAAACAGTTAAAGTAGTCGTAAATGTCGTGTCTGGATATTTAAATGCCATTTGGATTTATAAAAGAAGCGGATTTGCATGGATATTACATCAACCTGTTATTGTTTCAGATTTTGATGACACCGCTATATCTAGTGTAGATATATATAATTCGACAATTGTAGTAGGTCATGTACAATCAAATGGATATCAAGGCGCGGTTTATGTGTATGATTATAATGGAACGATATGGGTAAAGACAGGTGAATTATCAAATGTAAATGCCGATGTGATTTCATATCAAGGATATTCGGTTGCTATTTTTAATGACCACACAGTAGTTATTGGTGCACCATTAGATGTGTCTGGTAGAGGCTCTTGTTGGGTATATACACGAAACTCGTCAATGCAATGGGAATCTCAACAGTTGATGCCAACAGGATTAAATAGTAATGCTCAGTTTGGAACGAGTGTTGCGATTTATAACCAAACCATTGTTGTGAGAGCATATATTCAAGGTGCGGTTTGGATATTTGTTAAAAATGAGAGTACAGGAATATATACACAACAAGGATCATTGTTATCTGTATATGGTGGTACGCAATATATAACTTCCGTTGCAATTTATGGTGAAACGCTTGTTGTAGGGGGTCCGAATTTTAATTTAAATGGATATGTACATGTCTTTACTCGTTTGAGTAATAATATATGGACTCAGACCGATGCATTACGACCTAGTAATGTAGATGATAGCTGTAATTTTGGAATGACTGTGGATATATGGGATGAGTATATCATTGTAGGCTCACCATCTAATTTACAACCCGGTTCAGCGTATTTGTTTAAATACAATGGCACAAAATGGAACGAAGTGCGTAATTTGCGCAATTCTGAATTTGATCAAGGATCATCCGTTGTCATTCGAAATATAAGTGCATTTGTGGGTGGGTCACTTAGTGTATCTATTTATTACAAAAACCCGACTCCGCCACCAACTGGTGCACCTACAACCTCACCAACTACATCTAAACCATCACGGGTACCGAGTCGTTCACCTTCATTATCACCTACGATATCAAAACCAAGTATCTCTCCGACAACATCTAAACCCAGTAGGTCACCTAGTAATTCTCCAAGTAGATCACCATCAGTTTCACCAAGTGTATCCACACCATCGCGAACACCAACAACTTCTACACCAAGTAGAACCCCAACAGTGTCACCAACTACACCAACAACTCGAGCACCAACAACAAGTCCAAGTTCGACATCCATGTTTGTATCATTGGAACGACCTTCATTGACAAGTGGATATATTAATGTTGCAGAAATGCAAATATTTATGAACAGTAATCCAAATACAGCATTGTCACCACCAACATTAATGCCTACAGCTGCACAGTCAAGCACGTATAGTGGCGGTGTTGGTCCCGCAACACCTGCAACTCCGGCACCCGTTGCGGTAGATGGAAGTACAGCTGGTATGTATAATGCAGGACCAACGACAAGTCAGCTAGCATTTACAAATGCAGTCGTTGAAAGATCATGGTGGCGAGTGCAGATTCCAGGTACATCCTACCGTTTAGAGGATATTTTCCGACTTGCTTACTGGGGTCGAACGGACGGTTATTATGCACTTGAAATGGTATCACCATCATCACAAGGTGTACAAGTGCGAGTTCGAACAAGTGCTGTAACGGATCCTAGCAGTTCAACAGGTTTATTGTATTCAAAACAAATGTATCAGACTTTTATTGGATGGGGTGTATATTATTATCCAAATTCTCAATTTACCACACAGGATATATATATATCATTAGAAAGACCAACATTATCCCCAACACAGGCGACAATTCAAATCAACGAGTTGAGAGTATATATGAAATCACAACCAACTATTAATATTGCTCAAGGATATAACATAATTGGCCAAGAATCTACATTATCCCCAAGTTTCCCAGCATCTAATGCAATCGATGGTAACGTGGCTACATTTAGTCATACAAACGGAGCTGGAGGGTTACCATATTGGATTCAGTATCTGGGATCCATGTATTATGGTGATATTGACAGAATTGAGTTTGTCAATAGAGATTGTTGTGAAAGCATGGTAGATGCATGGTTACGTTTGAGAACTGATACCACTATAAGCTACAATCCAAATCCACTCGACACTTCAAATGTAGTTTGGCAATTTCAAATTAAAGTTATTAGTACCACAACCAGTTTTGCGCATACATATCGACCAGTGGATGTTGAGAATTTGCGCTGGGTGACACAGCAAAAAATAGTAGGCGCAACATCAACTAGTAGATTTGGATATAGTGTTGCAATGAATCAGAATGAATCGGTAATGGTTGTAGGTGGACCATCGTATAATTCTGATCAAGGTGCGATTTGGATTTATCATCGAATAGGATTGGTTTGGTTTTTACATACTGGACCAAGACAAGCAACCGGAATATCTGGAACGAGTTATCAAGGAATAAGTGTAGACATATTTGATTCCACCATTGTAGTTGGTGCTCCTGGATTTTCGAGTAATCTTGGTTGTGCGATTGTATATGAATATGACGGTATTTCTCAGTGGTATCAGAAACAAATTCTCAGTGGAACAGGTGCATCTGCAACTGCACAACAAGGAACTAGTGTATCGATTCATGGTGATACAATTGCAGTTGGTGGAGCTGGAGATAGTTCAAGTGTTGGAGCGACGTGGATATTTGTACGAAATTCAAGTGGTTTGTATACCCAGCAAGGATCGAAATTAGTTGGCACAGCAGTAGCTGGTATTGGTTTGCAAGGATATAGTGTCAGTCTTTGGGGTGACTCTGTTGCAATCGGTGGACCACTTGAAAACACAAATATAGGCGCAGTATGGGTATTTACTCGAAGTGCAGGAACGTGGTCTCAACAAGGAAGTAAAATTACGGCGAGTGGGTCGATTGGAACTACACCAAGATTCGGATTTAGTGTATCACTTCAGCGAGATATCCTTGTTGTTGGTGCACAAACCGAGCATTCGACTGGGGCAGTGTATTTTTTAACAAGAAGTGGTAGCACATGGACACAGCAACAGCGGTTAGTGGGTAGTAATCCCCTTGCCTCACAATTACAAGGCTCAAGTGTATATATTTGGAACAATTATGTTGCAATGGGTGCAGTTGAAAGTAGCGGAGTTGGATCAGTTTATATTTTTAGACAAGAAACAAGCACATCTTGGCGAGAAGTTAGACATGTCACTGGAACCGGTAATACTGGTAATTCTGCGCAAGGTCGATCCATTTGTCTTCGAAATACGACTATTGTATTTGGAGGTGATATGGACAATTCTCAAGTTGGCGCAGTGTGGATGGTTTTAAGAGATCCTGGACCTACATTAACAAATGTACCATCCAGATCACCAACAACAAGACCAACTGCTTCGCCAGTCCCCAAGCCAACTCTATCACCGACACGAATTCCGTCGCGATCGCCGACAAATTCGCCAAGTAGGGCACCTAGTAAGAGTCCAACCCTATCTCCAACCCTTGCTCCGACGTTCTTGGAATCCGCATTATGGAGTGGTCAGGAGAAGAGTACAGATGGATCCGCTTCGAGTCGATTTGGCTTTTCCATTGCCATTAATTCTAATGATTCCATCGCAGTAATAGGATCTCCTTTATATAATTCAGACCAAGGCGCATTCTATATTTACCGAAAATATGGCACTAACTGGGTAAGACACGGGGGTCCATTTACCTGCACAGGAAATATCGGCACTAGTAGATTTGGTTACAGTGTTGCTATATGGAATTCCACTATCGTAATTGGTGCCAATATAGACAATAGCAATATTGGTGCAACTTTTGTTTTTGATTACGATGGAGTCTCGAGTTGGACACAAACACAAAAATTAGTCGGAACTGGGTATATTGGTGTTCCTTTTCAAGGAAACAGTGTTGGAATTTATGATGACACGATTGTAATTGGGGCTCCTCAACACGATACTGGTCTTGGATGTATTTTTATTTTTAAGCGTTATGGAGGAATCTGGACTCAGCTTGGGGATATTTATGTTGGAACAAATTGGACAGTCAATCCATCGTTCAGACCCAATCAGGGGTTAAAAGTTGTAATCTTTAATGATACTATTGTCTCCACTGGAAATAGAGATAATACAAGACGGGGCGCAATGTGGATTTTTAAAAGAAATTCCACTGGCTCTTGGAACCAGATCGGCGATAAAATTGTCCCAAGTGGTGCTCTTGGATCTCAGAGTGATTTCGGGATTGGACTCTCAATTGATTCTAATTATATATATGTCGGAGCCCCAAGAGACAATTCAAATGTTGGGGCAGTATATATTTTTACCTTGGACGGAACTCAAGTGCAGAGACTAACAACTCAATTTCAAAGTCTCAATCAATATTTTGGTGGGAGTGTATCCGTCAATTCCAATTACCTTGCTGTTGGTCTGGATAATTTGGTCGGGTCCGAAATTGGCTCGGTATATTTGTTCAGGCAAGTAAGTGGTACATGGACCGCAGCTAAACAGATAATAGGCACCGGTTACATTGGTAATTCTGATATGGGAGCAGCAGTTGCAATGGGGAACGAAACTCTCATATTTGGTGGGTTCCGTGACAATAGCGAAATGGGAGCAATTTGGGTCGTCTATAGAAACCCTACAGCTTCACCTACTTTAATTCCCAGCCCCGCGCCCTCACTTGCTGTTCCCTCACTTTCTCCCACTCTCTCAAGACCCAGTGTTGGTCCATCGCGCTCACCGTCCGTGTCCCCAAGCAATTCTAGACCCTCTCGCTCGCCCACTCGATCTCCAAGCACATCTCCCAATACAGCAAAACCCAGTGTTTCTCCCACTGTGAAGCCTAGCTCTGGCCCCACAGTACAACCCAGTCTTGCTCCGACTGTTCGTCCCAGTCTTTCCCCAACTGTGAGACCCACACTCTCACCCACTGTGCGACCTAGTCTCTCCCCAACTGTGCGACCAAGTCGATCTCCCACTGTGAGGCCCACTCTTTCCCCGACTGTGCGTCCCAGTCGCTCTCCCAGTGTCTCACCGAGTAAATCACCAAGTAGATCACCGAGTAAATCACCAAGTAGATCACCAACCACACCAGTTGGAGTTGCACCATCTAGATCACCGACTACACCTACTACTCAAGCACCAAGTTCAGCACCATCTCTTACTTCCTTGTTTCTATCTCTAGAGACGACAACAGTATCCAACAATCCTATTGAGGTGGCTGAACTTGCTATATATACAAACAGCAATCCAGGAAGTGCGATTTCTTCACCAACACTTACACCAACAGTTGTCCAGTCTAGTAATTTCAGTCCTACTCAGTTTCTTGCAGTGAAAGCTGTCGATGGAGTCACCGCTGGTGTGGCTGCATCTGATCAAGTTTCAATTACTGGTGCAGTGAGTGAAAGGGCGTGGTTACGAGTTCAGGTGCCAGGCACAAGTCTCGTGGGACCAGATCACATATTTAAAATTGTCGTGTGGCCTCGAACCGATGTATGTTGTCGATACAATTTAAGAGATCGTAATGTCCGATTAAGATTGCGATATGATGCTGTGACAGATCCGTCTAGTTCTACCAGTATTTTACTGGATAAACAAATTCAGGTCCA
>Ga0075163_10002325_pt1 | contig 25640 bp, 16 predicted proteins | sample JI1023141ADNA_FD_71478 | JGI IMG/M metagenome (GOLD analysis project Ga0075163, IMG submission 71478) | Wastewater effluent complex algal communities from Wisconsin, to seasonally profile nutrient transformation and Carbon sequestration -... | ecosystem: Engineered > WWTP > Effluent > Algae... | reverse complement strand
GCGGCGCCCATGCACGCACGGTCCGCGGAAGTCGGTCTCGCCCCTGGATTCGATTACGTCGACCTCTGCCACGAAGTGCACGGTTTCCGAATCGGCGGGCACGACCTGAGCCGCTGTGTCCCTCGACTGGATCGCTATGTGCACACACTGGTAGCAGTTGCCTGACTGTGCGTCCCCGAAGACGAGGCCAGGGAGGCTGTGGCCGTGGATGTGGACGCGCATGTCTAGGTCTCGGGCGTGGGGCAAGTCGAGCAGGCGGCGAGCCCGTCTGGACCAGGCGTCACGCCGAGCGCGTCAAGAATGGCGGCCTGTGAAGGCACTCCGGGCACCTCGCTGCCCGGGTACAGGCGACACGCCGACCCCTCCGCAGGTGACCCGCCGCTGACATCGTGGCCGTCGACCAGGATCGTCGGCGAGCCGTAGCCTCGGGTGTGCGAAGGAGCGTCGTCAGCGCTGACGTCGTGCTCCTCCCACTGCGCGGGCGCCTCCTTGCCGTCTCGGACGACGGCTTTGTGCTGCTCCTCGAACGTTGCGTTCCGGGAGACACCCTGTGGAGCCTGGACGTCGACGCGGGGAACGCCGTCGTCTGCGACCTCACACGCCAGCTCTGGGTGCCGGTCGGCTCCGATGCGCCCTTCACCCGCCTCGATACAGTCGTCGCCGCCTGGTGCGCGCGTGTTCCGGACGAGCGCCGCGCCGCCGGGTACGCGCCCGAGGTCGTCAGAGCAGCGGTACAGCTCGGCGCGTCGTTGTGCGCCGATGCACCCGCCTCGGTGCTGCTGCATGGTGACTTGCACCCCGGCAATATCCTCTCGGCCGAACGAGTGCCATGGCTGGCGATCGACCCCAAGCCCGTCGTCGGCGATCCGGCCTTCGAGTGGGCGCAACTGCTCGCCAACCGCATCTCCGCCGCCTGCACACTCTCGGACCCGTGCGCCGAATTGACGCGGCAGACCCGGATGCTCGCGGCGAGTTGTGGCCACGACCCGGCCCGCGTCGCTGGCTGGGCCGTGGTCAAGGCCCTCGGCTGGGACTTCGGCCCGACACCGACGGCACTTCTGTACGCCGTGTGGCGTGGCCTTGCGTGAAAGTTGCTCTGCTCCACTGCGATCCAGTGGCCCGCAGCGCCTCGAGTGAGCGACGACCCGTTCTTCACCAGCGGGCAGCTCGTGGCCCGTGCATTCGAGACACCGACCACCACCTGGTCGCAAGGCCATATCGCAAACGGACAGCTCAAGTGCCAGAGTGCCCGGCGCCGTGTATGGGGGACGGCGGGCAGGCGGCCCCAAGGCCGCCGCCTGGAACCGGCGCTGGGTAGCCCAAAGCCCCGGATGCGCGACGACGCGATCTCCGTCTGGCCTGCCGAATTTGGCTGGATTTTGTCGCGATTCTGGCGGGATCCGAAACAAATCGTCGAATTCGGGGAGCTACACCCCTCCAGCGCCCCGCGTACACCACATCACGAACGTCGAGGAGGACGGCACCATCCCGGCCGGCTCGAAGCCCAACTGGAGCACCCCGGGGCTCAACAACTTTCGCCAGAACAAGCAGCCCGACAGCGAGTTCGGGGCGCCGGACGCGATCGTGGCGATCGAGCCGCTGTGCCCGGATCGCGACACGTATACGCTGGTCGCGACGGTCCGCAACGTCGGCGAGGCGGCGCTGCCGGCCGGCGTGGTCGTCGGGTTCTACACGGGCGACCCGCCCGGCGGCACCAAGGTCGGCGAGGGCGTGACCAGCAAGCCGCTGTATCCGCTCGAGTCCGAGGTGGTCTCGCTGCCCTTCGATGCGGCGCCGATGGACGTCAAGGACGGGACGACGAACATCTACGCGGTGGTCGATGACACCGCGGTGCCGCACCCGAGCTGGCAGGAGTGCCGCACGGACAACAACATCGGCACGAGCACGGGGAAGTGCGTCGAGGCCAACTGAGCCGCGCAGGCCGAAAACCACCTCCCACGCGCCGGGCCCCGTCGCCGACGACTCTGCCGACGCCGCGCGCATGAAGGGCGCGGCTCGGCTGTTCCTCGCCGGCGAGGTCGTCCCCGCGCCCGGGCCGACACGGCGCGGGGCGAAGGACTGTTCCTCGGCGCGGCGGCTGACCCGTCACGCCGCTGGTGCGGCCCGATGTCGCTCGGTTTGTCTGTGCCTGCTCGCGTGCTCGTGCGCGCCCGTCAGTGACGGGGTGGGGGACGGGAGGGCCCGGGCCGGGTCGCGGGCGGCGGCGCAAAACTTTCATTTTTCTGCCCCGAGCGCCTTCGCTCCAGAAACTATGCGAGGCTCAATGGGGGTTGATATCCAGACAGTGAGGAATTGGTCCTCACGGCAAAGAAAGGCCATATGCCCGTCGTCATCAAGAACATGTCTGCTCGTACGAATGAGGTGGTGAACTTCGACATGGGCGCCCCCGTCGTCGCCCACGTCGTCGGCATCTCGTACTGGAAGTTCCAGTACGGGGGCTCCAATCCGTTCGGCCTCCCCGGCCCCGATCATCACGTCATGAGGCTCGGGCTCGGCGTCTCGAGCATCAAGAACGGCCAGCAGGTCCAGTGTACCGTGGCCGGCGCGCTCTCGGACGACAGCGGGGCCGGCATCGATCACGCGAACTCCACCGTGAGGCTCGTGTGCATGGCCGTGACGAGCGCGGAGGACGATCAATTCCACATGACCCAGGTCAACGGCGTGCAGTCGGGGCAGAGCGGCGGAGAGCTCGCGCTGTCGCCCACGGCGCGGTCGGTCGAGCAGGCGCTGCTCAACGGCTGGGACCTCGCGTACAGCGGCGAGGACCACCACATGAAGAACCTGGCGCTCGGCGTCGACTTCAACGCGAACGGCTCGCGCGCGTCGCTCACGGCGCGCGCGCGGATGGCCGACGACTCCGGCCACAGCGACGACGGCACCGCCAGCGGCGCGCTGTTCACCGCCGGGATGTCGCAGGTGACGCTGCTCAGCAGCCTGCTGCCGCCGACGCAGAGCTTCGGCCCGATCAACATGAACTTCGGGCGCAAGATCAAGTCAGCCGGCGTGTTCATCCGCGGCCTCTCCATCGCGTTCTCGGGCGACGATCATCACATCAGGACCATCGGCGGCGGCGTCTCCGAGTTCACCTGGTCGGAGTCGGTGCTGAACCTGCGGGAGGCCAACGCGTTCATGACCGACAGCTCGGGCCACTCGCAGAGCAACGCGACGACTTCCTCCTACGTGAACCTCGTGGCGTTCGCCGTGGTCAAGTCCTAGGCGCCGCCCGCCCCGTGGCCGCCGGGGTCCGGCGGCAGTCCTTTCACCCGTGAACTTCACGGCTCGGAGAGACCATGCCCGCATCATCATCGTCGTCGTCGTCGTCGAGCACCAGCCCCCAGACACCGGCCGTCCGCACGTTTCAGATGGACGCGAGCTCGCAGGGCAGCCTGGCCAGCTCGGTGAACCTGTTTCGCGGCGACGTCAACCTGACGCGCACCCTGTTCACGCTGCCCGGGCGCGCGCAGGGCAGCGGGCTCGACGTCTCGGTGGCGATCCAGTATCAGAGCAACGTCTTTCGCCAGGCGACGACCTGGAACGCGGACGCGCCGACCGGCATCCTCGGGCTCGGCTGGGACATGCCGCTGACGTGGATCGAGGCCGCCCCGCGCAGCTCGCCCGTCGCGGCCACCCGCCAGTACACGTTCTTCGACAACGGCACGCCCAACCAGCTGTTTCGCCAGCCGCTGGTGCCCCCGCTGTTCGCGACGGACGTCGGCCTCGCCGTGGGCCTCAAGGACGGCGCCACGCTGTCCGCCGCGGTCCTCGAGCGGCTGCGCGCGCACGGCCTGGCGGTCGCGTCGACCGCGGTCGTGGTCGGCAGCGGGCCGTGGACCGTCCGCGACGACGCGCTGCTCCAGACCTTTCTGCTGACCGTGGAGGGCGGCGCGCTGATCGTCCGCGACGGCGGCGAGCTGTACCAGCTCCAGAGCTATCAGTTCTGGAAGATCGTGTATTATCCGATGTACGAGCGCTGGCTGGTCGTCACCGACACCGGCCTGCGGCGCTCGTTCGGCGGCCGCGCGGCGCGGACCGACAGGGGCTGCGAGACCTCCGTCGGCAACAGCGTCGCGTGGTCGGTGGCGTGGGCCGACGCCGGCTCCCGGCCGGTGTGGAGCGGCCCGAGCGTCGCGCTCGACGGTCAGGTGCAGGTCGCGCGGGCCTGGTACCTCGTCGAGCTGCGCGACCGGTTCGGCAGCGCCGTGACCTACAGCTACACCGGCGTCGAGCAGAAGGTCGGCGCGGGCGGCAAGCCCTTCACGAAGGCGGTGTACCTCGACGCGATCAAGGATAGCTTCGGCCGCGCCATCCGGTTCAATTATGGCGAGAAGCTGTGGAGCGCGGCCGCGACGGCGCCGCGCGAGTACCACGATCCGCACCAGGACGACCCCGTCCCCCACCAGGACCGCTACGAGACGCGCTACCTCGCCAGCATCGAGGTCAACAACGCCGTCGGCGCCCGCATGTACTCGTTCAAGTTCGAGTACGCCCCGCGCCCGGGGCTCGCCGGGCCCGAGCGCGCGGTCGCCAACGTGACCGGCTCGACTGGCAGCGCGCAGGGCGACACTTACAAGCGGCTGCTGACGGCGGTGACCCAGCGCGACCAGGACGGCGTCGCCTCGCCCGGCCTGCGCTTCACCTACGACCTCGGCGTCGCCACGCCCGGCGGCCAGCCTGGCGCGCTGCTCAGCGTGACCGAGCCGCAGGGCGGGGTCGCCCGCTACACCTACGAGAAGCAGGACCTGGAGCTGTGCGCGCGCGCGATCACGGCGAAGCGGCCGCCCGACGTGGCCCAGGGCGCGGCGCCGCGGGTGTTCCACGGCAACGATTACGTCGCGGTGTGCTTTTATAATCAGAGCACTCTGGAGCTGTCGCTGCAGGTGTACACGTGGATCGGGCGCTGGCTGGTGTGGTCGCCCACCTCGGCGAAGATCGACACCGATGGCCTGACCCTCGCCACGCTGCGGGTCCACGCGCAGACCGACTTCCTCGCGGTCAGCTTCAACCGGCCCAACGGCGACCTGGCGCTCTACGTGTATCAGCGCGACACGGCGCGGCCGGGCCAGTGGCGCCCGGCGACGATCGACGGCGTCGCGACCGCGAGAGACAGGCCGAGCGTCGTCTACAAGGCGCGCGGCCTGCCGGTCGAGGTGCAGGGCGGACACAGCTTTTTGGTCGTGAGCACGATGGACTCGGTCGCGAACCGTGGCAGCCACGACGTGCTGACCTGGCGGTGGACCACGCAGAGCTGGACGCGCACGACCACCGCCGTCCCGGTCTACAGCTGGGTGACCGCGGGCGCGGAGTGGTTCGCCGTGCTCGGCGGCGACGGTCGCTTGCAGCTCGCGTACCTCGACGGCACGCTCACGTGGCAGCAGGCGGCGCCGGTCGTGATCGGCGGGCTACAGACGAGCGTCCGCGCCAACGTCCGCCTCGTCGCCGGCGCGGCGCTCGTCGTGGTCGCCAACCTGACCGGCGGCGACAACTCCTACAACAGTTACACGCTGGCGACCGCGCAGTGGAACGCCGACTACGCGATCTCCGTCAGCAAGCACGGCGCGTTCAAGGACATGTTCGGGCCCGGCAACCCCGCGCTGTCGTGGACCCCGCAGGTCGTGAGCGACACCCTCGTCGCCGTCAACGGCAACCTGCTGCGGCGGCTCGGCGCCTCGTGGACGCTGAACACCGCGCTCAACAAGCTCGCGCCGGGGGACACGTCCCAGCGCTTCGCGTACGGGCCCGACACGGCGGTCCGCGTGGTCGTCCCGAGCCGCACGGTCGGCCCGCCCGTCGTCGAGCTCGTCGCCTACGACCCCGCGACCGGCTGGTCCGCGCCCACGAGCCCGTCCGCGAGCCTGCCCATGCACGCGCTCGAGCGCGACACCTGGCCGTCGATCGCCGACGGCGACTGGCTGATCGTCGGGCCGTACGCGTGGTTTCGCGGCACCTCGACGTGGACGAAGGCGGTGACGCGGCCGGTGACCGTCGACCTCGCCGCCCAGACCGGCGGCGCCACCTTCAACTCCGCGTCGCTCGTCAACGACGCCCCCGGCTATGTCGCGTTCTCCGGCGAGAAGAGCGGCCCGGTCATCAACGCGGTGACGCTGCGCAACGGCGGCCTCGGGCGGACCGCGACGTTCCCGGACGAGAGGCTGTATCTCGCCGCCAGCGGCGGCGTCGGCGGCGTCGGCGTGTCGGCGCGCGGGCCCGAGCTGTTCGTCTCGTTCCCCGGCAAGGCGGCGAAGCTGGACGAGGCGGCGTCGGTGACGCTGCGCCGCCACGCCGGCTCGGCGGTCGACGGCCCGATCACGCACTACACGGTCGTGCGGGTCGAGATGGACGACGGCTTCGGCGTCACGAGCCCGACGAGCTTCGCGCCGGACCTCGGCACCGCGGCGGCCGACGTGTCCGGCGACATCGTCAAGTTCTACGCGAACACCGTGCACCCGGGCGCGGCCACGGCCGCGAGCGCGCCCTTCGGCACGGTCGTCCACCGGTTCCTCAACGGCGCGGCCGACAAGATCGGCGACGAGTTCTTCGGGACGCTCGACGGCCTGCTGATACGAACAGAGACCCGCGGCGCCGACGGCTCGCTGCTCGAGGCGACCGGCTCGATCTGGACCGTGAAGCAGCAGGTCGCGTCGAGCCCCACCGACCCGGCCGCGCCGGCGGTGCAATTGCGCGGCGGCTGGGTCGCGCAGACCGGCCAGGAGACGCTCAAGGACGGCGTCTCGGCGATCTCGACCAGCGAGTTCGTGCCCCCCGGCCTCACCTTGCCGGTCACCGGGCAGCCGGTGCGGACCATCCGCGCCAACATGAGCGGCAGCGGCGTCGCCGAGACCTTCTGCGAGACCACGCGCCACGGCGTCGAGTTCTATCCGCCGCTCTGGGCGATCCACGCGCTCGCCGACGTCGCCCAGGTCGACACCGTCCGGGCCGCGGGGGACGTCCAGACGATCGTCGCCTCCGATGTCTGCACATATCGCGGCTGGCCCGGCGACGCCGGCGAGGGCGTGACGACCTTCGCGTCCGCGGCCGGCTTCTCGCTCACCGGCACGAGCGTGGCGACCTTCCCGTTCGCGACCTGGACGCCCGGCGAGCGGCCCGCGGGCTGGACGCTCGCCGCGCTGGTCACGGCCCGCAGCCGCCACGGCCAGGAGACGGCGTGCGTCGACGCGATGGGCGTCGCGGCGACGTCGATCTTCGACCGCCGCTGCGAGATGGCGGTGGCGCAGATCGCCAACGCGGCGCCGTCCGAGTGCGCGTATCTCGGCTTCCAGGTCTACGAGGATACGACCGGCTGGACCCTGGTCGGCGTCGGTTACGACAACAACGACGCGTACGCGGGGACCCGCTCGGCGGTGCTCCCCGCGGGCGGCGCGGCGAGCGTCGCCGTGACCGTCACGGCGGGCCGCGCCGACACGTGGATCGTCGGCTGCCGCTACCGCACGCCCAACAACTTCGTGCCCGACGCCAGCGGCCTGCGGGCGACCGTCGACCGCGGCGGCGGTCAGACGAGCGTCGTGACGCTGCCGTGGGCGAACACCGGCGCGGCCTGGACGTACGTCACGCTGCCGGTCAAGGTGGCCGACGCCGGCGCCGCGGTGCGCGTGGTCGCCACGAACACCAGCGCGAGCAACGTGTTCGTTGATATCGTGCTCGTCGCGCCGCTGGTCAACGGGGCGACGCTGCGCACCTTCGACCCCGATTCGCAGCAGATCCTCGCCACGACCGACGCGGGCGGCCGCACGAGCCGCACGTTTTATGATCGCAGCTATCGGCCGAGCGTCTCGGTCGGCGCGTCGGGGCTCGTCCGCGAGCTCTCGGCGAGCTTCCTGTCGCGCCGCGGCTCCGCCTCGGACAGCTTCGACGCCGCCTCGCCGAACGCGGAGCTGACAGTGCACAGCGCCGGCGGCGGGGTGCTCGAGAGCTTCCGCGACGGCGGGCGCTGGGCGGGCCGCTGGCAGCCCGCGCCGAACGCGGACTGGTCGGCGAGGAGCGGCGCGCTGGTCCACGCGGGCGCCGCGAGCGGGACCCTGACGTGGACGGCCGCGCCGTCGACCGGCACCTACGCGATCTACTTCGAATTGCAGACCAACGACGCGGCCGCGGCGGTGCGCGTGTCGGCGGGCGACGTCGAGGTCGGCTTCGCCGGAGCCGCCTGGACGGCGCGCCAGGCCGGGGCCGCGTGGCCGCGCCTGGCCAGCCCCGGCACGATCGCCAATCGCTGGCTGCTGGTCGTCGGCGACGGCGTGGTCTGCTTCTTCGGCGACGGTCAATTGCTGTTTAGCCGCAACGTCCGCCCGGTCGGCAATGTCATCCGTGTGACCGTCGCGGGCGCGGTCAAGCTGCGCAACCTGACCGGCGCGCGGGACATCCGCCTCGGCGTGTCCTACAACGACGCGGGCGGCCGCCAGCGTCAGGTCCATCAGCTGCGCGGCGACACCAGCCTGATCTGCCAGCTCGTGTTCGACGCGCTGGACCGCCAGATCGCGTGCACCCGCAGCGCGCCCGGCAACTTCGGCTCGGGCGCCGCGGCGCCGCCGCTGGCCTACCGCCCCGGCTTCCTCGACGTGCCCGCGTTCCTCGCGGCCACCGCGGGCACCTGGGAGATGACCGGCGACGTCGCCGACTACTACCGCGGGCAGACCGAGGGCGGGGTCACGCGCTCCGACGACCAGGGCTACCCGTACCGGGGCGCGCGCCACGAGGCCTCGCCGCGCGCGGTGAAGCTCGAGACCAGCCTGCCCGGCCGCGAGCTCGCCATCGACCTCGCGGTGCCGGCCGCCGGCCGCAAGACGCTGCAATACGCGTACGGGCCGAACGCGGCCGGCCCGGGGTCGCTGCCGGCCGGGCAATACAATCGTTCGAGCATGACGAGCCCGGTCAAGACGGTCTCGTCGCAGGTCACCGACCGGCTCGGGCATCAGGTCGCGCTGACCTTCGCCGACGCGACCGGGACGGTCGTGAACCGCAGCGCCGGGGAGCGCGCGTACCTGGCCCCGCCGACGGGTCCGCTGGCGTCGCTGGTCCAGCGGCTGCCGAACGCCGAGGTCGCCGGGCCGCAGGCGAACGGCGCGGCTTATGTGCGCACCACGGTGGCCAACGGCCTGCAACAGACGACGAGCACCAGCGACGTCGACGCCGGCACGACCCGCTTCATCTACAGCTCCGGGGGCGACCTGCGCTTCGTGCAGCCGGCGATGGGCGCGGGCGAGGAGTGGTACGTCTATTATCGTTATGACGCGATCGGTCGGCGTATCGAGGAGGGCACGATCGCCGGGCCGTGGGACGCGGCGGCCCTGCAACAGCGCGCGGACGAGCGGCTGTGGCCGGCGGCGAGCGACCCCGGCGTGAGCGTCGGCGTCGCCACGGAGTACGACGGCAACGGCAAGGACCCGACGCTGATCGGCATGAAGTGGCGCACGACGACGACCAACGCGGCGCCCGCCGCCCTGCCCGCGGCGGGCGCCGTCGTCGTCACCGAGAAGCTCGGCTACGACGCCGCCGGCAACCTCACCTCGGTGGCGCAGACCGTCGCCGGGGCGGCGCCCGGGCTGACGTCCGTCAGCGGCACGATCGGCTACGCGTTCAACGTCCTCGCCGAGGTCGTGCGCGTCGACCTGCCGAAGGGCTGCCCCGTCGCCAGCATTCACTACTCACACGACGACCAGGGCGACGTCAGGACCGTCGGCACCAGCGCCGGCGCCGGCGACCTCGGGGTGTTCGGCTTCAACGCCGACCGTCAGCCGCACACCTGGGACACCGCGGAGTGGACCCGCGTCATCCAGTATCTGTCCCCCGGCTGGGTGCGGTCGATGGTGACCCGCAGCAAGACGAACGCCCAGTCGTTCGCGCTCGAGCTCGCATACGACGCCGACGGCGCGCTCAACCGGCGCGTCGCGACCTTCGCCTTCACCGGCTTCGCCCGCCAGTACGCCGACACCTTCGCCTACGACGGCCAGCGGCGCCTGACGCGGGCGACCGGCGCCTCGGACCTCCAGCTCACCAGCTACGACCCCAACGGCAACCTGTGGGCGCTCGCGCGCGCGGGCCAGCCGTCGACCTTCACCTGCGCGCCGGGCTCCGACACCGTTCAATCGGTGAGCCTCGACGGCGCGCCCGCGACGACGCTGGTGTGGAGCGCGCGCGGCCAGCTCACGGACGGGCTCGGGCGCAGCCTCGAGTACGTGCCGGCGAGCGGGCTGACCCGCGCCGTCGTGACCGCCACGGCGCAGCTCGCCCTCGCCTACGGCGCGAGTCAGCAGCGGGTCGTCAAGCAGGACCTGTACACCGGGCGGACCAACATCTACTTCTGCGGCGCGGGTCAGACGCCGGTCGCGGTGCGCGTCGACGGCGTGTGGGCCGTGATGGTGCACGGCCCGATGGGCCCGCTCGCGTGGATCTCCGATCGCACGAACCATCTGCTCACCGATGCGACGCGCTCGGTGTGGGGCGTGGTCGCGAACGGCGCGCTGCGCTCGGCCACCGCGTGGACGCCCTTCGGCACGGCGAGCGCCACGTTCGGCGACCCGGCCGCGGTCCCCTTCGCCTACCAGGCCCAGGAGCACGACCGCGAGGTCGGCCTCCACAACTTCGTCGCCCGCCTCTACGACCCCGCGCTGTGCCGTTTCCTCGCGCCCGACCCGCGGCGCCAGTTCGCCAGCCCCTACGTGTTCGCCGGCAACAACCCGCTCATGGCCACCGACCCCAACGGCGAGCTCTCGACGTGGGCCAAGGTCGGCATCGCGGCCGCCATGGTCGCCGTCGCGGCCGCGGGCGTCGGCCTGATGCTCGCGACCGGCGGCGCCTCCGGTGCCGCGACCGTCAGCGCCGAGGCCACGCTCGCCGGCACGTTGACGGCGCAGAGCGCCGCCGCGACGACCACCGCGGGCGTCGCCGAGGGCGCCGCGCTGGCCGGGGCGAGCGGCGCCGCGGTGGCGGGCGGCGAGAGCAGCATCATCGCCGGCGCCGTGACCTCGTCGCAGATCGTCGCGGGCGTCACCACCGCGGAGGCGGCCGGCTCCGCGTTCGCGTGGTCGACCTACGCCGCGAACGTGGTCGGCTCGACGCTGATCGGCGCGGGCATGAACGGCCTGAAGTACGACCTCACCCATTCGCGCGACTTCACGGCCCGCAACTTCGTCGAGGCGGTGGGCATCGGCGCCGCCGGCGGGCTCGCGGCCGGGGCCGTCGGCGGCGCGCTGACCCCCCTCGCGGCCGGCCTCACCGCGGGCATGTCGCGGGGCCTCGGCGCGCTCGCCAACGCGGGCCTCGAGGCGGCCGCGGGGATGTTCTGCGGCGCCCTGAACATGGACGTGAAGACGCTGCTGACCAACGCCGCCCAGCACCAGCCGTGGTATCAGGGCCTCGTACAGAGCACGCTCAAGGGCGCCGCGACGGGCGGGGCCTCGAAGGCGGCCAGCTCGCTGGGCAAGTCGGCGTGGGCCGCCCGCGACCCGATCGCCACCCGGGCCGTGGCGCGGGGCATCATCTCGGACGCCACGGCCAGCAAGATCCACACGCTGCCGGAGACCGCGAAGGCGGCGGCGCTCAGCGACGAGGCGATCGCCGGATCGATCGTGGCCGGCTACTTCCTCGCGGCCAGCTACACGATCTGGGGCGTCTCGAAGATGTGATCGCGCGCGGGCACGCGCGCAGCCTGTCAGCCTGTACCTGTCATCCCGGCGTCGCGTCGCTGCGCGACCGGGGCGCGGGTCACAGCGCGATCGTCACGTCGTAGCTGCCGGCGCCGCGGGGCGGGGCGTTCGGGCCGGTGAACCACGCGGACACGGAGACCTGCACCGCGTCGCCGTGCGCGAGCAGGCGGGCGCCCACGCCCGCGAGCGCGAGCGCGTAGGCGCGCTCGAGCGCCGGGGGCGGGCGCACCGGGTAGGTCGCGAGCAGCGCCCCGGTCGCGGCGTCGCGGACCTGCAGGTGCAGGTCGGCGGGGTCGTCGGGGGCGAAGCGCGAGCGGGCGAGGCGGACGGGCAGGAGCAGGTGATCGCCGAGGCGCAGCGGCTCGCCGACGCAGCGGGCGCGCAGGCTCCACAGCAGCGCGCCCTCGGGGCTGACGCGGTGGATCTGCGGGCGAAACGCGGCGCCGCTGCGGCGGTGCTCGCCCTCCGTGAGCAGCAGCAGCAGGTCGCCCAGGACGTGCAGGACGCCGCGGGGGAGCAGGGCGGGGTGGCCATTCGTCGCGTCGACGCGCAGGGTCCACGGGCGCTCGCCGTCGCGGATGACGAGCACGCAGCGGTCCTCGGCGTCCCCGGCGAAGTCGATGCGGTACACATCGGTGCGATCGGGCATGCGGGCGATGATAGCAAAGCCGCCGGGCCGGGGTGCGGCGAGCTGGTCGCCGATCTCGCGCAAGGTCGGATCAGGCCGCGGGGGCGCGCAGGAGGTCGAGGGCGGCGCCGGGCGGGAGCTCGACGGGGGGCTGGTCGCGGCGAAACAGGCGGGCGCCGGCCTGGCCGCGCAGGTGCAGGGCGTCGCCCTCGCGGCGCAGCATCGCGGCCTCGCGCAGGCCGAGCACCGGCTGGGGGTTGAGCTCGTGGAACTCGCGGATGCGGGTCTCGCGGGTCTCGCCCATGTGGGTCGAGCGCGGGTCGTGATCGAGGTAATGCGGGTTCAGGTTGAAGGGCACGAGGGCGAGCGCGTTCAGGTCCGTGGGCCACGCGATCGGCATGTCGTTGGTGGTCCCGATCGTCAGGCCCGCGAGGTTGGTGCCCGCGCTCGAGCCGATGTAAGGCGTGCCCGCGGCGACGCGCGCGCGCAGCGGGGCGAGCAGCGCGCGGCGCTGCAGCTCGGCGAGCAGGCAGAAGGTGTTGCCGCCGCCGACGAACACGGCCTCGGCCCCGGCGATCGCGGCGGCGCCGTCGGCGGCCGCGTGCAGGCCGTCGACGGCGAGCCCGAGCTGCTCCAGGCGATCGCGCACCCGCGCCGTGTAGCCGTCGTGGTCGCGCTGGGCGAACGGCACGAACAGCACGCGCCGCGCGGCGCCCAGGAGCTCCGACAGCTCGCCCGCCGCGTGATCGAGGTAGCCGCGGCCGTGCACGAGGGAGCTGCTGATCAGGAGGAGTCGCATGGCGGGCGAGCATAGGGCGCGGCGCGGCAGGCTTGCAACCGGGCCGGTCGCGTGGGAGCCTGCGCGCCGCATGGCCGAGCACGACTCGCCCGACGCGCCCGACTGGCCTTATGAGGTCGAGGCGTTCCAGTGCCATCGCTGCGGCAACTGCTGCCGCGGCGACGGCTACGTCGACATGACGCCCGACGACGTCGCCCGCGCCGCGGCGCTGCTCGGGCGCAGCCCGGCGCAGTTTCTCGCGGAGTTCTGCGCGGCGCAGTCGGACGGTCGCGTGCACCTCGTCGACCAGGGCGACGCGCTGCAGTCGTGCGTGTTCTTGACGGCGGACAACCTGTGTCGGGTGCACGCGGCCAAGCCGGCGCAGTGTCAGGGGTTCCCGATGAAGTGGCGGCCGACGGACGTGCTCGAGGTGTGCGCGGGGCTGCGTCACGCGGCCGGCCTGCCGGCGCCGACGCGCCGGACGATCAGCGGGCGGCGCGGCTGAGGCGTGGTCGGGTCAGAGCTCGACCTTGACGCCGAGCGTCGCGAAGTTGGCGATGTGCGCGGCGTCGCAGTACGGGAGGTCGGCCCAGCCGACGAGGTTGAGCACGGGCTGCGGGATCAGGCGGTGCAGGCCCGCGGCCAGCGTGCCGCCGCGGCAGGTCGCGCCGGTGGCGTCGTAGCCGGCCTCGATGCCCCAGGTCGGGTCGGCGGTCCACGTGAACAGGCCGTTGATCGGGTCGTGCGGCCAGATGATCTGGCCCGGCTCGGTCCGCGACGCGCCGTTGAACCATGCCATCCACATCAACAACATCGCCGTGCGCTGGCTCGTCGCCAGCCCGCGAAACGCCGCCGCGTCGTAGAACGCGTTGAGGTAGTACTGACCCTTCGACACCGCGCCGTTGAGGCAGCCGTTGATGAACTGGCCGGGGCTGAGGTCGATGCGGGGGCTCGCGCCCGCGGGGTCGCTCAGGCGGACGTTCGGGCTCAGCACCGAGTGGTACTTCTCGAGCGCGGTGAGCTCGCCGAGCTCGTTCTCGTTCGGGCAGGTGTGGTAGTAGCCGAACAGCTTCGCGTGCATCGGGTAGTTCGGGTCGCTCGTGGCGATGTTGGTCACGAACTCGTAGCGGCAGATCGTCATCGCCGGGGCGTACAGGCCGGGGTCACAGCGCACGTCGGCGATCAGGAGCTTGCCGGTCCTGATCGCCTGACCCGCGTCGTTGGGCGTGACGGTGATGTTGAACCAGGCGTTCTTGACCGCGGTGCCGGAGATCCACCCGCCGGTGCCGAGCTTGAGGCGCAGCTCGCCGTCGTCCTCGACGTCGATCTGCACGATCGCCATCGGCGCGCTACCCCAGTAGCCGGTGCCGCCGGTGATCCGGACGCCCGCGTCGGTGTTGGCGACGTTCAGGCCGAGCGTCTCCGACAGGTTGGAGGTCGCGTGGTCGCCGATCTTCGAGGTGTTGCCGAGCCCGCTGCCGGTGCAGTCCGGGCCGATGCAGCGGTGGACGACCTCGTCGTCCTCCCCGCCGAAGTCGGGGTCCGATTCGCCCTGCGGCTCATCGCAGCCGGCGGCGAGGACGAGGGTCGAGGCGAAGATCAAGAGAAAGTTATTGAAGGTGTGCATGGGGTGTAATCTCGCGGCGGTCGCGTCGAGCTACTCCTCCTTGAGTGACCTCGGGGGCCGAAACAATTGGCGGTCCGAAAGATACTTTTCTCTGGCGAAGGATCGGGCAATTTCGCGCTGACCTCGCGGCGCGGCGCGGCCTGAATTGATCCGCCCGGCGCCGACACCTATCCGACGAACGAGCCCGTGCCGACCGACGACCCCAGCGCCAGCGAGCGCATAGACGCGACCCGGAGGTCGTCCGCCGAGCGCCATGATGCGTCGGCGGACGACCAGGACGGCTGGGAGGTGCTGCGCACGCTGGCGCCCCAGGTCGACCACGAGGATCCGCTCGGCAAGGAGCTCATGCGCCGCGCGCTGTTCCCCCGGCGCACCGCGCCGCTGCGGATCGGGCGCTTCACGGTCCTGCACGCGCTCGGCTCCGGCGGGATGGGCGTCGTCTACGCGTGCTTCGACGACCAGCTCGACCGCAAGGTCGCGGTCAAGGTCCTGCACGACGGCGGCTCCGGGACCGCGAGCGCCCGGCTGCTGCGCGAGGCCCAGGCGATGGCCCGCCTGTCGCACCCCAACATCGTGACGGTGCACGAGGTCGGGCAGGACCGCGGCCGCGTGTTCGTGGCGATGGAGTTCGTGCCCGGCGCGACGCTCGAGGTGTGGGCCGCGCCGCCGCGACCGTGGCGCGAGGTGCTCGCGGCGTTCGTGCAGGCGGGCCGCGGGCTGGCGGCGGCGCACCGCGCGGGCATCATCCACCGCGACTTCAAGCCGCAGAACGTGATGGTCGGCGACGACGGGGCGGTCAAGGTCCTCGACTTCGGCCTCGCGCGGGCGCTGGACGACGCGGCCGCGGACGCGGGGCGCCCGGGCCGGCGCGCGCCGTCGCTGTCGCTGACGCGGACCGGCGCCGTGATCGGCACGCCGGTCTACATGGCGCCGGAGCAGCACCGCGGCGAGCGTGGCAGCGTGGCGAGCGACCAGTTCAACTTCTGCGCGTCGCTCTATCACGCGCTGTACGGCGCGCCGCCGTTCGCGTCGTCGTCGCTCGCGGCGCTGCTCTCCGATGTCTTTGCCGGCCGCGTCGCGCCGCCGCCGCCGCGCTCGCCGGTGCCGTCGTGGCTGCACCGGGTGGTCCTCCGCGGCCTCGCGATCGAGCCTGAGCGGCGCTTCGCGTCGATGACGGAGTTGCTGGCGGCGCTGGGTCGCGATCCGGGGCGGCTGCGCCGGCGCGTCGCGGCGCTGGTCGTGACGGCGGCGTTGACGGGCGCGGCGGGCTTCGCAGCGGCGGCCTCGAGCGCGGCGGAGGTGCAGCGCTGCCCGGACGCGCGGGCGGAGCTCGGGGGGGTGTGGGACGCGGAGCGCGCGGCGGCGGTGCGCGGTGCGCTGGCGGCGTGGCACCTGCGCGGCGCCGACGAGCTGCTGGCGACGGTCGAGCCGCAGATCGACCGCTACGCGCGCGCGTGGGTCGAGCAGCGCGAGGAGGCGTGCCTGGCCCACATCGAGGGTCGGCAGTCGGCGCGGCTGTTCGAGCTGCGCAGCGCGTGCCTCGAGCAGCGCCGGGCCGGGCTCGACGCGCTGGTCGCGAGCCTCGCGCTGACCGACGCGACCACGAGCGATCACCTGGTCGAGGCGACGCGCGAGCTGCCGCCGCTGGCGAGCTGCGCCGACGTCGAGGCGTTGACGGCCGCGGTCCCGCTGCCCGCTGAGCCGCGGGCGCGCCGGCGCGTGCAGGACCACCGCGAGGCGCTCGCGCGCGCCGCGGTCCACGAGGCGGCCGGTCAGCATCGCCTCGGCCTCCAGATCGTCGCCGGCGTGCTCGCCGACGCGGCGACGCTGCATCACGAGCCGACGCTCGCCGAGGCCCACCTGCGCGCGGGCACGCTGCACATGGCCGCGGGCGAGCACGCGGCGGCCGAGCGGGCGCTCACCGAGGCGCTGTGGTTCGGCGTCGGCGCGGGCCACGACGCCGTCGCGGCGCAGGCGAGCGCGAAGCGGGCGTACCTGCAGGCGGTCGCGCTCGGCCGCCCCGCGCAGGCGCAGGCCGAGCTGGCGCTGACGCGGGCGCTCAACGAGCGCGTGCGCGACGACGTCGCGCTGTACGCCGACTATCTGACCAACATCGGGGTCGTCGCGGCGATGTCGGGGGAGCCCGGCGAGTCGGGGGAGCCCGGCGGGCTGACGACGGCGCGCCGGCGCTGGGAGGAGGCGATGCAGCTGCGCGAGCAGCACGGCCTCGCGCGCACGCAGGACGGGCTCGAGACGCTCGGCAACCTCGGCTGGCTCGCGCGCATGCAGAACCGCCACGCCGACATGGCGGAGATCTACGGGCGCACGACGGCGCTGGCGGAGGAGCTGCTCGGGCCGGGCCACACCGTGCACGTGCGCCACGCGCTGCTCCTCGCCGACAGCCTCCACCGCCTCGGACGACCGCAGCAGGCGCTGGCGCGGCTGCGCGGCCTGACCGACCGCGTCGACCGCGTCGACCCGCTGCTGCGCGCCCAGCTGTTCCACGAGCTCGGCACCATCGCGCTCGAGCAGGGCGAGCCCGGCCCGGCGCGCGAGCACCTCACGCTCGCGCTCGCCGCGGCCCCGGCGGCCTCCGAGGAGCACGACGCGCTGCTGTGCCACCTCATGCGCGCCGCGGCCACGGCGGGCGACGCCGCGGCGACGGAGGACCACCGCGCGCGGGCGCTGGGGCGCCTGCCGCGGCCGCTCGACGCGAGGGAGCGGCGCACGAAGTGGTACTTGCTCGAGCACGGGCGCTCGCTGGCGCTGCTCGGTCGCCCGCGCGAGGGCCTCGCGGCGCTCGAGCAGCTCGAGGCGGCGCTCACGGGCGTGGCCGGCGACGACGCGGCCCTCGAGCGCGCCGAGCTCGCGCTGGTCGTCGCTCGCGTGCGCCGCGACCTCGGCGATCACGACGCGGCGGCGCGGCAGCTGCGAGCCGCGGCGGACGTCCTGACGCGCATCCTGCCGGCGCACACCCTGACGATCGCGGAGGCGATGCAGGCGCTCGGCGAGGTCGAGCTCGAGCGTGAGAACTTCAGCGCGGCCGCCGACGCGCTGGCGCAGGCGCTCGAGATCTACGCCGCGATCGCCGAGCCGGGCCACGCGCCGGTCGCCCCGACGCGCTTCGCGTACGCCCGGGCCCTCACGGGCGCGGCCGCCGTGATCACCCCCGAGGCCCGCGCGCACGCCGAGCAGGCGCTGGCGACGCTGCGCGCCGGAGACCGCGAGGCGGCCGCGAACGCCGTGTCGACGTGGCTCGCCGCGCACCGCGGCGATTGACCGCGACACCCCCCCGGCGATCGCCCCGTTGCGACGCGTCCGCGCGCGGCCCTATCATGACCCGGTGCAGCTCTGCCCGTCGTGCTTCCGTCACGTGCTCCTCGAGGCCCCCGCGTGTCCGTTCTGCGGCACCGGCCTGCGCTCCGCGCCCGCGCCGTGGACGGTGGTCGGCCTCGCCGTCGGCGTCGCGCTCACCGGCTGCAGCGCGCGCCCGGGCGAGACGGCCGGCGCGACCGACTCGGCGTCGTCGACTGGCCACGGCGACGCGTCGTCGACGGCCGGCGCGACCGGCACGAGCGCGGGCGGCCCGACCAGCGGGGTCACGGACAGCGGCACCGGCTCGATGAGCGGGACGGGCACGGGCGGCGCGAGCAGCACGGGCGGCGCGAGCAGCACGGGCGCGACCGGCAACACGACCGACGCGACCTCCGACACGAGCGGCGCCGAGACGGCGATGGACGAGAGCACGACCTCGACCACCGACGACATGGATACGACGCTCGAGACGACCTTCGATACGACCACGTCGACGGGCACCACGGGCGACGACACGAGCAGCACCACGAACGAGACGTGGGATACGATCGTGCTGCCTTACGCGGGCGCGATGCCGGACGACGGCGACTCGCTGTGACGCCGACGGCGGGGCGATGTCGAGCGAGGCGAGCGAGTTAGGAGGGTCCGCCGCTCGAAGCTCGCGGGCCGGTCCAGGGCGCGCACGCAGCCGCGCGACGTCTCCTGATATCGTGGCGAGATGAGCTCGCCGCAGCGCCCAGCACGACCCCCACGCAGCGCCGTCCCGTGGCTGTTGCTCGCGCTGGCGAGCTGCGGCGGCGGCGGCGCCGACGAGACCGCGACCGCGACGACCACCGCGTCGTCCGCGGCGAGCGACGCGAGCAGCGGGCCCGGCCCGACCGCGTCGACGGGCGAGGCGACCGACGACGCCACCCGCGGGTCGTCGACCGCGGAGACCGCGGAGACCGGCGCGACCGGAGCGGCGACACCGACGACCGGCGCGAGCACGGACGCGAGCACGGACGCGAGCACCGACGCCGCGAGCACGGGTGAGCCGCCCGCGCCCGACCCGCGCGAGCAGGCGCTCGTCACCTACGCCCCGCGGGTATGGTTGCACGCCGACGAGGAGTACTTCCCGTCGACGGTCGAGCACGCCTTCGCGTCGATGACCCGCTTCGTCGGCGGCGACGGCAATTATTGGATCCGCTCGATCGCCGCGCTCGACAGCCCGTCGGACACCTTGCCGTTCTTCGCCGGCGACCTCGACGACGCGCCGGTCTACGCGTTTTATGCCGACAAGGGCGACAATATCGTCGACCTCGTATATTTCTTTTATTATCCCTACAACCGCGGCAAGTCGGTCGTCGACACCATCTGGGGCAACCACGTCGGCGACTGGGAGCACATCACCGTCCGGCTGATGCGCGGGCCCGACGACGCGCTCACGCCCCTGCAGGTCTACTTCTCCGCCCACGACTTCGGCGGCGCGTACGACTGGGCGAGCGTCGAGCGCTTCGCCGACACGCACCCGGTGGTGTACTCGGCCTGGGGCTCGCACGGGGTGTGGGACACGCCCGGCGCGCACGTTTATAAGACGATCGGCGAGGAGGTGCTCGGGGTCTGTGTCACGATCGTGTGCACCGACCTGACCGACGACACCGGCGCGGGGATCGCCTGGGACACCTGGGAGCGCGTCGCCGGCTTCGACTACGGCGCGAAGGAGGGCCTCGGGGGTCAAGCGTGGCCGCCGTGGATGAGCGAGGCGTACACCGACCCCGGCCCCGAGCCCGCGACGACGCCCGGAGGCGGCCCGATCTACCGCTGGGGCAACCCCGAGGACTGCTCGACCCTCGGCGTCGACATCAGCGACCTCATCGGCGTGTGCCGCCTCGAGGACGGACCGACCGGCCCGGCCTCCAAGGGCGTGTGGGGCCCCGACCTCCAGTGACGACTCGCACCTGTCCCGGCGGACATGTCCATGAGAGCATGCCCGAAGGGTCAGGCGAGTGGGGCGCCGGGGCCGGTCGGCTGCTCGCCGCGGGAGCAGCGGGGCTCGTCGACGTGCACGGGGCCGAGGCGCGCGCGCAGCTCGGGGTCCTTGTGCTCGCGGATCAGGCGCAGCAGCCCGTGATCGAAGGGCTGGCCCGGGGCGGCGCGGACCGGCTCGAGGCGCTCGCGCAGGCCGGCGCGGTCGAGCTCGAGCGCGCGGTGGTGGCACATCGGGTTGTTGCCGGGGCGGCCGAGCAGCGGCTCGCTGACGGACGAGCAGCCGCCGAGGCACACGGGCGCGTAGTAGCAGCCGGCGCACAGGCCCCACAGCGAGTCGACGCCGCGGCCACGGTTGTGGGCCAGCTGCGGCGCGCGCTGCCACAGCGCGGCGAGGCCGTGGTCGCGCCAGTCGGTGGCGGTGTTGTGGTCGCCGCCGAGGCTGGGGCAGCCCTTGATCGCGCCGTGGCTCTCGATGCCGAGGCCGGACACGCCGGCCTGGCAGCCGAAGTAGTGGCCGCGCTCGGTGGCGTTGCGGCGCAGGCGCGACTCGAGCGGGCCGAAGTAGCCGACGCTGTTGCCGGGGTAGAGCGTCACGCCGAGGGCGCGGCAGCGGGCGACGAGGCGGTCGAGGACCTCGAACAGCTCGAGCATCTGGTAGGGCTGGAGAAGGATCTGCGGGTGGTCGGCGGCGACCCCGTGCGCGAGCGTCAGCTGGATCTGCCAGGCGTGGATGCCCTCGGGGGCGAGCCGCTCGAGCAGCGGCTCGAGGTCGGGCAGCGTGCGCGCGTTGATCTGCGAGTTGCTGGCGATCTGCGCGCCCGCGGCCCGGAGGTGGCGCAGCGCCGCGAACGCCCGGTCCCAGCTGTGCGGGCGCCGGCGCAGCGCGTCGTGACACTGCTGCATGCCGTCGATCGAGACCGACACGCTCTGGATGCCGGCCTCGACCAGGCCGTCGGCGAGCTCGCGCGTGAGGTTGTAGCCGCCGGTGGTCAGCGTCGCCGTCATGCCCGCCTGACGGATCGCGCGGACGATCGGGAGCAGGTCGGCGCGCAGGTACGCCTCGCCGCCGATCAGCGTCACCTCGCCGACGCCGGCGGCCGCGAGCTCCTCGATCATCTTCAAGCTCTCCGCGGTCGTCAGCTCGTCGGGGCGGCGGGGGCCCGAGCGCGGCCCGCAGTGCACGCACCGCTGGTCGCAGGCGCTGGTGAATTCCCACACCGCGTGGCGCGGCCGCGGGGCCTCGCCGGGCGCGAGCGGCAGCACCTGGCGCGTGCGCGTCGGCGGGAGCGTGACGATCGGCAGGCGACGGCGGGCTTCCTCGTGGCGCACGCGGGCAGGCTAACACACGCGGCGCCCCTGAAGCTCTTTTCGCGCGGGCCCGTCGGCTTGCCCCGCTGTTTCGATGCCGGGTAGAATGCTCGCCCGCAGGATGTGGCTGCTTCGAAATCGCACCCGGTATGCCGCCGAGCGCAATTGGATCCGCGATGAACGCGGTGTGCACTGGTATCTGATCGCCGTGCGGGGCACGTTCACCGTCGGGGCCGACGGGCGCGCAGCGCTCGACGACGAGCAGCTGCCGCCGGTCCTGGTCCCCGAATACAGCGGAGCCCCGGGCGCGTCGAGCCTGCGCCACGACTCGGACCTGCTCGAGCGCAAGCCTGGCACCGACGTCGTGGTCCTCGGCAGCGCCCACGCGCCGCGCGGACGGCCCGCGACCACGGTCCCGGTGGCCCTGCGCGTGGGATCGCTGGAGAAGCAGCTCCTCGTGCACGGCGATCGTATGTACCAGCAGGGCGCGACGGGCCTGGCGACCACGGCACCGCAGCCGTTCGTGAAGCAGGCGATCGAGTACGAGGCGGCGTTCGGCGGGCGTGACATGTCGGATCCCGACCCGCGGCGGCATCGGCTCGACGAGCGCAATCCCATCGGCCGCGGCTTCGCCCGCAGCGCCGCGCGCAAGGACGAGCTCGCCCATTGCATCGAGTATCCCGACGGCGCGCCCGCGTCGCGGGGCCCGGCGGGGTTCGGGCCGGTCGACCGGGCGTGGCTGCCGCGGCGCGCCCTCGCGGGCACGTTTGATGGCAAGTGGATCGAATCCCGGCAGCCGCTGCTCCCGGACGACTACGATCCGGGGTTCGGGATGTGCGCGCCGGCGGACCAGCAATTGTCGACGCCTCTGGCGGGAGGCGAGCATATCGCCATCTTCAATATGACCCCCGATGGCGCGCTCGCGTTCGAATTACCGAGAGTGGCGCTGCGGTTCTCCACGACGATCCGTGGGCGGCGACACGAACATCACGCGCAGATCTCCACGGTCGCCGTCGAGCCCTGTGAGCGGCGCTTCTTCGTCTCGTGGCAGAGCGCGCTGCGGGTCGGAGGACCGGACGTCGACTTCGTGTCGACGACCGACATCACCGAGCAGGGCGGCCCACGATGACGGCGGAGCTCGAGCTGATCGCCACGGGAGCGCGCACGCCGGTGGGCCTCACGGCGGAGGCCAGCGCAGCGGCGGTGCGGGCGGGCATCTCGCGGATCGGCGAGTTCCCGTTCATCGCCGCGAACGGGGCGCCGGTCGCCCTGGGCGCCGACTCCTTGCTCGACCCCAGAGCCCAGGGCCGCGCCCGCATGTGGCCGCTCCTCCAATCGGTGGTCGACCAACTTCTAAAAACTCTCGGTCCGAGGCTGGCCCGATTACCCCATGGATGCGAGGTCCTGCTGGCCGTCCCGGAGACGCGGCCAGGCTTCCCCGAGGCCGAGGCGCAGTGGCTGTGTCAGGCGGTCCGCGCTCACCTCGAAGCGCGCGGGGTCGCGTCGCGGGTGGTCATCGCGGGGCGCGGCCACGCGGGGGCGCTGGCGGCCATCGAGTCGGCGATGCGGCAGGTCGCGGAGCGTCGCGCACAGGCCGAAGGCCCGGTGTTCATGGTCCTCGGCCTCGACAGTCATCACCACCCGGATACCCTCCTGTGGCTCGAATCCGGGCAGCGACTGGCGCTCGAGGGTGTCCCCAATGGCTTCATCCCCGGCGAGGCGGCCGGCGGCCTGGTCCTGACGACCCGGGCCGTGCGCTCGGCGTGGGGGTTGCCGTGCCTGGCGGTCGTGACGGGCGCGGGGGTCGCCCACGAGTCGCTGCTGCGGACCAGCGAGACCGGGTCGTTCGGGGTCGCCCTGAGCCAGGCCGTCGCGCGCGCCGCGAGCGGGCTCTCGCTGCCCGACGACGCCGCCGACGCGGTCTATTGCGACATCAACGGCGAGCGCTACCGCAGCGAGGAATGGGGGTTCTTCGCCATGCGTGGCTCTCGCGCGATGCGCTCGCCCTCGTATCTGGCCCCGTGCGACTGCTGGGGCGACGTGGGCGCCGCGTTCGGCCCGCTGGCGACCATCCTCGCCGCTCAATCCTTCATCCGCCGCTACGCCGCTGGCCCGCGCGCGCTGGTGATGGCCGGCTCCGAGAGCGGGCTGCGCGGGGCGGTGTTCCTGCGCTCACCCTGAGGACACGACGATGAAAGTATCGGTCAATTCCCCAAAGACGCCGGTCACGAAGGGCAGCACCGGCGTCGCCGCGGCGACCGTGCCCAACGTCTGCAAGATGCCGGGACCCCCGGCGCCGTTCGTGCCCGTACCGCTGCCGAACATCGGCAAGAGCGGAGACGCCCCGAAAGGGTATACGAAGCAGGTCACGGTCGAGGGGCAAACGGTCGCGGTCAAGGGCGCCACCTTCGGCTCCATGGGCGACGCGGCCAGCAAGGGGACCGGCGGCGGCCTGATCTCCTCGAACACCCACGGCCCGACCAAGTTCGTCGGCCCGGGTTCTATGAATGTGAAGTTCGAGGGCAAAAACGTGCAGCTGCTGGGCGACCCCATGCTGAACAACTGCGGCCCGGGCGGGAGTCCTCCAAATTCGGCGACGCTGCTCGGGGTCATCCAGGGACCGCTCCTGATCGTGGTGCCAGGCGACACGCAGTGCCCTATTTGTGAAGAGTCCACGCACGAGGTCGCGGAGACCGATCCTACCCAGGCCGAGGCCGCGAGCCTGGAGTCGAAGCTGAAAGGCGCCGGCTTCGACCCCCGCGACATCAGCATGCTGGGCGTCGCCCACTGCCTGTGCGGCAAGGCCAAGTCCGCGGCGCGGTCGACCATGCAGCGTTCGGGCGATTTTAAAAAGGTCGCGGAGGGGTATCTAACTCCGGCGTACGAGGGCTACGGCAAGCCGAAGGAGGTCCTGGAGAAGATAAAGAAGGCGGCGCAGAACGATGCCGCGTTCGACGACGCCGTCCGCCTCGCCAACACCCGACGGGAAACCTTCGTCGAGCTGGAAAAGAAGGCCCGTGGCAAAAATCCCCAGGTCAACGTTCCGGCCACTTGCGCCGCGCCGCGGGCATTGCTACTGCTGCTGGCGGACGGAGGCTTGCCTGGCGCGATCACCGAGCGCTGGTGCGGCAGCGAGACGATGGCCAACCCTGTCGAACATTACGACGATACAGGAGGCGAGCGCAAGCTCGTGCCCGACCGTGTCTTCAAACACGGGGACACCGTCCCCCCCTGCCTGGCCTGCGACGCCCTGCTCCCCCTGCTCCTCTGCGACAAGGACAAGTTATGTCACTCGTAGCTCCCTCAGAGCTGGAACCGGAGCTCGAGGCGTTGCTCTCGCGGTGGGTCCCGGACATGAGCTCGCGCTGGCAAAGCGCGTCCGAGGAGGACATCGCCGCCATCGAAGCGATCGCTGGTGGCGAGCTGCCACGCTGCTATCGCTGGCTCCTGCATCGTCTGGGGCACGGCTTTGACGAGATCTGCTTCGGAAGCCTCGACTTCTCGGCCCGGTGCATCGTCGAGGGATACGCTCGCGGTTTGTTCCCACATCACGAGGGGATGATGTGCATCGCCAACGACACGGCGGAGGACCAGCCGCAGCTTCGATACTACGATCTGGCCCATCCGGTGAGGGATGACGCCCCGGTGTTCATGACAGAGCCCGAGGGGGAAGACCTCATGCCCCACTACGAGACTTTGCGGGAGCTGATCGCCTCGGCGACCTTTCGCAATTATCGCCTTCGACCCATGCCATTCCGGGTTGAAGGCATCATCGGCGCCGAGAGCGGAGGGAACGTCCTCGACGCACTCCTTCCGTTGTTCGACGAGCTCGGGTTTCGCGCGCCGGTGCCGTGCGGTCCGCTGTGCCTGCTGTACGATGACGGAGCGCTCGCGTTCGCCAGCTACCAAAGCCCGGCCTGGGCCACACCGGACGGGTTGTCGTTCAACCTGGGCGGCCCGTCCGAGGGGGAGTTGCGCAAGCTCCTCGGCATCGTCTCCACGTCGACCCGCCTCGAGGTCAGGCGCCTCACCTGGCAGCCGTCAATTTAGCGGCCGCGCTGGATCCAGATCCGCCGCAATTCGCGGTCGTCGACCGACGACACGAGGAATCGACGCACCGGGTCGCGCCACGACACGGCCGGCACGGTACCATGACCGGCCGCCGACGAACTCGGCGCAGCCGATGCCCGGGCGCGCCGATCTGGAAGTTTCTCCGCGAGGCCGCGCCGACGTCGATCGACCCGCGCGTGCGACCGGACGCGCCGGGCTCGCTGTGGGCGCTCGAGGTGTTCCCGGCGCTCGCCAGCGTCGGGCTGTTCCCCGAGGTCCAGGCCGCGC
>Ga0075163_10002324_pt1 | contig 25641 bp, 17 predicted proteins | sample JI1023141ADNA_FD_71478 | JGI IMG/M metagenome (GOLD analysis project Ga0075163, IMG submission 71478) | Wastewater effluent complex algal communities from Wisconsin, to seasonally profile nutrient transformation and Carbon sequestration -... | ecosystem: Engineered > WWTP > Effluent > Algae... | reverse complement strand
TGTCGCAGATCCGGGCGCTCAGCGACGCCGTGATGCACGCCGCGGCGGACAAGGAACTCGTCCGAGCGATGGGGATCGATGATTTCGCCGGACGACAGGCCGCGCTCCACGCTCACTGCGAGAAGCTCTACAATTATTACGAGGATCCAGTCCACGGCCTGCGGCTCACGGCGCAGTCGCCGTTCAACATGTGGCTGATCCTCGACAACGAGGGGATGCTCAGGGCCCAGTACCGCCAGCCGGCGGTCACGAACCTGGGGCTGGACTTCGCCTGGCGCGACTACTTCAGAGGGGCTTGGGATCTCGGCGAGGCGGACAGCCGCTCGGTCCACATCTCGCGTGCGTTCAAGTCGGAGCACGATGGATACTACAAATTCGCCATCTCGAGCCCAATCTATGACGTGGACGGCCGACCGGTGGGCGTCCTCATCGCGGGCATCGCGTCGCAGGCGACGCTCGCTTCGCTCGAGCTCGACGATACCGAAAGCTTCGTTACGCTCGTGGCCCCGAGAGACCTGGAGCGTGACGAGACCATCCCAAGATCTCCCTACCTGATCCTGCGCCACCCCGGGTTCGCGTACGGTGAAGCGATCGGGACCGCCAACGAGCAGGTCCGCCAGGTCAGCGACGCCGCCCTCGAGCGCGGTCGGGACACAGGGCAGTCCCAGTGGCCGACGGCGCCGGGACAGGTGGTGTCGATCCCGGACTACGTGGATCCCGTCGCCGCGATATACCCCAAGTTCTCCGGGACCTGGTCGGCGGAGTTCGCCCCGGTCGGCAACACCGGGTTAGTCATCGTCGTCCAGTCGCGCGAGGAATGGACGCTGGCCATGCAAGTGGCGATATGGCTGGGGATCTCGGCGATACCCGGCGTGCTGTTCGCGCTGTTCGCCTTCGTGTACCGGCGACGGCGCTCACGTGCTCCCGTGGGCCACTGAGTCGCTCGCCCGAAGTCCGGGCACGTGCGTCGTGCCGCGGGACTGGAGTCCCAGAGCGGGACCGACGGGGTCGCCGGATGAATCGCCGGGACGATGGGGCGGGAGTCCCGGCTTGGTGACTGGAGTCCCGCTTCTCCGGTGGCTCCCACGCCGCGGGACCGCGGTCCCGAACACGAGATTGCTGTCTTGCGAACAGCGTGCGGCGCTCTCGCCACGCCCAGCAAAGTCATCTATTCGCGTCGGGAACGCCGCGTGCATCGGGGACGCACCATGTCCATGCACCGCCGAGAACCCATGCTGCATCAACAAGAACCTCCGCAGCCCGCGCGCCACCTGGCGCCACAGCGCCTCGGTGCGGTGGTGAAGCAGCGCCCCCTGAAGGACTGGAGCCGCGAAGAGGTGCGCCGCGCGCTCGCTGGAGACCCCGAGCTCGCCCCGGCGTTCGCAAGGGGCCTGCTCGACCGGACGCGCAAAGAGGTGAACTTCACGCTCCGGTCCCTGAATCGCTGCACGGAGCAGCAGCGCGAAGACCTCGTCCAGGCCAGCGTGTTGTACATGTACGATGACGGGGGGCGGGTTCTGCGATCCTGGGAGCCGACCGCGGGCATGAATCTCGCGAGCTTCGTCGGTTTGGTCGTCCGTCGCCGCGTCGCCCGCGTCCTTCGCCGCGGGCGCACGCTCCCGGCCGCGGAAACCTGTGCGATGGCGGCGAGCGAGCGGACGCTGGCCGCCATTCCCGCGGCCTCGGACGCTGTAGAGGATGCGATCGCCAACGCCCGCAACCTCGCCGCCGTGCGCCGGTGTGTCGAGTTCGGCGCGCTGAGCGAGCGCGACCAGCGCCTCTATCGCGCATTTTACATCGAGGAGCGATCGACGAGCGACATTTGCGCGGCGGAGCGGCTGTCCAGCGACGGCCTGCATCAGGCCCTCAATCGTCTGCGGGATCGCATCAAGCAATGTCTGGTCGCCGGGGAGATGCACGGCCTGTCCGATGGATGATCAAGTAAATCTCGCGAAGAGCGTCAGCCGCGGGAGGCCGCGTGTCAATGGGTGAGTATCCGCGGCGATGGTCGCCGCTGCCCCGGGGATCCGCAGCGTCATTGCGGTCCTCGAATGGCCGATGCTCAAGGAAAATCAAATGAAAACCGTGAAGACCATTGTCATGTTCTCGCTCATCATCGGTTGTGACCCTCACGATGCACCCGCCGATGAGAAGGCACTGCAGTGTGCCCAGCCGCTGGAGCACCTGCACGACTCTCCTGGCATCGACGATCTCGTCGCCGCCGCCGAAGAGTTGCGAGTTCTTGAATGCAGCGATCTCTCCACGGAGGATCAAATCTCGTTCCGCTGGACGGGAGGATATTCTCCAAACGACATGGACTGTGGATGCTCCGGCCCCGTCTGTGTCTGTACTTGCGGTGGCGGGGGGAAATGTGAGGGCGGTGGCTATCTCTGGGTCTGCGGCTGCTGAGCCGCTCCGGCTGTAGGGGCCGCCAGGCGAACAGACGCACGGCAGGCGGGCGTCACGGAGGGCCGGGCGAGCACGCGGGGTCTCGACGGGGCGGGCGAGGGTCGGCGGGGTCACGCGCGGGGCGCGGGACGTAGACGCCTGGCCGTGGACACGCTGGCACGGTGGCGGCGTTACGCCACCGAGGATCTGTAACTCCTGGCCTGCCCGGCGTCCGGTGGCAGCACCCGGACAACCGAAGTCCCCGCCGGCAGCGGGCGGAGGCCGAGGTCGTCGATGATCAGGGTGAACCGACCCTTGACAGGGCAGCGGGGGGCCACGTGCGGCCGCCGAATCTGCTGGGCATGTTCTCGGTCGAGGACCCGAAGGGTACGCTGTACTCGGGCATCCGCGACGGCGACTGGATCCACCGCGGGGGACACTGCGGGCCCGAGCGCTACGAGCTGTTCGTGCAGCCGCGGAAGAGTAACAAGCAGCGAGCGCCCGGCGTGGCATGGTTTTGACTTGCGCGGTGGTCCGCCGACGGGCATAGCGGATGCGGAGATAGGAGCTTGACCAGCGAACAACAGCGTTTTATCGGGCAACAGCGGAGAACGCGCACACGAGGCGTGCGCGCTGCGGTGATCGGGTCGTGCTTGGAGGTGCTGCTGGGCGCTGCGGCTTGTCATTCGCCCGGTTCGCGGGGGAGCGAGCAGCAACCCGTGGTGCTCGATGCATCCGAGGGCACGGCCGCGAAGTCCGTCGATTCGCCGCCATCGACTGTATATCCGTGGGCGAACGGCGGCCTCGACGAATGGCTGGAGAAGCTGCAGAGCGAGCCCGAAGACAAGAAGCTCTGGGAGCTCGAATTGATCCGGCTCCAAGCCGCGAGGGCAGACCTGCAACAGCGACGTCGGGACGGAGACGCGCAGGGCGACCCGGTAGGGTCCGCGCAGACGGAGATCGAGCTCATCCTTACGTTCGCCCGAGAAGGGCTCGCGTTCAAGACGCTGGGCCGACACGACGCTGCGCTCGCCGCGTTCAAGGCGTCGGCCCGGCAGGTCGATGACCTCGTCAAGGACGGGTGCGGCAGGCCCTTCGCCGCGGACCAGTGCAACACACTCGCGGAGCTCCGGGTCAACGTCGCACACAGCATTGCGGAGAACCATCTCGAACGGGACGAGGTCGACACCGCGATCGCCGAACTCGGGGTCATCCCCGACAAGGATGCGCACGCCGTCGCGGCGGCGATCCTGTTCTGGAGGATCGGTCAAAAGGGCTACAAGAAGGCGCTCGAGCTGTTGCTCGCGCGTGCGGCGAGCCCGACGGTCGAGCCGGCCGGGAAGACGGCGGCGACAGAATCCCTCGAATATCTATTCTTGCGGATCTTTCACAGCATCAGCTGGGATCCGGAGACGGGTGAACGGCGCAGCTCGGATCCGCGCGACTTCGCGGACGATCACGGTCTCGGACTGCATAAATCGTTCGTGTACGGCATGACCGACAAAGATGAAGATTCGGCCACGTTCTCCACACTGCTGTACTCGCAGGACATGAGCTCCAGCCTGAAGTTCGCCCCGAAGGAGTATGCCTCTCTCGGCTACGCCTCGCCGGAGGACTATCGCAGGGATCACGACATCAATGCACACATTCGTTCTCAGCTGGCCGCCGGGAACCTCGAGCCCGTAGCGAAGTACCTCTACGTGTGGTACTTGCGGTACAACTTCGGTGGGATGTCCTTCGGGGGCTGCGCGCAGGCCGTGCGAGACGGCGCGGTGACGTTCGAGGAGGTCTTCGACGGGATCGAACGCCTCTCGGCGAGCACCCTGGATCCCTGGACGTTGCAGGTGATCGAGATGGAGGACGCCGGGTATCGCTTCCTCAGGTCTCAGTGCGTGATCGATCGCTCCATCGCGAAATTCTTGAAGCCGTAGGTCAGCCTGGCCGTCGCGCCAGACTTGTCTACCGCGCCTGTGGAGCCTGTTGAAGCTGGCCGAGGGCGTCCTGGGCGTGGCGACGGATGGCCTCGTGGCTCGAGCTGGTCAGAGACACAAGGATGTCACGGGTGCTTTGTGTCGCGCCCAGCGCCATGACGGCGTCGATCGCTGCGAGCTTGATCCCCGGGTTGTCGTCGTCCAGGAGCCTCGGGAGGCGCCCGGAGAGGAGCAGCGATCGCTTCGCCGTTAGGGCGCGGATGGCCGTGGACGCGACGAGACGCTCCTCGCCACGGATGACGGCGACGATGCCACGGTCGTCGAGGGCGGCGAGCAACACGGTGTCGGCGAGCGCGTGCTCGACGTGGCCGAGGGCCGCGACGAGGGATTCACGCGCGGTCGGGGACGCGTGGAGCAGCCTTTGCTGTGCGCTGCCGGCCACTTCTTCGCCGTGACGGATGACGGCGCCCAAAGCTTCCCGCCGGACGTCCGGGTCCGAGTCCTCGAGCAGGTCGGCGAGCTGCTCCGCGACCGGCGAATGGTGCACCTTCGTAAAAAAATGGGCGGACGCACGGCGGACGCTCGCGTCCTCGTGGTCAAGGTGGCGTGCGATCGCCGGGGCCATCAGTTCTTCCGGCTGCGCCGTTGCGGTCTCGACGATCTGGGTGAGCGTGTAGGGCGGCACGTCCTCCCTGCCGAGGAGGGCGCGCAGCTGCGCCGGGTCGCCCGGCGTGTCGAACTGCGGAAACCGACCGTGAAGATTGTCGAGCCGAATCCGGATCGGATCAGTCCTGACCTCCTGAGCCTTATTGTACTCGATCCTGAGCTGGGCCTGGGTGTCCAGCGCCGTTTGGATCTGCTCGTGCGCCAGCGAGAATTCCAGGATGTCGAGATCGTCGACATCGACGCGCCGATTCAGGTCCACGCTGCTCCGTCTGGCGGAGAGGTCCGCGCGCGTGATCAGCCAATCGTAGCGAACCGGAATCACATGGGCCGAGGCGGGGTTTTCTACGCCCGAGATCGCCGGTTCGATCAGCTCCAGCGCCGCTGTTTTTAGTAAGGCCGTACGGCTGCCGATGTTGCGAATCCTCAGACGGAGGAGCCCATCCTTGAACTCGATGTCCAGGACCTCGATCATGGCATCGTCATGAGCGGTCGGCGCGGCCGAAGGCATGGACGCCCGGTCGACGGCCGCGTGCGCTTGCACGAGCGGGTCGATCGCCGCCGGATCAGTCTTTTTTAATAGAACTGTCGCCAAGGCGACGGCGGCCCCCACGAGACCCAAACCCAGCAGCGCCGGGACGATTTGCCGACGCTGCGAGGCCCGAACCGGGGCAGTCTTTATGGGAGGGTGTGTCTCCAGGCTGGACGTGTAGGCCGCCGCGAGCGCTTCGATCTCGCGGCGTCGATGGGGTCGAAGTGCGATCAGCCATGCAAAAAAGTCCGCGTCGATCAGGCCGCGGTGGCCCAATGTCTCGACGGCGTGGTCGATGACAGCGTTGAGATCGGCCCTCTCGCCGGGGAGTTGGTTCGCGATCTCCGCTCCGAATCTATCGCGCAGTTCACGTCGGAGTTCGGCGTCAGTGAAGCTCAGCGCCAGGAAGTCCCTCACCCGCCTGTCGGGGTGGATCTCGGCGCCGGCGTGAACCGTCGTCGTTGCGACCTGCATGTCGCTCGGGGCGGTGCGCATCGGGCCGTCGTTCCTGTGCGAAGGATGCAGCAGTCGCCCGCTCGAGATCAACCGGTGAGTCGGGGTGGGAAGCCGCGACTCCTCGGGGTCGCGGCCCCAGGAGGGGGAGGCACTCGTACCTGAATCCGCTCCGCGGTCGGCGTCGCTGCCGGCAAGAAGCGCACGTCGGTGATGCCCATCGGTGGCGGCACGCTGGGTCGGGGGCGTAACAGGTCCAGGGGGTCGTAGCGGCCTCCTGGTGGCCTGGCGGCGCGAGGAGCCGGCTGAGGTCGGCCTCGACGCGCTCGTAGCCGACGCCGGGGGCGGCCTCGAGGGTGATGGGCGGCCCGTCGCCGTCGCCGAGGATGGCATGGTCGGCGTCGGACTCGAAGAGGAGCGCGTCGAGCCGCGGGCCGCCGTCGAACCGACCGCCGAGCACGCCGTACGCCCAGGTGTCCGGGTGGACGAGCTGCGGGGGGCCGACGGTGCCGTCCGGGGCGACGTCGTGGCTGACGAGGCGCGAGCCCGTGCCGCTGATGAAGGTGGCGGCGAGCAGGCCCGGGGTCCCGACGGCGGTCTCGGGGAGCGCGACGAGGCGGGTCACGCGGTTAGTGGGGAGGATCTGGTCGCTGGTCCATTGGCCCTGAGCGTCGCCGAGGAGCACCTCGATGGCGCCGTCGCCGGGGACGCTGTGGCCGGCGACGATGTCGAGGTCGGCGTCCCGTCGATGTCGATCAGGGCGAGGCGGTGGTGTCGGAGTCGGCGGCGGTGTCGGAGCCCGGATCGCCCGGGGCGTCGGTCGACGGGTGCGGGTCGGAGGAGCCCGAGGAGCCCGGGCCCGGTTCGGTCGCGGTCGCTGTGCCGTCGGCGGATGTCGTCGGGAGGGTGGAGGTCGCCGGTATCGCCGAGGTCGCCGACGAGGCGTCGCCCGTGGTCACGACGGGGCCGTCGTCCCCGGCGCTGCTGCCGGAGCCGTTCGTGGGCGGCTCGGCGGGGCCGCAGGCGAGGAAGGTCAGAACAAAGCCGGCGGAGAGTCTTTGCCCGATCATTAGTCGAGCCTAGCCCGGCTTTACAACGACGGCGGCGGGGTGGTAGCTTCGCCGACGATGGGCTGGTCCCCGATGAAGTTCGACGCGCTGCCGCGGGTGCTCTGCGGCCCGATCTTGCGGCGTGTGGATGACCGATCCGTGACGGTTTGGCTGGTGCTCAAGAAGGTCGCGGCGGATCAGCCGAACTACGCGGTGAAGCTGGTCGTGCGGCTGAAGGGGGGCGATGTCGTGATGACCGGGGAGGCGGCGCCGACGACGCTCGGGCGGCTGCACGTGGCGGTCGTGCGGGCCACCGACGCGAATGAAGCCAGCGCGCTGGTCCCCGGCAAGACCTATACCTACAATTTGAGCTACGACGACCAGCCGCTGCTCGACGAGCAGACGGCGGGCGAGTGCAGGTTCGAATTCATGCCGGCCGACCTGCAGCGCGTGCAGGTGGCCCACGCGTCGTGCCGCAAGCCGAACGGCGCGGGGTCCGACGCGCTGGCGGCGCTGCGCCGCGAGATCGTGGCGAAGCGGATCCCGCAGCCGCACCTGCTGCTGCTCACCGGCGATCAGATCTACGCGGACGGGGTCGCGGGGCCGCTGTTGTTCATGATCATGGACGCGATCCCGGCGCTCCTGGGCGGGCTCACGGATCCGGACGCGGCCGGCGACAAGGACCTCGAGCCGTACGAGCGCATCGCGCTGCTCGAGAGGGCCAACATACGGCACTCCTACCCGCCACACTCGCACCTGGTGTCGTTCCAGGAGTACCTGCTGATGTACCTGTTCGTGTGGGCGGATACGCTGTGGGGCGGCGGCCTGCCGACCATCGACGCGGCCGCCGACCGGCTGCTGGCGATGGGCTACCAGTATCCGAAGTACGACGATGAGGACCGCGCGCGGTGGGCCGCGGATTGTGCGGCGCTGCTCGAGTTCCGCAAGGGCCTGCCGGAGGTGCGCAGCCTGCTCCGGTCGACGCCCACGTTGATGATCTTCGACGACCACGATGTCACCGACGACTGGCGGATCAACAAGAAGTGGGTCAAGGACGTGATCGGCACGCCGCTCGGCCAGCGCATCGAACGCAACGCGCTCCTCGCCTATATCCTCGCCCAGGCGAGCGGCAACGACGCCGAGACGTTCCGCATGTACATCGAGGACATCTTTCGCGGCACCGATGTCGCAAAGTGGCGCCACCGCGGCCCCGAGACGGAGGGCCTGAGCCTCTCGGGCCTGTACGAGGCGATCACGTATTTCTTCGACGTCGAGCTGCCGGCCTGTCACGTGGTGGTGCTCGACACCCGCACGATGCGGGATCTCGACAGCGGCCTCTACCCGTCGCTGATCGCCGGCAAGCACGTCGCCAGGCAGGTCGGCGAGTCGACGGGCAAGAAGAAGCCGCTGCTGCTGGTGTCGCCCCCGCCGCTGTTCGGCCACGAGTCGGTCGAGGCGCTGCAGAAGCTGATGGCGGAGAACCGGGAGCTCAACGAGGATGTGTATCGAAAGATCAACGAGGAGGATCTGCGGCACATCAGGGGTGCCAGCTTCGACCCGCTGCTCAACGTCGACGCCGAGGCGTGGGGGCTGGTGCCGTCGGCCCGGAACGACCTGCTGGACGCTGTGTTCGCCGCCTGGAAGGACGCGCCGTTCATCGTCGTGTTCTCGGGCGACATCCACTACGCGTTCACCCAGACAGTGCGGTTCACCCACCCGGCGAAGATCAGCGGAAAAAAGCTGATCCAGGTGACGTCAAGCGCCGCGCAGAACCACGAGACGAAGGCTCTGGCCATCGGGCTGATGCGCGAGGACCTGATCCCGGGGATGACGATCCTCGAGAAGTATTGGGTACACTCCGAGGACGAGTACCGTTACAATCTCACGTTGCACGACGCCAGCGTGGCGAAGGCCGATGAGACCTCGTTGCTCAATCGTCTGCTGCTCAGCCTGTTGGCCCCGGCTCAGAACCTCGAGCGGGCCAAGAGGTCGCTGCGGGCGCTCGACACGTATGTGTGCGCGCGGAACAATTGCGGGGTCATCGCCTTCCCGAAGGCGGGGGAGCTGACGCACACGCTGGTGACCGAATCGCTGGGCGACCTGGCCCACGTGCAATGGACCGTCCCCCTGTGAATCGAGGCCGCCATGAGCTTGGAATGGATCGAAACGGAGGTCACGCGGTTCATCGAGCCGCTGGCGGAGGCGGCGGAGAGCGTGCACGTGCGGCGGACGCTGCTGCTCGAGCTCGGGATCGACTTCGACGAGGCGAAGGCGCTGGCGTCGGCGCAGGAGATCGTCGCGGGGCTCGAGGCCGCGGTGGCCGCATTGCGAACGATCCGCGACGGGCTGCGCGAGCCGCCGAGCGGGTTCGCGGAGTGGCGGGAACTGCTGACGCCGCTGGTCGACGAGATCAAGGGCATCGTCGCCGCCGGCGGTGAATTCAAGGACGCGGTCGACGGGCTCGCCAAGCTGACGCCGGAGGCCGTGCAACGGGCGGTCCGCGACCTCGCCCACCTGCTGGTCTATCGCTGGCTGTCGCGCTACCACCCGGTCGCGTTCAACGGGCTGCTGCTGCTCGGCGTGATCGAGGCGACCGACGCGGCCGGCGTCCCGTTCCGCGTCAACCCGCGGCAGCTCCGCGCGCTGCTGCGCGACCCCTCGACGGCGATGGCGGACCTGTACCGCAAGGGGGCGCTGGCGGCCAACGGCGCGCGCGCGCTGACCGTCAACCAGCGCCCGGCGGTGGTGGCGGCGCGGACGATGGGCCTGCTGGGCGGCGCGGGGCTCGACATCTGGGTGGCGGAGCCGGGGCCCGAGCACGCCGCGATCCCGATCCTAAAGGACGCGAGCTACCTGGTCGGCGGGACGTGGTCGCGGACGCTGGCGGACCCGGACGTGTCGGTGAAGCTCGCGCTGAGCGTGCTGCTCGGGCTGCTCGGGGAGAAGCCGGAGGGGCAGCAGATCAAGCCGATCGAGGGGCTCGTGCTCGGAGCGGCGGGGGAGGAGACGGTCATCGTGCCGCTCGGGGCCGGCTGGCAATTCAGGCAGACGGCGGCCGCGGCGGCCGCACTGCTGACGTTCGACGCCCGCGGACTCACGCTGGTCGGGCAGGGCGCCGGCGCGGTGGCGGCGGCGGTCGAGCGCCCGTCGCCGCGCGACCAGCCGAACGCCCGGCCGATTTTCCGCGTCGGCGCCGAGACGGGCACGCGGCTCGAGCTGTGGGGCGCGTCGCTCGAGCTCGGGGTCACGACGCAGCCGGACGTGTCGGTGGCGACGCGGGTCGAGGATCTGTGCCTGGTGCTCGACCCCGGGGACGGCGACGGGTTCTTGGCCGACGCGCTGAAGGCCGCCAAGATCGCGGTGGACGTCGACCTCGGGCTGCTGTGGTCGCAGCGCAAGGGGCTGAAGTTCGAGGGCGGCGGCGGGCTCGTGGTCGACATCCCGATCCGCGAGTCGGTAGGACCGGGGCTGGCGATCCCGCTGCTGCACGGTGAGGTCGAGCTGGTCAAGGACGGGGTGCGGATCGAGCTGAGCGCCGAGATCACGCTGGAGATCGGGCCGTTCGCGGCGACGGTCCGGCGCATGGGGCTGCAGGCGCAGCTGCCGTTCGCCGCCGACGAGGGCACGGCGCGCGCGAAGTTCGGGTTCAAGCCGCCGAGCGGGATCAGCCTGGCGATCGACTCGTCGGCGGTGTCGGGCGGCGGGGTGCTGGAGATCGACGTCGAGAAGGGTCGCTACGCTGGGGCGCTCGAGCTGTCGACCAAGGCGTTCGGGATCTCGGCGATCGGACTATTGCTGACCAAGATGCCGGACGGCGGCGCCGGCTGGGCGCTGTACTTCTCGCTGTTCGCCACGTTCAGTCCGGCGATCCAGCTCGGCTTCGGGTTCGGGCTGGCGGGTGTCGGCGGGGTGCTCGCGGTCCACCGTCGGCTCGACAAGGAGGCGCTCAAGCAGGTCGTCCGCGCCGGCAACCTCGACGCGATCCTGTTCCCGGGCGATGTCGCCAAGGACCCGGGTCGAGTGCTGTCGACCATCGAGACGCTGTTCCCGGTGGCGCGCGGGTCGTGCGTGTTCGGGCCGGCGCTGAAGATCGTGTGGGGCACCAACGACATGGTCTCGGGCAAGCTCGGGATCTATGTGTCGCTGCCGGATCCAATCGTGATTGCCCTGGTCGGCGTGATCGAGGTCAAGGTGCTCGGCGAGAAGGCGGAGGGCGAGGAGGAGGCGCCGAGCCTCGTCGACCTGCGCATGGACGTCGGCGGCGCGGCCGACCTCAGCGAGGGGACCTTCGAGCTTGACGCGCGGGTGTCCGGCAAGATCACGGTGCTCGAGCTGTTCGGCGACATGGCGTTCCGCGCCCGCTTCAAGCACAAGCCCGGGTTCCTGTTCAGCGTCGGCGGGTTCCACCCGGCCTACGATCCACCGGCCGACTTGCGCGACATGGACCGCATGACGGCCCGCATCGGCTTCAAGAAGGGGCCGATCGACGTCGGCCTGACGTTCCAGTCGTACCTGGCGCTGACGTCCAACACGTTCCAGTTCGGAGCCAGCATCGACGTGATCGCCAAGCTCGGCGGGTTCGGGCTCGAAGGGGGGGTCTACTTCGACGCGCTGGTGGTGTTCAAGCCGTTCCACCTGACCGCGGGCATGGGCGGGCACTTCTCCCTGACGGCCAACGGCAAGGTGTGGCTGGCGGTCGGCGTCGACGTCGAGCTCGACGGACCGGGACCGTGGGAGATCCGCGGCATCGCCCACCTCAAGGTGCTCTCGTTCGAGGTCGACAAGCGGTTCGAGGGGACGATCGGCGACAAGCAGAAGAAGCTGAGCCGCGAGGTGGTCGACCCGTGGGCCGACCTGCTGCGCGGCGAGCTGATCGCAGCCGACAACTGGACGCAGGAGGGCGTGTCGGCGGCGGTCCGCACCCGCCAGCCGACGAAGGACGAGGCGGCGGTGCGCTGGCTCGACCCGGCGGCGCCGGTGACGTTCCGCCAGCGACGCGTCCCGCTCGCCGAGCGGATCGAGCGAGTCGGCGCCGAGGCGGTGGCCAAGCCGACGACCCTGAAAATCAGCGCGGCGCGGCTCAACGACGCGACGGTCGACGTGTCCGAGCTGCGCGACGAGTTCGCCCCGGCCGACTGGCGCATGATGTCGGAGGCGGAGAAGTTGGCGGCGCCGTCGTTCGTGGCGATGGGCTGCGGCGCGGCGCTCGGTGCCGGTCGCCGCGAGCTGCCGATCGGGGTCGTGCTGTCGCTCGATCCGGAGCCGCTCCCCATAGGTCCCGCCCCGCCGGACAAGCCCGGGCCCGCCGAGAAGCTGGCGGCCCGCCGCGTCGTGCCCCGCGGTCGCGTGGTCGGCCCCACCCTGCAATCAAGGAGCCGGTGAACCCCCATGCCGATCCAGATCCTCCCGTTCGTGCGTTACGGCGCCGGTGCGTCGCGCGGCGTCGACGACACCGTCACGCCGACTCTGGTGGTCCACCGCGACGGCGCGCCGCTGACGGTGCCGCCGCTGCCGACGTTGCGTCTGCGCGGCGCCGGGCACGTCGTCGCCCTCGATCCCGCGGTCGTCACTCGTCGGTTCCCCGCACCGCTCACGGCGGAGGCGCTGGTGAGCTGCTTCCCGCACGTCGAGCTCGCCGAGGCCGATATGCCGTGGCGCTACTCGCCGGGCAAGGCGGATCCGCAGGGTCGGCTGGCGCCGTGGCTGGTGCTCGCGGTCGTCGAGCGTCAGGAGGGCGTCACGCTGCGGCCGGCGACCCGCGACCTGCCGGCAACCCTGTCGCTGCGCGCCGGGCTGGCGGTGCGCGAGCTGCCGCGACTGCAGGACCGCTGGGCGTGGGCCCACGTGCAGACGGCGCAGGACCTGACCAAAGAGACACCCGCGCCGCACTTCACGTTCGCCCGGCTGATCGGGGCGCGCCGCCTGCTGCCGGGCAAGCGCTACATCGCCGCGCTGGTGCCCGCGCTGCGGACCGCCGTCCAGGCCGGGCGCGGCGAGCCGGTCACCGCCGCGGCCGACGAGCTGGCGTGGACCGACCAGACCGGCGAGCTCACCCTGCCGGCGTACGATGCGTGGGAGTTCGCTACATCGCTGGCCGAGCTTGACTTCGAGCTCCTCGCCGGGCGGATCAAAGCCGAGAAGATCACGCCCGCGGGGCTCGGCGATCGCCGCGTCGACGTCGCTAGCCCGGGCGCCGGCCTCAAGCCGCCGCCTGCGCCCGGAACGATCGCCTACCGCAGCCCGCTGACGCCGGACAAGGCGCCCGACGAGGGTGGCCCGGTCCTGGCGGCGCTGGCGGCCGTGCTGGCGCCGGCCGTGGCGAAGCGCGCCGACGTGCTGCCGGCGATCGCCAAGAGCGACCCGGTCGTCAAGCTGCCGCGCTACGGCGGGGCGCAGGCGCCGACCGAGCTGCAGACGGATGTGCGCTGGCGGATCGCCGCGGGCCTCGGGCGCGAGCTGGTCGCGCGTCATCAAGAGGCTCTGGTCGCCGAGGTGTGGGACCAACTCGCCGAGCAGCCGGCAGCCGAGCGCCGGGTCAGCCGCGGGGCGCTCGGCGGCGAGGTCGGCGAGGCGATCGCCCGGCGCGTGCGGGCGCTGTCCGACTCGATGTGCCTGCAAGTGACGGCCCGCATGCACGCGAAGATCCCCCAGGGCGACGCCAGCGTGCGCGCGCACCTGACCGCCGCGCTGCACGGCGGCCTGACCGCGCCGGGGCTGCGCCGCATGCTGCGCTCCGGCGGCGCCGCGGGCCGGGCGATGCGCGCGACCCGGGCCGATCGACCGGCGCTGCAGACCGTGACTTCCGGCTTCATCGGCAAGCAGCCGGCGGTGCTGCGGTTCTCGCCGACGGCCCGGCGCGCCACCGCGGCGCCCGCCGGCGACGCTGGCCCAACCACCGCGGCGGCGGCGGCCGTCAAGTCCGCGCTCCGGCCGCGGACCCGCCACGCCGAGCGGACCCAGGCCCGGCTCGGCGCGACCGCGCTGGTCGGCGGTCGGCTCCCCCGGCCCGCGCCGCGGCTGCTGCAGCCGCTGGCGCGCTGGCTGACCGAGCTGGGCACCGAGCTGATGCTGCCCGGCGCCGCGGATGTCCCGAAGGACAGGGTCCTGAAAATCGCGTCCGACCGCCGGTTTGTCGAGGCGCTGCTGGCCGGCGCCAACCAGGCGCTGCACGCGGAGCTCGCGTGGCGCGAGGTCCCGGTCGACCCGCGAGCGACCCTGTTCGACCGCTTCTGGGAGGGCGCCGACCAGCCCGACATCCTGCCGCTCGCCGCGTGGACGAAGCCCCTCGGCCAGAATGGCGCCGGCGTTGGCACCACCCTGCTGCTGCGCGCCGAGCTGCTGCGGCTGCTGCCGAACGTCCTCGTCTACGCGCTGACCGGAACCGGCGAGGTCAAGGAGCCGACGCGGTTCGGGCGGCTCGCCGACGACACGATGTACGTCGGCTTCGAGCTGGCGCTCGATCCCCACGCGCCGGGCTGGTGGCTGGTGCTCGAGGAGGCGAGCGACGGCCTGCGCTTCGGCGTCGACCTGCCGCCCGCCGACGACCCGATCCAGCCGCCCCCGAACGACCCGAACAAGCTGCACTGGGGCCACCTGGTCGCCAGCGCCGGGCTGCTCGCGCAGCTGACGTACGCTCCGCCCGGCGTGCCCGGCAAGCCGCAGAAGAACGCCGCGCAGCTGGCCCCATGGTTCCTGCAGCGGCCGATCCGCCTGACCATCCACACCTCGAAGCTCCAGCCGACGCCGTGATGCCGAACCCGACCGATCCGAAGCTGTGGCAGACCGCCGACCAGGCCCTCGCGCTCCTCTCGACCGCCGTGCCGATGCTGCTGCTGCCGGTCCGCCTCGAGACGCGGTGGACCACCACGGAGCTGCTGGTCCGCGTGTACCCCGACGTGCCGCACACCGACGCTCTCGAGCGGGCGCTCACCGCCGACGAGCGGTCGGCCGGCGAAGCGTTGTGGGCTGTCATCAAGGCCCAGACCGGCTGGAAGCCGAGCGACGGGCTGGCCGGCGCGCCGCAGGTGGCCGCGGACTGGCGGGCGCTGGTCGCCGCCGCAGGGCCGTGGCGCGCCGCGTGGATCCTGCGCGCGAGCTCCGTCCCGTTCGCGGGCCGCGTCCCCGTGACCCCGTTCGCCGCGCTGCTGCCGGCGTGCTGGGCGTTCGTCGCGCGGATCGACGACAAGCCCGACGTGCGCGCGATAGGTGCGCCGATCCCCGCCGACCTGCAGCTGATGCCCGACTTCGAGGCCGCCGACCCGCTCGCTGCCCCCGGCGCGCGCTGGCTGTCCGACTTCCCCGAGGCCGAGCGCGTCGGCATGGCGATCCGCCTGCCGGCCGCCCCCCTCAAGCCCGCCGTCGCCTCGCTGACCGTCGTCGGCGTGTACACCGCGAAGACCGACACGAAGGAAGTCCAGACCGCCGTCGAGCGCCTGTTCGACAACCACCGCTACAGCCGCGGCATCGGTGTGGTCACCCCCGGGACGCCGACCAACCGCACCGACGACGCCGCCGTCGCCGCTACCATGCCCGACCCCGACGACCTGTGGATCCGCGAGCACACCCACCCCGGCCGCGGCCCCGTCGATTTGACCGGCGGCCTGCTGTCGTGCTTCGACGCCGACAGCGACGCCCGCGCGGCCCGGCGGGCCATGCAGACCGCGCTGTGGCCGGTCACCTGGGGCGCTTTCTTCAGCGAGCTGCGCGACCGCGACGGCAAGCCGCTGATCGGCGAGCACCTCGCGACCCTCGCCGAGCACTTCCGCGAGTACGTCGACCCCGACGGCCCGCTGCCGGTCTTACGGCTCGGCCGCCAGCCCTACGGCGTACTGCCGGTCATAGCGATCGAGGGCAAGGCCGGGACGTTCGCGGGTGGCCTGGCAAACACGCTCAAGCGCATGCGCAACCTCTGGATGAAGGCGGCCAGGGGCGTCCCGCGGCTCGACCCCGCCGCCGACGACGGCGAGGATGGCCGCCCGCCGGCGTTCCTCCGGGTCGTCAACACCCACCCGTGGCCGCTGCGCTACGCCCTGCGCAAGACGATCGATGCATACACCGCCGACGCGACCTGGTCGGCGATCGTCGCCGAACTGGCGCGCCTGACCCTCGTCGTCAAGGGCAGCGGGATCCCGCACGCCAACCAGATATCCCTGCAGTTCGACTCGCAGCTGCGCACCGCCCTCGACAAGCTCTCGTCCGCGAAGATCCTCGACGACCAGCGCGCCGCCCTCCGCGACGTCCGCACGTGCCTCGACGCCGCCCTCCAGATGTACCGCAACCACCTCCCCGACTCGATGCGCGGGCCCTACGAGTCCGCCGCGAAGGCCGCGATCAAGCAGGTTGACTCCCTGCGCGCCGCCTTCGAGACCTACTACAAGCGCCTCGAGGACCCGCTCCTGATCGCCGGCTCTGCCGCGGGGCTCACGGCGACGTTCCCGGCGCGGGCGCTGACAGCGGGTCGCCACGCGACCAACGACGAGTCCCGGTTACGCTGGGGCCGCCCCGTCGTCGCCGCCGGTCGCACCTGCATGACGGCCATCGCCACCGCCCTGCGTGGGCGCGGCCGCCCCGACTTCTCCGCGATCGAGCCCGCGAGTCTGCTCGACGAGCTGCTGCTGGCGGCCGCGCGGGCGGTCGACCTCCCGGGCCGCGAGGGCCTCGCCGACGCGATCGACGCGCTCCGGGCCCAGCCGAGCGCGACGCTCGAGCGCCTGCTCGCGGGCACCGTCTCGCTGGCGACCACGCGGCTCGACGCCTGGCTCACCTCGCTGGCGACCCGCCGGCTCGCCGAGCTGCGCAAGGACACCCCGCGCGGCCTTCTGCTCGGCGCCTACGGCCACCTCGAGGGTCTCGCCCCCGGGACGCGGACCGGCGAGGGCTACGTGCTGATGCCGTCGCCGGCGCAGGCGACCACCGCGGCGATCCTCCGCTCGGCCTTCAACGTGTACGGCGGCGCCGCATCGTCGCCGTACACCCTCGACCTGTCGAGCCGGCGCGTCGAGCTCGCGCGCTCGCTGATCGCCGCGATGAACGCCGGCGCCCCGCTGCCGCAGATCCTCGGCCAGCTCGCCGAGCGCCTGCTGCTGGCCGGCGGCGTCGCCACGGCCCGCAAGATCGACGAGGTCCGCCTGTGGAGCGCCGGCGCGATCGACCGCACGATCGACGGCCTCAAGCTGGCGCGCAGCCTCCGCGGCGGCGAGGACCTGCGCCCCGACGAACAGCCGACACCGCTCATCGAGGGCCTGCGCGGCGCCCTCGCCGAGCTCACCGACGTGTTTGACGCCGTCGCCGACGTCGGCGTGTTCGACGCGACCCACCACGTGCTGCAGCGCGACACGGCCCGCGCCGGCGCAGTCCTCGAGGCGCTCGACCGCGGCGAGCTCGCCCCGCGCCCGCCGGCCAGCCTCGAGACCCCACGCAGCGGCGCCGTCGTCCGCCACTACCTCGTCGCCCTGCTGCCCGGCGGCGCCGGGACCGGCTGGGGCACGCGCTCGCTCGCGGCTCGCCTGGCCCCGCCGCTCGAGCGCTGGGCCGCCCACTGGCTGGGCGCTCCCGACAAGATCCTGTTCGACCTCAAGTGGCGTCGCGGCGACGCGACCGGCGGACTGCGCCGCAACCTCGCCGGCACGCTCGGCGCGCTCGACCTGGTCCGTCTGAGCGCCGCGCCCGCGCAGCTGACGACCGACCCGCTCGCCGAGCTGCTGCGCCGCATCTCCGATGTCCCGCCCGACGCCGAGGACATCACGCTCGACCCGGCCCCCACCGGCCTGCCCGCGGGGTCGCTCGCGCTGACCGAGGCGGTCGCCCTCGGGCACGCGCTGCGCGGTCTGCTGGGCCACGCCCGTCCGCTCATCGCCGCCGACCTACCGACCGCCGGCGCCGAAAAAAAACCGCCGCCGTTCGCCGCTGCGATCGCCGACTGGCTCGCCGAGGGCCCCGGCGATCTGCGTAGCCAAGCGACCGCGGGCCTCGAGCCGGCGATCGCCGGCCTCACTTCAGATCCAACCGACCACCCATCACTCGCGGCCGACCTGCGCGCCCAGCTCGTGAAGGCCAGCACCGGCGACGCGGAGGCCCTGTCGGCCCTTGGACTCGCGTGGGTGCCCGCCCTCCGCGAGCTCATGGATCCGCTGCCGGGCGCCGCCGCGGCCACGCAGGAGCAGCTCCAGTCGTGGCTCGCCGGCCTCGCCCGCGTGCGCCCCGCGTGCGCGACCCTCGAGTCGTCGCTGCGCCTGGTCGACGCGCTGCGCGACACCCCGACCTACGGCCTCATCGCAACCCAGACCCCCGAGCCCGCGGGCGCGTGGGTCGGTCACACGCGCCCCGCCGGCGCCGCTGCAGAGTGGCGCTCGTGGGCCGTGGTCCGCCCCGCCGGCCTCGCCAGTGGCCCGCAATACGGCCTCGTCGTCGACGAGTGGACCGAGCGCCTGCCGGCCGGCGAGGGCGTCGCCGGGCTCGCGTTCCACTGGAACGCCCCGGCCGCGCGCGCCCCCCAGACGCTGCTGCTCGCGCTGTCCGGCAAGCCGTGGACGCTCGCCGGCCTCGCCGAGCTGGTCGCCCGCACCGTCGAGGACGCGCGCCTGCGCCTGGTCGAGCAGGAGCACCTCGACACGTTCGAGGACCTGTTGCCGGCGATCTTCCTGCGCGGGCCGATCGCCCTCTCATCTGGCAACAACCGCACGCCCCGCGCCGTCGACCCCGAGCTCCCGCGCCGCACGGAGAAGCCCTGATGCCCCCTGACTTCCGTCTGTCCCCCGATGGCAAGCTCCGAATCGAGTCCGATACCCTCGACGACGTCCTGAACCGTCTGTCCCTCGAGGGCGAGCTTCGGCTCGAGGCCGACATCCGCGACGACGACCTGCGCCGCGGCATGCAGGCCTGCGTCGCCGACCCGCTGTGGCTGCTCGGTCGTCAGTGGCAGGTCGGCGAGCTGCGCGGCGAGGACGCCGGCAGCCCGATCCGCTCGGCCGTCACGCTGCAAGCGATGCCGACCGTCGTCGAGGGCGTCAAAGACGTCCCCGCCGAGGTCGCCGTCGAGCGCGAGCCCGTCGCGAACCCCGGCCGCTTCGGATTCGCCGTCGACCTCGGTCTGCGCGTCAAGGCCGCCTTGATAGCGATCGGCGGCGCCGCGGCGTGGACCGCCCTGCGCAGCAAGTACCCCCTGGCCGCCGCCCCCGTCGACGCCGACCCGACCCTGCGCCTCAAGGCCGCCCGCTCGCTCGACGCCCTCGCGCTCCTCGCCGACCTCGCCAACGCCCAGAAGCTCGTCGCGCCCACTCCGCCCGAGCTACGCAAGACGCTCACGCGCTGGGCCGAGGCAGCGCGCGCCGAGTGGACCGAGCCCGCCGCGCTGACGACCTGGCAGCCCGGCAAGCTCGCCTACGCCGCGAAGGCCGCCAGCCCCGACGGCGGCGCCCTGCAGACCCGCCGCTACACCGGCGACCGCCTCGACTGGTACAGCTTCGAGATCTCGACCCCGCCGCCGAAGCCGGCGCTGCGCCCCAAACAGACCGCGATCCCCTCGCCAGTCCAGTTCGCCGGGATGCCCGCCTCGCGCTGGTGGGAGATCGAGGACGGCAAGGTCCACCTGCTCGACGTCGAGGGCGAGTCCACCGACTTCATCGAGACCTTCGTCGCCGAGTTCGCGACGCTCTACGGGGACGACTGGTTCGTCGTCCCTGTGACGCTCTACTACGGCGGCCTCCACCGCGTCACCGCGCTCGCGATCACCGACGTGTTCGGCGTGACCGACACACTGCCCGCGCTCGCCCGCAAGGACGGCAAGAATCGCGTATGGCGAATGTTCGAGCTGACCGGCGACCCCGAGCCGACCACCGGCGACGTCGAGACCCGCCCCGGCCCGTGGCTGTACCTCCCCGACGCCCTGCTCGACACCCAGTACGGCCCGCCAATCGAGGAGGTCCGGCTGCTGCGCGACGAGCAGTCGAACCTCGGCTGGGGCGTCGAGCGCGTGGTCGAGGGCCCCGACGGCCGACCGCAGCAGCGAGCCGCCGTGTCGCCGCCACCCGAACGACGCGAGACCTGGGCCTGGCACGCCATGACCAGCGTCCCGCGCGGCTGGATCCCCCTGCTGCCCGCCCGCGCCGCCGTCGACGGCCCCGACATCGTCCTCCAGCGCGCGCGCCTGCCCGGCTGGGGGCCCGAGGATGGCGCCCGCGGGGCCATCCTCGGGACCGGCCCGACCCTCGTGTTCCCCGAGGCCGAGATCCAGGCGACCGGCACCACCGTGCAGCGCTTGTGGCAACGCAGCCGCCACAGCGACGGCCGCGTGCTCGTGTGGCTCGGCCGCCGCCAGTGGTCCGCAGCCGCCGGCGCCGGCGTCTGCCTCGCGTTCGACCGCCTCGAGCGCTGATGCAGCGCGCGTCAGCGGGCACATCACATATGCGTGGAGTCTCATCGTCCTACTTCACGGCGAGCTGACCCACACCGCCCTGGCGAGCCGGCCCCGCGGATCTGCACCGCGCCACGACCGGGCCGGCCCTTCACTCGGCCCCAGTGTTTCTTCGTCCTCGCATCCGCGCGGCCACGCGCGACCGCTCAGGAAGTCGGCGGGATTGCTCCGGAACGCCCCTGCGGCTGGCCGTCACCCGGCCAACGGGCGGGCCACCCCCGGTCCGCCCGCTGGCCACCCTGCGGCCTCTGCGACCCTCCTGGAGCAGTTACGCCCCCGAGGAGGTGTACGAGGGTCAGCATGCGCTCGGCCTCGGCGCGGCGGTAGCCGTCGACGAACGCGTCGGCGATGGCGATGGCGGCGGTGGCCCGCAGGGCGCCGGCGTCGACAGCGGTGTCGGCGGCGCTCGTCGGAGCCCCGGAGCTCTCGCTCGTCGTCGGCGTGGCCGTGCCCTCGCTCGTCGGCGCGGCGGTGCCGATCTCGTCGCCCTGGGGCGGCCCCGATTCGCCACCGCAAGCGATCCCCCACCAACCCAGGCTCGCGAGCACACCTCGATGCCACCCCATGACCACCTCCTCGCTGGAGTTCGATGCACACGCGCGACGTGATCTCCGTCCGCGGTGAGCGCGGCGTGCGAGCATTCCTCGGCCAGGCACAGGAGGTCACTCCGCCGAACGATGGCGCGAGCGGACGGCGCTGGTGCAGCGGTCGTTTTCTCGTATACGGGCGATCAGCTCGTGCAGGACCTGACCCTCGAGCCAGACCTCGACGAATTGGAAAGGACCGCGACGGGCCCACTGCGCCGGCCAGGGCCCTGGCGCCGAAGTGGCGCCGAACGAGCACGGCCGCGTCGCAGTCGTGGGTCTGACGCGGGACGTAGGCGCCGGGCCGCGGGCATGGCGCCCGCCCCTGCCGCGAGGTCGAGGAGGGCCGATGTCAAGGCGGCGTTTCTCGGCGAGAGGCTCGGAGGATCCGCCGAAGTGAGTTGGGGTGCCAGCGCCGACCCCGCGGCGCGTGTCCCTCGGCAGTGAGAATCGCGGCGATCTGGCGCAGGCTTCTGTCCGCGTCGGCGAGCTCGACGACTCTCGTGATCGCGGCCTGCTCACCCGGCTCGACCTCGAGGCGGTCGCCAGCGATGCGCCAGCCGTACGGCGCGGTCGATCCGAACTTCAACCCCTTTGCCCGCTTGGTCGCCAGTGCGGCCCGAGTGCGGCCGCGGATGAGCTCGCGTTCGAACTGGCTGAAAACGTCGAGGATCCGGCGCAGCATCGTCGCCTCGGGAGAGTCGCCGTCACTGGCGCCGTCGGTCGACATGAGTTTCGCTCCGACGCGCTCGACGAGGCGCTCGAGCTGCGCGGCGAGAATGACGTCGCGGGCGAAGCGGTCGCGCTTCGCAGCGACCAAGAGGCCGGCTCTATGCTCCGCCATGCAGTCGAGCGCGGCGAGCAACCCGGGTCTCCGGTCGAGCGCGGTTGCACCGGAGACGCCGTGGTCCTCGAACACCCCGACCAGCTCGACGCTCCACGCCGATGCCCAACGCTCGAGGGCTGCTCGCTGCGCGTCGAGTCCGAGGGTCTGGTCCTCGGTCGACACCCCCACGACGGCGACTCCCACCCATCCGACATCCACCCCGCGCTCGCGCGGCACCAGGTCATCGTCACCCCGCCGACAACTCCGCCCGTCGGCCCGCCGGTCACTCGACCTGTCCTCAAGTTCATCTACGAGCACGAGGTGCTCGTCGCCGCTGCGCGGCTCCAAGCGCCTCCACCAGCTCTCCAAGAGGTGGGCCGACTCCCGAGAGATTTGGGTACTCACGGGAGTTCAGGCCCTGGACGAATTCGTGAAGCACGACGCGGACTTGTGGCGAAAGGCGAGCGCTTACAAGGAGTTGGGAAAGTCCGCGTCGTACTGCATCGAACAGTGACCCCGCGGAGCCGGTGCATGCGCCTCGTCGTCCTCCTGCTGGCCGACGACACGTCGACCGGTGAGATGTCGAGGTGCTCGACGCGGCCTGGCCGTTCGTGGCGCGCAATGCGTTCGTGGACGCGCAAGCCGTGCAGGAGGAGGAGCGCGACGCCGACGAGCCGATCGTGATCACGGCGCATCCCGGCTGGCACGTGGAGTGCATAAGGCACGCGCAAACGACGAGCGGTCTTTGCAGAGGCGCACATTTCCCGGTGCATCCCGGGCCGTAGGAGCGACACACGATGCTGATCCCTGTTGATCCAAAGATGGACGCCCAATTGCGGCTGGCCAGCCTGCTCCGATATGCGCAGGACGCCCCTGATCGGGCCAAGGTGCTCCCCCTGCCGAACGAGCTGACTGCGCAGGATACGACCTTCGAGGAGACCCTCTTCGTCGCCACCGTCGAGACCGCCACCAAGCTCAACGTCGCCGGGGCGTTCCAGTTCTCCGCCGACACGCTCCACGAGGTCGGCGTCTGCGACATGAAGTATGGGGTGCTGCACTCCTACCCGAGTGGGGCGCTCCCGAGCGATTCGCTCGCGCGCGGCGCTTTTTGGGGGTCCTCGCTGCGAATGACGCTCAAGACGAGCGTGGGTAACCTCGACGCCGGAGCGTCGCTGGGGGCGGTGGCTGCGCGCGCTCAGGCGGGGCTCTCGGCGATCGAGTACGAGCTGACCGTCGTCGGTGACATCGCAAGTTCGCTGGAGTTCTTCGCCGCCGCCCTCGACGGGCTCCCGATCATGGGGACCTTCGACTACGAGGCGTACGCGTACTTCAAGTCCCGGCAGAAGGCGCTGCGGCGGCTCTTCATCGCGCTCGCGCCGCAGCGACCGACGACCGTCATCGCCGCGGAGCTGGCCGGGAAGTTGGAGCCCACGGCGTACAAGAAGACGATGAGCATGCACTACGCGATGAGATGCATCCTGGACGGGCTCCTCGTCGGCGCTGCCGTCGCCCGCGCGCCGGACAGCGTCGAAGGTGCGATCGTGACCGCCACGTACGCGAAGCTGGGCATCAAGGGCGCCCCGACGAATGACCACAAAGAGATGGCGGGGGGGTGGCTTTATGCCTGACGTCAAATTTACGAAGCTCTCGATCGCGGTCGTCACGTCGAGCTTCGACGTCGCGTTCAAGCTCGGGTTCGGCGTCTTCGAGAACCAGACGGACGTACATGGGCGCGCGCTGCTGATCTCGGTGCTGCTCCTGGGCGACGACGTCGAGCCCCACGAGACCGCCATCGACGAGCGCGGGAAGGAGATCGTCCTCACCAACCAGCGCTCGGCGTTCGGCGTCCGCTTCGCCGTGAAGATGACGATGGCGCAGGCGTCCAGCCGGATCTCGTTCGGCAGCCTGGCCGCCACCAACGATACGAGCGTTTCGAAGGTCCAGCTCGACAAGATGGGCAAGGGCCTGCCGCCGGAGCTGGTCGCGATGATGGCCGACATCGAGGGCGAGCTGACGGCGAGCAGCCTGGGCGGCATCCGGGAGGTCATCTCGAAGCAACTGCCGGCGTACATCCTCGGCGTGGCGAAGGAGAACGGGCAGCTCGGCACCAACCCGATCTATGAGCAGGCCGCGCCGCTCGCCGCCCAGACCGACTACGAGCCTTACAAGGCGATCAATTACGGGACGTTGAAGGTGGCGCAGGGCATCCGCCGCGAGGCGGCGCTCCGCCCGGCCTGGCTCAACGAGATGGACCGTGCCGTCGTCTCGGGGGTCTACGCGCGCTACGGCGTGACCGACGCAGACCCCACCGTGGAGCAGGCCAAACAGGCCGCCGACTGGATCAAGACCGCAGAAAAGAGGAAACCATCATGAGAAGCTTGTTCGCACTGTCCCTCGCCCTCGCCACCGTCACGGGTTGCGCGTCGACCTTGAAGATGTCCGGGGTGTCGTCTGTCACCGTGGATCCGAAGGACGACGGTATCGTCTACGTCGTGAAGGACGGCAAGGCGCTCCGCTGCACCAAGGCCAACAACGGCATGCAGCTCGACAACTGCAAGGAGATCGACATCCGCCAGGGCTGACGTTCGGCCGCGATGTCCGGAGGTCCGCGCGATGAACGACAAACGCAAGGTATGGCTCGCGCTCGGAGGAGCGGCCGCCGTCGCGGTGGCGATGTTCGCCGCATACAGGCGCGACGAGGACCCCGAGCTGGACCGCGCGTTCATCGACGGGGGCGGCGCCGCCACGATCGGCGATACGCTCGTCGTGCGCGTGAACAGGGCCGAACTGGCGCGCTTCGTGCCCGGCGATCCCGCGAGATCCTGGGGCATCCTGCTCGATGGACGGTTCATCGAGGACCTCGCGCCCGAAGCGGGCAGCGTGCAGGAGACCGGCCTGGTCGCCACGGACAGGGACGGGCGACTGGGCCGCGAGCCCACGAACGCGGCTGCGGACCCCACGCAGGCGGCGGGCGGGCGAACAGGGGCGGCCAGCCCTCCGGAGGCCGGCGTGCACCGGCTCCGCTTCCGGCTTCGCCACACCGATGGGAACAAGGACGCGTGGGCCGACCTGCTCCGCGGCTTCCCCCTCGTCGCGCGCGACGTGACGCTGCGCGTCGGGTCGCGCGACGGGACGGAGAGCGCCACGGGCCTGGCGGCCGTAAAGCTGACGGTCCGCGCCATCGGCGGCGTAAGGATCGTCTGGTGGCTGATCGGCACCCTCGCCACGCTGCTGATCATCACGACGGTCGCCGCCAGGAGCGAGCTGCTGCGCGCCCGCGCCGACGCGGCTCCGCCGGCCGACGCCCGGTCGGCGTATAGCCTGGCCCGCATGCAGCTGGCCTTCTGGACGGCCCTCGTGGCCCTCGGGTTCCTCTATCTGTGGGGCGTGACGGGCGACTCGAATCTGTTCACGCCCTCGGTCCTGACGCTCGTGGGGATCTCGGCCGGCACGATGGTCGGAGGGAGCGTCGTCGATCAGGCGAAGGCGACCGCCGCACAGACGAAGCGGCAGGAGCTGCTCGAGGAGCTGAAGAAGCTCCAGCGGCAGGAGGTCGCGGCCAGCTTGCCGGCCAGCGTGGCGGAGGGGTGGACGCAGCTGCAGGCGGCGGTCGACGCCGTCGCCGACGCCGCGCCCTGGCCCGACAAGGCGCCCCCCGACGCCGTCAAGAGGCTGGCGGCGGCGGTGAGGTCGGTCTCGCCGAAAGACCCCGTCGTCTCCTCGGTCTTCGTCCAGACGATGGAGGGAGTGCAGGAGCAAGCCCGCGAAGTCGCCGGCCTCTCGCCCGTCCCCCCTGCGCTCAAG